>Ga0065721_10004425_pt1 | contig 28191 bp, 22 predicted proteins | sample Mesricmetagenome_FD_59108 | JGI IMG/M metagenome (GOLD analysis project Ga0065721, IMG submission 59108) | Mesophilic microbial community from rice straw/compost enrichment Sample: eDNA_1 v2 (version 2) | ecosystem: Engineered > Solid waste > Grass > Composting > Bioreactor | place: USA: Davis...
GGGCGAGGTTTTCCTCACCTTTTCTCTACCCGCCGGACGACCGGCACCGAGGCGAAGCTCGCCCCATGCCGCAGCCTTCCAGGCGTGCGGCACACCCATTCGGTCCAGTGGACCGAATGGAAACGAGAAGGCCATGAGAGCTACGCTCGAATGGCAGTCTCGATCCAGCCGAAACCGCAAGCCAGATGGCCGGGCGGCGCTTCTTCACGTCCACATCCGGACCTCTCATTAGACCGCATCCTGAGCCTGCCGCAGGGCGAGGTCGCGGCAGGCAGATTTCAGCGTTCCCACCCCCCTGGTTCGACTGGCGCACCGTGATCTGCGCCAACAAAAAGCCGGCCCCGAGCGAACGGGACCGGCCGGAAAGCCTGATCGAAAACCGATCAGTGATTGTCGCGCGGCACGCCTTCGGTCTGGGCGATGCGCTGGTACTTGACCGCCGGCCGCAACACGGCGCCGCTGCCAAGCTGATCGACCAGGCCGCGCTGGATTTCCTGCCAGGGCGTCTGGTGGCGGGGGAACTTGTAGCCGCCCTCTTCCTCCAGCACCCGGCGGCGCTGTTCGATTTCGGCGTCGGAGATGAGGATATTGGCCTCGCCCTTATTGAGGTCGATGCGCACCCTGTCGCCGGTCTTGAGAATGGCCAGGTTGCCGCCGGCCGCCGCTTCGGGCGAGGCATTGAGGATCGAGGGCGAACCGGAGGTGCCCGATTGCCGGCCGTCACCGATACAGGCCAGCGAATGCACACCCTTCTTGATGAGGTAATCGGGCGGCCGCATATTGACCACTTCCGCCGCGCCCGGATAGCCGATCGGCCCGGCCCCGCGCATGAACAGCAGCGTATGCTCGTCGATCTCCAGCGAAGGATCGTCGATCCGGTGGTGATAGTCCTCGGGACCGTCGAACACCACGGCCTTGCCTTCGAACATGCCGGGATGGGCCGGATCGCTGAGATAGCGGTCGCGGAATTCCTGGCTGATCACGCTGGTCTTCATGATCGCGTTGTCGAAGAGATTGCCGCGCAGCACCAGGAACCCGGCCTCGGCCTTGAGCGGATTGTCGAAGGGACGGATGACCTTGTCGTCCTCGATGCCGGTATCCCGGCAATTCTCGCCGATGGTCCGGCCGTTGACCGTGGGCGCGTCCTCGTGGATCAGGCCCTGCTTCATCAGCTCGTTGACCACCGCCGGCACGCCGCCCGCATGGTAATAATCCTCGCCGAGATATTCGCCGGCCGGCTGCAGGTTGACCAGGAGCGGCACCTTGTGGCCGTGCTGCTGCCATTCGTCGATACCAAGGTCGATGCCGATATGGCGGGCAATGGCATTGATATGGATCGGCGCATTGGTCGAGCCGCCAATGGCCGAATTGACCACGATGGCGTTGAGGAAATTCTCCTTGGTCAGGATGTCGGAGGGTTTCAGGTCCTCCTTGACCATGTCGACGATGCGCTTGCCGGTGCGCCAGGCCATTTCCTGGCGGTCGCGATAGGGCGCGGGAATGGCGGCCGAGCCGGGCAATTGCATGCCCAAAGCCTCGGCCAGCGAGTTCATCGTCGAGGCCGTGCCCATGGTGTTGCAATAGCCGGTGGAGGGCGCCGAGGAGGCAACCAGCTCGATGAATTTGGGATAGTCGATCTCGCCGGCGGCCAGCAATTGCCGCGCCTTCCAGACGATGGTGCCCGAGCCGGTCCGCTCGCCCTTGTGCCAGCCATTGAGCATGGGGCCGACCGAGAGCGCGATGGCGGGGATATTGACCGTCGCCGCGCCCATCAGCATGGCCGGCGTGGTCTTGTCGCAGCCGATGGTCAGCACCACGCCGTCGAGCGGATAGCCGTAAAGCACTTCCACCAGGCCCAGATAGGCCAGGTTGCGGTCGAGCCCGGCCGTGGGACGCTTGCCCGTCTCCTGGATCGGGTGCACGGGAAATTCGATGGCGATGCCGCCGGCCTCGCGAATGCCCTCGCGAACGCGCTCGGCGAGTACCATGTGGTGACGGTTGCAGGGGCTGAGATCGGAACCGGTCTGGGCAATGCCGATGATCGGCTTGCCCGATTGCAGCTCCTCGCGCGAAACGCCGTAATTCATGTAGCGCTCGAGATAGAGCGCGGTCATGTCCGGGTTGTCGGGATTGTCGAACCAGGCGCGCGATCTTAGCTTGCGGCCGCCCGTGCCGCCATTGTCTGCACTCATCATCTCTATCCTAATTTGTCCGCTGCGCGGACTCGGAGGCCTTGTCGAAAACCGTTCTAGCACGCCAGATCGCGCTGTGAATGGCTCTGGACGAAAAAATCATACAATTCCATAACCGCGCGGTCGATGGTAGAAATCTGCCTTGACGATTGCCCGACCTTACCAATCCGGCAGCCTGATTTCCGCCATTGCGCTAAGCAGGCAATGGCGCGGGATTGGACTGGCCAGCGCGGGTCGCCGTGGATAGGGTCGCGCGGCGCAAGGGCCGGTGAAGGAAGAGGACAGGATTTGACGCAGTCTGTGGCTTGGGTCGCGGTGGATTGGGGCACGTCCAATCTGCGCGCATGGAGCATCGGGGTGGATGGCGCCATCGTCAGCGCCGCGCAATCGGAAAAGGGCATGGGCAAATTGGCCCAGTCCGAATTCGCCGGCGCCCTGGCCGAAATCGCGATGGAATTGTCCTTGCCGGCCGGGCCGCTGGACGTGCTGGTCTGCGGTATGGCCGGCGCCCGCCAGGGCTGGCTGGAAGCGCCCTACCTCGAAGCGCCCACCGATCTGCGCGCCCTGGCGCGGGGCGCCGTCAGGCCGTCCATGCCGGACAGCCCGCTCCGTGTCGCCATCCTGCCCGGCATCTGCCAGCGGCAGGGCGGCCAGAACGTCATGCGCGGCGAGGAAACGCAATTGCTGGGCCTGGCGTCGCTCCTGCCCGATTATTCGGGCCTGGTCTGCATGCCCGGCACCCATTCCAAATGGGCCCGGCTCGAGGGCACGCGCATCGAGAACTTCACCACCGCCATGACCGGCGAGATGTTCGAACTGCTCAAGACCCATTCGGTGCTACGCCATTCTCTCAACGGCCCGCTCGAAGGGCCGCAGCGCCAGGCCGGTTTCCACGCCGGGGCCGCGGATGGGCTGGAAAACCCGGCCGACCTGCTCAGCCAATTGTTCCGCGTCCGCGCCGGAGCCCTGCTGTCTGGCCGCGAACCCGACTGGAGCGCCGGCTATCTTTCGGGCCTCCTTATCGGAACCGAAATCGCCGCCAATCGTAACCGCATCGGTACCGATCCGGTGCCGCTCATCGGATCGGCCGGGCTCTGCGCGCTCTATGCGCAGGTGCTCGACATGGCCGGCGCCAGCGGGCGTCCGGTCGATGCCACCGAAGTCGTGCTTGCCGGGCTCAAGGCCGCGCGCAGCCAAATCGCCTGAGGATCGCACTTCATGAATCATCGCCACATCATCGCCATTCTGCGCGGCGTCCGCACCGACGAGGCCGTGCCGATCTGCACCGCCCTCGTCGAGGCGGGAATCACGCTGGTCGAAGTGCCGCTCAATTCCCCCAATGCGGTGGGCAGTATCGAGGCGGCGGCCAAGGCCTTGGGCAACCGGGCCGAGATCGGCGCCGGCACAGTGCTGACGCCGGAAGACGTGCGGGCGGTGGCCGGAGCGGGCGGCACGTTCATCGTTTCCCCGGATACCAATGCGGCGGTGATCGCCGAAACGGTGCGGCTGGGGCTGAAATCCTATCCCGGCGTCTTCTCGCCCAGTGATGCCTTCGCCGCCATCCGCGCCGGCGCTACGGGGCTCAAGTTCTTCCCGGCAGAAGTGCTGGGGGCCAAGGGCATCAAGGCGATGAAAGCGGTGCTGCCGCCCGCCCTGCCCCTCTATGCCGTCGGCGGCGCCAATCCCGATAATTTCGGCGACTTCTTCGCCGCCGGCTGCTCGGGATTCGGCCTGGGCACCTACCTCTTCAAGCCCGGCATGAGCGCCGTGGACGTTGCCGCCCGGGCGGCTCTAGCCGTCGCGGCCTATGACAAGGGAGCCCAGGCATGAATGCCACCGCCAAACTGCTCGTCGATAGCCAATGCGCCTTGGGAGAAGGCCCGTTCTGGCATGACGGGCGCCAGCAGATCTTCTGGTTCGACATCAACAACCGGACGCTGTTCGCCGCCAATGCCGAGGGCGCGCCTGAGGGAGAATGGCACTTCGACGAGATCGTCGCTGCCGCAGCGATCATCGACAATGACAGTCTGGCGCTCGCCACCGAAACGGGCCTCAAGCGCTTCGACCTGGCCTCGGGAGACAGCGAACACCTCATCGATATCGAGCGCGACGTTCCGGCCAACCGCACCAATGACAGCCGGGTGCATCCCTCCGGCGCGTTCTGGATCGGCACCATGGTCAAGGACGAAGGCCCCAAGGAGGGCAGTGTCTATCATTACCGCGCCGGCGCCCTGAACCGGATCATTTCCAACGCGGCGATTCCCAACGCCACCTGCTTTTCGCCCGATGGCACCATCGCCTATTGGACCGACACGCCGACCAGGAAAATCCTCAAATGCCGGACCGATCCGGAAACCGGCATGCCCGTGGGCGAGTGGACGATTTTCGCCGACGTGTCCGGCCATCCGGGCTATCCTGACGGCGCGGTCATCGATAGCGAGGGCTTCCTGTGGAATGCGCGCTGGGGCGGCAATTGCGTCATCCGCTACGCGCCGGACGGCACCATCGACCGGATTGTCGATGTGCCGGTCAGCCAGGTCACCTGTCCCGCCTTCGGCGGCAAGGATTTCAAGCGCCTGTTCATCACCAGCGCCAACAAGACCATGTCGCCCGAGCAGATCGCGGCGGAAAAGGTCGCGGGCGGGCTGTTCTATATCGACCTGGACGTCGCCGGCCTGCCGGAAGCCAGAATTCAACTTTGAGATCCGATCCATGAACCCGATGCTGGGCGTCTGCTATTATCCCGAACACTGGCCCGAGGACTGGTGGGAGACCGACGCCCGGCGAATGGCCGAGCTCGGCATCAAAATGGTGCGCATCGGCGAGTTCGCCTGGTCGCGTCTCGAACCGACGCCGGGCAATCTGCAGCTTGACTGGATGATCCGCGCCATGGAGGTTCTGGGCCGCCATGGGCTCAAGGTCATCGTCGGCACGCCCACCGCCACGCCGCCACGCTGGATGATCGACAAGCATCCCGACATGCTGGCCGTGGACAGGGACGGGCGGCGGAAAGGCTTCGGGTCGCGCCGCCACTACGACTTCTCCCATCTCGGCTATCGCGAGGAAGTGGCGCGGATCACCCGCATCCTGGCCGAGGCGCTGAGTGGCCATCCGGCGCTGGCCGGCTGGCAGACCGACAACGAATATGGCTGCCACGGCACGACCTATTCCTATTCCGCCGCTGCCCGCGACGGCTTCCGGGCCTGGCTGCGGCAGCGCTACGGAACGATCGAGGCGCTGAACCAGGCCTGGGGCACTGTCTTCTGGTCGATGGAATATAACGGATTCGAACAGATCGAGCTGCCGAACCTGCTGGTCTGCGAGGCGGCTCCCGCGCATGAGCTCGATTTCCGGCGCTATTCCTCCGACCAGGTCGCCGCCTTCAACAGGGTGCAGTACGATATCCTCAAGGCGAGCCGCACGGACCTGCCGGTCATCCACAATTTCATGAGCCGCTATGCCGAATTCGATCATTTCGATGTGGGCGAAACGCTCGATATCGCGTCCTGGGATTCCTATCCGATCGGCCATCTGGCGACGAGCAACGAGCCGGACGAGATCAAGCGGCACTACATGCGCCAGGGCGATCCGGATAATGCCGCCTTCCATCACGATCTCTATCGCGCGGTGGGGCATGGCCGCTGGTGGGTCATGGAGCAGCAGCCCGGCCCGGTGAATTGGGGCCAGTCCAATCCCGATCCCCTGCCCGGCATGGCCCGGCTCTGGGCCTGGGAGGCCTTCGCCCATGGCGCGGAAGTCGTCTCCTATTTCCGCTGGCGCCAGGCGCCCTTCGCCCAGGAACAGATGCATGCCGGCCTGCTCCGGCCCGACAGCGAGCCCGCACCAGCCTATCACGAGGCCGGCCAGGTGGCGCGGGAGCTGGCTGAAACCGGCATTGCCGGCGTCGCGGGCCAGGGCCGCATCGCCATCGTCTACGACTACCAGAGCGAATGGGGTTGGGAAATCCAGCCACAGGCGGCCGGCTTCCGGCATGGCGATCATGTGCGGGCGCTCTATTCAGCCTTCCGCAAGCATGGCCTGGATGTCGACGTGCTACCGCCCTCCACGTCCAGCCTTGCGGGCTATGATATCGTCGCCATCCCCGCTTTACTGGCCTGGACCGACGCCTTGCGCGAAGCGGTCGCGAGCTTCGACGGCCATCTGCTGATCGGCCCGCGCTCCGGTTCGAAGACGCAGAATTTCGCCATTCCGACGAGGCTCGGTCCCGATCTGCCGCAGAACCTGCTCGATGCCCGCGTCATGCGGGTCGACAGCCTGCCCGACGGCGTCGAAATCGCGGTGAAGGGCGGCGGCGCGGCGCGGCTCTGGCGCGAAAAGACCGAAGGCGGCGCCGAAGTGGTGATGGAGGATGTTGAAGGTGTGCCGGTGCTGCTCTCTCAGGGCAAGCTCTTCTATCTCACGGCCAGCGGCGACCGGGCGCTGATCCAGCGCGTGGCCGACTACCTCATCGCCGAGGCCGATACGCCCATCCTCACCCTGCCCGCCGGCGTTCGCTGCCGCGCGCGGGGCGGCTTCCGCATCTATGTGAACTATTCCTCCGGGCCGCAAACCATCGTCCCGGCGGAGGACGAGAAAGGCTATGTCCTGGGCGGCACGGAATTGCCGCCCGCCGGCGTCAGCGTGGCGAAACTCGCCACGGCCGGTTGAGATTGACCATGGCCGGGCGGATATCGAAGCGCCCGGCCTCTTCGTCCCAATGTAGCCAGTGCACGCCGCCCCGGGCGAGCTGGTCCTGGCCGATAACGGCGCCGGTGCAGGAATTGGGCGGGCGGATACGGGCGATCAGCAGGTCGTGGCGGCCGCAATCTTCAGCAAAGGCCGCTGCATTGCGGATAATAGCGAGGGAATAATCGGCGGTGCGCACGATGCAGCCGAGGCCATCGCAGATCGTGCCGGAATGGGTGCCGCCGATTTCGGTCTGGTAGTGCCGGCTCCAGACATTGACCGCGAAGCTGCCGGTCCTGCCGCTGGCCAACGCCATGCCCTCGCCGTCGCGGACCGCGACCGCCTGGGTGGTATCGGAAATGAGGATATCGGGGCGCGGTTCGAGGCCGAAGACCAGGATGGCCGGCAATAGGGCCACCGGCGCCAGCAGACGCCAGCGCGTTTCGAGGAAACCAAACCAGGCCAGGGCGGCGAGGCCTCCCAACAGCGTCCAACCGGACAACAACGGGTTACCGGTCAGGCCCTCGCTCCAGCCGGCCACCAGCTCGGCGACCCAAAGCATGCCATCGATGCCCCAGCCCATGAGCTGGAAGCACAGGCCATCCAGCCCGAACGGCATGAGCAGCATGGCGGCGACGCCCGCCCACATGATCAGCCCAACAAAGGGCAGCGCCATGACATTGCCGAGCACGCTGAGCGGCGCGGTCTGCTGGAAGTGGTAGGCAGAGAACAACAGGGTCGCCAACCCGGCGATGAAGCTTGTCCAGGCCGTCGCCGCCACCAGCCGCCAGAGCCGTTCCAGTCTGGTATTGGCGGCTTCGAAGGGACGCGGCATTTCATAAATGCCGATCAGCCCGATGACCGCGGCAAAGGAGAGCTGGAAGCTGGGCCGGAATACGCTGGCCGGATCAATGACGATGATCAGGATGGCCGCGATCGCCACATTGCGCATGGTCAGCGCCCGCCTTCCGGCCAGCACCGCCCCGAAGATCAGCGCCAGCATCAGCGTGGAGCGGAAGGCGGGAACATTGTCCACCCCGCCGGCAAGCAGTAGATAGAGAAAGGCAGCGACGATGCCGATCAGGGCAGCGATCTGCTTGACGGGCCAGGCCACGAGCGCCGGCATCGAGGCCAGCAGCAGCCGCACCAGCCAATAAATGCCGCCGGCGACGATGGACAGGTGCAGGCCCGAGATCGAATAGACATGGGCCAGGCCGGAAGCGGCCATGACGTCGCGGGTCTCATCGGAAATGTCACTCTGATCCCCCATGACCATGGATTTGCCGATGGCGGCGCCCGGCCCGTCCAGGGCGAGGTCGATACGCGCCGCAATATGGCTGCGCAGCCCCTGGATCTGCCGGGCGAAATCGGTGGCGCTCCCCTCGGCGATGCGCTCGATGGCGCCCGTGGCCGAGCCATAGGCGCCGACGCCGATGAAATAGGAATGGAACTGCCCGTCATGGGAGCCCGGCAGGACCGGTCCCGGCACCGGCGCCAGCCGCAGGGGCGCGCGCAGCCGATCGCCGGGCCGCAATTCCGGCTCGGCCGGCAGGGAAAGCCGTGCGCGCTTGATCGCCACCGGCCGGGCGCCATCCATCGGCTCGAACTGCGAAACGATGATCCGGCGCGTGCTGTCATCGGCCGACAGCACCTCGTCCACATGCGCTTCGTAGAGCCCATAGGTCGGAAAGGCGAGCATGGCCGTGCCGAACAGGGCCGCATGGATCGGGAGAAGGCAGAAGCCGAACCAGAGCGCGGCGGCCTGCACGAAGAAGCGTATGCCGGGCAGCGATTGCCGGGCGGCGGCGATGGCCAGCAGCGCGACCGCCAGGGCCGTGCCGCCGGCGAGAACCAGCGTTCCGGGCTCGTCAGGCAGCAGAGCATAAAGCGTCAGCCCCAGGATCAGGCTGAACGGCAGAAGCACGAAGAGTCGCCGATTGGCCGCGGCGCCCGCGAAGGACGCCGCGACGTCCTCGGAGAGCATGTGCAGGCGCGACAGCTCGGCGCTGCGCGGCGGCCATTGCCGTCGCGCCGCTAAATCGTTCCCTGCTCGCCACGCCTCCTGCCCGGCCACCTTGCGCCCCCGCCCTTGCGCTCAAGCGGGCCTATGCTACACACGGCCCGCAATTCCTCAAAATGTCTCGGTTGCCATGTCTCAGGTCGTTACCCGCTTTGCCCCCTCGCCCACCGGCTATCTCCATATCGGCGGTGCCCGCACGGCCCTGTTCAGCTGGGCCTATGCCAAGAACAAGGGCGGCAAGATGCTGCTGCGCATCGAGGATACCGACCGCGAACGCTCCACCGAAGCGGCGGTGACCGCACTGATCGACGGCTTGAAATGGCTGGGCCTGGATTGGGAAGGCGAGCCGATCAGCCAGTTTGCCCGCGCCGCGCGCCATGCCGAGGTGGCCCATGAGCTGGTGAAGATGGGCCATGCCTATTATTGCTATTGCTCGCCGCAGGAGCTCGACCAGATGCGCGAGGAGGCCCGGGCCGCCGGCAAGCCCCCGCGCTATAACGGCTATTGGCGGGACCGCGACCCGTCCGAGGCGCCCGAGGGGATCAAGCCTGTCATCCGCATCAAGGCGCCGCTCTCGGGCGAGATCGTGGTACGCGACCATGTGCAGGGCGACGTCGTGTTCAAGACCGAGAACCTCGACGACTTCATCATCCTGCGCTCCGACGGCACCCCGACCTATATGCATGCCGTCGTGGTGGACGACCACGACATGGGCGTCACCCATATCATCCGTGGCGACGACCACCTGACCAATGCCGCCCGCCAGATCGTCATCTACAACGCCATGGGCTGGATTGTGCCGGAAATGGCCCATATCCCGCTGATCCACGGGCCGGACGGCGCCAAGCTGTCCAAGCGCCACGGCGCGCTCGGCGTGGAAGCCTATAGGCAGATGGGCTACCTGCCAGAGGCCCTGCGCAATTACCTGGCGCGCCTGGGCTGGAGCCATGGCGACGACGAAATCTTCTCCACCGAGCAGATGGTGGAATGGTTCAGCCTCGAAGCCCTCAACAAGGGCGCCGCGCGCTTCGATTTCGTCAAGCTGGAGAACATCAACGGCCATTACATCCGTGAGGCCGACCCGACCTATCTCTATAACGTGATGATCGACACGGCGCAGGAAGTCGGCCGCGTGGACGACGCCAAGGGGCTGCTTGCCAATCACAACACCGTGCTCGCCGCGCTGCCGGAACTGCAGCCGCGCGCCAAGACCGTGCTGGAGCTGATCGACCTGGCCCAGTTCATCTACGCGCTGCGCCCCATCCAGCCGGACAATGCCGCTGCCGCACTCCTGACCGAGGACAGCCGGGCCGTGCTGGCCAGCATTGCCGAAACGTTAGGGGGGCTTGCCGAATGGTCAGTGCCCGCCATCGACGCGGCTATGCGCCAGCTCGCGGAGCAGAAGGGGCTCAAGCTGGGCAAGCTGGCCCAGCCCCTGCGCGCCGCCCTCACCGGACGCACCGTTTCTCCGGGGATTTTCGAGGTCATGGTGCTGATCGGGCGCGAAGAAAGCATGGCCCGACTCGGCGATCAGATCGGCCGTTGAGCTCATTTCGGGCTGCCCTTCCGGGGCGGTCCGATAGATAAGTCGTACTTACCTATTGGTTGCCTGCGACAGGCAAGACCTGATACCTCTCTGCGGGAAATCGGCGCTTTCAAGGCGCCGGCCTGCACGCCGTTGGAATCGCTGTTGCTTTGGCGGGTGCGCGGGCAGAACGAGGAGAGCTCAATGACCGATAAAGTCGCCAAACTCGTCATCGGAGACCAGACTCATGAATTCCCGATATTGAGCGGGTCCGTGGGTCCGGAGGTGATGGATATCCGCTCGCTCTATGCAAAGACGGGCCTGTTTACCTACGACCCCGGCTTCACATCGACCGCAGCCTGCGACAGCGCCATCACCTATATCGACGGCGACAAGGGCGAACTTCTCTATCGGGGCTATCCGATCGAGCAATTGGCCGAAAAGTCCAACTACCTCGAAGTCTGCTACCTGCTGCTCTACGGCGAATTGCCGACCAAGACGCAGTTCCGGGAATTCGAAAAGCTGGTGACCAACCACACCATGGTGCACGAGCAGATGCACTATTTCTATCGGGGCTTCCGCCGCGACGCGCACCCGATGGCCATCATGACCGGCGTGGTCGGCGCCATGGCGGCCTTCTATCACGACTCCACCGACATCAACGACCCGCGCCAGCGCGAGATCGCCTCGATCCGCATGATTGCCAAGATCCCGACCCTGGCGGCGATGGCCTATAAATATTCGGTGGGCCAGCCCTTCGTTTACCCGCGCAACGACCTCGATTACGCATCGAACTTCCTGCATATGTGCTTCTCGGTCCCGGCCGAGGAATACAAGGTCGATCCCCGCATCGCCCGCGCTATGGACCTGATCTTCACGCTCCATGCCGATCACGAGCAGAACGCTTCGACCTCGACCGTGCGCCTCTCCGGCTCCTCGGACGCCAATCCGTTCGCCTGTATCGCGGCCGGCGTGGCCTGCCTGTGGGGGCCTGCCCATGGCGGTGCCAACGAGGCCTGCCTCAATATGCTGCGCGAGATCGGCACGGTGGATCGCATCCCCGAATTCATCGAGCGCGCCAAGGACAAGAACGATCCGTTCCGCCTCATGGGCTTCGGCCATCGCGTCTACAAGAACTTCGATCCGCGCGCCAAGGTGATGCAGGCCACCGCCAAGGAAGTGCTGGCGATCCTGGGTGTCGAAAACAACCCCACCCTGCAGGTCGCGCAGGAGCTCGAGCGTATCGCCCTCGAAGACCAGTACTTCATCGATCGCAAGCTGTATCCGAATGTCGATTTCTATTCGGGCGTGATCCTGGATGCCATCGGCTTCCCGACCTCGATGTTCACCGTGCTGTTCGCCGTGGCCCGCACCGTGGGCTGGATCAGCCAGTGGAAGGAAATGATCGGCGATCCGCAGAAGAAGATCGGTCGTCCGCGCCAGCTCTATAACGGCGCGACCGCCCGCGACTATCAGCCGATCGCTTCGCGCTGATTGCGCCACGCGGCCAGGACCCGCTCCGCCGGGTCCTGCTTTTCATGGGGCGGCCGGCCCGCCTCCATCAAATCCGCAAGCTCGCCAAAGGCATCGATCTGGTCCTGGCGGGCTTTTTTGTCGGCCAACAAGCTGAGCGCGGCCTGCGCAACGGTCTCCGGCGTCAGGTCTGCGGCCACCAGCTCGGGAACCACGTCACGACCGAGAATGATGTTGGGCAGCGATACCGGCGGCCGGCCCAGCCGCTCATAGATGCGGGCCTGGTGGCCATCGAGAGCGTAGATCACAGTCATGGGGACGCGGGCCAGGGCGAGTTCCAGCGTCACGGTGCCGGACACGCAGATGGCGCCCAGGGCCTGGGCATATAGAAATTGCCGTTCATTTCGCCGGTCCAGGACCCTCACCGGAGCCGGCCAATCGGCAGTCGCCGCCTCCAGCCTCTGCCGCAGCCGGGGCAAGGTAGGAATGACGAATTCGGCGACGCCCGGCACCTCCGCGAGGCGCGCCACTATGGATTTCAATACCGGAAGATGCCGCCGCAGCTCCCCTTCCCGGCTGCCGGGCAGCAGGATCAGCGGCCCTTCCTCCCGCGCCGAAGCAGTCTCGAGCCTTTCGCCCAAGGCGGGATGCCCGACATAATAGGTCGGCGGACCACCCAGCTTTTCCATGACCTCCGGTTCGAACGGCAGCACGGCGAGGACGGCGTCGAAGAGCGGCCTGATCCCGGCCGCCCGTTCCGGATTGCGGGCCCAGACGGAGGGGGCCACATAGAGGATCAATGTGCCGCGATAGCCCCGCTTACGCAGGCGGCGAGCCAGCAATTTCGAGAAATCCTGCGCGTCCACCAGCACTACGACATCGGGCTGGCTATCGAGGATGGTCCTGGCTGTCTGTTCCAGCCGCCATAACAGGCGCGGCAGGTTGAGCATAACGTCGGTGACGCCCATCACCGCCAGGTCGGACATGGAATAGAGCGATTGCAGCCCCTGCCCGGCCAGTTCATCGCCGCCAATGCCCGTAAGCTTCAACTCGATCAGCCGACGCAATCGTGCCACCAGGTCGGCGGCAATACGGTCTCCTGACGGTTCGCCGGCCAGGATGAAAAGGCGCAGCGTTTCGGTCATCTCGGATCCGTCAGTCGCTCTCCTGGACGTCACGCGGCAACAGGATGGGCCGCTTGGCCTGCCTGATGAAGGTGACGACCTTCTGAACCAGGGCATCGTCCTTGAACTGGGCGGCAGCGACGCCGGCGCGGTCAAGCAACGTGCCTTCGCCGGCGAAGATTTGCCGATAGGCCGCACGAAGGCGATGGATGGCCTCGCGCTCGATCTTGCTGCGCTTGAGGCCGACCAGATTGAGCCCGCTCAACACGGCGCGATTGCCCACGGCCATACCATAGGGAATGACATCACCATCGACCATTGAATGCGCGCCGATAAAGGCATTGTCGCCGATGCGGGTGAATTGATGGATGACGCAGGTGCCACCGAAAATCACGTTGTCACCGACCTGCACATGGCCGGCAATGCCCACATAATTGGCCATGACGACATTGTTGCCGACCAGGGCGTCGTGGGCGACATGGGCATTGGCCATGATCAGGCAATCATTGCCGATCCTGGTCAACATGCCCCCGCCTTCGGTGCCGGGATTGATGGTCACCGATTCCCGGATGGTGCAGCGTTCGCCGATTTCGAGCCGGGAATCCTCACCGTGAAATTTCAGGTCCTGGGGCTGGTGCCCCACCGAGGCGAAGGGAAAGATACGCGTATCCCTGCCGATGCTGGTATTGCCTTCGACAACGGCGTGCGAGACCAATTCGACATTGTCGCCGAGAACAACCTTCGGACCGACGATGGAATAGGGGCCGATGCGCACACCCGCCCCCAAGACCGCGCCCTCGGCAATGATGGCCGTCGGGTGAATGGCGGGTTCGCTCACGAATCGGCACTCACGATCATTGCGGTAATCTCGGCTTCGGCGATGATGGTGCCGTTGACCTTGGCCTCGGCCTTGTAGCGGCCGACATTACGACGGCGATGCATCTTGGCGATATGGAATTCGATTGTGTCGCCCGGGCCGGCCGGTTTGCGGAAGCGCGCATTGTCCACGCCGAGCATGAGCACGATCCTTTTGCCGCCGGCATTGGCGTCGTGCTTGATGACGATTGCGCCAGCGGTCTGAGCCATGCCCTCGATGATCAGCACGCCCGGGAAAATGGGATTGCCCGGGAAATGGCCGAGGAAGATCGGCTCATTGAAGGTCACGTTCTTGATGCCGATCGCGGTTTCGTCGCCGTCGATATCGACGATGCGATCGATCATCAGGAAGGGATAGCGGTGGGGCAAGGCCTCCAGGATCTCGGCAATGCTCATCGCATCGAGTTCGGTGGCGCTGATGGTCTTGTCGTTCATCCCCGCTTATCCCCCTTGGACAGTTTCCGCATAGTGGCGAGTTCACGCCAGAAATCTCTTATATCCTGCGCCGGCGCCCCGGCAAGTTTGGAGCCCGGCGGCCAATCCTTGGTGACCGCGGCCCGCCCATGGATTACCGATCCGGCGCCAATGGTAAGATGCCCCGACGTGCCGACGCCGCCGCCCAGCAACACGCCGTCTTCGAGGATCGTCGAGCCGGAAAGCCCGCTCATGGCCGCGATCAGGCAATTGCGGCCGATGCGGCAATTGTGGCCGATCTGCACGAGGTTATCCACCTTGGTGCCGTCCCCGATCACCGTGTCGCCCAGCGCACCGCGGTCGATAGTGCTGTTGGCACCGACCTCGACGCGATCCTGGATGATCACCCGGCCGAGCTGCGGGATTTTCCGGTTCGTCTGCCCCAGATCCAGCCAGCCGAAGCCTTCGGTCCCGATCCGCACGCCCGAATGCAGCACGACCTCGTTGCCCAGATGCGCGCAGTCGATGGTGCAATTGGCCCCAATGACGCAATTGCGCCCGATGGTCACGCCGGGACCGATCACGCTATTGGCGCCAATGATGGTGCCACGGCCGATTTCGACGCCGGCGCCGACGACGACATTGGGTCCCAGCACCACATCGCGCTCGTAAAGCGGCGCTTCAAGGTCGTCGCGGCTGGCGGCCAGAATTGCTCTGGTGCTGGCCGGATAGAGCGCGTCCAGCATCGCGGCGAAGATATCGTGCGGCCTGTCGGCCACGATGGCCGTGCTGCCCGAAGGTACCTGGTCCCGCAACGCCGCCGAGACGACGACCACGCCTGCCGCGGTGCGGCGCAAATCTTCCGCATAGGCCGATTGGGCAGCCAGCGCGACATCGCCCGACGTGGCGCGCTCCAACTCGTCCGCGCCGGTGATCAGATGATCAGGATCGGTCAGGCCTTCGGCCAGGTCGCCGCGGCCGATGCGAGCGAGAAGCGGGCCGATGGCAACGGGGCCGGCAAAGCGGTGGAAACGGGTATCGACCATGACGACACTCAAAAAGAAAGAGCCGCGGCGCTACCGCCCCGCGGCTCGAAAAACTCTCTCACGCCGCTCCGACTAGAGCAAGGTCGAGATGGTGAACTGGAACACCTGCGTACGGTCGTCGGTCGACTTGTTGAGCACGTGGGCAAAGTCGCCACGCAGCGGACCGAACGGCGAATCCCAGATGAGCGAGGCACCAACCGATGCGCGCCAGGGCTCGTCATTGCTCCCGGCGGTTCCCGGACCACCGATGATGTCGCTGGCGTCGCCGATCCAAGCCGCGTCGGCAAAGACCGCGCCCGACAGGCCGTAATTTTCCGGCAGGCCGGGGATCGGGAACTGGATTTCACCCGAGATACCGGCGAACATCGTCGTCCCCAGATATTCGCCGCTGCCCAGACGCGGACCATAGCCACGGCTTTGGAAGCCGCGGACCAGCTGCGAGCCCGGCGTGAAGGCTTCAACGGCATGGACATCGCCGCCGTTGAGATTGTTGATCACGCCGGCCTGACCGCGAACGCTGGCGACGATACCGCTATCCTGCAGCAGCGGCGTGAAATAACGGGCGCGCGCTTCGGTCTTGAGCAGGTGGTCGGTCGTGCCCGAATAGTTCAGGTTGATATATTGCTGGCTGAACGTCGCGTAGAGACCTTCGGTCGGCTTGCGAACATTGTCGACGCCGTTCCAGGTCAAGCTGTAGCCGGTGAAGGCCTTGTGGAATTCCTGACCGTCAATCACAAGCGCCGAGTTATCGGGATCGTTGTCCTTGATGAGCTTATACTCGTAGCCCGCGAACACGTTCGCATTCAGGGCGCTGGTCAGCGGCACGCCGAAGCGCACCTGGCCGCCGGTCACTTCCGAACCGTAGAAGCTGGTCGAAGTTTCGTCGTAGATGCGGCGATAGGCATCGATACCGGCCGACACGTTCAATCCCATGAAGCGCGGCTCGGTGAAGGAGAAGTCGAAGGTGCGGCCGGTCTGCGAGGCGCCGATGGCGGCGCGCAGGAATTGTCCGCGACCCAGGAAGTTCCGCTCGGTCAGAGACAATTCACCCAGAATGCCATCCTGAGTGGAATAGCCGGCCGTCGCACCATATTCACCGGTGGATTTCTCGGTGACATTGATGTTGAGGACGATCTTGTCCGCCGACGAGCCCGGCGCCGTGGAGACCTCGACGCGCGAGAAGAAATCGAGCGCTTCGATAGCGGTACGGCCACGAATGACCATGGAGCGGTTGAACGGGTCGCCTTCAGCGAAAGCCAGCTCGCGACGGATCACGAAGTCGCGGGTCTTCACGTTGCCGGTGATGTTGATGCGCTCGACATAGACGCGGGCGCCCTCATCCACCAGGTAGGTGACGTTGAAGGTGTTGGTCGCCACATCGCGATCGAGACGAGCACGCACGTCGGCGAAGGAATAGCCCTGCGCCGTGGCTTCATAGGCCATGTCCTCGATGGTCTTCTGCAGCTCGGCCATCGAGTATTGACGGCCCTGGTTGGTGCGGACCGTGCCGCGCAGCACGTCGGTATTGAGGCCATTGATGCTGGTCTCGATGCCGACATTGCCGAAATCGTAATGCTGGCCTTCGTTGACGGTGACGTTGACGAAGTAGGCATTGCGCGAGGCATCGTACTCGGCGACCGAATTCACCTGCGCATCGGGATAACCGCGATTGGCGTAGTAGAGGCGGATACGCTCACGATCGACGGCCATCTTCTGTTCGTCATAGGTGTCGTCGCGCACCAGCCAGCTCAGAATGCCGGTTTCCTTAGTGAGCATCGCGCCCTTGAGGTTGCTGGCGCCAATCGCGTTATTGCCCGTGAAGTTGATCGCCGCGATGCCCGCGCGCTCACCTTCATTGATGGTGAAGATCACGCGCACGCGGCCGTCCGTGGTCTGCTCGGTGCGGGCAGTGACGGAAACGGACATGAACCCATCGCGGTCATAGGCCTGACGGATGCTCTCGACATCCGCGGCGAGACGCTGCTGGGTGAAGATACCGCTGGCGGAAATATCGACCATGGACAGAAGCTGGGAATCGGGGAACCGCCGGTTGCCCTCAAACAGCACCGCCGCAACCAATTGCTCCTGAGCCTGCGCAGCCGTCACGCCAAGAACCGGGAGACCAGCTGCCATGGGCGCGGCTCCGAGAATGGCGATCGCGGAAACCGCGCCGCGCATCAGCTTGGTGGGGTGGATCATATTGTTATTGCCTTCTGCACCGGCCCGGGGAATCGCCATGCACAGCGCTCCCCCAAGCTAACTCCATTGAAGTGTTTTACTGTTTTTTTAACCAGGAACAAGCCGCCACTCGCCTCGCGGTTAGCAATTCATTGGCGCCCTTGTATTCGTGCAACACCTTGCGAACCAAGGTTAACAAGGGGTTAGCGGAGGATTCCGAAGTAAGCGAATATGGTGTCGTTGAAGAGGGTGAATACCATCAGCGCCATGACCAGTGCAAACCCGAAACGGAATCCCATCTCCTGAACCCGCATGCTGAGCGGCCGCCCCCGCACCGCCTCCGCCAGGTAATAGAGCAGATGCCCGCCATCGAGCATGGGAATGGGCAGAAGATTGAAGATGCCGATATTGAGCGAGAGCAAGGCCATGAGATTGATCAGGGCAATCAGGCCCAGCGTGGCAACCTCGCCGGAGACCTTGGCCACCTTGACCGGGCCGCCCAATTGCTCGACATCGCCCCGGCCGACGAAGAAATCGCCCAGGAAGGCGGCCGTGCGCTGGATGATGAAGCGGATTTCCTCGACCGTCATGCCGATGGCTTCCACGGGTCCGGGGCGATAGAGGGTGACATCGGTTTCGGCGACGTCACGCGTCACCCCGATACGGCCGATTCGCTGGTTATTGCCGAATCGATCCTCGACCTGCACCGCCTCGGGCACCAGGGTCAGCGTCAGCGCGTCCCCGCCCCGTTCGATATCCACCACCACCGGGCGCTCCGGGCTGGTCGCGATATAGCGCTGGAAATCCTCGAAACCGTGGACGGCATAGCCATCGACGGCCACGATATGGTCGCCGGATCGGAAGCCGGCGGCTTCGGCCACGGATTCGGCCACGACCCCACCGATCACCGGGGGGATCGTATAGCGGCCATAGCCGAGCAGCAGCCCATAGAGGACGAGAAAGGTCAGCAGTAGATTGGCGATCGGGCCGGCCGCAACGATGGCGATGCGCTGCCATACCGACTTGTTGACGAAGAGGTGCGGCGCCAGAGCCGGATCGACCTTGGCGGCCGCTTCCGGATCGGGAAGGCTCGCCGCGTTCATGTCCCCCACGAAACGTACATAGCCACCCAGGGGAATGGCCGAAATCCGCCAGCGCGTCCCCTGCCGGTCGTTCCAGCCGAAGATCTCGCGGCCGAAGCCGATCGAAAAAGTCTGGATGGCAACGCCATTCCAGCGGGCGACCAGATAATGCCCCATCTCGTGCACGAAGACGATGAAGGCGATGATCCAGATGGCGTTCAGCCAGAGAAAGGCTTCAGGCATATCGCTCCAATTTCGGCGTCAGCCGATCGCTACCAATATAGCAGCCCTTCGGCCACCAAACCGAACCCGGCATGCAATCCGCCTACGATAACCACGAAGAAAACGCCGAATGTTAGGCTGTCCAGCCGGTCCATGAGGCCGCCATGGCCCGGGATGATGTCACCGCTATCCTTGATCCGGAAATGCCGCTTGATGGCACTTTCGGCCAGATCGCCGCTCTGGCCCAGTATGCTGATTGCCGCAGAGAGCAGAAGGCCGATCCAGATGGGGGATTCGGTGGCGAAAAGCCACACGACGAGGCCCGCCCCCGTGCCCAGGGCCAGGCCGCCCAAGGCGCCTGACCAGGTCTTGGAAGGCGAGATGTCGGGGGCCAGCTTCTCCCCGCCGATCTGGCGGCCGGTGAAGAAGGCGGCGGAATCGGTCATCCACACCACCGTTCCCAGGTAGACGCCGGCCCATATGCCCGCCATGCCCTCTCCGCGCATGGTAAGCGCCGAAACGATCAGCAGGCCGAAAAGGACGAGGCCAGCGATCCGCCAGAGCAGCCCCTCCCGCCCCATTGCGGCCGCCACGACGCAAGCCACGGCAATCACCACAAGGGATGCGACGAAGCCGAGCAGCGGATAGACGAGGCCCGACAGGGCCACGAGCCCGACCAGGACCATTCCGACGGGGCTGAGCGGCGCGCGGGACACCATGGTCTCCCACTCGCGGTAGGCCCCGCCATAGACGGCGCCGACCACGGCCGCGAAGAGATAGCTGCCGATATAAAGGGCGGTCGCCGTCAGCGCGATCAGCACCATTGCGGAGGCGAAACGGGGGCCGACATCGGACCAGGAGCGTCGCCCGGCTGGCGTCGGATCGGGAACGGGACCTCCGGAATCGCTCAACGCGCCTAAGCTCCTATGCCGCCAAAGCGCCGGTCGCGCATTGTATATGTCTCGAGCACCCTGACGAAGCTCGCCTCGTCGAAATCGGGCCAGTTCTCTTCGACGAAGACGAATTCCGAATAGGCCGCCTGCCAGAGCAGGAAATTGGACAATCGCTGCTCGCCGCTGGTCCGGATAATCAGATCGGGATCCGGGATGCCCGCCGTCATCAGGGCGCCTGCCATGGTGTCTTCGGTAATGGCCTCGGGATCGAGCCGTCCGGCGGCCACTTCGCGAGCCAGACGCCGCGCCGCGGCAGTGATTTCGGCCTTGCCGCCATAATTGAACGCCACGATCAGCGTCAGGCCGGTATTGTGGGCCGTCTTGGACTCGACATCGTCGATAAGCCGCACCAGAGACGGCTCCAGATCGCCACGAGCGCCGATGATGCGGACCTGCACATTGTTCCGGATCAGTCGCTGAAGATCGGACGCAACAAATCGGCGCAACAGATTGAATATGAAGGATACTTCATCGGGCGGGCGTGTCCAGTTCTCGGAGGAGAAGCTGAACACAGTGAGGTAGGAGACGCCATAAGAGATGCAGTGCTCGACCATGCCGCGCAGCGCTTTGACGCCTTCGACATGGCCTTCGGTGCGCCGCTTGCCGCGCAGCTTCGCCCAGCGGCCATTACCGTCCATGATCACGCCGAGATGAACCGGAATGCGTAATTCCGGTCCGGTCTGCGATTTCAAACTCGCGGCGGGTTCCCCTGCCATCGACGCCCTCCCGGCGCGGATCAGCGGGTCGCTCAGACCTGCATGATCTCCTGTTCCTTCTGCGCGACGATGCCGTCGATCTCGGAAACCGCGTCGTCCGTCGCCTTCTGGACCAGTTCCGATTGCTTCTTGGCATCGTCCTGGCTCATGTCGCCGTCCTTCTCCGCCTTTTTCAAGGCATCCATGCCGTCACGGCGGATATGGCGCACGGCCACCCGCGCCTGTTCAGCATAGGAATGGGCAACCTTGGCCAGCTCCTTGCGGCGCTGCTCATTGAGTTCGGGCAGCGGCACGCGAATGACCTGGCCCTCGCTCATCGGGTTGAGGCCCAGGCCGCTGTCGCGGATGGCCTTTTCCACCGCATTGGCCATGGACCGGTCCCAGACCTGCACGGAGAGCATGCGCGGCTCCGGCACGGTAACGGTCGCCACCTGGTTGAGCGGCATACGCGAGCCATAGGCATCGACGGTAACGGGTTCGAGCAGGCTGGCGCTGGCGCGCCCGGTCCGGAGCCCGCCAAGCTCGTCCTTGAGCGAGGCGATGGACTTCTGCATACGGGACTTGAGGTCTTTGAGGTCGTAGCTGGCCATGGCTTTGGTCCTTCCAGTCGTATCCGGGCGCCGGATGTTCCCCCGATCGCCGGTTTATCTTTGCCCCGAGGCGCACTTGTCCCGGGTATTCAAACAGGCCTAGGGCGACTTGCCCACACGTGTCGAAAGGCCCCTGCCCTCCAATACGCCTTCCAGACCGGCGTTATCGTCCAATGCATATACGATTATCGGCATGGAATTGTCGCGGGCAAGCGCGAATGCAGCAGTATCCATGACCTTGAGGTTCTTGCTGATGACCTCGTCATAGTCGATCTGGGTATAGCGGGTCGCCGTGGGATCCTTCATGGGATCGGCAGAATAGACGCCGTCTACCTTGGTTCCCTTGAGCACCACGTCGCATTCCAGCTCAATGGCGCGCAGGGTCGCTGCCGTATCGGTGGTGAAGAATGGATTGCCCGTGCCTCCGCCCAGAACGACGACAAAGCCTTCTTCGAGCGCCAGCTTGGCATCGCGCGCGGTGAAGGTGTCGGCCACCGAGGGCATGGTGGCGGCGCTGAATGGCTTGGATTTCACGCCCTGGCGCGAAATGGCATTGCTGAGGGCCAGGGCATTGATCATCGTGCCGAGCATGCCCATCAGGTCGGCAGTGACCCGGTCGGTGCCGTCGGCAGCGCCGGCCATGCCGCGAAAGATATTGCCGCCACCCACGACGATGGCCACCTGAGTCCCCTTGCGGGCGACCTGGGCGATCTGTTCCGCCACGCCCTGCAGGAAGGGCGGCTCGATGCCGAACGAATTGTCTCCCGCCAGCGCTTCGCCCGAAACCTTGAGCAATATGCGCTTATAGGCAGACGACATTGGTGGACCCCTTGATCATGATGGTGACGGGCCACCGAATCCGGCGGACCCGGCAGACCCTATGGCAAAATGACCTTCAAAAGAAGGTGAAGTTGGACGAGATGTGAATGAGATTGAAACGCTCGATCCCCGATGGGGAGAGCAACGGGCGGACCCGGGGGCCCGCCCGCGACAATGTCGGCTTACTTTACGCCGGCCGTGGCAGCGACTTCAGCGGCGAAATCGCTCTCGGCCTTCTCGATGCCCTCACCGAGCGCGAAGCGCACAAAGCGCGTCAGCTTGATCGGCGCGCCGGCATCCTTCTCGGCATTCTTGATGGCGTCGGCGACCTTGGTTTCACCGTCGATCACGAAGACCTGGCTGAGCAGGGTCACTTCCTCGAAATATTTCCGCATGCGGCCATCGACCATCTTCTCGGCGATGTCGGCCGGCTTGCCGCTTTCCTTGACCTGCTCGAGGATAATGGCGCGCTCGCGGGCGACAACGTCCTGATCGAGGTCTTCGGGCGAGATCGCCTGGGGCTGGGCCGCAGCGATGTGCATGGCGAGCTGCTTGCCGAGAGCCGACAGGGCCGCCTTGTCGCCGGTCGATTCCAGGGCGACCAGAATGCCGATCTTGCCCAGGCCGGTCTTGACCGCGTTATGGACATAGCTTTCCACCACGCCGTCGGACACTTCGACGGTCTCGGTGCGGCGCAGGTTCATGTTCTCGCCGATCTTGGCGATGGCTTCGGTCAGCTCGGCCGATACGGAATGGCCTGTGCCGGGGAACGGCATTTCGCCCAGCTTGACAACGTCGCCATCGGCATCGAGCGCCAGCTTGGCAACATTGGCGACGATGTTCTGGAACTGCTCGTTGCGGGCAACGAAGTCGGTTTCGGAATTGACTTCGACCACGGCTGCCTTGGCACCGGCGGTGACGACGCCGACCAGACCTTCGGCAGCGACGCGGTCAGCCTTCTTGGCGGCCTTGGCCAGGCCACGGGTGCGCAGCCAGTCGATTGCGGCTTCCATGTCGCCATTGGTTTCGGCCAGGGCCTTCTTGCAGTCCATCATCCCGACGCCGGTCGAGTCGCGGAGCTGCTTGACCATTGCAGCAGTGATTTCCATGGGTTCACCTCTTGGCGGCCCCTCGCTGGAGGGGCATTTTTTCGATTAATTCAGCCCGGATCACGGGCCCCAAATGCCTTCGGGAAAGGCGGAGACCGCCTTTCCCGTCGAAAGCACGTCAAAGTGACGCTTAGTTGACGGTGGCTTCGCCTTCGGCCGGCAGATCTTCCGCCGGAGCTTCGGCGGAGGAGCCGAGGTCGGTGCCCAGGGCGCTCGACGAGCGACCGATGCCATCGATGGCAGCGCGCGAGATCAGCGAGACATAGAGCTCGAGAGCACGGCTGGCGTCGTCATTGCCCGGAATGGCGTAGTCCACGGTATCCGGATCGCAATTGGTGTCGACGATGGCAACGACCGGGATGCCCAGGCGACGGGCTTCCTTGATGGCGTTGGCTTCCTTGTTGGTGTCGATCACGAACAGCAGGTTCGGCAGGTTGCCCATGTCCTTGATGCCGCCCAGGTCGCGCTCGAGACGCTCCTGCTCGCGGGACATCATCAGGCGTTCCTTCTTGGTGCGCAGGGCGAGGTCGGCTTCGCTCATCGATTCCAGCTCGCGCAGGCGGGCGATGGAATTGGAGATGGTCTGCCAATTGGTCAGCGTGCCGCCGAGCCAGCGGGAATTGACGTAGTACTGGGCCGACTGCTTGGCGGCATCGGCCACCAGCGGGGCAGCCTGGCGCTTGGTGCCCACGAAGAGCACGCGGCCGCCGTCGGCCACGGTGTCGGACACGAGCTGCAGCGCGCGGCTCAGAGCCGGCACGGTCTGGCTCAGGTCGAGAATGTGGATGTCGTTGCGAACGCCGAAAATGTAGCGTTCCATCTTCGGGTTCCAGCGGTGCTTCTGGTGGCCGAAGTGCACGCCAGCTTCCAGAAGCTGACGCATGGAGAATTCAGGCAGTGCCATGATGGGCTGCTCCTTTACCGGTTGATGCCTCCACGAAGCCTTGCGACGGAAGCCCGCCACCGGATGGATTTCCAGGAAGGAAAGCCTGCTTCGTGTGTGTGATCACGCCCGGCACGAGCCGGACGCTGCGGTGCTATAGGCGAAGCGGGCCGTTTGCGCAAGCGGGGCGGCCGCATCTCTCTCACGAAAGCGTCAGGAAACCCCTGCCGCTCCGTGTGGTTATAGGATTATAGACCCGCGCAGGCACGCGGGGGATAAGGGTGGAAGCCCCGAGCGGGAGAGGACGGACCATTGGCCTCCTCCCCCGCGCTTCGTCGCTTCAGGCGAACCGCACGTCCGTCACCCCATCCAGGGCCTTGATGCCGCCGGCGACCTCGGCGGTGATGGTATATTTCCCGGGCAGCTCGATCTCGTATTCCCGGGCGCCGCCATCCCGGATCACCACGAAATTGACCGTGCCATTGCCGCCGCGCTTGAGTTGCGCCGTGGTGGGGCCGAGCGCCTTGGCATCGGCCATGAAGATGGTGAGGCGACGATCGATGCGCTCGGCCTGGCCCTCGATGGGCTCGGCCGAAATCAGACGCAGGCTGATGCCTTCGGCGCGCTCGTCGGCGCCCACCTGCAGGATCACCGAATTGCCCGGCTGCAGGATGGCGCCGAATTCATTGATCTGCTCGGAAAAGGCGATGCATTCGAACGTGCCGCTCTGATCGGAGAGCGTCAGGATCATCATCGGCGTGCCCTTTCGGGTGCGCCTGTCATTGCGGGAGGAAATGGTGCCGGCAAGGCGCCCTGCCCCCGCGCCATCCTTGACCGCACGTTCGAAATCGCTCCAGCGCTGGACGCGCAGCTTCTCGAACAGATCGGCATAGGCGTCGAGCGGATGGGCGGAGAGATGGAAGCCGATGGCCGACAATTCGCGGTCGGCGCGCTCGGTGGAGGTCCAGACGGCAACGCCGGTCGGCAGGCGGAACGGCTCTTCCTCGGCACTGTCGAACATCGAGACCTGGCCGCTGCTGCGGTCCGCCGTCAGCGATTGCGCGGTGGCGATGACGGATTCGACCGCCGCGAAAGCCACTTCGCGCCGCGGGGCCAGCGCATCGAAGGCGCCGGCATTGACCAGGGTTTCCAATGTCCGCTTGTTGAGCACGCGCGGATCGACCCGGCGGGCGAAATCGCCCAGATCCTTGAACGGGGTATCGCCACGCATCTCGACTATATGCTCGGCCATGGCCCGGCCGACGCCCTTCACCGCCGAAAGGCCATAATGGATGCGGTCGTCCTTGACCGAGAACACCACTTCCGAACGGTTGACGCAGGGCGGCACCACTTCGATGCCCTTCTTGCCGGCCTCGCGGCGGAAATCGGACAGCTTGTCGGTCTGCGCCATGTCCAGCGTCATCGACGCCGCATAGAATTCGTGCGGGAAATGTTCCTTGAGATAGGCCGTCTGGTAGGAGACCCAGGCATAGGCGGCGGCGTGGCTCTTGTTGAAGCCGTAATTGGCGAACTTGGCCAGCAGGTCGAAGATTTCGTCGGCCAGCGCCTCGCCCACGCCCTGCGGGCCGGAGCCTTCGCGGAAGCGCACCCGCTGGGCATCCATTTCCGCCTTGATCTTCTTGCCCATGGCGCGGCGCAGCATGTCGGCTTCGCCCAGCGAATAGCCGGACAGAAGCTGGGCGATCTGCATCACCTGTTCCTGGTAGACGATGATGCCATAGGTCTCGTCCAGCACGGTCGACAATGCCGGATGGGGATAGCTGACCTCTTCGGTGCCGTGCTTGCGGTTGATGAAGCTGGGGATATTGTCCATCGGGCCGGGCCGATAGAGCGCGTTCATGGCGATGAGATCTTCGATGCGGTCGGGCTTGAGCTCCATCAGCGCGCGGCGCATGCCCGCCGATTCAAACTGGAAGATGCCGTAGGTATCGCCACGGGCATAGAGCTTGTAGGTCGCGGCATCGTCGATGGGGATCGCATCGATATCGAGCTCGATGCCACGCTTCTTCACCATGTCCACGGCATAGCGGATCGTGGTCAGGGTCTTGAGGCCGAGGAAGTCGAACTTGACGAGACCGGCCGGCTCCACCCATTTGAGATTGTATTGGGTGACCGGCATGTCGGAACGCGGGTCGCGGTAGAGCGGCAGCAATTCCTGCAGCGGCCGGTCGCCGATGACGATGCCGGCCGCATGGGTCGAGGCATGGCGATAGAGGCCTTCGAGGGCCTGCGCGATCTCGACGAGCTGGGCGACCGTCTCGTCCTCGTCCACCATCTGCTTGAATTGCGGCACTTCCTTGAGCGTGCGCTCGACCGACCAGGGATCGGCNGGATTGGCCGGCACCAGCTTGCAGATGCGGTCCACCTGCCCATAGGGCATCTGCAGCACGCGGCCGACATCGCGCAGCACGGCGCGGGCCTGGAGCGTACCAAAGGTGATGATCTGCGCGACCTGGCTGGAGCCGTACTTGTCCTGCACATAATCGATGACTTCCTCGCGCCGGTCCTGGCAGAAGTCGATATCGAAGTCGGGCATCGACACGCGTTCGGGATTGAGGAAGCGCTCGAACAGCAGGTTATAGCGCAGCGGATCGAGGTCGGTGATGGTGGTCGCGTAGGCCACCAGCGAGCCCGCGCCCGAGCCACGACCCGGGCCGACAGGAATGTCATGGGCCTTTGCCCATTGAATAAAATCAGCAACGATAAGGAAGTAGCCGGGAAACTTCATCTTTTCGATGATGCTCAGCTCGAAATCCAGCCGCTCCCGATATTCGGTTTCAGTCTTGCCCGGCGCAATGCCGGTCACTTCGAGGCGCTTGTCGAGCCCGTCAACGGCGATGCGGCGCAGCTCGGCGGCTTCGGCCGCGACGACCTCCTCTTCGGTGGCGTGGGAACCGGCCGCGAATTTGGGCAGGATAGGGCCGCGCGTGCGCGGACGATAGGCCACGCGCCTGGCGATCTCGACCGTCGAATCCAGGGCTTCCGGCAGGTCCGAGAACAGCTCGACCATTTCGGCGCGTGTCTTGAAGTAATATTGGTCGCCGAGCTTGCGCCGCTCGGTCTGGGCCAGCACCGAACCGCCGGCAATGGCCAGCAGGGCGTCATGGGCCTCGAATTCCTTTTCCGTCCTGAAGAAGGGCTCGTTGGTGGCGACGAGGGGAATGCCCTTGCGATAGGCGTAGTCGATGAGGCGCGGTTCGACCGAGGCTTCCAGCGGCCGGCCATGGCGCTGCAATTCGATGTAGAAGCGATCGCCGAAAAGATCGGCCAGCCGGTCGAGACGGCGGATGGCATTGGCGTCCTGGCCATGGGCGAAGGGCATGTCGATGGCCCCTTCGGGGCCGCCGGACAGGCAGATGACGCCGGACAGGCCATCGGGCGTCATCCAGTCGAGACTGGCCTGGGCAAGGCCGTTCTCGCCTTCGAGATAGGCGCGTGAAACCAGTTGCGAGAGATTGGAAAATCCCTCTTCGGACTGCGCCATCAGCACGATGCTGGATTTTCCGGCCCAGGCGAGGTGGCCGCGCTCGCTGACGCGCTCCTCGGCAGCGGCGAAATCGACCGCCAGCTCGACCCCGATCAGCGGCTGAATGCCCTTCTTGGTGGCTTTCTCGGAGAATTCGAGCGCCCCGAAGAGATTGTTGGTATCGGCGATGCCGAGCGCCGGCTGCGCATCCGCGGCGGCCATCTTGAGGATGGTTTCGAGCTGCAGCGCCCCCTCGAGCAGCGAGAAGGCGGAATGGACGTGAAGGTGAATGAAGCCGGGGCCGCGCATGAGCATCTCCTTTCCCGACTCTGTGGCAGCGCCGCCGCAAGGTCAAACCGCGGCGCGCTCAATCCACAGGCGATCACGCCAGGTGGGTGAGGATATCCATCCAGGCGAGCGAGCCGATGGTGAAGGCGCCGAGGGTGACGAAAGCGGCGAGGTCCTTGACGAAATCGAGCATTTCAATCTCCTTTGTTTCTGTATTGTTCTTGTATGTTCTCTTTGCGTTCACGTCCAGACAGGAACAGCGGTGAAACCGGGGACAGGGATTAATTGGTTAGGAAATCGTTAGGAGAAGTGTCGGTGACGTTAAGATTCGGGACAGGCTTTTGCGCCGGACGGTTCAAAAACCTCCGGGTTTGCTTAGTCGATGGAAGCCCCGAGGCGGATTCCGCCTCAGAATTTAAAAACGAGACGCAAACCGCCCCGGGGCGTCGGGATTTCCGGCAGGGGGTTTCCTAGGGCCGGCTCTCACCGGAATTTCCCATCCCCGGAC
>Ga0065721_10004427_pt1 | contig 28189 bp, 21 predicted proteins | sample Mesricmetagenome_FD_59108 | JGI IMG/M metagenome (GOLD analysis project Ga0065721, IMG submission 59108) | Mesophilic microbial community from rice straw/compost enrichment Sample: eDNA_1 v2 (version 2) | ecosystem: Engineered > Solid waste > Grass > Composting > Bioreactor | place: USA: Davis...
GCTCTCGGCCGAGCGCCCGGCGCTGAACTTCCTGCAGACGCTCTCGGCCGTGGCCACCGTCACGCGCCAGTACGTGGAGGCCATCCAGGGCCTGTCGCCCAACCCGCGCGGCTGCAAGGTGCTGGACACGCGCAAGACGCTGCCCGGGCTGCGCCAGGCGCAGAAGTACGCCGTGCGCGTGGGCGGCGGCCACAACCACCGCATGGCGCTGTGGGACGGCATCCTGATCAAGGAGAACCACATCGCCGCGGCCGGCGGCATCCGCCCCGCGCTGGAAGCCGCCTTCGCGCTCAACGCCGGCGTGGACGTGCAGATCGAGGTGGAAAGCCTGGACGAGCTGCGGCAGGCGCTGGAGGCGGGCGCGAGGAACGTGCTGCTGGACGACTTCAGCTTCGAGCACATGGAAAAAGCTTGCGCGCTCAACGCCGGGCGCGCGGTGCTGGAGGTCTCCGGCGGCGTGGACCTGGACTCCATCCGCCGCATCGCCGCCACCGGCGTGGACCGCATCTCCAGCGGCAAGCTCACCAAGGACGTGCGGGCGGTGGACCTGTCCCTGCGCGTCCTCACCGCCTGATTCGCCAAGGACCCGATCATGACCGCCATCCAGACCCACGCCGACACGCAGATGCCGTTGCGCATCGCCCGCATCATCGATGCCGCCGAGGGCATCCGCAGCTTCGAGCTGGTGCAGCCCGATGGCTCCGAGCTGCCGGCCTTCACGCCGGGCTCGCACGTCAAGGTGCAGGTGCCCAACGGGCTGCTGCGCAAGTACTCGCTGTGCAACGACCCGGCCGAGCGCCACCGCTACGTCATCACCGTCAAGCGCGACGCCCAGGGCCAGGGCGGTTCCATGAGCCTGTGCGACGAGGCCAAGGAAGGCGACACGCTGCCCACCTCGCTGCCGGACAACGCCTTCCCGCTGGTCGAGGACGCCAAGCGCCACATCTTCATTGCCGGCGGCATCGGCATCACGCCCATCCTGTCGATGATCCGCAGCTTCGGCGAACTGCCCCCGGCGCCGTGGAAGCTCTACTACCTCAGCCGCTCGGCCGAGAGCACGGCGTTCCTGGAGGAGCTGAGCGCGCCCGAGTACAAGGGCAAGGTCGTGATCCACCATGACCATGGCGATCCGGACAACTCGCTGGACCTGTGGCCGGTGCTGGAGCGGCCCACCCCCGGCACCCACGTCTACTGCTGCGGCCCGCGCGGCCTGATGGACGCGGTGCGCGACATGGCCGGGCACTGGTCGGGCAAGAACGTGCACTTCGAGAGCTTCAACGAGGGCGGCGGCGTGCGCCCCGACGACCAGCCCTTCGCCGTCACGGTAGCCAAGACCGGGCAGCGCTTCGAGGTGCCCGTGGGCCAGACGATCCTGTCGGTGCTGCGCGACCACGGCTGCAACGTGCCCTCCTCCTGCGAGAGCGGCACCTGCGGCACCTGCCGCACCAAGCTGGTCTCCGGCGAGGCGGACCACCGCGACATGGTGCTGATGCCCGAGGAGATGGAGAGCCAGATCATGATCTGCGTCTCCCGCGCCAAGGGCGGCGAGCTGGTGATCGACCTGTGAGCACGCAACCGAAGCGCAAGCTGCGCCTGGGGGTGGCCGGCCTGGGACGCGCCTTCTCGCTGATGCTGCCCACCTTCCTGGCCGACGACCGCATCGAGCTGGCCGCGGCCTGCGACCCGCGCGAGGCTGCGCGCCAGCAGTTCGCGCAGGACTTCCAGGCCCCGGTGTTCGAGGACATCGAGGCCCTGGCGGCGCAGCCGGGCCTGGATGCCCTCTACATCGCCAGCCCGCACCAGTTCCATGCGGCACACACCCGTGTCGCCGCGGCGCACGGCAAGCACGTGCTGGTCGAGAAGCCCATGGCCATCACGCTGTCCGAATGCGACGACATGGTGCAGGCCTGCGCCGCGGCCGGCGTGCACCTGATCGTCGGCCACTGCCACAGCTTCGACACGCCTTACCTGATCGCGCGGAAGATGATCGAGGCTGGCGAGCTGGGCCGCGTGCGCATGATCCAGGCGCTGAACTACACGGACTTCCTCTACCGGCCGCGCCGGCCCGAGGAACTGCAGACCGAGGCCGGCGGCGGCGTGGTGTTCAGCCAGGCGGCGCACCAGGTGGACGTCGTGCGGCTGCTGGCGGGCAGCCGCGCCACGCGGGTTCGCGCCGTGATGGGCCAGTGGGATCCGGCGCGGCCCACCGAGGGCGCCTACACCGCCCTGCTGTGGTTCGAGGACGGCGCCTTTGCCAGCCTCAACTACAGCGGCTATGGACGTTTCGACAGCGACGAGTGGTGCGGCTGGACCGGCGAGATGGGCAGCCCGAAGGACGCGCAAGCCTATGGCCAGGCTCGGCGCCGGCTCGCCAGCGTGGCATCCGCCGAGGACGAGGCGCAGCTCAAGGCCGCCGGCACTTACGGCGGCCCCGCGTGGAAACCGGCGGCGCCCGGCACCGCGGCACCGGCGCACCAGCATTTCGGGCCGGTGATCGTGAGCTGCGAGCACGGTGACCTGCGTCCCCTGCCCGATGCGGTGTGGGTCTATGGCGACCACCGTCGCGAACGCATCGAGCTGCCAGCCCCGGCGGTGCCGCGCTTCGAGGTGATCGACGAGCTGGTGGACGCGGTGCTGCACGGCACCAAGCCGCTGCACGACGGTCCCTGGGCTCGGGGCCACGGCTGGAGATCTGCCTGGCACTGCTGAGCTCCGCCCGGGAAGGCCGCGACGTGGAACTGCGGCATCAGGTGGCTTTGCGAGAATGAAAGCATCCTCCACGCCCGCTGTCGCTGCCGTGCCCAAAGCTTCCGCCTCCAGAGACACCGAAGCCGCCAGCCGCATCCTGCGCCATTGGCGCGAGGGCGTGCCGCACGACCGCATGGCGCACCTGGTCAAGGACGCCACGCGCTCGTTTCTGCGCACGCTGCAGCAGCGGCTGGCGCGCCATGGCGTGGCGCTGGGGCACTGGACCTTCCTGCGCATCCTTTGGGAGCGCGACGGCCTGACCAAGCGCGAGCTCAGCATCGAGGCCGGCGTGGCCGAACCGACCACGTTCACGGCACTGCGCGCCATGGAGGCCCTGGGCTACGTCCGCCTGGAGCAGCGGCCCGACAACCGCAAGAACGTCTACGTGTTTCTCACGCCGCAAGGGCGCAAGCTCAAGCGGCAACTCGTTCCACTGGCCGAAGAGGTGAACGCCATCGCAACGCGGGGCGTGTCCGAGGCCGACGTGGCCACCACGCGGCGGGTGCTGCTGGCCATGATCGACAACCTGGCGCAAGACGAAGCGGAGTCCTTGTAGAGACCGCCGGGAACAGCCGCCGCTCAGCTGACCCCACGCGCCGAAGCCCGTGCGGGGCTGGCCTCTCCAATGCATGCACCACTGCCATGGCGCTAATGAACCCACCTGTCGGAGGGCGATAATGCGTGCATGGCATCTCAAATCGAACGGGTCACTGCGGAGCTGCGGCGCCGGATCCTCGGCGGCGTGCTGCAGCCGGGCGAACGCGTCCTGGAAGTCCAGTGCTCGGCCGAGCTGGGCGTGTCGCGCACGCCGTTGCGCCTGGCGCTCGGTGAACTCGAAAAAGAGGGGCTGCTGGAGCGGCTGCCCCGCAGGGGCTTCCGGGTCCGGCAGGTGACGCTGGATGAAGTTGCCATGGCGATCGATGTCCGGGGCACGCTCGAGGGCATGGCGGTACGCCTGCTGGCCGAGCAAGGCGCGTTGCCGCAGACGCTGGCCGAGCTGCGCGACTGCATCCAGCAGGGCCGCGAGATCGTGAAGGCGGGCGCCGGTACAAGGGACGCGTTGGACACGGCGAGCTGGGCGACGGTGAATGCACGTTTCCACCGGCTCCTGATCCAGGCAGCGGGCAACCCGGTGCTGATCTCGACGCTGGAACATGTTGCCAAGACACCTTTGGCCGGACCGGGTGTGCTGGGTACCAGCGGCCAGCTGTCCATTGAATTGCCGTTCCTGCAAAGGGCGCAGTTCGACCACGAGGACATCGTCCAGGCCATCGAGGCCCGGGAGGGCGCGAGGGCCGAGGCCCTGATGCGCGAGCATGCGCGGCGCAGCCGTGACAACAAGCGCATCCTGGTCAATGCCATGAAAGGCACCCAGTGGGCCGCTGACGCGGTGCCGCAGCCCATGCTGGCGTGACCCGCGCAGCGCGCGCAGGCCCGATACCCGTTCAGCTTCGAGAGTGAAATAAACCCCGTTCGCCCCGAGCTTGTCGAAGGGCTCAGCTCGAACGGGTTACTTCACTTCCAAGAACAATGGAATGAGCGGCCTGCCGCGCCAAGCCAGGCCGGTCGGCCGCGGTTGGCCGGGTGGTCGTTGCACAGGCTACCACCGCCGGTATTCACGGCCAACCGGCCGACGCCGGCGATGAGCTGCCCGTCGGCCACGAACTGGCCGCCCTGCCCTTTCTCGCAGAACCCCAGGTCCTCCCGTTGCAGCAGCACCGTGATGGTGAAGCTGTCGTAAATGGAGGCGTAGCGGATGTCCGCGGGCCGCATGCAGGCTTCCTCGAAGGCGGCCCGGCCCGACCACGCCACGGCGGTGCAGCTCATATCGACCTTGCCCGGGCCGGAGTACGGCTGCCATGACGCTGTACCGCTCAAGCCTGCGAAATGCATGCAAAAAATGACGATGATGTTGATGTATCGCAAAACTTGATCAACAATGCATGCATTGATGCATGACATCAGGCGCACAGCACAGGAGACAGCAAGTGAAGGACAACAAGCCGCGCGGCAGTGCGCAAGAGCAGCTGCTTGGTACGCGTTCACGCCGGACTTTCGTCAAGAACCTCGCTATGGCCTTGCTGGGCACCGGCGCGGTCATGCCGGCGGGATGGGCGGCCGAGAGCTACCCGAGCAAGCCCATCAGGCTGATCGTGCCTTTCCCCGCGGGCGGTGGCGGCGACACGCTGGCGAGGCTGGTGATGACCAGGGTCGCCAAGGAACTGGGCCAGACGATCGTCATCGAGAACATCGCCGGCGCCGGCGGCAACGTGGGTTCCCAAGCCGCGACCAGGGCGCCGAACGACGGCTATACCCTGCTCTACGGCACCAACGGTACTTTCGCGATCAACCACGCGCTCTACAAGCGCACCGGCTTCGATCCTTTGCACGACTTCGAGCCGGTTTCGGGACTTTCCAAGATCGCGGCGCTGGTGACCGTGCGGCCTGAAATGAACGTGTCGACATTTCAGGAATTGCTGGCACTGCTGAAATCCAAGCCCGGCAAGTACACCTACGCTTCGGCCGGCAACGGCACCACCTCGCATCTGGCGACCGAGCTGTTGAAGTCGTCCGCGGGCGTGTCGATGGTGCATGTGCCGTACCGCGGCGGGGCACCGGCCATCACCGACCTGCTCGGCGGCCAGGTCGACGTGATGATCGACGTGATGCCCAACACCGGGCCCCAGGTCCAGTCGGGACGTTTGCGGGCACTGGCCGTCAGTACGGCGCAGCGCCTGCCCAACATGCCCAACGTTCCCACGATTGCCGAATCCGGCGTACCCGGCTTCGACGTCAGCGCCTGGGACGGGATTTTCGTGCCCAAAGGTACGCCCGCACCCATCGTGGCCAAGCTCCAGGCGGCGATCCGCAAGGTGCTGACCGATCAGGAGACGCGACAGCAACTGCTGGAGCGGGGTGCGGTGGCGGCGCCCACCACGCCCGAGGAAATGAGCCGTTTCGTCAAGGCCGAGATCGACAGGTGGGGGGCCGTGGTCAAGCGCTCCGGGGCCACCATCGAAAGCTGACCCAGTTGACTCATGAAGAACATCACGACCATGCACCAGTCCAAGCCTGACGATTCCATTGCCTACGTCGGAATGCCGACGCCGGTGCGCGCCTCCCTGACGGAAACCAAGCACTGGTTCCAGGCGATGGAGCAGTTCACGCGCGTCTTCGCGATCCGTCCCGGAGAAAAGGTGCTGATGCTCACCGACCCGCTGCTGGACCCGCGGGTGGTGGATGCCGTGACCGGCATCGCGCGCGCGCGCGGTGCCACCGTCACCCAGTACATGGCCGCCGACACCCGGCTGCCAGGGGTCCCGGAGGAGGTCAAGCCCCTGGTTCAAAGCGCGGACTTCGTTGTCTCGACCTGGTTTTGCTCGATCGAGGACCCGTTCAACGTCGCGATGCGCAAGCGCGGCCAGCGCTGGGTGAAGATCACCTACTTCCGCGACCTGGACCTGCTGCATACGCCGCAAGCGCGCTTCCCTGTCGAGCTGGTGGGCGAAATCATCCGCGCCACGGAGCGGCGTTTCCCCAAGGGGCGTGACTTCGAACTTCGATTCACCGATCAGCGCGGCTCCGACCTCGTCATTTACTACACGAAGGAAATGCGCGAGGCGATGTTCAAGGGCAACCGCTGGTGCGGCAAGATGTTTGCCGACGAGCCGGGTTGCTATGTGCACTACCTCCCGACCCATGGCCCGAATTTCTGGGACAGCACCGCCAACGGCAACGATCCCGATGCCCCGGTAATGATCGAAGGCGTGCTGTGCCCGCAATGGGCGGTTGGCTTCGAGCGGCCCTTCGAGGAGATCATCCGCTTCACGTTCAAGAACAAGCTGGTCACGCAGGTGCAAGGCGAAAGCCGCGATGCCGAGATACTGCGGGAAATGTGCCTGGGATCGAAGCTCATCGAGGGCGGCGGTTGCGGCTTCAACCCGAAGGCCCCGCGCTATACGGTGTATCCCGCCGGCTCCAACGCGCCCGGCGCGCTGCATTTCGGTATCGATCTGCCCAAGGCGAGCGATTACATCCGCAAGGTCTTGCCTGATTGGGAAGAGCCTCCCATCCATCAGGACCTGATCGGCCTGGACATGACGGTCACGGCCGGTGGCGAGCCCATCATTGAAAACGGGTTCCTCGTTGCGCTGCGCGACCCGGCCGTGGTCGAGATGGCAAAGCGCTATGGCGATCCGGTGGAACTGCTGGAAGCTGGCCTCTGAACCACAAGCGGGGGCAAGAGTTCAGTGAACTTGCCCCTGTTTCCCGTAGTTCTTGGCGCTCGCTCCATGCGGCGCTCTTGTCGCGGTTGCCCCCCGCCCACGCCACTGCCACAACCGTAGGCCTGGCTACGCCGTTTCCCTCCAACCCAGCGCAGGATCAGCACCGGCACACCGTGCTCAGGGCGTGATTGGCGATCATCTCCGGCAAAGCCTTTTCGGGCTCTCCCGCAAACGGCGCTGTAAAGAGCACGCAGGCGTCGTGGATGACGGTGAAGTGCGAACCCATTCAGTCGTGGCCCCGCCCCAGGCGCTGCGCATCGATGCGGGCCTTGTAGGCCATGAGGTCCTGGTAGCGCACGCGCCGGTGGGTGCCGACCTTGTGAAACGGGATGTCGCCCTGCTCCAGCAGCCGCACGAGGTATGGCCGCGAGACGCCCAGCATGTCGGCCGCCTCCTGCGAGGTGAGCTCGGCATGGATCGGGATGATGCCCACCGCGTTGCCCGAGCCGATCTCGGTGAGCACAGCCAACCAGCTGAGGGCAGCGGGTGGCTGGCGATGGGGGTATGCACGGTGGTTTCCGGAAGGCTTCAAGCCTGGCGGCAGTGGACCACTGCACCGGGGTGCCCTCAATAAACGAAATATTCGAAACGAAGTTCAGGAGATTGAGCCACGGGCCAGACCCCTCATCAATAGCGATATGGCGATGTCCCGTGTTGGACTGCACAAAAGGCGCGAACGACGGTCAAGCCTGCCCCTTGTCGGTCGAAACGATAGCCATGCTGCATCTCGATCCTTCGACCATCCTGGTCACCAATGCGCTGTACGCGCTGGCGCTGTTGATGGTGGTGTTGACGACGCGGGTCGGGCTGGGCCCGGCCGCGCGCGGCTTGGAGTTCTGGCTCGCTGGGGACATCCTGCTGTTGGTTGGGACGTCCCTGCCGATGCTGGCCGGCACGTTCGTAGATGCAGGGCCCTTCCAGCGCCTCCCCGAAACGCTGGCTTCGGCGCTTATGGTCATCGGCGTGACGCTGCACTTGTTGGCCGTCCGGTGTCATCAACGTCCCGGCTGCTCCCCAATCACGGCACTGAGCATGGCCGGTGCACTGGGCGTGATGTTCGCGATGGTTTGTGGGGTGCTCGGGGAAGTCGCTCGGCCTTTGACTTTGCAGCACGGGGTACTGATCGTGCTGGATCTACTGACCTTTGCGTCGCTGCTTCGAGCCCGGCGCTTTTGGGGCGTTCGCCTGGTCATGGGTGCCTTGTTAGTGGCCTGTGCGTTCAATTTGTCGGAGCTGTCGTCCAGTGCGCAGGTATCGCAGCAGGCATCGCAAGGGCTTGTCTTTGGCATGCTGATGATGTTGCTGGCCACGTCGGCGTTCGTCCTGTGGCTGCAGGAGGAGTTGCGCGAGCATCTGACGCTGACGGCAGTGACGGACGCGCTCACCGGTACGCTCAACCGCCACGGCCTGTTACCGCAGCTCCAGCGCGAACTTGCCCGCGCGGTGCGCTGCGGCGCACCTGTGTCGGTGGCGCTGTGCGACCTGGACCACTTCAAACGTATCAACGACCGCCATGGGCACGCCGCTGGCGACGACGTGCTGAAACGCTTCACGCAGCGCTCGCGCACCTTGTTGCGCGCGGGAGATTTGCTCGGCCGCTGGGGCGGCGAGGAGTTCTTGTTTGTGATGCCGGACACGGCTTGTGCAGAAGCCGTGCGCGTGGTCAAGCGGCTGCGGCAGTCATTGGCCCGTGCGGATGACGACGGTGTGCCGCGTGTGACCTTCAGTGCCGGCGTGGCCTGCGCAGGCGACGACGACGGGGGTTACGACCTTGACGACTTGCTGGCCCGTGCGGACGCCCGGCTGTACGTTGCCAAGGAAACGAGAGACCGGATTGTGGGGATGCAGATCCGTGCAACGCCGCAGAACGACGAGCTCTGGGCTTGAATGGCGGGCGACACGGTAATTGGCCCCCCGCGTTGTCTCACCTGGTTGGCTACCGGGCAGGTTTCGGTCTGCCTGCTCGCCTCACGTCACTTGCCTCCGGCCGGAAGGTCCGGTCGGCCAAGGCGTTCTGGTAGCAGTCATGGCCTTCAGTCATGGAGCGGATACGGCGCCTCTTCGCAGGCTCCTTGGCGCGATGGTGTCGCGCACGTGTGCTGGGCAGCGTAGCGGAAGCCGGGGCAGCAGCGGGCCCGGGCGCTGGATTTAGGTCAGTGATAAGGGCACTAATCCAAGGGCGGTTTTTGAAGGCCAATTCCTGCCTTTCAGGGCATGGTGGAGGCCTTGCGAGAAGCGACAAGGACTTGCGAGCGGGGCGGCAGTGGCCCTGCCGCTTCGACGCACGGCATCCGGATTGGGCTCGCCCAGACGGCGGGGCCAACCACGGCGCGGGTGAGCCTCGCTGTAGACACGCGCGGCCCCCACATGCGCCTGGGTCAGGAACGGAAAGGAGTCCTGCAGGCGTGGCAGGTCGTGCAGCGACGTCCTGTGCGATCTGGCTTGTTGCAGCATCGGGGCGCGCATCGACAAGCGGATCTTTGTGCCGATGGACATCGGACGGTGCAAGACGGTCTTGCAGCGCGCGCGACACCACGCGCAACACCGCCAGTCCAACAGCCGGCACAGCCGTTTCCCGGGCACATCTCGCTGCTTGGCCGCAAGATGTTCCGAGTTTCGGTCGAGGCTGATCTGCATGCGTCGGCCATCCACACGGACCGTCCTCTCGCGCCCAGCCCAAGCCTTGGTGCGGGCGGCGTGGTGCAAGACGGTCTTGCAGGACGGCCGACAGCATGGACAGCGGCCTCTCCCTAAGGCCGGACCGGACGCCAGCGTGGATGCTGCGGTGCAAGACCGTCTTGCACCCTGCGGGACACGGCGCACAGCGCCGACGGATCAACGGCTGGAGCAGGCACTCCTTGACGGCGTCGCACTGCTTGGTCGGCAGCTTCGACGGTTGTGACTCCAGCTCGGCACCCACCCGTCTGCCGTTGATGAGCCTCGTCACTCGGCACCTCGGATGGGGCCGGCCTGGGTGCCAGGGTGCAAGACCGTCTTGCACCCGGTCTTGCGGCGTCTGCCCGACCGTCATCCTTGCAGGTGGTGGGGATGCTCTTCGAGAGCACTCCGTCGCTCGGCCGGCAGCCGGGCGCAGGCCCAAGCGGGCTCGACGCGCAGCCGTTTGTCATCCTGGCGGGTCGCTCCCTGGCGCCTTGGCGCAAGTACCAACTCGTGCCTTCCGGGGTGCAAGACGGTCTTGCACCACTGTTTCAATGCCTATCCAGGGGAGCTTTGCGCCAGGCAAGGCGCGGTGCTGCGGCAGCGCCGTTGCCGCTTGTCAACCGACGAACTGGCGCAGCACCTGTTCGAACGCTTCCCAGCGTTCGGCCGGCAACAACGCCGGGTCCAGCTCGATGACGACGTGCCTGCCGTCATTGCGGATTGCGGCATGCCGCCCTTCCCTGAGTGCAAGCTGGCGCTCCTGCGTGCAAGACCGTCTTGCACCCCGCCCCTCCTGGGCACCGATCAGCGCCTTGAACACCGCGGCCGCCGGGAGCCGCTCGGCGCGCAGCTCCCGGGCCCGTGCCTTCACGCCCACGGAGTCGCGCTGGCACACGTCGGACAGCGCCTTGGCCCAGCGAAACTGGATGTCGTTGGGTGACGGGAAAGCGTCGAGCACGGCCTGGGGCAGCTCGGCGATGCGCACCGCCTCGCTCACGTCCGTGGAGCCGCGGCCGATGTCCGCCGCCAGTGCCCGCATCGACGGGAACAGACCCTCCGCCAGCGCCCGCCGGTACATCTGTCCCTGTTCGTAGGGCGAGAGGTTCTTGCGGTGGCGGTTCTCGCGCTCCATGTGAGCGAACAGCTCCCGGTCGCCCAGCGGCTTGATGACGGCCAGCACCGGCAGGCCCAGGTCGAGGCAGGCGCGGTGGCGGCGGTGCCCAAACACCAGCTCGTAGCGTTCGCCCTCGCCTTCCATCGGCCGCACCATGATCGGCTGCACGTTGCCACCGGCGTCCTGGATCTCGGCCTTGAGTGCCAGGAACTCCTGGTCCGAGAACGACGCGTCGGCGCGGTTGGCCCAGCGGCTCGGCACGATGCGCGCCGCATCCAACAGCTGCGCGCCGCGGTCGCTCTCCAGCTCCTGCGTGCGGGCCTTGAGGGAGTCCACCTCGCGCTGGAGCTCGTCGGCCTTCCCGCGCAACGCATTCGTGTTGAAGATCGCCGCGGTGGTGTAGCCCACGCCGGTCTTGGCCGCGGGCTGCGGCGCCGCCGGCTCCGGAGCCGCCTCGGCCGTCTTTGGCCGCGCCTCGGGAATGACGAAGGCGATGTTCTCGCCCACCTTCTCGCGCCGCTTCGTGCTCATTGCGCGCTCCCCAGCCGCTCGGTTTGGTTCGACCAGAACATCTGCGCTTGGTCCTCGATGAGGTCCACCAAGCGGTCAAAGGCATCCGTGGCGCGTTTCAAGGTGCGGGCCGAGGGCGTGTTCTTGAGCTGGTCGTAGACCGTGCCGAACTCGGCCGAGCTGGCGATGGCCGCAGCAGTCTTGGGAATCTCGATCTGCAGCAGCTTGTCGGCGTAGGCCGCGCTGAGCCACTTCTTGACGAGGATCGCGCTGGCGTCGGTGCTCTCCACCTTGGTCAGCAGCACGTTCACGAAAGCGAAGCGCTTGGAACCACCACGCGCACGCACCAGCGTGCCGGTGAGGTCGCTGAACAGGTTCCAGAACTGCGCCGAGCTCGCGAAGTCCAGAGCCGAAGGCGGCAGCGGCATCACGATCCCGTCGGCCGCCATGAGCGCATTGATCGTGACGTAGGACAGCGAGGGCGGCGTGTCGACGATGATGAAGTCGTAGGTGTCCCGGGCGTTGTCCAGCGCCAGGTCCATCACGCGCCAAAACTCGAAGGCCTGGTCGCTCATCTGCCGCGCCGGCAACGCGAACTCCGCGCCAAACAGCACCGGCGCCGCGGCGATCAGGTCGATGCCGTCCCAGTACGTCGGTCGGATCGCATAGCCCACGTCGTCCTGGTCACCGTTGAACAGCGGCAGCAACGTGTCCTCGGGCGCCACCTCGGAGTCCGGCAGGATGCCGAAGAGAGTGGTCAGACTGCCCTGGGGATCGCAGTCGACCAGCAGCACCCGGTGGCCAGCCAGCGTGAGACCCTGCGCCAACGTCGCGGCGGTGGTCGTCTTGCTAACGCCGCCCTTGAAGTTGCCGATGCACAGCGTGCAGGCCGTGGCCAGGGGAGGGCGCATGTCGCCGCTGCGCGTGGCCCGCACCCACTGGCGCGCCTCAGCCAGCGAGAACTCGCGCCGGGCACCGCTGGGCGACAGAGTGCCCACAGGCAGATCGCCCTTCTTGATCCTGGCGTCGAACCGGTTGCGTCCCAGTCCCGAGAGCTCGGCCAGTTGCGAGGCCGTGAAGCGCGGCGCCTCCTTGCGCGAGGTCGGCGACAGCATCGTGCTGCGTACCTGCGACAGGATGGCCTGCACGCGCTCGGCCTGGACGTCGATGTCCTCCAGACTGAGGCCGGGTTGTTCAAGCAGCGTAGCGTTCAAGCTGGACCTCCTCGGAGTTTATTGATGATCCGAAAGATTGTAGGTGCTGACGTGATTTATCTAGTCTTGTTATGAATTCGGCGTCTGCGTCGCAGCGCAAGCTGCGCGTGCAGTGTTTTCGGCTTGAGAATTTCAGACTTTTTTCAAGCGCAGCTTCAGTTTTATTCAAGCCTTATTCAATACATTTAGGGCTGTGGATAACTCATTTTTCTCAATGTATGACAACGACTTACGAAATCAAGGTGTCCGCACTTTTGACTAAAGGCGTCCGCACAAATGACTCTCGCCGTCCGCACTTTTGACTCATCGCGTCCGCACTTTTGACTCACCCCCGAACCTGCACGAGGCCGCCGTTGTGGATAAGTCAACGGCTATCAGTGGCAACAGCAGGCCGGTTGGTCGTGGGATGCCCACTGCCTGAAGGCGTGCCGCAGGCTGGTAGGTGTCCGCACTTTTGACCCGTCACGCCGCAGTGCAGCGTGCACCACCCGGGTTTACGGCTTGTCCGGGAGGTTCCGGACATACATATACTGCCCGGCATGGACACGCCCCTGCCGTTGCCCGAGGCGCCGCAAGAGCGCAGCGACATCTATCGCAAGCCCGTGGCGACGCTGGCGATGATTCCTCTCAATGGCCGGCTCACGGCCGGGGGCCGCAAGCTCTACAACGTGATGGGCCGCGTGGCCCAGCGGCAGGGGGAGGTGGGCAAGCGTGGTTACCAGGCCAAGCTCAAGGTGCTGCTGCGGGTGCTGGACAAGGGCAGCAACGAGGCGGGCATCATGCGCCGCTACCTCACCGAGATGATGTCCACGCGCTGCGAGTGGCGCCCGCTCAAGGCGGGCGAAGGATTGCCCGGCGAGCACCCTGACGACGTTTCGCTCAGCGAGGTCCGCATCTTTCCTCTGCTGGCCGAGGTCCGCTGCTACCAGCGCGGGCGCGAGAACTGGGTGACCTGGTTCTACCCGCCGACGATCGAGGAGCAGATCCTCAACCCACGGCTGTACGCGCAGATCAACCTCACGACCATGGCCCGGCTGGGCACGCACGCCGCGGTGGCGTTGTACGAGGTCTGCGTGCGCTACCAGGGAGCGGGGCGCACGCTGCGCAAGCCGTGGAACTGGTGGGTTCCGGTGCTGCGCGGGCACGAGGTGACGGGCGACCGCGAGTACCGCAAGTTCAAGAGCGAACTGCTCAAGCCGGCTCTCGCACAGATCAACGAGCACACCGAGATCGAGATCGAGCTCATCGAGCACCGTGAGGGCGGGGCGGTCGTGGACCTGCAGTTCACGGTTCGCCCCAAGCCCGACTTCAAGCTGGACCAGGGCGACATCGAGCCGGTGGACCTGACGCCGGTGGAGCAGGCGCTGGCGCTGGGCATCCGCGAACTGGACTACGACGCGCTGGTGGACCGCTATGGCGAAGCGCCGGTGCTGCGCGCGCTGGACGTGGTGGCCAGGCAGTTGCGGCAGGAGCCCGGCACCAACGCGCTGGCTCACTTGAAGTGGGTGTTGGAAGGCGTGGCAGGGGAGGGCGCCCGCAAGGCTGCCAAGCGTCGCTCATCGGCGCCGGCCCAGGCAGCTGCAGCACCAGCGCCGGTGCCCAGCGTGCCTGTACCCGATCCGGCCCAGGAGCTGGAGCGCGAGCAGTTGCGCCGCGACTTCGAGGCGTTGCCGACCGAGCAGCAGAAGCAGTGGCTGCAGCGGCTGCGCGACGAGGTGGTGGACAAGGGCGTGGCCACCCCCGCGCTGCTGCGTCGCATCGCGGACGGCGACTGGAAGTCGCCCGTGGTGCTGGCTCGGCTGGAGAAGTATTTCGCGTCGCACCGCTGACGGGGACGGCGGGCCTCGGCGGCGCTGCAGCGCGACGAAGCTGAAGGCCGTGCTCGATGCGGGGGCCCGGGCTCGCGCCAGGCTGCCTCGGTCGTTCGGGCGGCGAGCAACTCGCTGAACGTCCAGCGGGGCAGGGCCGCGCCGGGACGCGTGACCATCAGGCGGCCAGCGAAGCCCATCTTTCTTGAACCGTTGCGATGCGGGTCGCCACTCAGCCGTGCTTGATCGATGCGGCAAGTCACACCGGTCGCATCGCCAGACCACTGCAACGCCTCAAGGAGTTGGCCATGGACACGAAAGCGAAGCTGTGCGCGCTGGGCCTGGCGCTGATGATGGTGGCTGCGGCGGCAGGCACGGGTTGGGCGCTGCAACTGCCATTGACAGCCACCGTTGACCTCGGCCCTGCGCAGGCCCCGCGCGTCGCCACGCCGGCCGAGACACCGCTCCCGTCCTGGCCGCGGCCTGCCTTGAAGCTGGATGAGGACGCATCGGTACACACCGATTCTGCCGCCCGCGCTTCTACGGGACGAATCGACCGGGCACCCTGACAGGGCTGGTCCTGGGGCCTCCTATAGTGTCCCGGCGGTCTTCGGCGCAGCACTCGAAGAGCCGGCGGCGGACTGCGCTTGGGCCGAGAACGGCTGAGGCCGCTGTTGGGTTTCTACGCCAGCCACGAAGCGGCCAAAGGCGTCAAGGAGCGGTGCGGTGTCAAAGGAAGGACCCTCCAGTATCGTCAGCGCCTGCACGGTGGGCGGCAGCGTGGCATTGGCTCGGCTCAGCCAGTCATCCAGAGCCGCGACCCGAGCGCCCTTGAGCACGGTGTAGCCCGGGATGCTGAGCACGGCCGCCCCCGTGGACACGGCCGCATGGAGGCGGATGACGGCCAACCGGCGGTGCCTCATGCGCACGCTGCGCTCCAGCAGCGACAGCGAGGCGTCCTTGGCATGCGAGCGCTGCTCTTCGCTGGCACACGCGGCCATGCCGGCATGGAGGCTTTGCTTCAGCTCGCGGATGGCTTGCCTTGCCATGGAGCCCCTCCCTCACATGCTGCGACGGTACTGGCCGCCGACTTCGAACAGCGCGTCGGTGATCTGGCCGAGCGAGCACACCCGCACCGCATCCATCAGCACCTCGAAGACGTTGCCGTTGTCCATGACGGCCTGCTGCAGCCGCTGGAGCATGGGGCCCGACTCGTGGGCATGCTGCTCGTGGAAGTCGCGCAGCCGCGTGAGCTGGCTCTGCTTCTCCGCGTCGGTGGAACGCGCCAGCTCGATTTGCTCCGGTACCGCATCGCCATGGGGGTTGCGGAAGGTGTTCACGCCGATGATCGGGTACTCGCCCGTGTGCTTGAGCATCTCGTAATGCATGCTCTCCTCCTGGATCTGGCTGCGCTGGTAGCCCGTCTCCATGGCGCCCAGCACGCCGCCGCGCTCGGAGATCTTCTCGAACTCCTTGAGCACCGCCTCCTCGACAAGCTCGGTGAGCTCGTCGATGATGAAAGCACCCTGGTTGGGGTTCTCGTTCTTGGCCAGGCCCCACTCGCGGTTGATGATCAGCTGGATCGCCATCGCGCGGCGCACGCTCTCCTCGGTGGGCGTGGTGATGGCCTCGTCGTAGGCGTTGGTGTGCAGCGAGTTGCAGTTGTCATAGATCGCGATCAGCGCCTGCAGCGTGGTGCGGATGTCGTTGAACGCGATCTCCTGCGCGTGCAGGCTGCGCCCGCTGGTCTGCACGTGGTACTTGAGCTTCTGGCTGCGTTCGTTGGCGCCGTAGCGGTCGCGCATGGCCACGGCCCAGATGCGCCGCGCCACGCGGCCCAGCACGGTGTACTCCGGGTCCATGCCGTTGCTGAAGAAGAAGCTCAGGTTGGGTGCGAAGTCGTCGATGTGCATGCCGCGCGCCAGGTACGCTTCCACGAAGGTGAAGCCGTTGGACAGCGTGAAGGCGAGCTGGCTGATGGGGTTCGCGCCGGCCTCGGCGATGTGGTAGCCCGAGATCGATACCGAGTAGAAGTTGCGCACCTGGTGGTGCACGAAGTACGAGGCGATGTCGCCCATGACCTTGAGGCTGAACTCGGTGGAGAAGATGCAGGTGTTCTGCCCCTGGTCCTCCTTGAGGATGTCGGCCTGCACCGTGCCGCGCACGTTGGCCAGTGCCCATTCACGGATTTTCCGGAGCTCGTCGTCGGTCGCGTCGCGGCCGTTGTCCGCCGCGAACTTGTCGATCTGCTGGTCGATGGCCGTGTTCATGAACATGGCCAGGATCGTCGGCGCCGGGCCGTTGATGGTCATCGACACCGAGGTGCTCGGGTTGCACAGGTCGAAGCCCGAGTACAGCACCTTCATGTCCTCCAGCGTCGCGATCGAGACACCGGAGTTGCCCACCTTGCCGTAGATGTCGGGACGAAGATCCGGGTCGTTGCCGTACAGCGTGACCGAGTCGAAAGCCGTGGACAGGCGCTTGGCGGGCATGCCCTCGGAGACCAGCTTGAAGCGGCGGTTGGTGCGGAAGGCATCGCCCTCGCCGGCGAACATGCGCGTCGGATCCTCCCCCTCGCGCTTGAAGGCGAAGGTGCCCGCGGTGTAGGGGAAGCTGCCGGGCACGTTCTCCAGCATCAGCCACTTGAGCTGCTCGCCATGGTCCTCGTAGCGCGGCAGCGCCACCTTGCGGATCTTGCTGCCCGACAGCGACGTGTGCGTGAGTTGGGTCCGGATTTCCTTGTCGCGGATCTTCACCACGTACTCGTCGCCGGCGTAGGCGCGCTGCAAGTCGGGCCACTGCGCCAGGAGCTTGCGGGCCTGGCGGCCCATGCGCGACTCGCGATCCTGCAGCAGCCGCTGCAGCGATGCGTCAACGACGCCAGCGTCCACATCCGCGCACTCGGTGGCCAGCATGCGCAGCGACGAGCTCAGCTGCTGGGCCTCGCGCGCGATGTGAGCCTGCTGCAGCGCGTGGCGCTTGTAGCTGCGCACTGCCTCGGCGATGTCGGCCAGGTAGCGCATGCGCGTGCCCGGCACGATGGGCACCTGCTGGGTGCTGTGGCGCGTGTCCACGCGCGGCAGCCGGCCATCGCCGAGCTGCAGACCTAGCTCAGAGAGGCGGGCCTTGAGTCCCTGGTACAGCGCCGTGACGCCATCGTCGTTGAAGCGGCTGGCCATGGTGCCGTACACCGGCATTTCTTCAGGCCGCTTGCCGAAGGCTTGGCGGTTGCGCTGCACCTGCTTGGCCACGTCGCGCAGTGCGTCCTGCGCGCCCTTGCGGTCGAACTTGTTGATGGCCACGAACTCGGCGAAGTCGAGCATGTCGATCTTCTCCAGCTGGCTGGCCGCGCCGAACTCGGGCGTCATCACGTACATCGGCACGTCCACCATCGGCACGATCGCGGCGTCGCCCTGGCCGATGCCTGACGTTTCGACGATGACGAGATTGAAGCCTGCCACCTTGACCGCGGCCAGCACGTCCGGCAGCGCGGCACTGATCTCGCTGCCGGCCTCGCGAGTGGCCAGCGAGCGCACATAGACGCGCGCGCCCTGCTGCCATGGCCCGATCGCGTTCATGCGGATGCGGTCGCCCAGCAGCGCCCCGCCGCTCTTGCGCCGCGAGGGATCGATGGAGATGACGGCGATGCGCAGCGCATCGTCCTGGTCCAGGCGGATGCGGCGGATCAGCTCGTCGGTCAGGCTGCTCTTGCCCGCGCCGCCGGTGCCCGTGATGCCGATGACGGGCGTGCGGCAGTTCACGGCCCTTTCATGCAGCGTCGTGACCAGCGCCGGATCGGCCTTGCCGTTCTCCAGCGCCGTGATCAGCTGCGCCAGGGCGCGCCAGGCGGCCTCCTCGTGGCCCGTGATCGCCTCCACGGACTTGGGGGCCAGCGCCGCGAGGTCGTGGTCGCAGCGCATCACCATCTCGCCGATCATCCCTTGCAAGCCCATGCGTTGGCCGTCCTCGGGGCTGTAGATGCGCGCCACGCCGTAGTCCTGCAACTCGCGGATCTCCGCCGGCACGATCACGCCGCCGCCGCCACCGAAAACCTGGATGTGCTCGCCGCCGCGCTGGCGCAGCAGGTCCACCGCGTACTTGAAATACTCCACGTGGCCGCCCTGGTAGGAGCTGATGGCGATGCCCTGTGCATCCTCCTGCAGCGCGGCCGTGACCACCTCGTCCACCGAGCGGTTGTGGCCCAGGTGAATGACCTCCGCGCCCATGCTCATGAGGATGCGGCGCATGATGTTGATGGCCGCATCGTGGCCATCGAACAGCGCAGCGGCGGTTACGAAGCGGACCTTGTTGGTCGGACGGTACCCGGCAAATGCCTTGGTTTCAGCGGAAAGATCGGTCATGGTGGGTCTCGGTGTGAGCCGTTGTCTTGCCCGGTCCGCACTTCCAGAAAGAGCGAATGAGCCCATGCTGGGCGACGCTTTGCCACCCCCTGCGCTTGTGCGCCCGGGAGAGTCGACCGCAGAACCGGGTTGAAGTAGATGCGTTTTCATGGAAAAGCACAGGGAGTGCACCAGACGCTGCGTGAATGCCAGCTCAGGAGCAAAGGCAGTCGTCGCGATGCCGCGGCCAAGCCGGACGTTGAAGTCAGGCTCGGCCGTGCCTCTTCATGCGGTCAATACTTGCTGCCTGACGGCCTCAGGCTGGGTGCTCTTTTCGAATGCCCGCAACAGCGCCGGGATCGCAGCGCGGTACTGTTCGACACTGGCTTCCTTCACGTGCCCGAAGCCGCGGATCTGCTCGGCACGCCGCGCGATGTCGATTGCCGACCGATGATTGCTCTTCTTGAGCCGGGGAAGCAGCAGCTCGATCATCTGGCGATATTCGTCGATCAACGAACGCTCCATGCGCCGCTCCGCGGTTCGACCGAACGGATCGAAGGGCGTGCCACGCAGGCCCTTCAGCCTGGCCAGCATGCGGAAGACGGTCATGGTGGCCGGCCCGAACTGGCGCTTGACGAGGTGCCCCCTCGCATCACGCTTGCTCAGGAACGGCGGAGCGAGATTGAAGCTGAGCTTGAGATCACCTTCGAACGTCTTTTCCAGTCCCTTTCTGAACTCCGGGTCGGTGTACAGGCGTGCGACCTCATACTCGTCCTTGTAGGCCATGAGCTTGAACAGTGAGCGAGCAACCTCCTTTGCCATCGCATCGCCCAGGCCCGCCGCGCGCTCCGCGTCGCGTACCTTGTGCACGAACGCTTCGTACTGCCTGGCGTAGGCCTGGTTCTGGTAGTCGTTGAGGAACTCGAAACGCTGCCTCACCAGGGCGTCCAGGCCTCGTGGCAGTTGCAGCACCACCGGCTGCGCCGGTGTCGCGATGGATTGCACGGCAGCAAGGTCCACCGCCGCCTGGCGTCCCCAGTTGAATGCCGCCTTGTTCATCTCGACGCCGACGCCGTTGAGCTCGATCGCGCGCATCAGCGATTCGGCCTTCAGCGGGACCGCTCCCCGCTGGTAGGCGAAGCCGAGCATGAAGAGGTTCGCACCGATGGCATCGCCGAGCAGGCTGGTCGCGAGTTTGGTGGCGTCGACGAACTCCAGGCTGCCTCCGACGGCGTCATTCAGCAGCTGCCGAATGTCGTTGGACGGGAACTGCCAGTCGGGGTTCCTGGCGAACTGGCCAGGCGGTTGCTCATGGGCGTTGACGACCGCCTTGGTGCGGCCCGGCCGGGTCTTGGCGATGGCATCAGCCGAGGCAGCCGTGAGCATGTCGCAGCCCAGGATGAGGTCCGCTTCGCCCGTCGCGATCCGCTGGGCGTACACGTCCTCGGGCTTGCCGGCGATGCGCACATGGGACGTCACTGCGCCGTTCTTCTGTGACATCCCGGTCATGTCCAGAACGGATACGCCCTTGCCTTCAAGATGGGCTGCCATGCCCAGCAGCGCACCAATCGTGATGACGCCGGTGCCGCCGATGCCCGTGATGAGGATGTTGAACGGTTGATCCAGAGCCGGGAGAGCCGGCTCCCTGAGTTTCGAGACGTCGGCCGCGGCCTTCCGGGTTGGCGCACTCTTGCGCAGCTTGCCACCCTCGACCGTGACGAAGCTGGGGCAGAAGCCTTTGACGCAGGAGTAATCCTTGTTGCAAGAGCTTTGATCGATCTCGCGCTTGCGTCCGAACTCCGTTTCCAGGGGCAGCAGCGACGTGCAGTTGGATTGGGCGCCGCAATCGCCGCATCCCTCGCACACGAGCGGGTTGATGAACAGGCGCTGCGCAGGGTCGGGAAACTCCTTCTTCTTGCGCCGGCGGCGTTTCTCGGCTGCGCAGGTCTGGTCGTAGATCAGCACCGTCGTTCCAGGCAAGTCACGCAATTCCCTTTGTACCGCGTCCATCTCGGAGCGGTCGTGCAGCGTCACTTCCCGCGGCAGCTGCGACCGGTCTCGGTAGCGCGAGAGGTCTTCGGTCACGAGGGCGATGCGCTTGACGCCTTCGGCGGCCATCTGGCGGGCGATCATCCACACGCTCGTTGTGCCATCGACGGGCTGCCCTCCGGTCATGGCGACGGCATCGTTGTAGAGGATCTTGTAGGTGATGTTGACCTTCGCCGAGATCGATGCGCGGATGGCCAGATACCCGGAATGGAAGTACGTTCCGTCCCCGAGGTTGGCGAACACGTGCGGGCGCTTGGAAAAAGCCGCCTGGCCGATCCATGGCGCTCCCTCGCCCCCCATGTGGGTCGTGGTCTTGTTGTGCTCCGGATAGATGGCAGTGGCCATGACGTGGCAGCCAATGCCGGCCAGGGCAAGGCTGCCTTCGGGCACCTTCGTGGACGAGTTGTGCGGACATCCCGAGCAGTAGTAGGGAGGACGAGTCGGCGTGCTGACGGCCCGATTCAGGACGGCCTCCTTCGCCTCCAGGAAGGACAAGCGCGCCTTGATGAGATCGCTCGTATGGAAGCGGGCGATACGCGCAGCGATGACCCTGGCGATCTGGGCTACGGAGAAGTCCGCCTTGGACGTGAGCAACCATTCGCCACGCGGATGAACCCATTCGCCCTTCTCATCGAACTTGCCGATCACCCGGGGGCGCACATCGTCACGCCAGTTGTAGAGTTGCTCCTTCAACTGGTACTCGACCAACTGGCGCTTTTCCTCGACGACCAGGATTTCATCCAGGCCCGTTGCGAACTCACGGATACCGTCCGGCTCCAGCGGCCAGGGCATGGATACCTTGAAGAGGCGGATGCCGAGCTCGGCCGCATACTTTTCGTCAATGCCCAGTTCCTCAAGCGCCTCCAGCACGTCGAGGTAGCTCTTGCCCGAGGCGACGATGCCCAGCCGCGGATTGGGAGAGTCGATGACCAGCCGGTTGAGCTTGTTCTCCCGTGCATACGCGAGCGCTGCATAGATCTTGTAATCCTGCATCAGCGCTTCCTGCTTGCGCGCCTGCACGCCAAGGGTGTCGGTGAACGACCGGTTGTTCAGTCCTCCCTCCGGCATGACGAAGTCCTTTGGCAGCCTGATCCGGACCGCAAAGGGATCCGCCTCGATCGAAGCCGACGATTCCACCGTATCCGCCAAGGCCTTGAAGCCCACGGCACAGCCGGAGAAACGCGACATCGCCCAGCCATGCAGTCCGAGCTCGATGTACTCCTGCACGTTGCAGGGGTAGAGCAGGGGAACCATCGCGGCTGCGAAGATGTGGTCGCTCTGGTGGGGCAGCGTGGAGGAATAGGCGCCATGGTCATCGCCTGCCACCAGCAGCACGCCGCCATGGCGCGAGGTGCCGGAGTGGCTGAGGTGTTTCATGACGTCCGCAGACCGGTCAACCCCTGGGCCTTTCGCATACCAGAGGCCGAACACGCCGTCGTACTTGCTTTCTCCGGTCAGGTGAACTTGCTGGCTGCCCCAAACGGCAGTCAGTGCCAGGTCCTCGTTGACTCCCGGGACGAACTTGACGTGGCTTCTTGCCAGGTGCTTTTCGGCCTTCCAATAGGCCTCATCCAGCCCGCCCAGTGGCGAGCCTCGATAACCGGAGATGAACCCGGCGGTGTTCAGTCCTTGCGCCTGATCGCGCAGGCGCTGCATCAAGGGCAGCCTGACAAGCGCCTGGATGCCGCTCAAATAGACGCGTCCATGGGTGGCGGTGTACTTGTCTTCCAAAGTTACTTGGGTGCTCATTGAGAGTCTCCTCGTAGGAGGCAGATGAGGTCCCACGGCCCGCGGTAACAGGCATTCACGGATCCTCGGAAATGCGGCTTTTGGCCGCGAAGCGTTGTCCCGACCCGTTGTCAGGGCATCAGGGTTCTTGATGGCACCGGCCGGCGCCCAGCCAGATCTCGTTGTGCGGTTTTCCGGCGGGCATCATGGGGAAGCAGTTTTCATCTGCCACGACCGTGACATCAAGAAAGTACGGTCCCTCTGACGACAAGCAGATTTGCAGCGCTGCATCCAGTTGCGCACGCTCCTGCACACGGGCGGCCGACCAGCCGAAGGCAGTGGCAAGAGCCACGAAATCAGGCTGTGACTCGTTATAGCTTTGGCTGTAGCGACCACCGTGAACCAGTTCCTGCCACTGCCGCACCATGCCCATCCAGCCGTTGTTGCACAGCACCACCTTGACCGGAGCCCGGTGCTGGCGCGCGGTGGCGAGCTCCTGGATGTTCATCAGGATCGAGGCGTCGCCGCTGATGCACACCACGGTCTTGTCCGGGTGCGCGAGTTGCGCGCCGATCGCGGCCGGCAAGCCATAGCCCATGGTGCCCGCGCCGCCGGAAGTCAGCCAGCGCCGCGGCTGCTCGAAGCGCAGGTGCTGCGCGGCCCACATCTGGTGCTGCCCGACGTCGGTGGAGACGATGGCGTCCCGTTCGGCAAGTTGTGCCTGCAGCCGGCGCATCAGTGCTTGCGGCGCGATGGCGTCGGGCGTGTCGTTGAAACCCAAGCACCGCTGTGCGCGCCAGCCTTCGATGCGAGCCCACCAGTCAACCAGCGCTTGCGGGCGTGACCCGGCTGCCCGCACCCGCGGCAGCAGCCGTTCGAGCAGCGTCCGGGCATCGCCCACCAGTGCCACGTCGGCGCGCACCACCTTGTTGACCGAGCTCGGGTCTACGTCGATGTGGATGAACTTCGCGCCGGGGCAGAAATTCGACAGATGCCCCGTGACCCGGTCGTCGAAGCGCGCTCCGACGCACACGACGAGATCGGCGTGGTGCATGGCCAGGTTGGCTTCCAGCGTGCCGTGCATTCCGAGCATGCCCAGCCACTGGGGGTCCGAGGCGGGGAAGGCACCCAGGCCCATCAGCGTCAGCGTGCACGGCGCGCCGGTGTGCCTGACCAGCTCGGTAAACGCCGTGCAGGCTGCCGGCCCCGAGTTGACGAGTCCACCACCGCCGTAGAACACCGGCCGGCGCGCCGCGGCAATCAGTGCGGCGGCCTCGCCCAGCGCCGCCGCCGGGAGTGGCCGCGCCGCCTGGGGCGCGAGGGTGGGCAAGGCCGAGAGGCCGTGTCGCACCGGTGCGGCCTGGACGTCCTTGGGCAGGTCCACCAGCACCGGGCCGGGGCGCCCGCCTGCGGCGATGCGAAAAGCCTCGCGCAACGTGGCTGGCAGCGCTTCGGGATCTCGCACCTGCACGTTCCAGCGGGTCACCGAACGCGAGATGGCCAGCGCGTCGCACTCCTGGAAGGCGTCCGTGCCGATGGCACTGGTCGCCACCTGGCCGCTGATGCAGACCACCGGCACCGAGTCGCAGTACGCATCCAGCAGTCCGGTCGTGGTGTTGCTCATGCCCGGACCGGAGGTGACGAACACCACGCCCGTGCGCCCGGTGCTGCGCGCATAGCCCTGTGCCGCATGCACGGCGGCTTGCTCATGGCGCACCAGCACATGGCGCAGCCGCGGCTCGGCGTGCAGCGCATCGTACAGAGGCAATACGGCCCCGCCGGGGTAGCCGAATACGGTGTCCACGCCCAACTCGATCAGGGTGCGGATCACCACCGCTGCGCCGGTCACGGGTGCGGCAGGAGCCTGGGTCGCCTCGGCGTGCCGGGTGGGTTGTTCAAGCAATGTCTCCATGCCCGCTACCTTCCAGTTCATGGTGCAGAAAAGGTTCTGGATCTCGGCAAGCCAACACGCAGAATCCAAAGAATCTCTGCATGCCTCTGATTTGTCGTTGGTTTGGCCAGTTCGCCATGCTGAAGCTGGACAAGGCGCATGGCGCACGCAAGCGTCATCGTGATAAGCACGCTGGCCTTGCTGTCCACTGGCAATCCCTGAAATTGCTTTCAGTCTAGGCACGGACGGCCAGCACCAGAAGTGCAAATTTGCCAAGCGGGACTTGCGCTTCTTGCAACCCCCATGGGGTCTCAGACAATGCATGCGCTGCGGCCCTGATTCCTCTGTTTTGACCCGTCATGGAACAGAACATGCGGAAGCGCAATTTGCCGCTGTGCTCCATGTGCAATAGGCGGCCCCATGCTTCCCGACCTTTTATCAATCAAGCTCTTTCTGGCAACGGCAAGTTATGGCAGCTTGTCCAAGGCTGCGGACGCGTGCCACATGTCCTTGTCCGCTGCCAGCCGCAGACTGACTGGCCTCGAAGATCAACTGGGAACACCGGTGTTCGACCGGCGCCACAGCGGCGTGGTGCCTACGCCTGCAGGCGAAGCGCTGGTGCGCCACGCAAAAGTGCTCATGCTTGACGTCGAAGCGATGCTTGCCGATCTATCTGACTACGCCGGCGGCGGGGTTGGAAGAGTACGGCTGCAGGCCAATATCTCCGCCATGAGCCAGGACCTTCCCGAGAAACTGGAGGAGTGGTCGGTGCTCAATCCCGGAATCAAGCTGGAGGTCCAGGAAGCCCGGAGCCGGAACATCATTGATGCCATACGCAACGGGCTTGCCGATGTCGGCGTGGTCACCGCGCCGCCGGAGCCGGATCTGAAGTTTTTGCCTTACGGCAGCGACCGGCTTTGCGTCGTCGTACCTGTTCATCACGCCTTGCGCTCGCGCAGCATCGCCTTTGTCGATCTGCTTGACCATGACTTCGTCGGACTCGATGACTCGGCGATGATCACGCGAACGATGAAGCGAACCGCCGAGGCTGCCGGGAAATTCCTTCGCCTTCGCGTGCAGGTTCAGTCTTTTGAGGCGGTTTGCAGGCTGGTTGCCGCGGGCCAGGGCATAGGCATATTGCCCAGAGGGTCGGTAGACACGTTCAGGAAAGCCATGAAGCTCCGGCTCATCGACCTGAGCGATGAGTGGGCTACCCGGCAGATGTACGTCTGCCTCAAGGCAGGCCCCCTTCCGGCGCCAGCCGCCCGTTTCGTGGAGTTCCTGAGCAGAAAGTGACTTGCAATGCGGCCCCTTTCCTTGCGGATGGCGGGCGGCATGAGTCATGAGTGCCTTTCCATGATCGAGCGATCAGTCACGGGTACAGGAGCGCGGCAGCGGGGCCCAGGAACAGCGCGACACCGATGGGCGCACGCGTTGGCTGCCTGTGGGCAGGCCATAGGCAGCCATGAATCAGCCTCCCAGCCACTTGGCCGGGACGGTGACCAGTTGCGGGAACAACACCATCAGGAACATGACGATGAACTCGGCGATCATGAAAGGCAGAACGCCCTTGGCGACCGCGTCCATCCTGATGCGCCCCACGCCGGCCACGACGTTGAGCACCGTGCCCACGGGCGGCGTGATCAGCCCGATGGAGTTGTTGATGATGAACAGCACGCCGAAGTAGACCGGGTCGATTCCGGCGGCCTTGACCACGGGCATGAGCACCGGGGTGAGGATCAGGATCGTGGGCGTCATGTCCATGGCGGTGCCCACGGCCATGCACAGCAGCATGATGGCGATCATCAGCAGCGTGGGGTTGTCCATGAAGGGCTCCAGCATGCCGATGACCTTGCTGGGCAGGTCGGCCACCGTGATGAGCCAGGCGCTGACCATGGCGGCGGCCACCAGGAACATCACCACCGCGGTGGTCTTGGCCGCCGTCACGAAGATGGCGGTGAGCTGGCTGAACTTGAGCTCGCGGTAGATGACGGTGGCAACGAAGAGCGCGTACACCGCGGCCACCACGGCGGCCTCGGTAGGCGTGAACACGCCCATGCGCAGCCCCACCAGGATGATCACGGGAAGCATCAGCGCCCAGGCCGAGTCGCGCAGCGCCTTCAGGATCTCGGCAGTGCTCTTGCGCGGCGGGGGCGTGAGATGTTCGCGCCGGCCCAGCCACCACCATGTGATCCACAGCGCCGCGCCGATGAGGATGCCGGGGAAGATGCCGGCCATGAACAGCTTGGAGATCGAGACGTTGGCCGACACGCCGAAGATCACGAAGCCGATGGAGGGCGGAATGATCGGGCCGATGATGCCGCTGGCGGCAATCAGGCCGCCCGAGCGCGCCTTGTCGTGGCCGGCTTTGACCATCATGGGCAGCAGCAGCGCGGTGAGCGCCGCGGCATCGGCCACCGCCGAGCCCGAGAGGGCCGACAGCAGGATGGCGGCCATGATGGTGACGTAGCCCAGCCCGCCCTTGATGTGACCCACGCAGGCCAGCGCCAGGTCCACGATGCGCTTCGAGAGCCCGCCCACGTTCATGATCTCGCCGGCGAGCATGAAAAAGGGCACGGCCAGCAATGGAAAACTGTCGGCGCCGTTGATCACGTTCTGCGCCAGGATCTGCGCGTCGAACATGTCCAGGTGCAGCATCAGCGCCAGCCCGCAGGCCAGCAGCGCGAAGGCGATGGGAATGCCCAGCGCCATGGAGCCCAAGAGCGATCCCAGAAAGATGGCGACGGTCATTTGCTGGCCCCCTGCGCGGCGTGCTGGCCGAACAACTCGTTTTCGCACTTGATCTCGGCCTGCAGCGCTTGGAGCTCCGCCGCTTCCTCGCTCTCCTTCACCATCGCCAGGTCCTCGTCGCTCATGCGGCCCATGAGCACGCGCAAGAGGTCGTCCAGGATGATCAGGCCTGCCGAGACGGCGAACACCACGCCCGAGGCGTAGAGGAGGGCCACCGAGGCGCCGGTCACCGGTGCCTGCACGTCGGCGTTGATCAGCGCTTGCGCGAGGCTGCCCTGGAACAGCAGCCAGGCGATGTAGAGCATCAGCAACTGGCCGCCCACCAGGCACGCCTTCCTGCCCGTGGGCCCCAGGCGCGACACCAGCATGTCCGAGCCCAGGTGGTCACGCTGGTGCAGCGCCACGATGGCGCCCAGGAAGGTCAGCCACACGAACAGCCAGCGCGAGACTTCCTCGCTCACGGTGATGCCGGAATTGAAGGCGTAACGCAGCACCACGTTGCCAAACACGAGGACCACCATCACCGCCAGGGCCAGTGCGATGAGCCCATTGAGCAGACGGCAGTAACCGTCGAGCAGCCATTTCATTCATGTCTCCTTGATTAATAGCTGTCATTCCAAGTTCATTTCGGTCGTGAAATGACCCGTTCGTACTGACCCTTCGATACCTCAGGGCAGGGTGCGCCTACGGCGCATCGAAGTACGAATCCGACAGGCTGTGATGGCCGCATCCCGACAGGGGCCGTTCATCCTTCGATCCGGCCACCGGCCGGACCCTGCCCTGAGGTATCGAAGGGTCAGGACGAACGGAATACTTCATTAACAAGCGCGACTTGGAATCAGGCGCCCATGAACCGTCCGGTTTCAATGTGCTGGCAAAGCAGCATGGCGTCGTGTTTTTGCTGGGCATGCGCATCAGCCGCCAGCGCGCTGGGCTTCCCTGGACAGTGGTTTCCAGGCTAAGTCATCCACAATAAATTATTTAACTCAAAATGCCATTTTGTAGAGTGTCCCGAAGTTGTCCAAGATATGACAAACATCACGCTCCAACTCCTGCGCGGTGCGCCTTTTGAGTGCGAGCCAGCGATGC
>Ga0065721_10049719_pt1 | contig 28182 bp, 24 predicted proteins | sample Mesricmetagenome_FD_59108 | JGI IMG/M metagenome (GOLD analysis project Ga0065721, IMG submission 59108) | Mesophilic microbial community from rice straw/compost enrichment Sample: eDNA_1 v2 (version 2) | ecosystem: Engineered > Solid waste > Grass > Composting > Bioreactor | place: USA: Davis...
TCCCGGCCGTCATAACGGCCGGGAGCGCCTTTTCTTTTATCCATAAATATCGATCGTGCATCAAACCGCCGGCGTGGCCTCCGGAACCGTTCGAATCATATCCTTTCTCCGATAGGCGCTAAGCACAAGTCCGATAGCCGCAAATTCGACGAAGGTGCCGGAGCTCCATACCATGACCGGCAGCTCGGTGCCCATAATCGGCAGCAGTCCCAGACACATCAGAATGTTCCACACGAGCCGCGCCGCCACAACGGAAGTTACAGCGATCGCCAGCTTGTTCGCGTACCCTTCCCGAAGCTTCATTCCCACCCGCATCATCCTTGCCGCAAGGAGCAGCATAACGGCCGCCAGCGCCGTTCCGAAGATCCATCCTTGACTGTGCACCAAATAAGAAAACAAAAACTCCGAATAGACAAAAGGAAGCGAGAAATCGGAAGCGCCGCTTCCTTGTCCCCACATGCCGCCGGAACGAATGGCCTCCACCGACAGATTGGCCGCATAATTTCCGTCCGACCCAGGCTGGAAGACAGCCGCTATGCGCGACCAAAAATACGCAAACCGGGGACCTTCGAGCATAGCCGCTGCGAACGCCAATACCGCAGCCCCCAATGCCGCGAATGCGGCAATCAGCAGCTTCATATGACCTGTCACAGCAAGCAGCGCGAACAAGCCGACCGTATAAATGACAAATGAAGCCAGGTCGGGCGCGGTGAAATAAAAGAAGCTCGGCAGCACGCCATATGCCAGTCCTTCCAGCAGCAGCTTCCTCCAATTCGCGGCTTGCGTTTCACGAGCCTTCTCTCTCTGGGCCCGCAGTTGGATCGTGCCGGCAATGGCGATAAGGAGCAAATACGGCGAAACCGCGTAAACATTCAAGTACAGGTTGCCGAACCCCAGCCACTTCGAAGCTCCGTTTACTTGTATACCCTGCAGCTGCGCCGCAGCAAGCAGCAGCAATGTGCCCCCGTACAAATGCCAGGAGTAACGCAGCAGCTTGCGGTAATCAACAAAATAAAGCGCCGCCATCGCCGCAAGGCCGGCGAACCCGTAAACCAGCCGCGGCCCGAACGAATACCGGTCGCCGGCAACCGCGTGCACGGCAATCAACGATACGATGGCAAAGCCGACCAGGATGGCCAGCAGTCCGATCAGGCTCCATTCCGTTCTTGGCTTATGAGCGGCATGGAGGCCTTTGCCCGCCTGGGCGGGATCCCCCATCTGTTCAATCGCGGCGGCAATCGCCGCCTCCCTCTCCGTCCCTTCCCGCTTCATCTTGTCCTCGACGATTTCCTCCAAATGATTCGTCATTTCCAGCTTGATCTCGTCATGCATTTCTTTAGCCTTTATCTGAGAGCAGACGGCATTCAAATAGGCCTCCACCGCTGGATGGCGAGCAACCGATTCGTTCATGCTCCGCCCTCCCCGATGACCCGGTCGACCGACATGCGGAAGAGCGTCCACTCCCGGCGCTTCGTCTCCAGCTGCTTGCGGCCGTCCTCCGTAATCCGGTAATATTTGCGCTTCCGGCCGCCTTCCTCATGCCAGTAAGCCTCCACCATGCGGCCGGTTTCGAGCGTGTGCAAAATCGGATAAAGCGTTCCTTCTTTGAAGGTAAACACGCCCGCCGAGGCGCGCTCGATTTCTTTGGTCATCTCGTAACCGTACATATCCTTCCGGTCCAGCAGCGACAGTATGAGTATGACTGTGCTGCCCTTCATCAATTCCTTGTTGATGTTCACGTGATCCTCCTTCATCTATGCCTATAAATTCGATGCATCGAATATCTAGGTATAATTGTATAGGAGATCCTCCGCTTTGGCAAGCTTTTCCGCACTTCAAATGAAAGAGCCGGCTCATCGGGGCACAGCTTGAGAAACGTCCGCATTCATGATAAAATAATCAATGCCGCGCGCCCGTAGCTCAGCAGGATAGAGCGACAGTTTCCTAAACTGTGCGTCCCGGGTTCGAATCCCGGCGTGGCGCGCCATACATACGATCGGTAAACCCTTGTTAGCAAGGGTTTTTTTATTTCCCTGCTTTCCACGCCCATAGCAAGTTTACCCGGCGAACCGCCAGCCGATTATCCCGCCCGCTGACCCCGGATAAGCATCACAACATAAAGCAAGACCGGCAGGGCGATTTGGGTGATCGGATACCAGTTCAACACTTGCTTGCCCATCCAGATATGATGCGTATAGTTAGGCGACAAGAATGAAGCGCCGAAGACGGCGGCACAGACAAGAACGGAAGAAAAAAGATAGTTCAGGCCGAAGAGCCGGTGAAGGCCAGTCGCCGCCCCGATACAGAACGCGGCCAATTTCGTGCCCAGACCGATAAACAGGATCAAAGCAAAAAAGATGTCCATTCTTTCGAAGACGTCCCCAAGCTCAATCAATTGCACCGTTTGAAGCAGCGGAAGCGTGCAGTTTGCAGCAATCCCCGGACCGAGAGCAAGAATAATAATCTGGTTGAAAAGAGTGAGCATAAGCGCAGTTGCGGCAAAGGTGATAAACATGGATTTCTTTAATTTACGGGCCGAATTTGTTACCAACGGAAAAAAGACAAGAAACAGCACGGTTTGTCCGAACGGAAATGATAAGATTTCGGGAAACGCGGCATCGATAATCGGCTTCCACCCCGATTCGAGCACCGGGAGCATTCTTTCGATCCGGACTTCCCCCAAGCCGAACAGCAGCAGGTAGAGGATGAGGAAGCTCCCCAATGTCATCGGAAAAATCGCCAAGCAAAACTTGAACAAAACGGGGGCGCCGGACCGGACCGTGTTCGTAACGACCAGAATGGTGATGAACAGGATGATGAACAACGGCGTTCGTTGAAGAAGAATGACCGAAGCAATCTCGCCGAGGTCCCGCAAGTTTCGCGAAGCTTCGTAGGCGAAATAGCCGGTAAAGACGAGGCCTGCCGCCGAGCCGATCCATTTGCCCCAGTAGCGGCGGAGCAAGGCGTACAAATCGCGGCTTGGATCAAACCGATATATCGCCATGTATAAAATCAGTAAGAGGAAGCCGCCAAATGCTGCCGCCAGCATCGCGATCCAAGCGTCCTGCCTGGCTTCAGGGGCCATCAGAAACAGCGTCGTACTGCCGATTTCGAACAAAATATAGCAAACGACCAGCTCGGAAATTCGCGTTTGTCGGCTGTTCACCCTTTTCCCTCCTTGTCCGGCTTTCCGTTACCCTTTTACGTTGCTCCTGTCCTGTTTTAGCGGCTTATGAGACAGACCGATGCGAATGACGGAAACACGAACCCTCGTGTCGACCGCAAGCTTTGGGAATTGTTCGGACCAATTCTCTTTTAACCTCTTCCATTCCATTGGATATTTCCGATGAATCTTGTCGGCAAATCCCGGCAAATCTGCGTTCAGGCGCTGAACAGCCTTCCATCCCGTCTCCATAATTCCTTCTATATGCTGCTCGATCGAATCTGACAGCTTGCGGACGCCTTCATTCTTCGTCAAGTCCAGCTTGCATTCCGATTCCAGGAGCTCGCCTCTTACATCTGCCTGAACGAGCATCTGAAAGCGATCTTGTTTCTTCTGCGGCGTCACCTTCGTTTTGACCTTTTCGATTCGAAAAGTGGAGTACGCATTTGGATCGGAATCGCCCGGACAGGGGACGGCAACGATACTCCTTCTAACGTTATCCGACAACCAGGAGACCCCGAAGCTTTCGATGGGATCAAGACGGCCAACCCGGCGGGCGTCCTTGAACACGGACAGACCTGTCAACGTGAGCTTCGAACCGCTGAACGTTTTTTTAAAGATGTCGAGAGAAGACAATTCTTTGCGTGCTTTGTTGTCCCTTTTGCCCTTCAAATTAATTTCCGGCACGCTGGTCGCGCGGGAATCGGAATATAAGCCGCGGGCAAAATCGACGACCCGGACAGCCGGATAATAACCGAAATTCTCTTTTTGCTTCAGCATGATTTTATTTAACGCATCGCCAGGAACCTTCTCCATCGGCACGAACAACTTCAGCACAGCGGAAGCGGACTCCTCCGTCACCGCCATCATGACCGTCTCGCGAGCTTCGACGCTGCGCAAATATAACTCGACCACTTCGGAAAGGCCGTGTTCGGCAGCTTTTTTTCCAATGATGACCGTATCGGTATGGGCAAAATACAGCTGCCGGGGAATTTCAAGGTTGCTCTTGCTCGCCGCTTCGCGGATGGTTGAACCTTCCGTCGAGAATACATGAACCGTCGAATGCGAGGAACTGCCGCTCCCGCCTCCACTGTCGCCGGACCCCATGCCGGAAGGAACGATCACTTGATAGGAGATCCTCCACTTGCCATCGGACCAATCAATGCCTGTAGCGGACGTAATGCCGAGCTCGTTCAACTCCCTGCGGTCCCAGCACCCGGCAAGAATGAAGCAGCATATGACGAAGGGAAACATAAGCGCTATGAATCTCGGCATCAGTCTTTCTCCTTGCGACTCGTTTGACCGGCTCTCTGTCTCGTCCGGTTAAGAACACTGATTAAATGCGGCCTTGTGCGCATCGCTTTCCACGGAACCCGTACGATGACGTCCTTCAAGTTCTGCACCGACAACGGAGCGACCGGCAAAAAATAAGGAACTCCGAACGAGGTCAGCGATACCAGATGGATCAACAGCGGGACGATCCCCGCCAAAATGCCGAACAATCCAAAGGTGCCGGCGAGGAGCATCAGGCTGAAACGAATGAGCCGTACGGACGCTGCCATCGAAACCGAGGGGATGACAAAATTGGCGATGGCCGTAAACGAAACGACAATGACCATGGCTCCGGAGACGAGACCGGCCTGGACGGCAGCTTGCCCTAATACGAGAGCACCGACAATCGAAATGGCGGGACCGATAACCCGGGGCATGCGTACCCCTGCCTCACGAATCACCTCAAACGTCAGTTCCATGAGCAAGGCTTCGAGCAGAGCCGGCAGCGGCACGCCTTCCCTCTGCGCAGCTAAGCTGATCAGCAGCGTGGTCGGCAGCATTTCTTGCTGAAATGTTGTAACGGCCACATAAAGCGAAGGGAGCATTAAACTGACGAAAAAAGACATAAATCGGATGGCCCTAATGAAGGTGATGATGTCGTATCGTTGGTAGTAGTCTTCGCTTGACAGGAAAAATTTAAAAAATGTCACTGGCAGCACCAGTGCAAACGGCGTCCCGTCCACCAGCACCGCGCAATGCCCTTCCAGCAAATGGCCTGCGATCGAATCCGGCCGCTCGGTATTAAAGATGGTAGGGAACGGCGTAAACGAATGGTCCTGAATCAGTTCCTCCAAATACCCGCTTTCCAATACGCCGTCAATATCAATGGCATCGAGCCGTTTACGCAATTCCGTCAGCACGGTCGGATTCGCGAGGCCCTCGATGTACGCAATGGCAACCTGCGTTTGGGTGAAACGGCCGACGGTCCGGTATTCGACGCGGAAATGCGTCGTCCGAAGCCTGCGGCGCAGCTGCGACAAATTGGTGGACAATATCTCGGTAAAACCTTCCTTAGGTCCGCGAATGACCGTTTGCGAAGAAGGCTCCTCGATGCTCCGGTGTTCCCCGCCCTGAGTGGACACAGAGAAGGCCTCCCGGCAACCGTCGACGAGCACGACGGCCGAGCCGGCCAGGACAGCCGAGAAGAATGCCTCATTCGTCGAGACCGTAACTGTGCCGCCGGTATGGACGCGGCCACGCAGCCGTTGCCAAAGGTCTTCGGACGCAAGCCGGGCATCGGCGTTCTCGGACGCGACCTGAACCAGCGTTTCGATCGTTTCGCTTACCTTCTTGGCATCGACGAGGCCCTCGATGTAGAAAATGGCTGCCGACGGCAGCCCTGTATAATCGCGTCCGATTTCCTTCACGATAAAGTCGGCGCTATTGCCCATTGTCGTTCGGGCGGCAGCGATGGCGCCGAGAAGCGGCAAGCCGAGCAGATCTCCCTGCGGCTGGGAATCGGACGATGTGTCTTTACCGTTATTTCCATCGTTCTTCGGCTGGCGAAACCAACGGTTAATAAGTTCGATAAACATGGATTTGCCCAAGCCTTTCATTTCAATCTCAACCTATTATGCCCAGTTAAGGTTGAGCTATCCGACTGCCGCACGTATGGCAAACGGCCGCATCGCTTCCGTCGGTATAACTCCAACGCCATTTTGTTAAAATAATGTAGCTTGCGGAACCAATACGAATAATCAAGGAGCCATGGGATGATGAGCGAGTCGACAGCGGCACAAGGCAATTCCAAGGAAAAAAACAAAAAAGGCGCGATGTCGTGGTGGCAGCTGGCCTTATTCGGATTGGGAACGACGACCGGGACGGGATTTCTGCTCGGTTCCAGCTTGGCCATCGAAAAAGCCGGTTTTTCGGTTATCCTTAATTTCTTGCTGGCGGCTGTCGGCACTTTTTTTGTTTTTCAGGCATTGGCGAAAATGATTGCCGAACATGCGGAGAAAGGGTCGTTCCGCACATATTCCAGGCAAGCGTTCGGCCACTGGGCAGGCTTCAGCCATGGCTGGGTCTATTGGTCGTCCGAAATGCTCATTCTCGGCAGCCAGTTGACCGCCATCGGTCTGTTCACGAGATTTTGGTTTCCGGATCTTCCGTTGTGGATGCTGACGAGCGGATATGCCGCTTTGGGCGTCGGGGTTGTCCTGCTTGGAACCGCTTGGTTTGAGAAAACCGTCAACGTGCTGGCCATCGTCAAAGTGGCGGCGATTGTGATGTTTATCATCTTGGCCTGTCTCGTGATCCCGGGGTTTCTCGGCGCCGAAAACGCTCATATGCACAGTCCCCGTAATGTTCAGGCGGTGTTTAAAGGCGGGGCAATGGGGTTATGGACAAGCTTGATTTATGTCTTTTTTTGTTTTTCCGGCATTGAAGTGATGGGCTTAATGGCGGCGGAGCTGAAGGACCCTAAGGAAGCGCCGAAGTCGGGGCGATTTATGATTGTGACGATCACTATCCTTTTTATTGTATCGATTGGGCTGGCGCTGCTGGTGACGCCGATCGAACGAATTACGACACAGGAAAGTCCCTTTGTCTCTGCGTTAAAAGATTTACACTATGAAACGCTGGTCCATATCTTCAACGGAGTTCTCATTATCGCCGGATTCTCAGGGCTGTCGGCTTCCCTCTTCTCCGTCACCCAAGTCATGTCGATGATCGCGGACGAGGGAGATGCGCCAAAGCTGTTCGCCAAGCGTTCGCGCAAACGCCATTTTCCGTACGGCTCCCTGATGGTTACCATTGCCGGAATGATCGTATCGATCACGGTTGCCTTGCTGCTGCCCAACAGAGTATACGAGTTCATTACGACGGCAGGCGGGCTCATGCTGCTGTACACATGGCTGTATATCGTATGCGCTTCGCACAAGCTGTTAAAGCCGAAGGTGTGGGGACGCGTGCAAACCTGCGTTGCCATCGCCCTCTTGCTGGCGGCGGTTGCCGGCACTTTGTTCGACCATGCGACAAGACCGGGCTTCTTTATCAGTCTGGGGTTCATTTCCGCGATCGGCCTTGTTACCTTCTTCATGAGGAAGCGATGGAGGCTAGAAAAATAACTCTTTGATCGCCTGCCATTCAAAATAAATGCCGAAACCGATCAGGCATAGTCCGGCTGCGCGCGAGATCAGTACGAGAACGCCCTGATGCAAAAACCTTTGAAAAATGCTGGCAATCGTAGCCATGGCTACATCCCAAAGCATGAGTCCGATAAATATGCCGGAACTGTAGAGCAGCAACTCCAAAGCACCGTACCGTTGGGCTGTCGTAGCAAGGATCGAACCGTAGATGCCAAGCCAGAACAGAATACTGACCGGATTGGAAAAGGTGAGCAGAAATCCGGCGTAAAAGGACTTGGCGTACGACTCCGAGGAACGTTGATCGGAGACGGAAAGGGTATGGCTTGTCTTAAAGCTTTCCACGCCCGTATAGATGAGGATGAATCCGCCGAACAGCCACAAGAACGTCTTGGCAAACGGAGTGGCCAGGAAATGGGCAAGTCCGAAATAAATAAGAAGCATAAAGATAGCGTCTGCGACCATAGCTCCCAAGCCGATCAGCCAGGCATGCCAAAAGCCGTGCTTGATGCCCTTCTCAAGCTGGGCCGCATTAACCGGACCGATCGGTGCAGCCAAAGAAAATCCGAGTATGATATAGCTTAAAAAAATGTTCATGAGCAGCGACACCCCTCAATTGGATATTACAGGTACTTGAACATCCTATTGAGAACTTGTCTGCCCTAGAACCCGCCAGTTGCATCGATAAAAAAAACCGCCGCGTGGCGGAAGGTTTTGCCATATTTATCGACATGGATTGATAGAAGGTCCTTTGCCGGTAATGACTTGAGGCAAGGTGTCGTACACATAGGCGGGCGCCGGATTTAACACTGGCTTCGCACCGAAAGGCTGGGGATGCTCCACGTAATTAAATGTTCCGCAGCTGTCCATGCTTTTACCATGCGCCCATCGGCCCGCGGCGCTTTCATTTCCTCTAGAAAAGTTAAACAGCGTATAAGCTGCTTCGTTCTTCTCCAGCTCCCTTGGGAAATTGCTTGGCACTACCGGTCCTTCCAGCGCCTCCAGCTCGGCGATCGCGGCCAGCCATTGATTTTGATGCATCGTATCTCGAGCAAGCAGCCAGGAGAGCATATCGCGGACGCTGCGATCATTCGTTTCGTTATATAGCCGGGCAACCTGCAATCTGCCTTGCGATTCCGCATTCAGATTCGCTCTGAAATCGGCCAATAAATTCCCGCTGGCAATCGTATATTTGGCATTCCACGGGTAGCCGTTGCTGTCTGACGGCATAGCGCCAAGACCCGACACGATCACATGCTGCGGATTCATTCCGCCTAATACGGCACCGACCAGCGGATCATTTGCAGCGGTTTCCACGTCTCCGATCGGGGCGCCGTCCAACAGTCTTGCAATCATGGTTGCCAGCATCTCAACATGCGCTAACTCTTCCGTACCCGTATCAAACAGTAGATCTCGATATTTCCCGTCTCCCCGTACATTCCAGCCTTGAAACAAGTATTGCATCGCAACCGTAATTTCACCGAATTGTCCGCCCAACACTTCCTGAAGCTTTCGAGCGAATATGGGGTCCGGCCGTTCAGGCTTTGCCTGATACTGCAGTTCTTTGATATGAAAAAACATGACAATCCCTCCAGTGTCAGCAGTCACTCATGAATATGCGAGGAGACAAATAGGATATGACGGATTTGGCTAAATACCATCCACGTCGGATCGATCGTTACGACGGCGGGATGAGCGTTCGTTCGCGGACGATGATCAGAGCGTTTCCGGCCGAAACAGGCTTTCCCCCATACGGCTTGCTTAACTCAGCCTAATCTGATACGATGATTGACGAACGTTCGTTAAGCTGAGAAGAGGTAGAAGCAACTATGACCAAAACGATCAAAGAACAAAAGTCGGTACTTATCATTTTGTTAAGCAACATCTTTATTGCCTTCCTGGGCATCGGTCTCATCATTCCCGTTATGCCATCCTTTATGAACATCATGCATCTGTCGGGCACGACGATGGGGTATCTCGTCGCGGTGTTTGCGGTGGCTCAGCTGCTCACTTCGCCGTTCGCGGGCCGCTGGGTGGACCGTTTCGGCAGAAAGAAGATCATTCTTGCCGGATTGTTTCTCTTTGGCGTGTCGGAGCTGATTTTCGGATTGGGCACGCATGTATGGGTGCTTTATTTGTCCCGGGTTCTGGGAGGAATCAGCGCCGCTTTCATTATGCCCGGCGTTACGGCTTACGTGGCGGATATCACGTCGGTCAAGGAGCGGCCGGCTGCGATGGGATATGTGTCCGCCGCGATCAGCCTCGGCTTTATTATCGGACCCGGCATCGGCGGCTTTATTGCGGAATACGGCATCCGCATGCCCTTCTACTTTGCGGCCTCCGTTGCCTTTCTGGCCTGCCTGACGTCCGCGTTTATTCTAAAGGAGCCTCTCTCTCAGAAGCAGCTGGAGGCGAATGCCGCCAATACGAAACAAACGAGCTTTATCGGCGATTTGAGAAAGTCGATCCACCCGGTTTATTTTATTGCATTCATCATCGTCTTCGTGCTCGCTTTCGGCTTATCCGCCTACGAGACGGTTTTCAGTTTGTTTTCCGATCATAAATTCGGCTTCACGCCCAAGGATATTGCGGTTATTATTACGATCAGCTCAATCTTCGGCGTTGTCGTGCAAGTCTTTATGTTCGGCAAGTTGATCGATTGGCTGGGGGAAAAGAAACTGATCCAATACTGCTTGGTCGGAGGAGCCGTATTGGCGGCAATCTCGGCCGCCGTCTCCGGCTTCTGGGCGGTGCTTGCGGTAACCTGCTTCGTCTTTCTTGCGTTCGATTTGCTTCGTCCGGCGTTGACGACGTTTCTGTCCAAAGCCGCCGGCAAAGAGCAAGGTTTCGTGGCCGGCATGAACTCGACTTATACGAGCTTGGGCAATATTTTCGGACCGGCGGCGGGAGGGATGCTGTTTGACTCCAACATCCACTTCCCTTACCTGTTCGCCGCCGTTGTTATGATCATCGGTTACGGCCTTACGACGATCTGGAAAGAAAAACGATTGGCCGAACATTTATCGGAATAAACGAGTCCTTCTCCTATTTCGGCAACTGGGCTGCATAGCGCTTGCGAAGCGCATGCAGCTTTTCCAGCTTGTCGAGCGCCTGCCGTCCCCTGCGCTGCGTAACGCCCACAATCAGCGCCTCCAGAATCGCGACGGGCGCCGTTAAGGAATGGAAGCCTTCCAGCTCTCCCCGATCCAGCCGCAGGGCATAGTCGCTCTGCTCCAGCATCTCCGATACGAGCAAGTCGGTCAGCAGCACCGTCGTATATCCCGCTTCCCGGCTGTAATCCAGCAGCACGGCAAGCTCCGGCGTTCGTCTGACGAAGCCGAGCAGCAGCACCGTGTCGCCGGGTCCCGCATGCGCCATCGTTTCCAGCAGCTCGCTGCCGCTGGAGGCCATGCATACGGCCCGGATGCCGATCCGGTTCAGCCGGAACCGCATCAGCTCGGTCAGGCACGCCGATGCTCCGCCCCCGTACAAATAGACCGTTTCCGCCCGATGGATAGCGTCCACCGCGCCTTCGAACTGTGCCCTCTCTACCCTTTTGGCCGTAACGGCCAGATTCGAGGAAGCCAGCTCCGTCAGCTTGTCCACAATGTCCGCCGACTCTTGCTCCACTTCGCTTAAGATATGCTTCACCTTGCGGGCGGGGGTAGCGTGCTCCGACTCCAGCAGCCGCTTCTTGAAGTCCTTCAGGTTCGCATAGCCGATCGCCCGCCAAAACCGGGATACGGTAGCCGTGCTGACGCCCACCTTGCCGGCAATCTCTTCATCCGTGCAATACGGAATTTGCGCAAGAGCCCCCGCCACATAGTTGGCGATCGCTTGCTGGCTTTTGGACAATCGGTCCAGGTTCACTTGAAACGTAAATGCAGCCATGGTCTCCGTCCTCCGTTTTCAAACGTGTTGTCCGTCTTATTCGGTTATGGCCACTATATCACTTTCTGCAACAAATTGAAATATTTTTTGCATATAATATATTGTGAAATTTAATTTACAAATAACACATATCGGCTTGACTCTCCGTTAACATTGCTCCCCTATATTGGGAGCTAGCCAACTTTAAAGGAGGAATTTCAAACGATGGATGCGATGTCCAATCGGTACAGTTTGACGCAATCGCAGAAGCTGATGGTTTTTATTTTGTCCATGTCGTTGTACGGGCTGTCCAACATGTTTACGGAGCTGATTCCGTCCGTCCAGCTGGGCCCGATCGAATTGAAGGTGGAATATTTCGCGTTTATTCCGCTGACGCTGTGTATTTTGTTTCACCCGCTGTATGCCGCGATCGGCGCCTCGCTGGGCGAAGTCGTATTCGGCGAGCTACTGCTGGGGCAATTCGGCGGACTGGGCGAGCTGGAAAAATTCATTGAATTTTCGCTGGCGATGTACATCGCGGGCTTGCTCGTACGAGACCCGCGCAACCGCAAGCAGCTGGCCCTCGCCTCTTTCGTCGCCGTCGGCATCGATCAGCTGCTGGGAGCCATCGTCGATATGGGCAAAGTATGGCTCGGCATCGAAGATCTCGAAGCGGTTCCCGGCATTCCGGAGAGCATTCTGTTAATCGAAGGCATCGGCTTTCTGAACGCCATGCTGATTACCGGCATTCTGTTCACCATGCTGCCAACCTGGTATCTCGTCCCTCGTCTTTACGGCAAAATCGAGCCGCTGCTCGGCATGAAGCCGCGAGACAGCCGCGTTCAGGCATCCTTGGGCGAGCTGCTGAAGCCGCGATTGATCATCCTGACCGTCATTCTCGTCTTTATCGCCGCCGTTTCGGAGTTTCTGGCCGAATCCGATATCAATTTTGCGGTGTGGGAGCCTGAATTTATCGAACAGTACGGCAGCGGCTTCCTATGGGTTAGCATCGGCGCCGCGGCCTTGGTGCTGATCGTGACCGTGCTTGTCGCGATCCGCTCGCGCAGCAAAGCGGGACAGGGGGATCTTCCATCTTGACTGAGCCGGCAGCAGCAACCATAACGTCCAACCCGCTTCACGGGACGAAGCCTATCATCGAGCTAAGCAACGTCAGCTTCCGGTATCCCGGAGCCGAGCAGCAGTCGCTAAGGGACGTTTCCCTTTCCATTATGCCGGGTGAATTCGTGGCCATCGCCGGGACGAACGGAAGCGGCAAATCGACGCTTTGCAAATGTCTGAACGGACTGATCCCTCATTATTACACGGGAGATCTGACCGGCAGCGTCAAGGTGGCCGGACTGACGGCCGCGAACGAGTCGGTATCCTCGTTGTCCCGCAAAGCGGCTTACGTCTTTCAAGATTTTGAAAACCAGCTTGTCCGCCCGACCGTTTACGACGAGGCCTTATTCGCCCCGCTTAATTTCGGCTATGCCGATTACCGCGAACGCGGCGAGAGAGCGCTGGCGATGCTGGAAATCGGCCATCTGGCCAAGAGCTGGATCTGGCAGCTGAGCGGCGGCCAGAAGCACCTGACGGCGCTTGCCGGAGCGCTCTCGCTGGAGCCGGAGATTATTATTGTCGACGAGCCCGTTGCGCAGCTGGACCCGTATCACGCGCGGCTTATCTACGACAAGCTGAAGCGGCTTCATGAGCAATACGGAATGACGATCGTCGTCATCGAGCATCACACGGAGTTTATTGCCGATTATTGCAGCAGGGTCGTCCTGATGGATCAAGGCTCGGTTCGCTGGGTCAAGCCCGTCGACGAGGCGCTGTCTTCGGTCGAGGAAATGACCGGCCTCGGCATACTGCCGCCCCAAGTGACGCTTGCCGCTTACGAGACGGACTCCGCCGCCGCGCGTTATCCCTTGACGGTGGAGGAGGGACTGCACTATTTTCGCCATGCCGCCGGCTCGGCGAACGATACGGCCGCCCCTTCGGACCTTGTCGTCCGGGAATCCGCCGCCGGCGTATCGGAGCCGACGAAAGCGAAGGCCAAGGAAACGCTCATTGCGTTCAGCCAGGTATGCTGCGGTTACCGCACCATAGCCCGAGAGCTCCATCCCGTCATCCGGGATATGAGCCTCGAGCTGAGGGACGGCGACCGCGTCGCCCTGGTCGGCAACAACGGCGCCGGTAAGTCCACGCTGCTTCGTCTCATATCCGGGCTGCGCAAGCCCGATGAGGGCCGTCTCTCCGTATGCGGCCATCTGACGACGCAGACGACGCCGGAGCGGATCGCCGATTTCGTCGCTTACATTCACCAAAACCCGGAAGAGATGTTCATCGAAGATACCGTTCGCAAGGATGTCGAATATTTTTTGAAGGCGCGCAAGCAATTGCAAGACCCGTCGTTTATCGACGATATATTGGAACGGCTCAAGCTGACGGGCCTGCAGCACCGCGACGGCCGGCTGCTCAGCGGCGGTCAGCAGCGCCGGGCGACGCTGGCGATCGCGCTGGCGATGAACCCTACGGTTATGCTGCTGGACGAACCGACCGCCAGCCTCGACGCCGCCAGCCGCCGAGAGCTCGGCTTGATGCTCGGCGGCTTGCGGGAGCGGATACGGCTGTCCGTCATCGCCACCCACGATATGCAGCTGGTTGCCGAATGGGCAAACCGCGTCATCGTGCTGCATGAAGGCCGCGTCGCGATGGACGCCGATCCGCAAACGTTGTTCGCCCATCCCGGCATGCTGCAGAAGGCCGGACTTGTACCGCCGCAAATCGCCGAACTGAGCCGCCGTCTCGGCATGCAGCCGCCGTGCCTGTCCGTCCGGCAATTTACCGAACGGCTGCGAACCACAACGCCGGAACGGCAGAAGGAGTTGACCGTACATGGAGGCGCTTAAACGAAATCTCGCCGATAAGCTCAGCGTGGAACGGATCAAGCTGGAGCTGATGAGAACCGCCTTCGGACGGCAATCGGTGCTGCTGTCCCGGCTCGATCCGCGCATGCTAATCTGCTGGTATACGGTGATGGCTCTGCTTCCCTGGTTCATTCATAACAAAGCCGTGCTCCTGGGGCTGCTGCTTCCGATGATCGGCTTCACTTTATCGTCCAGGGTAAGCCCGCTGGTGCTGATCATTATGGCCGTCGGGCTGCTGAGCGAGCTGACGTACATTTTTGCGGCGTCGTTCCTGTTCGGGGGCAGTCTGGAAGCGGTATGGCCGCTGCTGACGCTGACGTTGAAGATCTTGATCATTTCGCTGGCCAGCATCGCCGTATTCAGCAGCATGGATCCCGAGAAGCTGAGCGACGCCTTGCTGAGCCTCGGCATGCCCGCCCAGTTCAGCTTCGGCGTATCATACGGCTACCGCATGCTTCCGATTCTCATCGAGGAATATCATAACCTGATTCACTCGTATCGGTTGAGAGGCAAGGCGCCCGAACTGAAGGGCTGGCTGCATTGGCGTGCCTTGGTGTATCACGTTCGCATCTCGATTTACGCCTTTTATCCGCTTATTCTAAATACGGCCAAACGTACGCGTACGACGGTCGAAGCGCTGGAAACGCGCGGCTTCACTTATGCGATGATCCATCCGGAGGCTAAACGGCTGAAGCTGGCCTATTTGCGGATTCGTCCGGCCGACCTGCTCTTTCTCGCCGGCTCCGCCGTTTATTTGATCGGATTGTTCGCGCTCGGATCTTTCGTCCGCTTATAACTTCAACAGACAGGAGAACACCCGGAATGATGAATATCGATTTGCATACGCACGGCAAGCTTTCCAAAAAAACGGAGTTTTCGATGGATTACTTTCTATCGATGGCCCGCGAGGCCGTCGACAACGGACTGCATGCCGTGGCGCTGACGGAGCATTTTAACACGCTTCGGTTTATGGACATGATGGAGCGGCTGGAAGACAGCTTCGACTATATAGGGGACCATTACGATGTGGAAGGGTTAAAGGTGTTTACCGGCATGGAGATCGACGTGCGCGATCGGGGACATATTCTGATCGTCGCGAACCGCGAGTCGATCTGCGCGCTGCGCCGCGAGCTGGAGCCTTATACAGACAAAGAACGTTTCCTTCCGCTAACGGATTTGCTCGATATGACCGAAGGCATGGAAGCCTTGCGGATCGGAGCTCACCCTTTGCGCGAGAGCACGCCGCTGACCCATCATTCGCCGGAGCTGCTTCGCAGGCTGGACGCTCTCGATTTGAACGCCAAAGATTTGTACCAATACGGCCTCGGGCACGAAGCTTCGGTCCGGAGGCTTGCCGGTGAGCTGCAACTTCCGGTTACGGCCGGCAGCGACTCTCATCAGCCGCTGCAGTTCGGAAGCGTGATAAATCGGCTGCCGGAGGCTTGCGCGACCGCCCTCGAGCTGCGAGACTGCATCCGGGCGGATACGTACGGCATCGAAGTCTCCCCTTGCCTGCCGGTGAAAGTGCGGGCGGCGCAAATGATGAAGGAGCTGCTCAAGCAGCGCTTGACCGAATCGGCCGCCGCCATCGCGGAATAAGCGGAAAGGCCGCCCCGCCGCCGGCTATGCCGTGCGATGGAGCGGCCTTTCTTGTTTTATAATGGAAATATAATTACAACTTACAATCCGCCTGCGCCCATAAACGTGTTCATCAGTTCGTCGAACGAAATCGTATCGGTCGGAAGCTCTTGCTCGAATTGGGCTTCTTTGTTGAAGTCCGAATATTGCGCCGAGAACGAAAGACCGAGCTTCATGTCTTGCCCCAGCTCCGGATCCGAAATCTGTACGCCGAACTTGCCTTTTTGATAACCTACATAGCCGTCCTTGATCGCGCCGACCAATTCGAGCTCCGAAATTTTCAGTTGCTCCGTCAGAACTTTTTTCAGTTCGGCTTTGCCGCTTTCGTAGTTCTGCTTGGCTTCCTCCAGCTCCGCCTTGTCCGCGTTGATGCTGGCAAGGTATGCTTCGTTGGCAATCAGCACGTCCAGCACTTCCGGAACGACTTGATTGACGATCGTATCTACCGTAGCCGCATAGTTATCGTTCGTAATGGCGAACTTCACGACTTTATCCGCTTTGTAGCCTTCCGGCAATCCGGCATCGGCCGCCTTCAGCTGGCTGAAATACGTTTTTTCGTCAAAATGCTTCAGCACCGCCGCGCTCAATTCTCCGCTCAGCTTCTGCTGGGCCGCCATATCAAGCGATGCGCCCGCGCCGCTTTCCTGCGCCAGCTCTTCCATGTCCAGCTTGACGAATTTGCCCGTTACCTCTTCCGGCAGCTGCAGCAGCGGAATGTTCGGCAGCTTCAAGTACATTTCCTTCTCGGTGACGATGATCGGAAGCTCCAGCTTCATATCCATCATGCCCGGCAGCGTAATAGCCAGGTTCATGTCCGTACGAAGCGGTTCTTTCTCATATACGGCATCCACTTTAATGGTTGCGTCCTTGATCAGACCGGTCACGTCCGGAGTAAAGCCGGTCGCTTGCATGGAAGCGGCGTCTCCAAGATCGAGCTCGTCGATTTGCATCGTCATGGACAGCTTATAAGACTTGGCTTCCATCGTTTTTTTCATCGCAGCCTCCAGGGCCGCCTTCGGCGGTTGGCTCGAGCTGCATCCCGCCAACACCAGCGCAACCATCAAGATGGACGCCAGTGCCAAATAAAGCTTTTGTTTCACGTACAATTCCCTCCACTCCCTTTTTTACAGCACCTCCATTCTATACTATCTGGGGGACTTTGCAAAGACCAGGAAAAAAATCCCGGTTCGGCCGCATGGGCTTCTCCGGGATTTTTATTAACGATGTGCTTATCCTTCAGGGTTATGATGGGAAACGTGATTCCGGTTTTTTGTTTTTTTGGAGCCGGACATCGGCTCCTGCTGCCGGCCGCCGCGCTGCTTCTGCCGGCGCTCGTTGTGAGGGATGCTTTCCGGTACCGGAATGCTTTCGGCTTTGCCGTTCATTTTGCTCGCCTCCTTAACGGATTCAGATTATCGCTGATGCTTCAGATCGGTTGGCTGATCGAAATTTAACGAATCTTGATGGCGGCGATCGTTCTTATCCTGTTGAAGCTGCTGCGCCTGATGGCTGTTGACCGGATCCGTCGCCAGAGCTTCGACAACGTTCGATAGGTTTTTGTCCGCCGTCCCTTTTGCCTTGGTCATCTTCGTCGCTCCTCTAGGCGTGAGTCAGTTGCTGAAGCGCCTGGGCGCATTCATGCAAATGCCGCGTATAGTCTTGCGCCAGCTGCTGTATGATATCGGTGCGCTCGTCGATCGTCTCGTTGTTCTTTTCGACGTCGATCAGTTCAACCTTCACCTCGCGCGAATCCACGTATGTCACTTTGAAGTCAAACTCGTACATTTGGTGCCCTGCGGAATGAATCGTAATGCGCAGCGCGGCGTCATCGGCCTCGTCACGGGTAACTTCGCAGCGGTCGGGAAGGTTCATCGTGCGCGGCAGCGTCTCCCGCCATGCGGCGGCAAGCCGCTCGGGGTCGATGCGAAGCTGGTCTATTTTGGCCATTACATATAGCACCTCCACATCATTAAGATGTGAAACCGATTTGCGTTTTATGCAAAACCGGAAGGGAAGCCGGATTCCTCGTCCTTATCCAATCAATCGGCCAAAAAAAAACGCCCGGACGACAATCGTCCAAGCGTCTTATGTAGCGTATAAAGTTGTGAACGAACTGGCGGAGAGGGTGGGATTCGAACCCACGTGAGCTTGCACTCTAACGGTTTTCAAGACCGCCCCTCAATGTAAAACCCGCCATCCTTTATATTGACTGAGTTTATTGCACTTTATTGTTGAAGCGCTACAGCGGTCTGATTTGGAACGTTTATTTCAGTACATGACCTTTAGACAACACTATCTTATAATTTCCAATAGCTCCAAGTCAATTCCCAACACTTTAGTTCTGATGTGCTGACTCAATGTCTTAATGTCTCAATGTTTCGAAAGATGTTTGGTATCAAGTAATTGGTATATAATAAGCTTAGGATGAATTATCCAAATAGATACAGTCAATCATCTAATTATACCAGCGAGGTGAGTATGAATGGTTAGGTCAGAGGACTATTTGCGGAGTTTATTAAGCGAACTCAGATCATTACCAAGAGAAACTGGTTGGGTCGAGTTCAAACATAACAATGCTGAACCAGTGATGATCGGAGAATATATATCTGCACTTAGTAATACTGCCGCACTACATGGCAAATCTCATGCGTATGTAGCATGGGGTATAGAAGATATTACGCATAATATTATTGGGACTACTTTCTCCCCACATAGCACCAAAAAAGGGAACGAAGAGTTGGAGAGCTGGCTTTTGAAATTATTATCGCCTCGTATCTCTTTCTCATTCCACGAACTCAATACCGAAAATGGAAAAGTGATTATTCTAGAAATCGAACGTGCCTCTAATAAGCCAGTTCAATTCCAAGGACAGGAATTTATCCGTATCGGCTCATACAAAAAGAATTTGAAGGATTACCCAGAAATAGAACGTGAACTTTGGAGAATCTTTGATAAAGTCCCGTTTGAGGAACAATTCGCATTGGAGAATGTGCCTGAAACGGAAGTTTTAAGCTTGTTGGACTACCCCTCCTATTTTGAAATGCTGAGCATTCCATTACCTGAGAATCGCAAATCAATACTTGAACGACTAGCAGATGACCACATGATCTTGCGAAGTAACACAGGAGAGTGGAGTATAACTAATCTGGGGGCAATACTCTTTGCAAAGAATCTTTCAAAGTTTCCACATCTGAAGCGGAAATCTGTTCGAGTTATTGTATATAAAGGAAAAAACAGAATCGAAACTTTGAGAGAACAGGAAGGTGTAAAGGGTTATGCATCTGGCTTCGAGGGGCTTATCGGGTTTCTAGACAACCTCTTACCTCGTAACGAAGTTATTGGCAAGGCTTTGCGCAAAGAAGTCCCTATGTATCCTGAACTTGCTGTTCGGGAATTGGTTGCAAATAGTATTGTACATCAAGACTTTTCTTTGCGGGGCACTGGTCCAATGATAGAAGTCTTTTCTGACCGCATGGAGATTACAAATCCCGGTGTTCCCTTAGTAAAAATCGAGCGATTCCTAGATCATCCTCCAAGATCGAGAAATGAAGCTTTAGCTTCTTTTCTTCGTCGTGTTGGTGTGTGTGAAGAGCGTGGAAGCGGGATTGATAAAGTCGTTTCATTAACAGAATTTTATCAGTTGCCAGCACCTCAAATTGATGTGACGGATAATCATACTCGTGTAACCCTATATACTCATAAACCATTTACCCAAATGGAAAAGGATGAGAAGATTCATGCCTGTTATCTACATGCTTGTTTGAAATTTGTCACCAAAGAACATATGACGAACACTTCTTTGCGACAGAGATTTGGATTAAACGATAAAAACGCCTCTGTCGTATCGCGAATAATAAGAGATGCAATTGAAGTGGGGGCTGTTAAACCCCTAGACCCTGATACTGCCCCTAGATATATGAAATACATTCCATCTTGGGCTTGAAGTAGCAATTTAACTTGCTGGTAACTTGCATATCAAGCAGGTCTTTCTTAAATCCCCTTCCACGATAAGGGGATTTTAACTTGCTGATAACTTGCTGATAACTTGCAAATGGAAGTAGGTTTTTCGTGAATCCCTTACACAATAAGGGAATTTTAACTTGCTGGTAACTTGCAAATCAAGCAGGTTTTTCTTAAATCCCCTTCCACGATAAAGGGATTTTAACTTGCTGGTAACTTGCAGATCAAGCAGGTTTTTCGTGACAATTCGCTGTTCAGTTGTTTCTACACATTAAATCGATTGTATTGCCTTTCTCAAATCCTGTTGTGAAGGTTCTACGTATCTCGATGTCGTTTGAATCGAATCATGCCCTGCTAGCCTCCCAACATTCTGAATTGGTAAACCAGCGTTAACAAGGCTTTTGCAGAATGTATGGTGGCGTAGCGAGTGAACCAAGTGTTGACACTACCAACTTCTCTCCTCTCTCTGATTTCTCTCCAACAAACCGCATCGCTCTAAATACGAATCCAGCATGAATGCTTTTGCCCTTGTCGTTAATTGCCCTGAACGTTCTGAAACGAACAGGTATGGGCTTACTCTATAAGGTACCAAGCCATGATTTCAAAGCTTTCTTCAAGTTGTTGTGCATGGGTACTGTACGATACTTTCCACCTTTACCGTCAAGAACAATAATAGAACCCTTTTTGAAATCAACGTGATCTATCTTCAGTTCGCTGACCTCTTCCACTCTAAGCCCAGCCAATCTAATTGTTTCAACAATCGCTTTATCCCTAATTTGCTTGACCTCGTTCTTTTCAGCTTCAACAGCATACAACAAGCTTGCCGCGCGGCGTAGTATCGGTTAAATAACTGAATCCAATGTCAAAGTCTCTGGTCGCGGTTTCTCGGCTTCTTGGAATGTGGAGCGGGGTGTTTCCAAGACCGCAGGAGTAAGGCGGTCTAACAACCTTTGTGGAATGTCCAAGTTATTCTTTCTTTGCCCGCGTTTATGGGCTGTTTTGCCTGTACCAATGCTCATATTATTCGTACCTCCCGTTAGATTTATGTCTAACGGTCATGAACACAAAAAAACGCACTAGACCGCTGTTCAACAGTCAAATGCGTTTCAGTCATAATCGCCGCAATTCCTTATGCGATATGTAATTTAAGTTAACTGGCGGAGAGGGTGGGATTCGAACCCACGTGAGCTTGCACTCTAACGGTTTTCAAGACCGCCCCGTTATGACCGCTTCGGTACCTCTCCATATGCAAGTGTCACAAATCATATTGTACCATAGGTCAAAAAAGTTAATCAACTGTATTTTCGACCCATGGCACAATCTTGCACAGCCTGTTTAGCGCGCTTCGATCTTGGCCAAACCGCCCATATAAGGCCGCAACGCTTCCGGAACGACCACCGATCCGTCAGGCTGCTGATAATTTTCCAATATTGCCGCCACCGTACGGCCTACGGCCAATCCCGAACCATTCAGCGTATGCACGAATTCCGGCTTGCCCTTCGGTTCTCTGCGGAAACGAATGCCCGCGCGGCGCGCCTGAAAGTCCTCGAAGTTCGTGCACGAAGAAATTTCGCGGTACGTGCCCGCGCTTGGCAGCCATACTTCAAGATCGTACGTCTTGGCGGAAGCAAAGCCCATGTCGCCGGTGCACAAGGCGAGCACGCGGTAAGGCAGTCCCAGCAGCTGCAGCACCTTCTCGGCATCGGCCGTCAGCTTTTCCAGCTCCTCATAGGAATGATCCGGATTGACCAGCTTCACCAGCTCGACCTTGTTGAACTGATGCTGCCGAATAAGTCCTCGCGTATCTCGTCCGGCCGCTCCGGCCTCGGAACGGAAGCAAGCGCTGTAGGCGACAAACCGCTTCGGCAAATCTTCCGCATCCAATATTTCGTCGCGATGAATGTTCGTCACCGGCACTTCCGCCGTCGGGATCAAATAATATTCCGTATCCTTCAGCTTGAACAAGTCTTCCTCAAACTTCGGCAGCTGGCCGGTGCCGACGAGACTGTCTCGGTTAACGATATACGGAGGCAAAATTTCCTCGTAACCGTGCCGGTCGCTGTGCAAATCCATCATAAAGCTGATTAAAGCCCGCTCCAAACGAGCCCCCAAGCCGCGATAAAACGTAAACCGGGAGCCCGTTACTTTGGCGGCCCGCTCGAAATCGAGAATGCCCAGCTCATGGGCAATATCGTAATGCGCCTTCGGCTCGTCCGCGAATTGCGGAATATCGCCTACACGGCGCAGTTCGACGTTATCCTCTTCCGATGCGCCGACCGGCACGCTTTCATGCGGCACATTCGGAATCGCCAGCGTCATCTCCTCGAACCGAACGTCCATCTCGCGCAGCTCGTCGTCCAGCGCCTTGATACGGTCGCCCACTTCTCTCATTTCCACGATGAGCGCATCCGCATCGCCGCCGGTTCTTTTGAGCTTGGCGACCTCCTGCGATACGGTATTGCGGCGGTTCTTCAGCTGCTCCGTCTCGCCAATCAGCTCGCGCCTCTTCTGATCCAGCGCCGGGAAGTCGGCGATCAGGTCCAGCGAAGCGCCGCGGTGGCGAAGGGCCGTCTCCACCTTTTCGTAATCCGTGCGCAGCAATTTGATATCCAACATGTAACGCAAATCCTCCTCTATGTTTCGCAGCCTACTTTTTCGCCGATGCCGCCGCTTCCTTAACCATATTCAAAAAGTACTCGTGCAAACGATAATCGTCCGTCAGCTCCGGATGGTAAGACGCCGCCAGCAGATGGCCTTGTCTCGCCGTAACGATCTCGTCCTTGTATGTAGACAGCACCTCGACGCCCGGCCCTACCGACTTGATAAGCGGGGCCCGGATAAATACGGCCCGAATCGGCTCGTCGATGCCCTTGACGTCCAGATCGGTCTCGAAGCTCTCTCTTTGCCGGCCAAATGCATTCCGAGCCACCGTCATATCCATCAACTGCAAGTGCGCGTCGTCCTGCCCTTCAATCCGTTCCGCCATCACGATCAGACCCGCACAGGTGCCGAATACCGGCTTGCCTTGACCGGCAAATTGCTTGATCTCGTCCATAAACCCGTATTTCCGCATCAGCTTGCCGATCGTCGTGCTTTCCCCGCCGGGAATAACCAAGCCGTCCAGCGTCTCCAGCTCTTCCGTTCTCTTGACGGCGACCGCTTCCGCTCCCGCAGCTTCCAGGCTGCGAAGATGCTCCGCTACGGCGCCCTGCAGCGCCAGCACTCCTATCTTCATTCCAATCACGCCTTCTTTCTGAAAAGGCCGGCCCCTCCTGTCAGGATGGACCGGCTTCTTGATGTTATAGTTAAATTCCGCGGTCTTGCATGCGCTGAGCGGCTTCAAGCTTCGAAATTTCGATGCCTTTCATCGGCGTGCCCAAGTTTTTGGATACTTCGGCAATCAGCTTGTAGTCCGTATAGTGCGTCGTCGCTTCAACGATTGCGCGCGCGAATTTCTCCGGATTGTCGGACTTGAAGATACCCGAACCGACGAATACGCCGTCTGCGCCCAGATGCATCATGAGCGCCGCGTCGGAAGGCGTCGCTACGCCGCCAGCGGCAAAGTTGACGACTGGCAGCTTGCCTGTCTCATGAACTTGCAGCAGCAGCTCGTACGGCACGCCCAGCGTCTTTGCTTCATGGTACAGCTCGTCCTTGGACAAGTTCTGCACTTTGCGGATTTGACCGTTGATCAGTCTCATATGACGGACTGCTTCCACAATATTGCCGGTTCCCGGCTCGCCTTTCGTGCGCAGCATCGCGGCGCCCTCTTGCACGCGGCGAAGAGCCTCGCCCAGATCCTTCGCTCCGCATACGAACGGTACCGTGAACTCGTTTTTGCTGATGTGGAACACTTCGTCCGCCGGCGTCAGCACTTCGCTCTCGTCGATGTAATCGACGCCCAGCGATTCGAGCACCTTCGCCTCCACATAATGTCCGATGCGGGCTTTCGCCATGACCGGAATCGAAACGACCTTCATCACTTCTTCCACAATCGTCGGGTCGGCCATACGGGCCACGCCGCCCGCCGCGCGGATATCCGAAGGAACGCGTTCCAGCGCCATAACTGCCGTAGCGCCGGCCGCTTCCGCAATTTTTGCTTGCTCGGCGTTCATAACGTCCATGATGACGCCGCCCTTTTGCATTTCTGCCATACCGCGTTTTACGCGCGATGTACCTGTTTCCATCTCCACGTTCCTCCTATTATCGACAATCGATTATAAAAACTGCCGCAGTTGCTCTAACCATTGATTTTACAGGAACGGAGGATAATCGACAACCCTTGATTTCCCCCTATTCTGCCCGATTTAGAACAAATTGAGTATGCTGTCGAACAGATTGGAGAAAAAGTCGCCGATCGCCCGGAAAAAGAGCTTGAACCAGCCCGCCTTCTCCGCTTTTTCCGCCGTAATCAGGTTCACGGTGTAATCCAGCTCTTGCCCCGTCTCTTCGTCGGTGTAGGTATACGTTACCGTCCCGACCTTGGTTCCCGCTTCCAGCGGCGCCACCAATTGATCTTCCGGAGTAATCTCATGGCTCGTCAATTCGATCTTCGGCTCGACGCCCTTGCGGACCATAAAGGTAATGTCCTTGTCCGTCACGACAGGGATCGTCTTTTGCACGCCTTTTTTAATTTTGACCGTTTCCAGCGTTTCTACTACCGTTTTGGGCGGAACGACCGTCTTTTTCTCGAATGTGCCAAACGCATAGTTGTACAGCGTGGCGGTTTCGAAGAAACGGGCATTTTTCGACCGCGTATCCATGACCACGCTGATGAACCGCAGATCGCCGCGCTTCACCGTTCCGGCAAAATTGTATCCGGCCTTCTCGATAAAGCCCGTCTTCAATCCGTCCACGCCTTCGTAAGCAATATCTTTGAAGCCCGATTTGTTCACGTTCGTGCCGAGCATGAAGTTGAAGTTGATCATCGGATCTTTGTCGCGTTCGCGGAATTTGTAGTCTTGAATGCTGGAAAATTCCAGGAAGTTCGGGTGCTTCTGCAAAATAATGCGGCTAAGCTTCGCCACGTCGCGCGCCGACATCACTGTGGTGTCCTCAAGCCCCGTCGTGCTTGTAAACACCGCCGATTCGAGCCCGAGCTCTTTGGCCGTTTCGTTCATCTTGTCCACAAAAGCCTGGATCGAGCCAGCGACCTCGATCGCCAGCGCTTTCGTCGCGTCGTTCGCCGATCCGACAGCCATTGCAATATATAAATCCCTTACGGAATGTTTATCTCCCGCTGCCAGGTAGATTTGCGACTCCGATGGAAGAGTTTTGGCTGCCTCTTCCGTCACCGTCACGATGTCTTCCCAGTTCAAGCGTCCGTTCGTTATTTCTTCCATGACGATATATTCGGTCATCAGCTTGGTCATACTCGCGATCGGCAGCGGCTCGTCCGGATTCACCTCATACAGCACCTGACCGGAGTCGGCTTCAATCAATATGGCCGATTTCACTTGCAAGCCTAACGAGTTATCCGTACTGGGCCTGTTGTCGTACCCAACCGCCAATGCATTCGTCGCGCCCAGTGTCATTACCGCTACCCATATCGCCAGGCTGGCAGCCATGACGGACGCGAGCCGAACCGTCTTCCCTCTCCATCTCACGTTCGTCTCCCCATTTCCCATTGAGTTTGTCCGATAGTAATTGTAACATAGGAAGCCTGCTCCGTTAAACCTCTTTCCCTGTCCGCTAAATGAGGATTCCTTCATTCCGTACCGCCGCGAAAATAAAAAAATGGCAGAGACTCCGATTACCTGCAAGTCTCTGCCGTGTTACGGCTCGATAGTACAAATGGTACGATGGAAATTACAACGAGTAGTTCGGAGCTTCCTTAGTAATTTGCACGTCGTGCGGATGGCTTTCGCGAAGGCCCGAACCGGTAATCCGGATAAATTGCGTATCGTTCCGAAGCTCTTCCAGATTGGCCGTTCCGCAGTAGCCCATACCCGAACGCAAACCGCCCAGCAATTGGTGCACCGTATCGGTAAGCGGTCCTTTGTAAGGCACTCTTCCTTCAATGCCTTCGGGAACCAGCTTGTTGTCGTTTTCCTGGAAGTAACGATCCTTGCTGCCTTCCTTCATCGCGCCGAGCGAGCCCATGCCGCGATAAACCTTGAACCGTCTGCCTTGGAATATTTCCGTTTCTCCCGGGCTTTCGGAAGTGCCGGCAAACAGGCTGCCGATCATGATCGCATTGGCTCCCGCCGCAATCGCCTTCGTAATGTCTCCGGAATATTTGATGCCGCCGTCCGCAATAATCGGCACATTATATTCACGTGCCGCCGTCGCACAGTCGTAAATCGCCGTAATTTGCGGTACGCCGATACCCGCGATGACGCGAGTCGTACAGATGGAGCCCGGCCCGATGCCGACCTTGACGACCGATGCGCCGGCTTCGATCAGATCGCGGGTAGCTTGTCCCGTCGCAACGTTGCCTGCAATAATGGTCAACTCCGGGTATGCCGCGCGCAGCTTGCGCACTGCCTCCAAAATATTGATATGATGACCGTGCGCGGAATCGACTACCAGAGCGTCTACGCCCGCTTGAACAAGCGCCTCCGCCCGATCCATCGTATCCTTGGAGATTCCGATCGCAGCACCGCACAACAGCCTGCCATGCTTGTCCTTGGCGGCGTTCGGGAATTGTATCGCCTTCTCGATATCCTTGATCGTGATGAGGCCTTTCAAGTTGTTCTCCTCATCGACCAGCGGCAGCTTCTCGATCTTATGCTGCTGCAAAATGCCTTCCGCTTCCTGAAGCGTCGTCCCCACAGGAGCCGTTACCAGATCCTCGTGAGTCATCACTTCGCTTATCTTAATGGAAAAATCGTGAACGAAACGAAGGTCGCGGTTCGTCAGAATGCCGACCAGCTTGTTGTTCTCGTCCACGATCGGAACGCCGGAAATTCTGTATTTGCCCATGAGCTCCTCGGCATCGTAAACATGATGATCCGGAGTGAGCGAGAACGGATTCGTAATTACGCCGCTTTCCGAACGTTTCACGCGATCCACTTCTTCGGCTTGCTGAGCTACGGACATGTTTTTGTGAATGATGCCGATGCCGCCCTCACGAGCAATTGCAATCGCTAAAGCGGATTCCGTCACAGTGTCCATGCCAGCGCTTATCAACGGGATGTTCAGCTTCACATTGTCGCTCAAGCGAGTCGAAATGTTCACTTCTCTAGGCAGCACTTCGGATTTACGCGGCACAAGAAGCACATCGTCGAACGTCAGTCCTTCTTTAGCGAATTTCGTTTCCCACACGAGTAATTTCCTCCCTTATTTCTTGGCCTCTCACGTATATTATTGCAATATTAGCAGAGGGGTTAGGGGCTGTCAAGGCTGATCGGACGCGTTGGACACTCCTCTTTTTTCCCTTTAATATCGCCCGAAACGGCGCAAAAATTCAATGTTGTACGGTCTATCGCAAGGTTTGTTCGGTTATGGGTTCATGTAAGCGATTCATCTTCTCCGCTGCCCAATCGTATGCGCTTGTAAGACGATCTTTCACGGCCGTCTCTCCCTCCGCTTAGAACCGCCTTCATAAGTCACTGAAGGGGTAAGGGCAACCGATCCGCCGATCTTGGGTAGCTGGTCCTTTATTCAAACAAAAGTTAGAGCGGTTAATTTCTCCACTGACCTTACCCCTTACTTACCTTTATAAATAAAGTCAAGGCGGTTAATCTCTCTTCGCAGCGTGCGCAGCTCCAAGCGCTCGGTGATTCGGCATGACGGCGGTCGGTCGACCACATGTGATTCTAACGGAACTCAGAGCCGATATTGGGCTTGTATAGGCGGTGCAGGAATTCTAACGGATCTAGCTGCACTAATTCGCTCTCCTTAGCCCACTTTTTGCCCAAAACCGACTAAATAAGCGCAATGAGTTTCGTTAGAATCTAAAAACCCGAATTTTGAGGGGAATAACGGCGCTCAGTTCCGTTAGAGCAGTGAAGGCAGGCTCTTCACTGCAAGTTGCATGGCTTCGATCAAGGTTCAGACACTCTCCCGGGGAGAGTTAAGCTGTCAAACACAACAAAAAACCTGCCGTAATCATACGGCAGGTCATTTGTGCTTGGCTTTCGTCCATTCCGCACCGGGTGTATCCGCTGCCCTGCATTCGCTTCGAGGTCGGCGTCTGAACCTTCCTCTACTGCCGGGCCAGCTTCGTTGCATCGCTTCGATCGAAGGTTCAGACACTCTCCCA
>Ga0065721_10004677_pt1 | contig 28162 bp, 30 predicted proteins | sample Mesricmetagenome_FD_59108 | JGI IMG/M metagenome (GOLD analysis project Ga0065721, IMG submission 59108) | Mesophilic microbial community from rice straw/compost enrichment Sample: eDNA_1 v2 (version 2) | ecosystem: Engineered > Solid waste > Grass > Composting > Bioreactor | place: USA: Davis...
CCGCCTCGTCGACGAAAGCTGCGAGCAGCCCGCGAGAATCGCTCGCGGCGATGCCGGACAGCTCGGCGAGCCGGCCGAGCAGCACCAGCGGGTCGTCGGCATCCGCCGAAAGCCCGTCGTCGGGCGAGACCTCGTAAGGGACGGTGAGCCGGATCTCCGACTGCCCCCGCGCTTCGAAGCTGACATCGACCGAGCGGGCGCCGGCAGGCGGGGCAAGACGCAGCGTGAAGCGGCGTGCACGCCGGTCCGTCGGCAGCATGACGAAGGCGCCGATGCCCTCCGCTTCGAGCGTGCCCTCATAGGGGCGGGGCAGTGCCCGGCCCTTCGCATCGCGGTAGACGATCCGCGCAAAGGCCATGTCCGGCGCAGGCGTCGCGCAGAGCAGCTGGCCGCGCACCGTGAGGCCTCCCCCCGGCACCACGCCCCAGCTCTCCCATTGCGGCTCGTTATCGAGAGGCCGGGTACCGCGCGGCTCCGCGGCCTCTGCCGGCGGCTGCACCAACGGTTTCAGCCTGGGTGTCGATATGCCGAACGGTGCCGTGTTGCGCCAGCTGCGCACGGTGAGTTCGAGGCGATCGGCATGGGCCGGCAGCTGGAAGGCCACCCGCACCTGGGAGACTTTGCGCCCGGGACCGTCCGGTCCGCCGACGTCGATGCAGAAGGGATCGATCCGCCCGCGCATCAAGCCGGCGACGGCCGGGAGGTCGAGGCTGACGCCGTCACCCGTCTGGAAGTCGAAACCAAGCCGCGCGGCGTCCGGCACCCTGCCGACCTTCTCGTCGTCTGCCCAGGTGAGGGCGAACGACAATTCGCACCACTGGCCCGCCGGCACGCCACCGAAGGAGAATTGCACCCGTGCCCGGCGGTTGCGCGCCTCCACCACATGCCCCTGACCGTCGCCGCGGGCCGCCGAGTCCGCGCCGTACTGCTCCGCTGCCGGCAGCAGCTCGCGCGTCCCTGTCCCCTCCGCTGCAGCGGAAGCCGGGGCCGCGGTTGCTGGCGGCACAGGCGCGCCCCGATCGGCCGCGGCTTTCGGCGCCTGTGCCCGCTTCTTGACGGGACTCGGCAAGCGCGGGGGCTGAAACGGCTTCACCCGGTCCGACGCCTTGGTCAGACCGGGCTGCAAGAGAGCCTCGAGGCCCGGCCGCACGCGCCGCGCCCCCTTTTTCTTTCCCGATTGTTCGTCGTCGCCGCTCACGCCGCCGCCACACGATCGAAGAACTGGCGCACGTCGCCGTTCATGTGTGCCGCCTGCTCGTCGAGCGAGGACGCGAGCGTCTGCACGGTGGTGACGATACCGCCGATGTCCTGCGCGGCTGCCCGCACGGTGGCCACGGCGCCCGCCACGCCCTGCGCATCCTGCGACATCTCCTCGACAGCGGTGAGGATCGAGTGGGTCGCCGCAGCCTGGTTCTCGACGGCCGCGGCGATCGCCTCGGCCGACTGCACGACCTCGCGGATGACGGTGCCGATGCCGTCGAGATCCCCCACCGTCGCGCGCGTCGCCTGCTGGATGGCCGCGATCTGCTCGGCGATCTCCTGGGTCGCCCGCGCGGTCTGTGTCGAGAGGGTCTTGACCTCACGCGCGACGACGGCGAAGCCGAGCCCGGCCTCCCCTGCGCGCGCTGCCTCGATGGTGGCGTTGAGGGCGAGAAGGTTCGTCTGCCGGGCGATGCCACCGATGAGCTCGACGATGGAGCCGATGCGCTCCGTGACCTCGGCGAGGCCGCGCACGCCGGCATCGGCCGCCTTCGCCTGCTCCGCCGCCTTGCCGGCGATCTCGTAGGCGCGCTGGGCATAGCTTTCGACGGTCTCGATGGACTTTGCCATCGAGCTCGCCGCCACAGCGCCGCGAGCCGCCCGCTCCGCCATCTCCTCGGCCGTCGCCGTCATCGTGTCTGCCTGCTCGCTCGTGCGGCCGGTCGCCTCGCCGAGCTGCTCGGACGCACCGCGCATGACATGCGCCGCCTGATTGAGCGCCGAAAGGCTCTGCGAGAAGGTCCGATCGAAGGTGTCGATCTCGCCCGTCAGCCGGGTGCGGCGCTCCTCGCCCGCCGTCAGCAACATCTCGTGATAGACGGAGACCGCGATGCCCATGTCGAACATCACCGCGCTGCCGACGGCGGCGGAAAGCCGCGCCAGCCGGCCGGAACGCAGCCGCGTCTCCTGCGCGAGCACGGCCGTCAGCTCGGCCAGGATGACGCTGTAACCGCCGATGTACCAGTCGGGCTCGACGCCGACGCGCACATGGGCCACGGCCACGGCCCGCACGCTCGCGAGATAGCTTTCGTTGAAGCCCGAGGTGAAAAGCCGGCGCCAGTGCTCGACCTGCAGCTTGGCCAGCCGGTCCTGCCGCTTGTCGACGAGCTGCGCCGTCACGGGGAACTTCCCGAGGTGTCGGTAAAAGTCGCCGATGATGCGCGGCATGTGCGGCGCGATGAGACCCCAGGCCGTCTCGAGCTCCCGGCGGACGGCATCGTCGATCTTGTAGAAGGCCAGGCGCTCGGCCAGGGAAAGATCCGTTTCGGACATCACACCTACCACGCGAACTCGCCCGCCGCGCCGGCAGAAGGCACAGCCGTCGGGAGCGGAAAAAGGGAAAGGGACGGCAGGGCCGCGACCGTCATGCCGTGGCCTCCGCCAGCCGGTTGGCCACGTAGAGCCCCGGCCGCCCGGAGGCGGAACGGAAGGCATCGGAGATGCCCATTACCGTCTCGGCGGCGCCGAGGACGAGATACCCGTCGGGCGCCAGCACCTTCGCCATGCGCGAAAGCACGTCCCCCTTCGTCGGGATGTCAAAGTAGATGAGCACGTTGCGGCAGAAGATGATGTCGAACGTGCCGAGTCCGGCGAAGGATTGCAGCAGGTTGAACTGCCGGAACTGCACCATCCCCCGGATCTCGGGGCGGATCTGCCACTGGTCGCCCTTCTGCTCGAAATATTTCAGCAGATACTGGATGGGCAGGCCGCGCTGCACCTCGAAGGCCGAATAGAGACCCGCCTGCGCCCGCTCCAGCACGTGGCCGGCAAGATCGGTCGCCAGGATCTCGACCGTGACTCCCGGCAGGAGATGCGCGTTCTCCTTTAACGTCATCGCCAGCGAATAGGGCTCCTGACCGGTCGACGCCGCGGCGCACCAGACGCGGATGCGTCGCGAACCGCGCCGGTCGATGAGGTTCGGCACCATGAAGGACACGAAGGTCTCGAACGGCGTCTTGTCGCGGAAGAAGGAGGATTCGTTCGTCGTCATCGCCTCGACGACGGCATCCGCAACCGCCCCTGAAGGGGCGGCGCGCAGGCGCGCCACGAGTTGCTCGACGCCGGCGAGCCCCACCTTGCGCGCGACAGGTGCAAGGCGGCTCTCGATGAGATACTGCTTCTCCTGCGACAGGTTGAGCCCCGAACGCTGCTTGAGGAACTGCTGCAGGAACTCGTAATCGCCGGCCGCAATCATGCCCTACCTCCGACGATCAGCTGGCTGACCCTGGGGCCGATGTCCTCGATCGGCAGCACGCCCGCGCAGGCGCCGGCGGCGATCGCCGCGCCCGGCATGCCCCACACGACGCTCGTCGCCTCGTTCTGCGCGATGACGTTGCCGCCGGCATCCGCGATGGCGAGCGCACCCCTGGCGCCGTCGCTGCCCATCCCGGTCAGGATGATGCCGAGCGCAGCCGAGCCGAACACCCGCGCGACCGACTCGAACATCGGATCGACGGCCGGCCGGCAGAAATGCACGGGCGGCGCGTCCGACAGCCGGATGACGGGCTTCTCGCCCACTTTCTCGACCAGCATGTGCCGGCCGCCGGGCGCCACATAGATGCGCCCCGCCGCCAGAGGCTCGCCGTCGACCCCCTCCGCAGCCTCGCGGTTGGCCGTGCGGCCGAGGTGCTGGGCGAGGATGGTCGTGAAGGTCGGCGGCATGTGCTGGACGATGAGGACCGGCAGCCGCGCGAGTGCCTGCCCCGCCCCCTGCAGGAATTGCATCAGCGCCTGCGGCCCGCCCGTAGAGCTGCCGACGCACAGGACCCGCGCGGGAATGCCCGAATAAGGCCTGAGCTTCTCCGCCCCCCGCGCCGGCTCCGGCCGCGGCTGGAAGGCTGGTGTCGCAGGCGCCGGCGTCGGGGTGGCTGGCTTGGCGGCGGGTGCCCCGAGCGGCAGGCGCAGGCCGGCCGCCGAGCGGGTGCGCACCCGCTGTCCGAGATGGCGCACCTTCTCCACGAGCTCGCGGCGGAAGTCGGCCGAGGTGGCGAGCCGCCCCGTCGGGTCCGGCTTCGGCACGTANTCGGCGGCCCCGAGCGCNAGCGCCCTGAGGCTCGTCTCNGCGCCCCGCTGCGACAGGGTCGAGGCGACGAGCACNACGGTGTCCGGCTTGGCCTTGAGCAGGAGCGGCANGGCCGTGAGCCCGTCCATCTCCGGCATCTCGATGTCGAGGATCACNACGTCCGGCCGGGACTGCGTCATGTCCTGCGCCGCGAGGCGGCCGTGCCGGTGCGTGGCGACGACCGCGAAATCCTGCTCTTCCTCCAGCCAGCGCGACACGAGCCCGCGCACGATCGCCGAATCGTCGACGATCATGACCCGGATCTGATCACCCGTCGTGGCAGCTCCCGTGGCGTTGATCATACGAGCGGCTTTCCGGCATCGGCGAGGACGTCGGTGTCGGCATCGGCTTCGGGATCGATGAGGCCGACCTGCTGGAACTTGAAGGCCAGGATCTCCCGGTCGAAGGGCTTCATGATGTATTCGTCCGCCCCTGCGATGAGCGCCCGCGCGATATGGCCGGGATGGTTCTCCGTCGTGCAGAACACGATCTTGGGCCTGGTGCCGCCCTCAAGGGCGCGGACCGCCTCGAGGAACTGCGGTCCGTCGACCACCGGCATGTTCCAGTCGAGCAGGATCGCGTCCGGCATCGTGACGATGCAGTGGTCGAGCGCTTCCTGCCCGTTGCCCGCCTCGCTCACATCGAAGGACAGCTCCTCGAGGATCTTGCGCGCCACCTTCCGGATGAAGGGGGAATCGTCGACCACCAGACACGTTTTCATCAGCCGCCTCTATACTCATCGGCTCCGACTGCTGCGGCTCAGGCCGCCATCGCCCCCTGCCGCAGGGACAGGACGCGCTCGACGTCGAGAATGACCATCAGCTCGCTGTCCAGCCGGTGGATGCCGTCGGCCACCTGCGCCCANCGCGGATCGAGATTCATGGGGTTGGGCTCGCGNGTCGAGCTGTCGAGCGCCAGCACCTCNCCGACCGTGTCGATGATGAGCCCGTAGGACTCGCCCTTGTAGTCGATACCCACGGCCATCGGCTGCAGGGTGTCGGTCGCGTCGGGGAAGTCGAGCAGCCGGCGCATGTTGATCGTCGTCACGATGCGCCCGCGCAGGTTGAGCACCCCCTCCACGGCCCGCGGCGCCCGCGGCACGCGCGTCGTGCGCTCGGGCATGAAGACGTCGTGCACGGAGAGGATGGGCAGGCCGAAGAGCTGTCCGGCGATGCGCACGGTCACGTACTGGATGGTGTCGGCGGGCTTGCCCGCCGCCTCGGTCGGCTTGGTCATGCGGCCACCTCCTGCTGGACCCCGGCGAACTCCTTGAGCGCCTCGAGGAGGCCGGGCTTATCGAATTTGGCGATGTAGTCGGAAAAGCCGACGGAACGGCCGCGCTCGATCGCCTCCGGCGTGCACAGGCCGGAGAGCGCGATGATCGGCAGGCCTTCCATGCGGGGGTCGCGGCGCAGGCGACCCGCGAACTCGAAGCCGTCCATGTGCGGCATCTCGATGTCGGTGACGACGACGTCGAACATGGCGCCGCGCTCGAAGAGCTGCAGGGCAGCGATCGCCGAGTCGCTCAGCGTCACGTCATAGCCGGCGGCCTTGAGAGCCGGGCCGAGCATGTTGCGGAAGAAGGCGCTGTCGTCGACGAGCAGCAGGCTGCGCCGCTCCGGCGCGCCCTGCATCACACCNCGGCGATGGAACCAGTCCTTGAAGCCCATCGGCAGGTAATGGGCGATGTCGATGATNTCGGTCGTCTGACCGCGCACGACGCCGGAGCCGAGGATGCCCGGCACCTCCGAGGCGAGGGTGACCTCGAACTGTTCCTCGACGATGTCGATGATCTCGTCGACCATGAGGCCGACCGAGCGGCCGGAATCCGAGAACACGAGCACCGGCTGCGTGCCGCCCTCGCGCTGCTCGATGCGCTCGTTGACGGGCACCAGCGGCATGAGCGAGCCGCGATACTGCACGACCTGCCGCCCGGTCGCCCGCTCGATCTTCTCGACCGGAAGCTCCTCCAGGCGGGTGACGAGCGACAGTGGCACCGCCTTCGGCTCCGCCCCGCCGGCGCGGAAGAGCAGCAGCGCCACCGTGTTGCCCTTGCCCGCGGCGCGCTCGGCATCGATGCCGGCCACCTCGCCCGAGCCGAGCGTCGCCGAATGCGCCACCGCCTGCGCGATGCCGTTCGGGTCGATGATCATGATGACGCTGCCGTCACCGAGGATCGTGTTGCCCGAGAACATCGACAGGTGCCGGAGCAGCGTCGACATGGGCTTCACCACGATCTCCTCGGTGTGGAAGACCGCGTCCACCACGATGCCGAAGGTCTGGTTGCCGACCTGCATGACGACGATGAAGCCCTGCTCGCCCTGCTCCACGCCGGACGCTCCGCCCTCCGGCTCGGCCGTGCCGAGCAGCTCGGCGAGCGGGATGACCGGCAGGAGCTTGTTGCGCAGCCTGAGCACCGGCGTGTTCTTGATCCGCTCGATGCGGTGGCCGGACTTGTGATGCACTCGCACCAGTTCCATCACCGCCAGCTGCGGAATGGCGAAACGGTCGCCCGCCGCCTCGACGATGAGCGCCGAGACGATGGCGAGGGTCAGCGGGATCTTGATGACGAAGGTGGTGCCGCGCCCGAGCACGGACCGCACGTCGATGGTGCCGCCGATGATCTCGATGTTGTTGCGCACCACGTCCATGCCGACGCCGCGGCCCGACACGCTCGTGATCTTGGCGGCGGTCGAGAAGCCGGCGTGGAAGATGAACTTGTGGATCTGGGCCTCGCTCATCTTCTCGAGCTCGGCCTCGGTGGCGAGGCCGTTCTCCAGCGCCTTGGCGCGGATGCGCGCCACGTCGAGCCCGCGCCCGTCGTCCGCGATCTCGATGATGATGTGCCCGCCCTCGTGATAGGCGGAGAGGCGGATCTTGCCGCGCTCGGGCTTGCCGGCGGCACGGCGGCCCTCCGACGTCTCGAGGCCGTGGTCCGCCGAGTTGCGCACCATGTGCGTCAGCGGATCCTTGATCAGGTCGAGGATCTGGCGGTCGAGCTCGGTCTCGGCGCCGACCATCTCGAGGTCGATCTGCTTGCCGAGCTCCTGGGCGAGGTCGCGCACGATGCGCGGCAGCTTCTGCCACGCGTTGCCGATGGGCTGCATGCGCGTCTTCATGACGCCTTCCTGCAGCTCTGCCGTGACGTTGGACAGGCGCTGCAGCGGCACCTTGAACTCGTTGTCCCCCTGGCGGCGGGCGATCTCCATGAGCTGGTTGCGCGTCAGCACAAGCTCCGAGACCATGGTCATCAGCTTTTCGAGCGTGTCGACATTGACCCGCAGCGACTGCGAGGAGACCGAGCCCTTGCCGGAGCCGCCCTGCTCGTCGCTTTCGGCGACGGGTGCCTTGGCCTCGGCTTTGGGAGCAGGCTTCGCCTCGACCTTGGCCTCGACTTCCGGCACGGGCGCCGGCGGAGCCTTGGCAGCAGGCTTGGCGACGGGCTTCGGCCTCGGCACTTCAGCCTCCGCCTCGCGGAAGGCGCGCTCGATCTCGTCGAGCGAATCCTCTCCCGGCAGCAGCTCGCGCTCCAGCACCTGGTCGCTCAGCGTGCCGACGGAGACCTTGCGCTGGGGAGCAGGCGCAGGCTCGGGCGGAGCCGGCGGCCCGAAGGCGAGCGCCTCGAGCGGAGCGATGAGATCGTCGTCGGTGCCTGCCGGCTCCTGACCGACATTGTTCTCGAGCTCGACGAGCAGCTCCTTCACGCGGTCGATGGTGCGCAGGATGAGCCCGACCGCCTCCGTCGTGACCGGCGCGCCCTCGCGGAACTTGCCCATGAGGGTTTCCGCGGCGTGTGCCAGGGCGCCAAGGCGCGGCAGGCCGAGGAAGCCGCACGTCCCCTTGATGGTGTGGACGAGGCGAAAGATGTTGTCGAGAACCTGAGCGTTGTTGGGATCCCGCTCGAACTTCACGAGTTCGACGTCAACGACGTCGATGTTCTCGTTCGTCTCGGTCAGAAACTCCCGAAGCAGATCGTCCATTCGCCCAACTCCCCAAAGCCCGCCGTACGGCCTGCCCGCCCGGCGCCGGAGGAGATGCCGGCCATCGTCGGCCCGCGCATCCGCTCCCTTCCCGTTCCATCCCGACCGGAGCCCCGATGGCCCCGGCGCCCGTCCCGATCAGGCCGCCCGTACCCGCGCGATGAAGCGGTCCACTTCCTCGCGCAGCCGCCCGGCCTGGTCCGTCAGCTCACTCGCCGCGCTGACGATCTCCGACGACACGCGCCCGGTGTCGGCCGCTGCTTGCGTCACGCTGGAGATGTGCGACGACACTTCCTGGGTGCCCTGCGCCGCCTGCTGGACATTGCGGGCGATCTCGCCCGTCGCCGCACCCTGTTCCTCGACGGAGGAGGCGATCGTCGCCGAGATCTCGTCGATCCGCGCGATCGTCTCGGAGATGCCCTCGATGGCCCGCACCACGTCGCCGGTCGCACCCTGCACCGCGCCGATCTGGGCGGAAATTTCATCGGTCGCCTTGGCCGTCTGCGCCGCGAGGTTCTTCACCTCCATGGCGACGACCGCAAAGCCCCGTCCCGCCTCGCCCGCGCGGGCCGCCTCGATGGTGGCGTTGAGGGCAAGGAGGTTCGTCTGCGCCGCGACGTCGTTGATGAGGCGGATGACTTCGCCGATGCGCTGGGCGCTGTCGTCGAGGCCGCGAACCACCGAGACGGTGGAGCCCGCCTGCTGCGCGCCTTCGCTGGCGATGGCGGCGGCGTTCGTGACCTGGTGGCCGATCTCGCGAATGGACGCGGAGAGCTGCTCGGCGGCCGAGGCGACGGTGTGCACGTTGTTGGTCGCCTGGTCAGACGCCGAGGAGACCGCGAGCGACTTGTGGTTCGTCTCCTCGGCCGCGGCGTTCATGGCTGCCGCGTTCTGCTCGAGCTGGCTGGCTGCCGCCGAGACCGATCGCACGACGCCCATGACCTGCTCCTCGAAGGCATCGGCGAGTTCGTTCAGCAGCTGGCGCTTGCGCGCCTCGGCGCGTGCATCGGCCTCGGCCTGTTCGGCCTTCAGCCGCTCGCCTTCGATGAGAGCCTCGCGGAAATGCTCGGTGGCGCTCCAGATCGCCCCCACCTCGTCCCGCGAGCGGCGGGTCTCGATCTCGACGTCGTAATCGCCGGCCGCCATCTGCTGCAGCGTGCCCGTGACCCGGCGCAACGGCCGGCTGAGGAGGAAGGTGCCGATCCATGCGGCTAGACCCGCGCCGAGCAGCAGACCAATGGCCGCGGTGCCGACGACGAGGCCCATCATGCGCGACTGGAAGTCCCGCATGGTGCCGCGGATCCGGTCCAGCTGGCCGAAGATGACATCGACCTGCTGGTCGATCGATTCCTGGATTTCCTTGCGGTTGCGGCGATTGACCTCGGTGTTGCCCTGCTCGTTCGCCGCAGACGGCGAGACGTCGACACCGAGCCGCGCCGTCTCCAGGCGAAACGTGCGGAATTCCGCCGCGCGCGCGGCGAGCTCGTCGAAGCTGCCGAGCCGCTCGGGCGGAACGATCTGGCGCCAGTTCGCCAGGGTCGTATCGATCTCCTCGAGATGCTTGCGGATGCCCTCGGCGAACTGCAGCGCGGAATCGCTCGTCTCCGACATGTAGATACCGCGCGAATCCATCACGACCGCCGTGATGAGGCGGTTGAGGTGCTCCGCATAATAGGCACGCTGGGCGGTCTGATTGAGCAGCGCGCTGTGCTCGTCGTATTGCCGGAGCGCATAGATCGCCATCGCCGCGACCATCACCGCCACGCCACCCATGATTGCGACAATCGCGTATATCTTTCCGGAGATCTTCATCTGCCCCGCTTTCCGGTCCCGAAACACGTACTCGTTACGCTATCGACATGAGGCGCCGCCCTACGGCCTCATCTCGTCTTTTCTGATGTAGTTGATTTCTTCGATGAGAACGTCGCGAACGATCGGGCTACCGATCCTCTCGTTGGTCCGTTCCTTGATCACCTGCAGCAATTCGGTCAGGTTCTGCCGCGAGAGGTTCCGGAAATCGATGCGGTCCTCCGCGTAGATGCGGCGGAAGGCTTCGTCGATCAGGAAGGGATCGGGGGGCACGGACATCTCGCGCAAGGTGCCCGCATCCGCCGTGAAGATGAGCTGCGTGACGATGTAGCCCTGAAGCTCGCCGTCGAGGATGACGGGCACGTTCATCGGCGCCAGCTTCTTGTATTCGAGGCCTTCGAGATAGGTCTGCTGCCCGCCGAGCGGGTTGCCGCCCGCGACCCAGTAGGCGGTCGCGTAGCTCGACATCAAGGCGATGGCGGCAACCCAGAAACCGGTCAGCAGCAGACGCATCATCGAGCGGGACCCTTGAGATGCCCGGCCGGGTTGTAGGTGCCGTCGGAATCCTCGGCGCGGATGGAGGCGGCGACGATCTCCGCGACCTCGTTCATGGCGCGCAGGTTGAGCTCCAGCACCGCCTGGTTGCGGGCGAGCTTCTGGCGCACGCCGCTCATGCGGTCGATGACCTGCCGCTCCATCGGCTCCTGGTCCACCACCTTCATGAGCCGGCTCAGTTCGAGCAGGATCTGGCTCTTGCGGCGGTTGGTCTCGTCGAGGTCGATGTCGTGATGCGTCTCGAGGGCGCGGGTCTCGACGTCGACGACGAACTCCAGCCGGTCCATCGCGCGCAGCAGCGCCGTCCCCGTGGCGGACATCCGCTGTCCGGCCGGGGGAAGAATGCTCGTCTCGCCGCCGCGGTCGGCAGCGTCGACAGTCGCGCCGCCGGCTTCGGACCCGTTCACATCATCGAACGTCATGCTCTGTTCTCCTCACCTGTTCCGGCTGCCGGAAGGGGGCCGGCGGCGCCCTTCCCGTCATTGTGCGCGAACTGCTGCTTCGCCTGCTGTGAGCGCTCGGTGGCCGTGCGCAGCATGTCGGCGATGCCGATGCCACCCGACGCGGCCACCTGCTCGCCCATCTTCTCCGCGAGCATCGACTTCCAGATCTTGCCGGCCGTCCCGGTCCCGAAGACGACCTCACCGTTCTCCGGCAGCATGGCCTCGATGAAGTTCTGGAGAACGAAGGCCTCGAATTTCCGATAGGGATCGCCGTCGCTCTTGCGCACCGAGGCGGCGCGGCTGCGCATCGCCGTCAGGGCCCCTTCCACGTCGTGCGTCGAGCCGAGCACGGGCGGGCGGACAGCGTCGAAAGTGTCTGCGAAATCGACGCCGGCGGCGCTCGACGGCATGCTCTGCAGGCGCTGGAGCGCGGCCTGGTAGCGTGACGGCTCGACGGCGCGCGTCACCTCGAGCACGATATCCGACGGCGGCTGAATGGCCATGGCTTACCCTTTTCACGGCGCAGAGCAGATAGAGTCTGTGCGCCGTGGGGTAATCTGCCCGCGCTGGCTTATGTCAGGCTTGCGTCGCGCGCGCCTGCAGGGCGTCGAGAATTTCGGCGAGGCTGCGCTTGTCCTCCTCCTCGCGCGATGTGCGCGCCACCTTGGCCGCGTGCCTCTCCACGCGCTTGAGCTTCATCGCCTCCTGCAGCACCTGCTGCGCCTGCGTCTGGCGCGCCGCCTCGAGCTCCCCGGCATGGCCGGCGAGCCGATGGAGGTGACGCGCCATCGTTTCGACGAACAGCCCGTGCAGCGGCTCGCCCTCGTTGAGGCTCGCCAGGATGTCGGACTGCGACCGGGCGAGCTCGGCCTGGCGGCGCTCGATCTCGACCAGCCGCGCCTCGGCCATGCGGCACAATCGCTCCTGCACGTCGATGAGGCGGCGCATCTTGTCCAGTCTGCGGCGGGCGTCCATGGCTATCCGTTCCGGAGCCACTCGGCGAAGCCGAGCATGAAGAGGGTCATGTATTCGCGGAAGAGGAGGTAGAAGATCAGCAGGCCGAGGCCGATCACCAGCGGCATCATGATGAAGTAGATCGGCAGCTGCGGCGTCAGCTTGTTGGCGACACCGATGGCGAAGTTGATGACCAGCGAGTAGATGATGAAGGGGCTGCTGATGCGCAGCGCGATGAGGAAGGCGTCTGTCAGCTTGTCGACGACCTCGGTCAGCGCCAGGCGCGAGCCGAAGGTCTCTCCCGGCGGCAGCCGCTGGTAGGACGCGACGAGTCCCCGCAGCAGCTCCCAGTGCAGGTCGGCGAAGAAGACGAGCGCGACCGCCGTCAGGGTGATCAGCGTCGCAAGCGAGGGCAGGCCCTCGCCGTCGTCGACCGGCGTGCCGAGCATGCCACCGATGCCGATGGCCATGGCGATGGTGACCGCCAGCGTCTCGAGCGCCATGAAGAACAGCCGCGCCAGGAAGCCGATGACGAAGCCGGTGAAGGTTTCGGTGGCGATCAGGCGCAGCATGTCGGCCGGAGCCGCATCGCCCACCCGCGCGCCGACGGGCCCGATGAGCAGCGGCGTCAGCGCGAGCGAGACGGTGAGCGCGATGAACAGGCGCACACGCGTCGGCACGCGCGCGCTCGAAAAGCCGGGCGCGACGATGAGGCAGCCGCCGATGCGGCAGAAGATCAGGAAAACGGCGAGGAGCGACTGCGAAAGCTGGGCGCTCACGAGATCGTTCCGAGCGACTTGATCTCGATGCCCCGCGCGATTTCCACGTGCGACAGCACCGGCAGGGTCGGGAACAGCCGCTCGACGATCATGCGCACGTAAGGCCGGGCATCGGGCGCCGTGACGAGGACGAAGGTGGCGCCCTCGTTGAGGTGCCGGCGGATGACCTGCGAGGCCTCGTTGCCGAACTGCTCGACGAGGCGCGGGTCGATGTCGAACTCGACGACGTCACCGCGGGCGTCGCGCTTCAGACTCTGGTGGAAGGCGAGGTCCCAGCGGTTGCCGAGGCGCAGCACGCTGAGAACGCCGTTCTCCGCGAGATCGCCGCAGATCTGCGGGGCGATGCGCATGCGCACGTGCTCCGCCACCTGCTCGGACCGGCGCGCATGCGGCACGATCTCGGCGATCGCCTCGAGGATGAGGTGCAGGTTGCGGATGGAGACGCCTTCGGCCAGCAGCAGCTTCAGCACCGCCTGCAGGCCGGAATAGGAGATCTGCGCCGGGCAGATGTCGTCGATGAGGCGCTTGTACTCGGGGTCGAGCCGGTCGAGCAGCCCGCGCATGTCCTTGTAGGACAGGAGCTGCGAGAGGTTGTTGCGGATGATCTCGCTGAGATGGGTGAGCAGCACCGAGACGTTGTCGACGGTGGTGAAGCCCTGCCGGCGCACCTCGTTCGAATAGGTCTCCGCCACCCACATGGCCTTGATGCCGAAGGCGGGCTCACGCGTCAGCTCGCCCGGCACGTCCGGCTGCGGGCCGTCGCCGGTGACGACGAGCATCTCGCCGATGCGCATCTCCTGGGTGGCGACGACGGTGCCGTGGATCTTGACCTGATAGGTCTTGCCGGGCAGCGCGAGCGTGTCGGTCAGCTTGATGTCCGGCACCACGAAGCCGTACTGCTGCGCGAACTTGCGCCGCATCTTGCCGACGCGGTGCGCGAGCTCGCCATGGGCATTGAGCAGCTTCATCGACAGCTGCTTGCCGAGGCAGAGCTCGATCTCGGCCGTCTTGAGCGATTCCTTGACCGAGTCCTGCGCCTCTCGCTTCGCCTGCTCTTCCTTCTCCTTCACCTTGGCGGCGGCCTGGGCCTCGCGCTCGGCGATGCGGCGGGGAATGGCGTAGCCGACGAAGGCCATGAGGCCGCCCAGCGCCATGAAGGGCAGGAACGGCAGCCCCGGCACCACGGCCATCGTGAACATGAGGCCGGCCGCCACGAACAGCGCCCTGGGGTAGGTACCGAGCTGGCCGAGCACCGCCTGCTCCGCCGAGCCGCGCGTACCCCCCTTGGAGACGAGGAGGCCGGCGGCCAGCGAGACGATGAGCGCCGGGATCTGCGAGACGAGGCCGTCGCCGACCGACAGCTTGGTAAAGACGTCGGCGGCCTGGGCCAGCGACATGTTGTGCCGCGTGACGCCGATGATGATGCCGCCGAAGATGTTGACGGCCGTGATGATGAGGCTCGCCACCGCCTCGCCGCGCACGAACTTCGAGGCACCGTCCATGGAGCCGAAGAAGGCGCTCTCCTCCTCGAGTTCGCGCCGGCGGCGCTGCGCCTCCTTCTCGTCGATGGTGCCCGCCGACAGGTCGGCGTCGATGGCCATCTGCTTGCCGGGGATGGCATCGAGCGTGAAGCGGGCGCCCACCTCCGCGATACGCGTCGCACCCTTCGTGATGACGAGGAAGTTGACGGTGATGAGGATGAGGAAGACGACGATGCCGATGACGAAGTCGCCGCTCATCACGAACTGCGAAAAGCCGTTGATGATATGGCCGGCCGCCGTCACGCCCTGGTCGCCGTGGGCGAGGATGAGGCGCGTCGTCGCGATGGAAAGCGCCAGGCGCAGCATCGTGGCGATGAGCAGCACCTGCGGAAAGGCGGAGAATTCGAGTGGCTTGTGGATCCACAAGGCCACCATGAGGATGAGCACGGAGAAGGCGATCGACAGGGCGAGGCCCATGTCGATGAGGATCGTGGGAACCGGCAGGAAGAGGATCGTCAGGATGGCGATGATGCCGACGGCGAAGCCGACATCGAGCCCGACCTTGCGCCCGCCTGCCGCCGTCGCCTGCCCCGCCGTCACATCCGACATCGCCTGTTCCCTCGTTTGCCGCGCCGGCCCGCCGCGTCAGAAGCCGGTGGTGATGCGGCCGTAGACCTGTTCGGTGAAGGCGAAGATCTGCGCCCCGGTGAACGAGCCGGTGAGCGCGATGACCACGAAGATGGCGAGGATCTTCGGAATGAAGGTCAGCGTCATCTCCTGCACCTGCGTGAGCGCCTGCAGGAGCGCGATGCCGATGCCGACCAGCATCGCCGCGGCGACGGCCGGCCCCGCCCCGATGATGATCGTCCAGATGGCAGACTGGACGATGTCGAGCGCATCAGCCTCGTTCATCGGCTCAGCTGATGTTGACGCCCGGGCCGAGCAGCACGCGCGTGCCGTCCTCGAGCTCCGCGACGGCACCTTCGTCGTAGATCCAGACCGACTTGACCTTGCCGGAGATGCTCTCGTCGGCCGTCGTCAGCGTGCGCCCGATGATGCCGTCGATCTGCTGCAGGGAGCTCGCAACAAGGAGGGAATCGAGCTTCTTGTTCATGGCCACGCTCTGCTCCACCTGCGAGAAGGTGGCGAGTTGCGCCATGTACTGCGTCGAATCCATCGGCTCCGTCGGATCCTGGTTCTTGAGCTGGGCGACGAGGAGCTTGAGGAAGGTGTTGTAGTCCACCGACGCCTGCGACGTGCCCGTCGTCTGGTTGGTCGGCGTGGTGTTCATCACGTTGGAAACCGAGGGTACGGTCATGGGTCTTCTCCCGGTGTCTGGCCCTGCGGCTCCGCGCCGCCCTAGCCGGCCTGCTTGCGCAGGAGCGGCGCCTCGGCCTCCCGCTCGTGTTCGTCGAGGAGCGACAGTTCGTCGGTGTAGAGCCCGCGCAGGACACGCATGGCCTCGAATGGGCGCCCTTCCTCCGCAAGGCCCCGCACCTTCTCGAGCGTCTCGAGGAAGGGCGCTTCGGGCGCCTGGCTGTAGCTGCAGGGGACGAGCTCGAAGAGCTGGCGGAACAGCTTCAGCGTCTCCTGAGCCGTAGCCGGATCCATCAGCATCGTCTGCAGGACGAAATACAGGCGCTTCAGCGGCGTCGTCGCGTCCTCGATCTGCAGGACGTGGTTTTCCATGAGGAAGGTCGCGTCGTTGAGCAGCTCGATCGAGACCTTGCGATCGACCTTCAGCACGGCACCGTTGATGTAGATCCGCTCGCCGGCGCGCAGCGACAGTTGCATCGAGCGCTTCATGCAAGACCGTTCCGAATGGCGGAGTTGACCTCGATGAGGGCGGCGAAGCTGCCCGCCATCTCCTGCCGGAGGCGCTGGGCCTCGCGCAGTACCCAAAGGCCGATGGAGATGAGGCTCGCGCGCAGCTCCTGCGGCAGGCCGTTCTCGTCGTTCGCCAGATCTTCGATCAGAAGACTCCACAGGCGATTGAGAAAGAAGATCGCCTCGACGGCCTCGCGCGAATCGGCGCCCTTCGCCTCGGCCGCCTGCATCAGCTCGATGGCGTGATCGAAGGCCATGCGCTCGCGCTCCCTGCCCTCCGAAGCCGCTTCATCGAGGATTTCCGCATAGGAATGCCGATACATCCGTCCGCCTCACTAACCGGGTTACAGATATCTGAGCAGGCTGAGGCTCTGCAGGCGAACCGTCAGGGAATAGGACATCTCGATCTGCGTCAGGACCGCATCGAGCCGCACCTTTGCTTCCGCCGGGTCGACGTCCTCCAGTTTCCCGACACGGGTGGCGAGGATCTTCTTCTGCGCCTCCATGTTGGTGTTGGCCGTCTCGATCCGGTTCTGGGCCACGCCCATCTGCGCCTCGATGTCGATGATCTGCGCNATGGCNCCGCCCATCAGCTCCGTCGCCTTGTCGATCACGACCTGCAGNGCTTCANTGTTGAGCTTGTCGCTGCCGAGGTCGAACACCATCGTGTAGGCAGCGGCGAGCTGGCGCAGGGCCGCCTCGTTGGCCGAGACGGAGGAGGTGAGCGTCTCGCTCTGCGAGATGCGGCTGCGCTGGGTATTGTCGGAGGCGTTGGACCAGCCCGCCTGCCAGTTCGCATCGACGAAGAACAGATCGGAGAAAGCGTTGTCGAGGAACGCCGCCATGTCCGCCGCCGGGATATTGGCGACGGCCGGGTCGTCCTGGGTGATGCCGAATTCGGCGAGGAAAGCCGCATCGAGCGCGTTCTTGCTCGGCGAGCCGGCGGCATAGTCGTTGATCGGGGTCGTGCCGCTGTTGGTGCCACCGAAGAGGAACTGGCCGTCGACGGCCGAATTCAGGCTCCCGATCAGCGCGGCGAGCTTGTCGCGCGCCGCGTTGCGGATCACCTCGCTGCCGCGCTGGGCATGGGGCACCGACAAGAGCTCGGCCTGGAACTCGTCCGCCATCTCGCGGATGTTGCCGAGCGCCTCGACCGTCACGTCGAGCCGCGTCTTGGTGCGGCTGTTGGCGTCGATCATCGCCGTCAGGTTGTCGTGCTCGGCCCGCAGCGACACCGCCTGGCTCGTCCGGCCACCGAGCGTGAGGCCGACATCGGCATGCCGGCCGGTGGCGATCTCCTGGTTGTGACGCGCGGCATCCGCCTGCATACGCACGAGCGAGGTGCGCGGCGAGTTGAGCAGCGAATAGGTGGAGATGAACGTCGTCTTCATGGCGCTTACCTCGCGATTTCGAGGAGCGAGCGCAGCATCTCGTCGATCACCGCGATGAGACGCGACGCTGCGGAATAGGAGCGCTCGAGCTGAAGCTGCAGCGCGAGCTCGTCATCGAGGTTGACGCCCGTCGCGGTCGACAGCGCATCGGAGGCGCGGGCGAGTACCGTTTCCTGGTAGGCGGCGTCGGTTTCGGCCCCCGAGCGCCGGGCCTCCAGCCAGCCGACGGAAGAGGCGGAGAAATCGGCCAGCGAGCCGCTCGTCTGGATGCCCGCGGCGGCATCGAAGCCCCGCGGTGCATTGAACCTGTCGACGAGGTCGAAGAGCCGCGCCGAATAGCTCGCATCACCGGTGGGATTGGTGTCGCCGTCGCGCAGCTCGTCCAGCGAACCGCCCTGGTCGGGATCGTAGGCCGCGTTGATGCGGATGTCGGCCGCAAGGCCGGGGCGCAGCGTGCCGCCCGGGGGCAGTCCGACCTGGGTGAAGAGCCCGCCCGCCGCCGTGCCGGTATCGAAGACGTCGATGACCGCGCGGGCGATCTCGTCGAGCTGGTTCTGGTAGGCGACGGTCGTCACGTCGCGCACTTCCATCAGGCCGACGATACGCCCCGAGCGCAACGGCATCGTGGTGTTGCCGGTGACGGGCACGCCGTCGATGACGACCTGGTTGCCGACCGTCGCCGCCCCATAGACCAGCGTCGGCGCGAACTCGACCTTGCGGGCGCTCGTCTCGAACAGCGTCACGCCGCCGTCCGTGTAGAGCACCATGTCGTTGTTCTCGCGGGTGACCACGTTGACCCCGATCTCCTCCGAGATCTGGGCGAGCACCATGTCGCGCTTGTCGAGCAGGTCCGTGACGTCGGCGCCGGTCGCCGTGCCCTTCACCACCGCCCGGTTGAGCTCCTCGAACTGCGACAGGAGATCGTTGACGCGCGAGACCGACTTGGAGATCTCCGCGTCCGCCTCCTGGCGGGTCGTGGTCACGGTCTTGGCGGCGTCGTTCAGCATCGTGACCAGCGCGCTCGCCTGGCTCAGCACCTGGCCGGCCAGCACCTTGTCCTGCGGCGCGTTGGCGTACTGGTTGAGCGCGTCGAGCAACTTGCCGAGGCGCGCGGCGGGCGAGCGCGCATCTTCCGTGTCGCCCACCGTCTGGTGCAGCTTGTCGAGCCCCTCGAGCCGCGCCTGGCTCGCCGCCGTGCGCGAGGTGGCGTCGAGCATGCGGTAATAGAGCGAGGTGTCCGCTGCCCGGCCGATGGAGACGATGCGCACGCCGCCGTCGCCGGTCGACACCGACATCGCGATCTTGCGCGAGTAGCTCGGATCGAGCGCCCCGCTGGTATTGGCTCCCGACACGGCGATCTGCGTCGAGGTCGTCAGCAGGGACGAGCGGGCCGTGTTGAGGGCGACGGAAAGGCTCATGACGAGGGCTCCGGCAAGACTTCGTAGGACGTCCCGTCAGCGCTTGAGGTTCATGAGAACGTCGAGCAGCTCGGAACCCGTCTGGAACACCTTGGAATTGGCGGTGTAGTTGCGCTGGGCCTCGATCATGGCCGTCAGCTCCTCGCCCATGTCGACGTTGGACTGCTCGAGCGAGCTGGCTCGGATGAGACCCACGCCCGATTCACCCGGAAAGCCGACCTGCACATTGCCGGATTCGATATTGGCCGAGTACACGTTGCCTGCTTCCGGCGTCAGCCTGTCCGGGCTCGGAACGGTCGCGAGGGGGATGCGGTAGGTGGCGATGCGCGTGCCGTCTTCGTAGATGGCATAGAGCGTGCCATCCTTGCCGAACTCGACCCTGTCCACCGAACTCGGCGCGTTGCCGTTGATGATGGGGTCCTTCGGCTCATACTCGCCCGCGAGCTGCTGCATGCCCGTCAGGTCGAGCGTCATGGCCTGCCCGTTGGGAATATTGATAGGCGTGATCGTGCCGCCCGCGACGATCTGGCCGGACGTATCGAACTCGAGCGCGAACGGGCCAGCGCCCCAGGGAGCAGGATCGACCCCGTCGATCGTGACCTGCCACTGCTGGTTGGCCGGGGCCAGCGGATCGAACGTGGTCAGCTTCTCGAAGGTGATGTTGAACTGCACCTTGTTGCCGACGTTGTCGTAGGCGATGAGCGAGGACTGGAAGGTATCGCCGATCGCTGCGCCGATCGGCAGGTTGCCGCCGAGCGAGCCCTGGGTCGTCGGATTGGCCGTCGTCGCGAGATTTCCGATATTGACGCGCTCGAGACCGTCGAGGCTGTTGAGCGTGACGTTCGGATTGCCGTTCGTCAGCGGGTAGCCCATCAGGAAATACCCGGCCGTATTGTAGAGATTGCCCTCCGGGTCGGGCAGGAAGCTGCCGGCACGGGTCAGATACGGCGTGCCGTCGACATCAGACACGACAAAGAAGCCTTCGCCGGCGATCGAGAGGTCGGTCGCGGATGTCGTGTAGACCGGGGCGCCCTCCTGGCTGATGGAGTAGCGGACGTTGGTGATGACGCTGCCCGAGTTGTAGCTGCCCTTGCCGGCATTCAGCACGAGCGAGGAGAACTCCGCCGAGGCCCGCTTGTAGCCGACCGTGTTGGCGTTGGCGATGTTGTCGGCGACGGTGCCAAGCTTGTTCGACTGGGCATTCATGCCGGACACGCCGGTGCGCAGCACACCATAAAGGCTCATGGACCCTATCCTCGCTATCCGTGGTTGCCCGCAGTAAACGGGCAAAAGCTTGTGTGAAGCTGCCGTTTGCCGGCAGGAACGCGGCGCTACGGGCGCAGAACCTGCGCGAGCTCGCCGAATGCGTCGATGCTCGGCGGCATGCCGGGGTCCTGCCGCAGAGCCTCGTAGATGCGCGGCACCAGGGTCACCGCCTGGTCGAGCGCCGCGTCCGAACCGGTCTGGTAGCCGCCCATCAGGCGCAGGTCGCGCGTGTCCTCGAAGCGCGCGATCATGCCCTTGAGGCGCAGCGCCAGCTCCTTCTGGTCGCCCGACCAGATCTGGTCGGCGAGGCGCGAGATGGACGCGAGCACGTTGACCGCCGGATAGCGGCCCTGGTCGGCGATCGCCCGGTCGAGCACGATATGGCCGTCGAGCGTGCCGCGGATGTTGTCCGCCACCGGATCGTTGTGGTCGTCGCCGTCGACGAGCACGGAGAAGACGCCCGTGATGGTGCCGCTGCCCTCCTCACCCGGACCGGCCCGTTCCAGGAGCTTCGGCAGATCGCTGAAGACGCTCGGCGCATAGCCGCGCGCCACAGCGGGCTCGCCGGCGGAGAGCGCGACGTCGCGCGCCGCATGGGCGAAGCGCGTCACGGAATCGACGATGAGCAGGACGGATTCGCCCCGATCGCGGAAATATTCGGCGATGCTGAGCGCCGTGCGCGGCGCGAGGCGCCGCATCATCGGGCTCTCGTCACCCGTCGAGACGACGGTGATCGCCCGCTCCCGGCTGGCAGCGAGCGGACCCTCCAGGAACTCGCGGACCTCGCGGCCGCGCTCGCCGACGAGAGCGACGACCACCGTGTCGAAGCCGCTGGCGCGGGCCAGCATCGACAGGAGCGTCGACTTGCCGACGCCCGAACCGGCGAAGATGCCGATGCGCTGGCCCTCGCAGATGGGCAGGAAGAGGTCGATGACGCGCACCCCCGTGCGCAGCGGCTTCGTCACCCGTGCCCGCGTCATCGCCGAGGGCGGCGGCGCATCGGCCGGCATGGCGCGCTCGCCGGCACCGAGCGGCCCGAGCCCGTCCACCGCCTTGCCGAGGGCGTTGATCACGCGCCCCTTCCAGCTCTCGTGCGGGCGAAGGGCCATCGTGCCGAGGCGATAGGCGCGCGCGCCGATGCCGATGTCGACATAGCCGTCGAAGGGCTTCACGGTCGCGCCACCGTCATCGATGCGCACGACCTCGCCGGCATGCTCGCGCCCGTTCGCGCACAGCGCGACACGGTCGCCGAGCTTGAGGAAACGGGAGAGCCCGGCCACGCGGTAGTAGGTGGGCGTCACTTCCCGCACCACGCCACCGATGCGCACGCTCGGCAACTCCTGTGCCCCGGCCGAAACGACAGCGGCCAGCCGCTCGAGCGTGTTCATGAGCGGCTCAGGTCGACGGGCCGAGGCTGCGGATCGCCTCGCGCAGCGAGGATTCGCCGTCGTTCACGGCCGTCGAGGCATTGTCGAAGGCCCGCGAGACGGCGATGAGCTTCGTCATCTCCATGATGGGATTGACGTTCGATTCCTCGACATAGCCCTGCAGGACGCCATTGGCGACGAAATCCTGGACCGGAGCGACACCGGTCCGCGCGATGACGCCAGACGCCTCGAAGCGATCGAGATCGGCGCCCGGCGCGATGGTGAAGAGGCCGATGGCGCCGATCTGCTGGCCGTCCTGGGTCAGCGTGCCGTCGCGGCCGATGGTCGGCGGGCCGGCATCGGCGTCGATCATGATCGGCGCGCCGGCGACATCGAGTACAGGATAGCCCGTCACCGTCCGAAGCATGCCGTCGTTGCCGATCTGCAGGCGCCCGTCGCGGCTGTGCACAACGCCGGCAGGGGTCGTGATGGCGAACCACGCCTCCCCGTCGATGGCGAGGTCGAGCGGGTTGTCCGTCTTGGTGATGCCGCCGGCACGGCGCGAGATGAAGTTCTCGCCGCTCGTGGCGAAGGCGACCGANTCCCGCGCCGTGCGCGACAGGACGGTCTCGAACTTCACCTCGTCGGCCCNGTAGCCNGCCGTCGACATGTTGGCGACGTTCTGGGCGATGGTATTGAGCCGACGCTCCAGCGCGACCTGCGCCGAAAGCCCGACATAGAGCGCAGCTTGCATCTTTACAGTCCCGTCTTGATCTTCTGCAGGCTCATGAGGAGGTCGACCCCCATGCCCGCTGTCTGCCCGCTGTTGCCGAACAGCGTGAGCACCGGCGCCGAGACGGTCAGCGGCGTATTGACGGAATCGTAGACCGCCGCATACCGCTGCAGGAACTTGTCGAGCTTCTCGGGATCCTTGAAATCCTCGAAGTTGATCTTTGCCGAGATCATCTTGGCCTGCACCTCGACATCGGCCGCCGACGCTTCCGGCGGGATACCGAGTGCAGTCTGGACCACCGCGAGCAGCGCCCTGTCGGCCAGGATGCCGTAGACCGACTTCAGCTCCGGCGCCTTGCGCGCGAAGTAAAGCGCGAGGCGGACACCCTCGCTCTGCGCCCCCGCATCCTCCTCGAGCTGCTGGCGGACATAGCGCTCGACGGTGCCCTCGCGGGTCGAGGAGAAGACCGTCGTGGTCTCGCCGTAGCGCGCGAAGTTGAAGGTCTTGGTGAATTCGGCGAAACGCTTGTCGGCCAGCCTGTTGGCGAAGCTCTTGCTGTCGTCGACGCCTTCCGTCAGCACCTTGCGCATGTAGGCCTTGGCATAGATCATGTCTTCCAGGCCGAAAGCCTTCATGGCGAACGAATAGAGCCGGTGGTCGCCGAGGAAGTCGTCGATCGACTTCACGTTCTGGATGTTCTCCAGATAGTATTCGCTGTCACGCGAGACCAGCGGCGCCGAGGCCGTGCGCTCCAGCGAGCGCGACAGGTCCTTGGTGAGCATCTGATAGCTGACGAGGGTCGACATCATTGCGGCAGCCTCCTGCGGGGAGGTTGGACCGGCTAGCTTGCCCGAGCCTGACGTTTCCCCGCCGGCCCCTTTCAGCCCCACGCAAGCCTCGCGCGCTAGGAAACACCCATCACCGCCCAGCGGGAGGGACTGGCAATCACCACGCCGGCAAGCGGAGGAGATCGGACTTGAGTTTCTTCATCGGCCTGATCATCGCCATCGGCTCGATGCTCGGCGGTTTCATGGCGCTCGGCGGCAAGGTGTCCGTCATCTGGCAGCCGTTCGAATTCGTCATCATCGGCGGCATCGCGCTGGGCATCTTCATCATCGCCAATCCCATGTCGACCGTGAAGGACACCGGCAAGGCGATCAAGGAAGCGATCGTCGGTGACGTGCCCAAGCGCGACGACTATCTCGCCATCCTCGGCCTCCTCTTCAACCTGCTCCGCGAGCTGCGCAGCAAGGCCCGCAACGAGGTCGAGGCGCATATCGACGATCCGCACAACTCGCCGATCTTCAACAACTTCCCGCGCGTGCTGAAGAACCAGGAGCTGACGAGCTTCGTCTGCGACTACGTGCGCCTGCTCATCATCGGCAACGCCCGCCCGCACGAGATCGAGTCCCTCATGGACGAGGAGCTCGTCACCATGCGCCGGCACAAGCTCAAGCCCTACAATTCGCTCACCGTGGTGTCGGAGGCCCTCCCGGCCCTCGGCATCGTGGCGGCGGTGCTCGGCATCGTCAAAGCCATGGGCGCCATCGACCAGTCGCCGGCGATCCTCGGCGGCCTCATCGGCGCGGCCCTGATCGGCACCTTCATCGGCATCTTCACGTCCTATGCCGTGCTCACGCCGCTCGCGCAGAAGATCAAGCTGACGCGCGAGAAGCAGGCCCGCATCTACGTCATCGTCAAGCAGACGCTGCTCGCCTACATGAACGGCGCCCTGCCGCAGATCGCTCTCGAGCACGGCCGCAAGGCCATCTCCGCGCCCGAGCGGCCGACCATCGACGAGGTGGAGAACGAGACCGTCATCGACCGCAACGATGCACCCGCCGCGGAGGCCGCCTGATCCATGGACAACAGCATGAGCCAGGCCGTCAGCAACGACATTCGCGACAGGCTGCTCGACGCCGCCGGCCTGTCGCTCGACCGGCTGCCGATGCTGCATGTGATCTTCGATCGCATGGCCACGTACTGCGCCGACAACCTGCGCCACCTCTCGGCCTCGCCGTCCTATTTCTCGCTCTCGACGATCGAGAGCGGCCGCGTCAGCGACATTCTCGAGATCTACGAGGCGAACGCCGTCGCCGGCGTGTTCAACGTGCCGGAGTGGGACAGCGAGATCCTGGTCGGCTTCGACCGGGATTTCGTCTTCACCATGGTCGAGGTGCTGCTCGGGGCCGACGGCACGGAGCCGCCCGTCGACGACGAGCGCGGCTTCACCAACATCGAGATGCGCATTTCCATGGCCATCTTCGAACAGGTGGGCAAGGCGCTCCAGGCCTCGTTCTCCATGGTGTCGGATGCCCGCTTCAAGTTCGAGCGCCTCGAGACGCGCATGGACTTCGCGGTGATCGGCCGGCGCAACAACCTCGCCGTCGTCTCCAAGTTCCTGCTGCAGGCCCTCAACCGCGGCGGCGAGATGTTCGTCATCATCCCGCAGTCCGCGCTGAACCCGATGCGCCAGACGCTGGCCCGTGTGCTCTCCGGCGACAATTCCACGCGCGACCCGCGCTGGACCGAGCAGATCCGGAGCGAGGTGAGCCGCACCGAGGTCAAGCTCCGCGCCGTGCTCGAGGAGCGGGAGATGGCGCTCGGCGACATCGCCGACCTCAAGATCGGGCAGGTCATCGAACTGCAGGCGACGCCGCGCAGCCGGGTCAAGCTCGAAGGCAACGACCAGCCGCTCTTCTGGTGCCGCCTCGGCCAATCCGACGGGTCCTACATGCTGCGCGTGGAGGACTACATCGATCAGGAGCAGGAGTTTATCGATGACGTCCTCTCTCGTTGACTATGTTCTGCTTGCCGCGCTCGCCCTGACGAGCGTCTGCGTGCTGGCCACCTATCTCAAGCTGCGCCACTTCGACCGCAATCACTACGACTACAAGCGCACGCTCGACGAAACCGCGGACGCGCTGAAGGCGGCCGGCAATTCCATGGGCAGCTTCACCACCGACGGCCAGAAGACGCTCGTGGAGCTCGCGCTGCGCATCGACGACGCCCGCAAGACGCTCGCCAGCCTCGACGCGGGGATCGCTGCCGCGCGCGACACCTTGGCGAACCTGGAGAAGGCCGCCCAGCACCAGGCTGCTGGCGGGCGCGTCGCCCTGCGGCTCGTCGGCGACGACACGACGGCGTGACGCTCCTGAAACGGCGCAAGACGAGGAAGTGATCGAATGAACCAGAAGTCGGACGACGACTTTGACGGGCTCGGCGAGCCCGCCTCCCACGACGAGGCCCTGTTCGCCCAAGGCACCGAGCCCCGCAAGGTGACGGGCAAGGACGAGCCGCTCGGCGGCCCGCGCAACCTCGACACCATCCTGCGCATCCCGGTCGTCATGCAGGTGGTCCTCGGCTCGGCGACCATGCCGGTCGCGAACCTCATGAAGCTCGGCCGCGGCGCCATCGTGCCGCTCGACCATCGCGTGGGCGAGCCGGTCGACGTCGTCGTCAACGGCCGTGTCATCGCCCGCGGCGAGGTGGTCGTGGTGGAAGACGACAATTCCCGTTTCGGCGTGTCGCTGACCGAGATCGTCGGCCCGCCCGGATCCGAGCTCGGTAGCTGATGGCGGCGACGGCAATCCCCTCGAAGGCACCGCAGCCGATCGTGCCGCGCGGGGCGCTGACGCGCGGCATCGAGAAGGTGGCGGCGCTGCTGCTCGCCATGGAGAAGCCGACCGCGGGCCGGCTGCTCACGCATTTCACCTCCGAGGAGATCAAGGAGATCACGCGCACGGCGGCCGAGCTCGGCCCCATTCCCGCGCCGCAGATCGAAGCCCTGGTCGAGGAATTCGCGGCCCAGTTCGCCACCGGCAAGAACCTCTTCGGCACGGCGAGCGAGGTGGAGAAACTGCTGCAGGGCGTCCTGCCGCCCGAGCAGATCGCCGAGATCATGTCGGGCCTGATGGGCAACTCCAACCGCTCGATCTGGGACCGCATCTCCAACGTCTCGGAGAACGTGCTCGCGAGCTATCTCCTGAAGGAGCATCCGCAGACGGCGGCGCTCATCCTCTCCAAGGTCAAGCCCGCCTGCGCAGCCAAGGCCATGGGCCAGCTGCCGCAGGACCTGCGCAACGACATCATGCGCCGCATGCTGACCTTCAAGCCCATCGTCGACGAGACGATGCGCATCATCGAGCGCACCATCCACGAGGACTTCATGCTGAACTTCTCCCGCAACGCGGGAGCGGATACGCACGCCAAGATGGCCGACATCATCAACAAGATGGAGCGCGACCACATGGAGGAGGTGCTGAACTCGCTCAGCGCCACGCGGCCGAAGTCGGCGGAGATCCTCAAGGGCCTGCTGTTCACCTTCGACGACATCGTCAATCTCACGCCGGCGGCGCGCACGCTGCTGTTCGACCAGATCCCCAACGACCGGATCGTCCTCGCGCTCAAGGGCACCGACCAGTCCTTCCGGGAGATCATCCTGTCCGCGCTCGCCTCGCGCGTGCGACGCATGGTGGAGCACGAGCTCAACGGCCGCGAGCCGGCCGCCCAGCGCGATGTTCTCGAGGCGCGACGCTCCATCACGGATCTTGCGCTCGAGCTCGCCGGGCGCGGCGAGATCGACCTCAACCCCGAAGGAGACGACGACGCCTTCATTCGCTGAGCCGGGCGCGCGGCCGCCGCGGGCTTGGCAGGCGCGGCCGGACGGCTCCGGCCGGCGGGGAAGTGAAGGTGCCGCCAGGCGCGCGCCATGGCCGAGCAGCCCGATCAGGACAGCAAGACAGAAGAGCCGACCGAGAAGAAGGTCCGCGATGCGCTGGAGAAGGGCAATGTGCCCTATTCGCGCGAGACGTCGATCTTCGCCTCGCTCGGCGCGATTCTCATCGGCTTCTCCTTCCTGACGCGGGACGCCGGGGCGCGACTCGGCGAGCGGCTGACACGCCTCGTCGATGCGCCCGGCGGGTTCTCGCTGGCGACCGGCCATGACGCATCCCTGCTGATGCAGGCCGTCGTCTGGGACGCGGGACAATTCGTCCTGCCCATCGTCATCGTCATCGCCATCGCCGGCACCTGCGCGTCCCTCTTTCAGAACGCCCCGCGCATGGCCGGCGAGCGCATCCGCCCCAAATGGCAGCGCATCTCGCCGAAGGCCGGCTTCAAGCGCATCTTCGGCAAGCAGGGATTCATTGAATTTTTCAAATCCCTGTTCAAGTTCACAGTCGTCGGCCTGGCCTGCCTCATCCTGCTGGGCTCGGAGCAATCACGGGCGATAAATGCCATGTTCACCGATCCGAGCCTCCTGCCGGAAACCCTGCTGACCATCGCCCTGAGGCTCGTCTCAGCGGTCTGCGTCGCCACCATCCTGCTCGTCGCGGCCGACCTCGTGTGGGCGCGCCTGCGCTGGCACCGCGAGCTGCGCATGACCCGCCAGGAGGTGAAGGACGAGTTCAAGCAGGCCGAGGGCGATCCGCTCATCAAGTCGCGCATGCGCTCCATGGCGCTCGACCAGTCGCGCAAGCGCATGATGGGCTCGGTACCGATGGCGACCGTCGTCATCACCAACCCGACCCATTTCGCCGTCGCGCTGCGCTATGTGCGCGAAGAAGGCGGCGCGCCCCTCGTCGTCGCCAAGGGTCAGGACCTCATCGCCCTCAAGATCCGCGAGATCGCGACCCAGCACGACATCCCCATCATCGAGGACAAGCCGCTCGCCCGCGCCCTCTACGACGCCGCGGAGGTCGACCGCATGATCCCGCCCGAGTTCTTCAAGGCCGTCGCGCAGGTGCTCTACTACGTCTACACCCGCGAAGGAGGCAACGGCGCCCAGCCGCGGCCGCAGAGCGATCGGCCCCTGCTGAAGTGAGCCACCGGCCGCGC
>Ga0065721_10005145_pt1 | contig 28155 bp, 21 predicted proteins | sample Mesricmetagenome_FD_59108 | JGI IMG/M metagenome (GOLD analysis project Ga0065721, IMG submission 59108) | Mesophilic microbial community from rice straw/compost enrichment Sample: eDNA_1 v2 (version 2) | ecosystem: Engineered > Solid waste > Grass > Composting > Bioreactor | place: USA: Davis...
TTGCTTAGAACCCAGTATCTCTCCAGCCAGGACGGATTGTCACGCATTAGATACTGTCCGCCAAGTACAAGCTTAGTTTCATCAGAGAGTTTTTTAACACCTTCTTCCAGCCAGGCGGGTTCTACCACGCAATCGGAATCCAGGAAAACAATAATCTCCCCACGAGCATGGGAGACACCGTAGTTTCTGACTGCGCCGACTTTCACATATTCCTTTACAAGTATGCGTATAGGGTAGTTCCGTGCAATTTCAAGCGTCCGATCAGTGGAGCCGTTGTCAACAAGTATGACTTCCAGCCGCTCTGCGGGATAATTCAGATTGCCAACAGAGTTAAGACACTCTGCAATATAGCGTTCTTCATTAAAGACAGGTATAACAATAGAAACAAATGGCGCTAGGCTGCCCATGTGTAACTCCTATAGATAAAAAGCGGTATCAACGCTTGCGCCAACGCAAAAACTTTCGCTTGAAGAAAATTGATTTTAATCGAGTATTTCCCTTCATAATATTTGAAACCAGATAAACTACTTTTCTGGTTTGTTGCCACTTCAAGCTGTCTCCGTGGTCATATAAAGTGACGTTGCCAGAAAGCGGAACCGGGCTACCTGAAATAGTAGGAAGGCAGCCATTCTTTTCTAGTGTCACCGGCCAAACCCTTCCGCTGATACTCGACTTCGTGAACTCCAGTTCAAGTATTCCTGATCTGGTTAGCCTCTTATCCCAGCAGAGATCGAAGACAAAGTTCCCCAACGAGTATGCGCAGACGAAATTATTGTTCGACTCAATTTCATAAAAGAGATGAGTGTGGCTTCCAATGATTGCCCGAACTCCCAGCTCTTTGAGCTTTCTGGCGAGTTCTCTTTGGTAGGGAAGTGGTACTGTAGATTCTTCAAGCCCCCAATGAAGCATGACTATCATGTGGTCTACATCGTTAACGGTACGGCGTACAATTTCCAGAAACTCATCGTCCAGTCGTTGATACAGATTTTGAGCTTTGTCTGTGTTATCGGGTACATCTGATGCAGCAAGAAATCCAAATGAAACGCCATCTTTTTGAATGACTACAGGTTCCTGTCTCTGCAGGCCAACAGGCTCTATAGAGAGATCTTTAAGTATATTGAGGCATTGATTAAATGCTTCTGGGCCATGCTGTACCGTATGATTGTTCGCAATCTGTAAAACTTTGAAGCCCGCTTCTGTAAGTTGGTATGCATTGGATGGCTCAACCTTAAGAACCATCCGTTCTGGATCATCGGGATCATTGTTTTTATCTGTGATGGCCGCTTCAAGGTTGCCTACAATAAAGTCGGCCTGTCTGAAAGTCTCTATAACGTTAGAAAAAACACTTTTCTTTCTAGCGAAGGTTCCTGGGCCATTACCGAAAGATGTGTAATATTCTCCTAAGTTAAGATCGCCTACGAACATAATTTTCATTGTGGCTTACCTGACTCCTTATTTGATTGCATTGATAACGCTTTTGAACTTTCCATTTCTGCTTTTTTCGATATGACTTTGATAGTTGATATTTACTCGCATATGTGGGCTGGTCCTGCTTCTGATGTTTTCGACAAGAAGCTTTTCGTTGAATAAGTGTCTTTTGTTTTTATCAAGAACGATGCTGATCTCGAGACTATCTGTTCTGTATTGAATTATTTGGGCTAATTCCACTCCCTCGATGCCTTTAAAAGCGGGGTCTATACGGCCGACCCGCCTCCCCTCGGGAGTAATGATGACATCATCCACCCGCCCTTCAACACTGTCGAAGACATATGGCATTGCAGGGTTTTCCGTTGAGATAGTATCCCCTATCTCATAACGTATTAATGGCATAGCAAAGTTCAACAGTCCCGTTGTGATTACTGAATAGGAGCTTTCGTACTTATGTTCAAGTTCAATCAGTGAGTAAAGTGGACTTGCAAAATATTGACCGCCCGTAGATACAGCTGAAACAGTCATCTCAGTACATCCATAATGATCAATAATCTTGGTGCAGAAAAATTCTTCTATTTTTTCCCTTGCTGTAGGCGTTAGAGTTTCAGAAGAAGTGATGATAAATCTTGGCTTGAAGTCAATGGATAAATCTTTTTCCTTTGCAAGCTGGCGGATCTGAAGAAGGGCAGATGGATAAGCGTCAATAAATATAGGTTGCCACTTATTCAACGAACTTATATACCGCTCAATAGTATCTGAAGATATAAAATAGGTAGATAGATACTGCGTGTTGTTGTAGTAATCGTATCGATCCAGTGATTTGCTGCCGTCNTTGTACAGCACTCGACCNGCAAACGTCGTACTTTTGGATCGATAATCAGCACCTTGGCTTGCGAGAATTTGCTGATAAAAACAATAATTAATTCTCCTGGCTTCGTATGAGGAATAGATATTCATCGGCGTTCCGCTGCTGCCGCTGGTATTAAGTTTGAGCTTCTTTTGGAAATCTGGAGCGGTGGATAAAAAAGATTCGGGGTCTTTTAAAATATCCTTCTTTGTCAAAACCGGCAGATACTGAGAGATATTCTTGCAGGTAATCGCCCGCCAGTCGCATTTGGTTAAAAGTTTCTGATAATGGGGAACATATTTAACACAATGCTGCAATAAGGATTGAAGACGTTCTTCTTGAAACTCGAAGTCGGATTCATTGGGAGGCAGCAGTGGGTCACCCAGCTCGGTGTAAGCAGATGGAATCCCTCCCCCAAAGCGATCTCGATACATCTTGTACCCATAGGCACTGAGCGCCAGGTTTTGTACGAATGCGGGACTTTTCAAGTAGATATCATTGAACATTCGCAAATTCCTTGAGTCGAAAAATTTTACATCGTCGCGGTGGATTACCATTGGATAACCGTCGATTATAGAGACTCTCAATGTTATTAACTACGTTGGAGTAGAAGATCGCTTTAGAAAATAATCAGCGTTGAGTTATCGATTATCCAGACGACGATGACGCCAACCTTGGCTGCCGCGGCTCTTCTAATGAAAAGTCCTCATCACAAACCTCAGCGAGCCACAGCTCCCGCCGCTGGGCTTTGCGTTAGCGACTTAACATTTACCGACATTATTGAGTGGTGAGAGGTTGTATGGCTGGAGCTAATTTTCAGACTTTGCTCTTGTCATAGATCAAGCAGACGCAACTCGCTCTTCTTCGTTGATGATCGTACCTCTGGATGGCGCAATTTTCCTACCGAAAAGTCGTCTACGTATAAAAATCCTTGGATATTGCGAAAGGAATTCCCATTTAACGGGTTCGTCGGCAGGCAACATCCCATTTTTGGACTATGATGATCACAATTGTATGAGAAATAATCTTTATACAGTTTAACGCTTAAGATACTGTTTAATAGGCTATTTAAAGTGGTGCCAAAAGAGTATCTTCACATTTCGGAGATATCAAAATGTCTAATCCCTGGCGTGTTTTTATTCTGTCCCTATTATTATGTATTCCGTCAGCCTACGCAGATGTTATTGCCGAGGACGACTTTGAGTCCGGCCGCTTCAAATCTGTGTGGGGTGCATTAACAAGCGTAACCCTAGCGGAGCTCCCCTCGTATACCAAGCGGGAAGGGCATGCGATGCGCTTCTTCTTCCAAGGTGGAAATAGCACAGCAGATAGCTTCTCGGAGGCTCGCTTTGACCTGGGAAGGGAGTATATGCAGCTCACTATTGAGTTCGATTTATACGTACCAACAAACTATAACCATCGACGTCCTGGAGATAACACTAATAACAATAAATTCTTTCGGCTGTGGACCAAGACTTATGACGATATAGAAAAGGTGGGGGCGTCCATGTTAACCGAGGGTGGTGGATCAACAATAGGTAGTGATTACCGCCTGGAGCCAAGCTATGGGCAAAGCACTGCAGTAAAAAACGAGTCCGGCTTTATTACAGAGGAGGATAAAGGTAGATGGATGGCTGTAAGAATCGACGTTAAAGCCCCCACGGATAAATCGTTAGGCTCTATCAGAATATATAAAAATGGCAGATTGCATTTAAATGATGATAGGGTTAAAAATCATCTGCCCGGCTCCCAAGGCTATCGGTACGGCTATTTGTTGGGTTGGGCCAATAGTGGCTTTAGTGAAGACACTATAATGTTTATAGATAATGTTCGTTTCCTTGATCGTGTTGCTGCGCGTCCTTTGCCGCCTATTCCACGTTAGATGTTTTAACGAGCGGGGCATCGCTTGTTTTTAGCCTTCTGATAATCTGTTGAAGAGATACAATCAGCGATAGACTGATCCATAGGAATGGATAGTAGGCTACAGTAACAAATTGCCCCGCTATAACAAATCCAAATACGCCATAACCTAGGCCCGCAGCAATGGCCCTCCAGACGCCGTCCAAATTATTATCAGACGCAATTCTCCTCGTGGTTTTAATACAATATAAAATAATCATTAAGAAGAAAAATAATCCTACAAAACCCGAATCAGTACCCACCTGAATAAATATATTATGAGGCAGTTCTGCTCTTTCGTAGAGCATGTCTTCTGGATAGTAATGTTCGTAGTACGGAATAAAATTGAAATACCCCACTCCAAGTACTGGATTTTCAGTCATCATTTCCCAGCCGTTTTTCCAGTAAAGCAGGCGCTGCTGGGATGTTTTGTCTGATCCAGTTTTTGCAAAACGTTCTTTCTGTTCATCTGGTAGTAGAAAAAGAAACAGTGATGCAAAGGCTACAACACCTATCAGTGATTTGACCTTGAGTAAACTTTTTCTAAAGATGAGTATGAGCTGCAGCGCAAGCGCTATCTGTGATCCGCGACTACTTGCACCCAAGATGGTTAACACAGGGCATATCCAGAAAGCCAGGAGAGCATACTTTTCCCACTTTTGAGCGCTGGGTTTAAAAGTAAGATACAAAAAGAATGCGAGTGGAAACAAAATAAGCATGAGTATAGCTAGCTCGCCGGAGTTCTGAAAGTATCCTTTTGGCCCCATCAAACCCCAGCTTGTAAAGGAAAAACCTCTGCCTGCCCAGGACTTAGTCGTTCCGACCGCAATCTTCGCGCACGCCACCACAAAGATCATTAAGAATATATAGAATCGCTCTTTCGTATTTACGATGTTTATGATCAGGAAATAAATAACAAACCAGTTGAAGAAATCAATAAAACGATTCTTGGAGACCTCTGGATAGTAAGCTGCGTAGGTGGATGCAATGATTGTCAATAAAAAAAGCGTCATCCAAATGTTAGCTGGGCTTGAAGTCCATTTGACCTTGGGGTCAATGAATGCGCCTATCGCTGAGAGCATAATAAATATTTGTGCCCAGGGGAGAAAATCTATGCTGGGGAACAAGGCTTGAGGGCGGATCATTTCAAAGGCCAGATAACAGCAGATCATCCAGAAAGAAAAGTGTTCCTTCCTGAAAAAGTTCCACATATTTTTTACTCGGAATACATAGAACTCCTCTGCTGAGGACGCTGACATATTATTGCCTCATTCTGGCGGCCAGTGAGAGAGTCGCTTCCCTAATTTCGTTTTCACACCGATTGAAAAAAATCTCATTGGCGTTAAACGGGTCGTGAATATAAGCTTTGCTATCACTAAGCCACATGCCAATCAAAGTAATGGGTGTTTCGGAACCATAAGCTTCCTCCAGCGATATAACATGGAATGGCTCCATCCCGACTAATAAGTCGCCATCTTTCGGAGTATAACTTTTTATATTTTGGGTCACATGGTCTTCGAGATTTAAGCCATATTGGGCAGCATATTTAATGGCCCTTTGATCTGCCTTATCACCTCCGCGGCAGCTTAAGCCGTAGGACACGGCATTTATTCCTGAGTCGGTGGCAACAGCTTCAGCAAGAGGGCTGCGACAGATATTGCCTGCGCAGACAAAAACTAAACGGTTTACTTTCGGAAAATCGATATCCTTGTACTTTTTAAAGTCTCCTAAACGGGTTTTTAAAGAATACTTCCATTGATTCTTCAGCCCGTACTTTGAGCCATACTGGTTTTTAATCTTCTGAATTAATGCATCTAGCACGTGTAATCCTTTCTAGGCAGTTCAGCCCTATGGATGGGAAAGCAAATTCAAATATTCGCGTTCGTAACGGGATAATATCTGGGTCATGGAAAAGCTATTATGAGCGCGTCGTCGACCCCCTTCCGATAGTTTCACCCGCATCTCCGTATCGCGTATTAACGTAATAATGCCATCTGCTAACGCTTGAATATTATCTTTGGGAATCAGTAAACCTTCATCCTCGTTGAGAATGATCTCCTCGGGTCCGCCGCAGCGTGTTGCTAAAACTGGCAGGCCGGTAGCCATGGCTTCTATCGTTGAGATAGAAAAGCCCTCAGAACTTGAAGAGAGGGCGAATATATCCATTTGTCCGAGAAACGCAGCGCTATCTTGTTGGAATCCGATGAAATGAACGTTATCGCACAGATTGGCACGCTTAATCTGATCATCAAGCCGTGCCATCAGTTCCGGTTTCTTGTGCCCTGCGATGACAAAATGCACCTTGGGATTGTGCGCTACCACTTCTTTCGCTGCATCGATCAANACGTGATAAGCCTTGGCAGGGCGAACATTTCCCACACTACCNATCAGGATTGCGTCATCCTCCAGCTGCAGCTGCTGGCGAATATCCTGCAGGGTATTCTTGCCATATTTTGCTACATCCACACCGTTATATATCACACGGATGTCCTGCTTNCTGAAGAGGCCGCGCGCTTCAATATAGTCAGCGAGGTCCTGGCTTACGGTTACAAGCCTGCTGACTCCCAATTTCATGATCAGGTTCTTTAGAAAGATCAGTCGTTCGTTCGGGTTGACATCGACCCGCCCATGCAGGGTGGCCACCAGGGGAATGCGCAATAACAGGGCAATAAGTGAGTAAGTCAGGGTGGAGCCAAGCAAATGAGCCTGGATAAGGCGTACATTATTTTCGCGAATGATCCGAATCAACTGGCGATAGTATGCGAGCGAAAACCCGCTTTCAGGCTTAACAATATAATAATGAATACCGCGAGCTTTGAGCTGATCTTCAACCCAGCCCGGACCTTTGATGATGGCAATTGAGCGATAGCCCGGAAGTGTTAAATTTTCCGTCAGGTCGAGAAAAACGGTTTCCGCACCACCCGGTCCAGTGGTATCGATAGCATGTAAAATACTGGGCAAACTTTTATCCATGTGTGCGAGCCTGCGGCAAATTTGGCTGCAACAATCTACTAAAAAGAGTGAGTTATTACCAGTTAGCGGAGCATAATTTGTAAGGTCACGGTATTATCGCAACAGTAAATTCTGGTCAACGGTAAAATTCAGGTAAGGGACGATTTAATGGCTTTTCAAATACTGGTACTTGATGCCTGTCAGCGCAGTGCGCTGGCCGTGACTCGTTCACTGGGTTCCTTGCCCGATGTNATTGTGACTACGGCGGATTCAGCGGAGAGAACGCTGGCGGGGTCTTCAAGGTTTTCCCATCTCAGTTTGTGCAGCCCGAGTTCGGAGAAGGAGCCAGAAAAGTTTCTGGANTGGNTGCGNGAACAGATTGCTGTACAGCCTTACGACCTGGTGGTTCCTGTAACTGAAATTACCAGTCAGCTCCTGCTGATGAATCTTCAAAATTTTTCCCATTTGCCCCTGCCTTTTGCGGACTACCAAACAGTCATGTCACTGGCCGATAAAGGAAAATTGGTTGAGCTGGCCAGAAGCCNTGGTGTNCTTTGTCCGGAGTCTCGCTGGTTTGCTTCCGCGGCAGAGCTGGATGTTGATGCGCAGACGTTTCCCGTTGTGTTAAAACCATGTCTGTCGAGAATATATACAGCCAGCGGTTGGCTGGCGACGCGAGTGCGGATACTTTATTCAAAGCAGGATTTAATCGACGAGCTGCAGCGATCAGAATATCTCCGTTCGACGTCGTTCATGTTGCAGGAATTNATTCCCGGCTATGGAGCGGGTATCTTCTGTTTGTACAATCAGGGCNAGCCCGACGTTTTTTTTGCCCATCGGCGCATACGGGAAAAGCCTCCACAAGGGGGGGTGAGTGTTTTAAGTGAAAGTGTAGCGGTAGATCCTCATATTCAAGCCTGCGCAGAAAAACTGCTCAGTGCGGTGAACTGGCACGGNGTTGCGATGGTGGAGTTTNGAATTTCAGAGGGTGGGGAAGCCTACCTGATGGAGGTCAACACCAGATTCTGGGGTTCTCTGCAGCTTGCCATAGATTCCGGTGTTGATTTCCCGAGATTGTTGTGGGAGGCAGAGCTGGCCCGCCAGGGGCACATCAGGCGGCCTGTGGCGGTTAACTATCGCACCGGTCAGCGGCTCCGCTGGCTGCTGGGAGATGTGGATAGTCTGTATCTCTATCTGAAGAGCGACTATACCTGGAAGCAGAAACTTCAAAGAGTGGTGCAGTTTTTTACTCCCCGCTTGACCCACTGTCGACACGAAATAAATCGTTGGGGTGACCTGGGGCCTGCACGATATGAACTACTGCTATACCTTAAACAATTAGTAGGACGGTGATATGAAGGCAGCGATAAAGCATCTTGTAAAACCGGTGGTGGTTTCGCTGGCCAGCCATTTCGGACCCCATACACGTAATGGCAGATCGCCCCGGTTATGGCTGTTGATGTATCACCGTGTTCTGCCTGCCGGTGACCTTCGCTACGCTCGGGAAGAGCCGGGAATGCTGGTCCAGCCGGAGACGCTGGAGATGCATATCCAGGAGATCCGGAAGCAGTTTGAGCTGGTTTCCCTGGGTCAGTGGATTCAGGACAACCAGGCAGGTCGCCCGGTACCGAGCCGTGCCTGCGCTATCACTTTTGATGACGGCTGGCTGGATAATTATGAATTCGCATTCCCGGTCCTGAAGGCCAGTGCAGCCCCGGCAACACTGTTTGCGGTGGCAGAAAAGATAGGTACGGATTTTCAGTTCTGGCCAAATATCATAGCTACACTACTATTGAATGGTGCAGCGTCAGAATTGGTGGCACATCACCGCTTTCAGCCCTACATCAACCGGTCGACGGGTGTTCCTAGGGCTGATCAGATTGCTGAAGTCATCCGGCGACTCAAGGTTCTTACTGATGCGGAGATTTATGAGGCGCTTGAGCAGATAAACTGGCGTCAGCTGTGTAGTGACATGCCGCCAGCATTGATGAGCTGGTCACAGTTAAGGGAGATGCGTGAGTCAGGACTTATCGAGATCGGATCGCACACCTGCACCCATCGNCGCCTGACAGATTCCCTCCCGGTGGAAGAGCTGGAATACGAGATAGTGCGTAGTAAATCAATTCTGGAACAGGGTTTGCAGTCTTTCGTTAACTTATTCTGTTTTCCCAATGGGGACTACAATGAGGTTGCGTTGTCCCTCGTGAAACAGCACTATCAGGCAGCAGTGACAACCAGGCGCGGCATCAACGACACAGACAGTCTGGGACTCCACGAGCTGACCCGCATAGGTCTGCACGACGAGGTCAGTCGCAGCCGGAGCCTGTTCCGTGCGCGCCTTTCTGGTTGGGTATGACGATATCAACGATATAACGAGGGAAAAGTCCTTGAAGAAGCATATCCATCTTCAACGGATTTGGTAAATGGGATTGTGATGAATCATTTATTGTTACAGGCGATGACAAATAAATATGTTGATCGCTGGATGACGAAACTCGTCGGGCCGTTTGTGACGATCTATACCCTGCATCGTCCCAATCCTGCAAATCACTCTTTCCATGGCATTGACGAAGCACTGCTGGACCGTAGTCTGCAGTTCGCTGTCGAGCGCGGATACCGTTTCGCCTCGATTGATGAGCTGGTTGAAGCGGCCGTTAAACGTCAGGAACTGACTCATCCGACGCTGTGTTTTACGCTTGACGACGGGTACGCGGACCAGCTTACACGACTGGTACCGGTGCTGTTGAAATATCAGGCGAAACCGACCCTGTTTACTATCACAGATTTTGTTGACCGGATCGATTGGCCATGGGATGCCAAGGTTTCTTACATCATCTGGCACACACCGCACACGCATTTTACCATCGAGAGTAACGGTAAATCCCTTGAACTCAATTGTTCGAGTGCGGGCCACCGGGTCAACGCTCGTCGAGCACTGTGTCATCACGCAAAAAAGCTCAATAGAAAAGCCCTGCACGATTTTCTGCAACAGCTGCAAGCAGTCTGCGATGTTGAAATCCCTGCTCAGGCACCCGAAGATTACGCACCCGCTACTTGGGAAGCGCTGCGCGAATATGAGCAACAGGGGCTTCGCATCGGAGCGCATTCTCGCTCTCACCTCGTATTGAGTGCGCTGAGTGATGAAGAAATCCTGGAAGAGCTGACTTATTCCAAGCGGCGTGTTGAGACAGAGCTGGCTAATCCGTCACGGGTCTTTTGTTATCCCTCAGGTACCGCCCGGGACTTTTCAGTAGCTCATCCCCGGCTGGTAGAGCAGGTGGGATTCTCCTCGGCAATCACCACCATCTCCAAGCCAACCAACCTGAACGTCATCCGCAATAATTTGTATCAGATCGATCGCATCGGCTTTCCGGAGACGTTTGATAAGTTTGTCCGCTATTCATCCTGGATTGAAGTGTTGAGAAACAAATTATCTTGAGTTGCTCCATTTCATACAGCATATTCTATTGTTCTTCCTGCTCAATGAAGCGGGGACTGGTTAAGGTAAGCTAATGGATATAAAGGAATTTATTGCTGCTCCACAGGCGGCAATGGCTTCGCTGGGGCTGTCGGCAGAAGATGACAAAGGGCGTCGGCTGCTTGAGCTCGCGGATCAGTCAACCACTCTCAAATGTCGTTTGAAAGAGATTAAAAAAGATAAAGCAGACATAGCCCGACAATTTAAAACAGTACTAGCACAGGAGCGGGACCAGTTGATTGCCAGGATGCAGGTGGTATCGGCCGAGGTCAAGCATCTGGAAGAACAGCTGAAACAGATTGAAAAATCTCTGGCGGAGCTGATTGTTCAACCCGCAGCCCCCGTTGAAGCTGTCCCACCCTTTGTTAAAGTTCCGGAGAAAAATCACTACGCGGGCGACTACACGATTCATGAGTTGCAGCCGGAGGATATTCCTCGTTGGAATACATTTGTGGCTGCCAGGGCGGCGTCGGCTTATCATCAAGTTGTATGGCCGGAAATCATCAAAAATTCTTTTGGTCATCCCACCCGCATCTGGGTGGCGGAAGACACAGATGGAAATATCCTTGCGGGTGTGCCACTGACTTTTTTTTCAAGCAGGTTGTTCGGGCGTTTCGCCGTATCCATTCCCTACTTTAACTATGGCGGTGTTATCAGTGACTGGGTCAACGTGGCCCGGGATCTCATCGCGTCGCTGCATCATGTCTGTGTCAACGAAGGCCTGTCGCACATCGAAGTCCGCACCATGCAGGCTGAGTTGGGAGATCATGCCTCTGATAAAAAAGTGTCGATGGTTTTAACACTGCCGCCTACGGAAGCCGAGCTGGATGAACAATTGGGTGCTAAGGTGCGGGCCCAATATAAAAAGGCGCAGGAATATAATCCACAGGTAAGCTTTGGCAAACTGGAGCTGCTGGATGATTTCTACCAGGTATTTGCCCAGAACATGCGGGACCTGGGTACGCCGGTGTATTCACGGGAGTGGTTTGCCAATATCCTTTCAGCAACTGACGTCAACTCACAATTGATTGTTGTGTATGTTAGTGGAAGACCCGTTTCGACGGGCTTTGTGATCGGTCATGGAGAGATGCTCGAGATCCCCTGGGCCTCGACCATCAGGCAGGCCAACGCGATGAATACCAACATGTGGATGTATCGCCAGATCCTCGGCTACGCCATTCGAGAGGGCTATCGATTTTTCGATTTTGGCCGCTCAACCCGTGGGGCTGGGACCTATCATTTCAAAAAACAATGGGGTGCAAAACCTTATCCACACTACTGGTACTACGTATTTCCGGCAGGGGGCAGTGTACCGGAGTTAAATCCGGATAATCCGAAGTATAAATTAATGATCAGCATCTGGAAGCGCATACCGGTATGGATAACTAAACTCATTGGTCCGCCGATTGTGGCGAACCTTCCTTAACCGCNCTGGGACCCGCAGAACAGATGGCGCGCCCGATAATACANTTTAAGTAGCGGGCTNCGGACCAGCAGCAGGGTTGCAAATTCATCTGAGCAGTTAGCCAGGGATTTCTTATAATCTGAGTTCTTNCCTTTCCCTGCCATGAANTCATAAAACGCCACATCAGGATCCCTGAATGCCGCTTCGATCTGATAGCCAAAATGCAAGGTGCCGAGGGATATGGATTTATGGAAGTTTTCCTGATAGCCCGTCTGGAGATTGTACTTACGTCCCTGATAGCTGATGTCGAATACAGCTGACAAGGGTTTGCCGGCAAGGGTGAGGACGGAGAAGTCAACCGGATGCCCTTCCTGATCCAGGTTGTCCAGCAGTCGATTGATAAATTTTCGATTACCTTCCCGGTAGCAGGGTTTACCCCAGCGGGCCTGGTGAAACTGATCGAGCAACTCAAAAAAACCCGCACGATTCGGCCAGATATTGTTGACCTCTACTTTGCCAAGCTGCGCGAGGTTGCGCCGGCGGTTGAAGAGTTTAAGTCGCGTATTTTTTCCCCGGCTTTGTAAATAGTCCTCAAAACCCTGGTGGCGCAGATCGATAGCGTAGGTACTTTCAATGTTCTGATGAATGACCTCCAGTCCTCGTCTCTGCGCCTCTTCAAGCAGCAGGGTATAGGTGAGGGATGAGCGAAGTACATCGGCGATGTAAAGTTGATCCCAGCTGTAACACTGTGCGGCATTCAACCAACGCCGTATCGTGTCAGCCAGGTCACCTTCCTCCCGTTCCAGGAAAAAATATTCGCTGCGGACACTGGGGGTTGAGCTGCTCGATAGACCGGGAGGAAAGGCGTTGACCACAGATAGAATTTTTTTTCTGCGGCTGCTCACGCGCAGGATCATATGACGCAGATCCTGTGCAGTGGCGCTGGTCGTTTTTTCCGGCATTAATAGCGCAGGATGTCTGCCCCAGGTGTCATGCCAGGCAGTGAGCCAGGCGTCGGAGCGAAACAGCCCCGGCTGCTGACTCGCCGGAAAAAAATCGGAGGAAGCTAGAACCATAAATAGTCACCGGATTTTACTACTCAATCAGATACCGCTGAGTAGTAAGACTTCATCTGGGGCTTGCTGATGCTAGCTCGGCAAAAAAAATTTATAAGCGCGCTCTGGCTGCAGCAAGGTGTTCTTGAATCTCTTTACTATCGGGAGCAGCCTGCGTGGCCTGTTCGAGAATCCTGACTCCTTGTTGCACTTCTCCCCCTTCCACCAGCAGCCAGCCATAGGTATCCATAATAGCGGCATTGTCTGGGGCGAGTTCATAAGCGCGTCTGGCTAATTCCAGCGCGCGCGAATCTTTCTGTTCGTAGTACAACCAGGCAAGGTTGTTCAATGCAGCGGGCATGCGTGGTGCCAGCGCAATAGTTTTCTCATACCATTTGATGGCGTCCACTGCCTGGCTCTCCCGCTGTGCTTTCATGGCTTTAATCAACACAGGCTTGGCGCTGTCCGGCAGCTTCTGCACCCATTCATCGACAAAGGCATCAGCCTGTTCGGGTTCATGCTTTTGGTAATGATTGAACAAGGCTTCAGCGGCTGTGTCATTGGGAGAGGATTGCCAGGACTGGCGGTAAAGTTGCAACGCCTCATCCGGTTTTTTTTCGGCAATGCGGATCATCGCCTGCAGATTAAAGCGCGTGGATTGGTTGCTCTGGGTTGCGGCCAGCTGGTCCAGCAGTTTCTGTGCTTCCGCCGTGTTTTTGCTGACCAGTTCGGCCTGTACCATGCTGGCGATATAACGAAGGTTGTGCGGAAAAAGTTTCAAGGCACGCAGCAGGTAAGCTTTGCCTTCCTCCAACTGTTTTTGTGCAAGCAGGTTCGCACCCTGCTGGTGGTATAAATCAGCCGCGAGCTGTTTGACGGGTGTACTGTTGCCGCTGCGCGCCTGAGCCGTTTCGATATGGGTGATAGCCTGCAGAGTATCTTTCTTTGCCGCATGGATGCGGGCCAGCATCACAGAGGGCTGCCATTGCTGGCTGCCTTCTTCCAGATCGACAAGAAAGGCGATGGCGTCGTCATCGCGTTTCATCTCATGCATGAGTTTCAACCAGTGGCCATAAGCGGGAATCATGCCGGGGTCGGCTTTCAGTGCTGATTGCCAGGCCGTTGCCGCCTGTTGTGGTCTTTGCTGCTCGGTGTGAATCTGGGCGAGTCCGGCATAGGCAAATTGTTTTTCGCGATTATCAGGATGATCGATGGCTTTCTGAAAAGCACGTTGGGCTTCGCTGAAATTTTTCTCTTCGTAAGCGAGCCAGCCCGCCAGGAAATCGCCGCGCGGATTATCCGGGAATTCCTGCTGGAACTGAGTAATCAGCGCTTTAACCTGCGCCTGTTGCCCGTCCGCGATCAATGCGTGGAAATAGCTCTGCTGAATTACGATGTCGAGGGGTATTTCACTGTAGGTTTTCTGTAGCTGGGCCAGCGCCTGCTCTTTGTTGTCCAGCGCGAAGTAGCGCTTGGCAAGCGCGATCCGCAGGCGTTGTTGCGAGACATCCAAGGCCAAACTCTTCTCCAGTGCCAAGGCGCCTTCATTGCTGGTGGGATCTCGGTCGAGCAGTGCCAGGCCGTAACTTGCCAGTAATGCCGGATTGTCCGGCTGGTTTTCGCTCGCCAGTTTCAGCAGCGCCAGGGCTTCGTCGTCCTGATCAGCGCGCAACTTGGTGAGCACGGCAGTTTGAATCAGGCTGGTAGATGCGGTTTCGGGATCAATATACTGATCAAACAGCTCAGCAGCATTTTCATCGCGCCCCAATTGATGTTGAACCAGTCCCAGCAGCGTGCCGGTGGTGGCATTCTGTGGAAATTCCTCATGCAGTTTGGTGAGGACGGCTTCGGCACCGGAATAGTTGCCATCCTGATACAGCGCCAGGGCTTCATTGAAACGCTGCTGCGCTGAATGACTTTCGGGGTTGGCTTCGGACAGCAGCTTCTGATAAGCGTAGGCTTCACTGGTGCGCCCTTCACGGATCAAAACATCGGTCAATTGATTCAATACCGCTATGCGCTGCGCCGTCATGATATCGGTGCTGCCGAGTGTGGTCAGGGCGCGGGTAAAGTATTTCTCCGCATCGGACAGGTTATTCTGATAGCGCGCAATTTCTCCGCGCAGGATCAATGCATCGAAGTGATCGGGATTCTGATTGAGTAATTGATCGAGACTCTGCGCCGCCGATTCACTGTCTCCGTTTGCCAGTGCCCAGCGTGCGCGCAACAGTGCAACGTCTACCTGGCTGTTCTCGTGCTGTGCCAGTTGCGCAAGTGTGCTTTCAAATCCGCTGCGATCGCCGAGAGGAATCTGCGCCCGTCCGCGCAGTATCCACTGCTGGTATTGTTCTGCCGGCTCCTGAGCCGGGTGATTGTTCAGGAGTTCCAGAGCAGAGCGGTTTTTCTGGGTATGCAAGTACGCTTCAGCAAGCAGTGTAGCTGTTTCTGGATAACGATCGACAATTTTTTCGAGCAGTTCCTGGGTTGCACCATAAGCACCCATGTAGTTGTAGATCTGGCTCAGTGCTTTATAACCTGCCGCGTTATGCGGCTGCAGCTGGATCGCATTCTTTGCTTCGATCATCGCCGCACGCAGCTGTCCCTGTTGGGTGTAGGCCGTGGCCGAGCGCAGATGCCGCTCGACATTGGCAGCCTGTTCCGCTTCTTTATTGCCGCAGCTGGCGACCATCAAGGCTAACCCGAGGCTGGCGATTATGTGCAAGTGTTTCATGTTCATTCTGTTCCGTGATGATTCGCGATGCCCGGGTGAAGCGGTGGGCCAGCTACCTTCTTGTTACCTAATCGTTGTCCTGATTACTCTGATTATGCGCTACCGGTATGTCATATTTTTTAATCAGGTCGTAAAAGGTCGGACGGGTAATGCCGAGCAGTTTTGCGGCGGCGGAAATATTGTTATCCGTCATGATCAACGAGCGCATGATGGCCGACTGTTCTGCCGCCTGGCGCACATGGCGCAGGTTCAGTGAAAGCTCACCCGCATCGGCAAGGCCCAGATCTTCCCGGGTAATATATTTTCCGTCAGCCATGATGACTGCCCGCTTCACCTTATTCTCCATCTCCCGGATATTGCCCGGCCAGTTATAACTTTCTATCGCGGCGATGGCATCCGGCGTAAAGCCCGTAATATTCTGTGAATGCTCGGCGGCGAACTTCATCTTGAAGTGCCGTGCCAGCAACACTTTATCCCCGTGGCGCATCCGCAGCGGTGGTATGTCGACTGTCATCTCACAGATGCGATAGAAGAGGTCCTCACGGAAGGTGCCTTCGCTGACCATCTTCTCCAGGTCCTTGTTAGTCGCACAGATTACCCGTACATCCACCGGGATTTCAGTGCGGCCGCCTACACGTTCAATAACTCGCTCCTGCAAAAAACGCAGCAGCTTCGATTGGAGGTTGAGCGGCATATCGCCGATCTCGTCGAGAAACAAGGTGCCTTCGTTGGCTGTCTCGACTTTGCCGACGGTGGTTTTGTTGGCTCCGGTAAAAGCACCTTTTTCGTAACCGAAGAGTTCGCTTTCAATGAGATTTTCTGGCACGGCGGCGCAATTGATGGCCACAAAACGCTTGTTGCGACGCGGACTTATCTGGTGAATTGCGCGCGCCATGACTTCTTTACCGGTGCCGCTTTCACCCAGGAGGGTACAGGTGACGGTTGTGGGTGCAATTTTTTCCAGCTGGCGGCAGATCTTCAGCATCTTGGGATCGTTGGTGATCAGTCCTTCGAGCGGTTCCTGCTGAGTGATGTGCAGTCGGCGGTTATCCTCTTCCAGCTCATAGATATGAAAGGCGCGCTGCACGATCAGGTCGAGCGTGCTGGGGTCGACCGGCTTCTGATAATAATCATAGGCTCCCATCGCAATTGCGCTGATAGCGTGCTCATGGCCGGTTTTGCCGGTCATCACGATGATCTTGCTGGTAGGAGAGATACGCAGAATATCCTGGATACATTTAAAACCTTCATCGACACCGTCTTCATCCGGCGGTAATCCCAGATCCTGAATGATGACGGAGGCTTCATGTAGCCGCAGCGCAGCGATTGCATCCTGACGATTTTCGGCGATGATGGTTTCGTATTGGTCGAAGTGCCAGCGCAACTGACTCTGCAGGCCACGATCGTCTTCGATAATCAAAAGCGTTGGTTTATTACTGGACTGTCTGCTCATGGAAGCTCATTAATCCTTGTTGATGGGACGCATTGAGCGGCAGGGTCATGGTAATCGTTGTGCCTTCGCCGACAGCGCTTTCCACGTTCAATGTGCCGCCCAGTTCACTGATATATTCGCGCGAGAGGTAAACACCGATACCCATACCTTTACCGGATTTGGTGGTGTCGAAAGGTTTAAATAAACGGTTGTGAATAAAATCCCAGTCCATGCCGGAACCATTATCTTCTATGGTTATGGTGGCACTATTGCCGGAGCAGCGCAATGTAACGTGGACGCGGCCGTCATCCGGCGTGGCTTCCTGGGCGTTTTTGATGAAGTTGGTGATAGTCATTACCAGCCGCACCTGGTCGGCATTGATCGTCTTGTCCGTATCCTGAATATCAGCGGTCAATACCGGTGTGCTGCGCTGACACTCCGCCAGCGCCTGCTCAATGACATCCCGCAGATACAGACATTTGACCAGGTCGCTTTCATCGCGGCGCAGTTTTTTTAGCAGGTTATTCATGCGGTCCACAGAGTTGCTGATGGTTTCGATCGCGTCTTCGATAAACGCTGGATTATCTTTATGGCGTTCCGCATTACGCACCACCAGCGCCTGCTGGGCGATCAGGTTATTGAGGTCATGGATAATAAAGGCAACCAGTTTGTTGTAGGTATCGAACTGGCGCACCTCCACCAGCTGTTCAGCCTGATGGTGACGTTTCAGATAGCTGGCCAGCTGCCGCCCCATGGTCTTCAGCATATCCAGATCCTCCCAGGTGAGCGATGCGTCGGCGGTGGGCTTGGTCAAGGCCATAAAGCCCACCAGTTCTTCTGCAACGATCAACGGGAATATCAACCAGAGTTCGGGGATGTTGCGGGTCCAGCCGGGGAGAAATTCGTTGTGCTGGCTCAGGGCTTCGTTGTCCCCTGAGTCCGGGAAAAATACCCACTCGGATTGCAGAAAGGTCTCGCAGAAGGGACTGTCCACCGGTTCTTCCTGTAAATCCACAAACGCAGGAAGGCCGGACTGAAAGACGGGTTCGTAAAAACCCTGCTTGCGCAGCCAGATAGCGCCACCTGGCGCTTTAGTGATGGAGGCCACGGCATAAAAGGCCCGCTGGTTCACCTCATTATTTTCGGCTGGCTGAGCCAGATAGTTGATCAGGCCCAGCCATTCATTGCGGTAGTCATACTTGTGGCGGAACAGATGCTTATTGATCAGCACCGACAGCTGGGAGCGAATACTGCTGGAAAGAAATACCGTAGCGATAGCCAGCACCGCACCGATCAGCACAAAGCTGTACACCACAGTGCCCCAGTTGCCCCCGTAGAGACGCACGTAATATCCACCGAGTGCCAGTGCACTGATCAGAACCCCCACGCCCACCAGCGAGGTTGTGTAGAAAGCAATCGGACGGGACAGGTTGAAATGAGCCGGCCGGTCGCTGCGCTGCATCAGCAGCAGTCCGCCCAGCGCCATGAATAGGCAGGTGCCGATGGAGACTGCCGCCCTGGATTGCCAGAGCAGGGGATCGAGCCCCTGAAAGATCAGGCTGTGGGTATATAAATAGATGTCATATAGAAAGAGCACGCCCAGGTTCATGCACATCAGCTTGATCTGGCGGTCGTTGGTCGCCGCATAGCGGAACAGCTGCTCAACACTCACCAGGCCGATGACCGCCAGCGCCAAGGCAAACCAGGAGGACAGGCGCAACAGCGGTTCATAGTTTATGACGCTGGCGGTCATCACAATGGCCGTCAGGGGCCAGCCGATGTTGAACAGAATCTTCAGGCTGGAGGGCAGGCGTTGCTTATTGGAGGCCCCCAGCAGAATCAGGGCGATGCATAACACCCAGACGTTGTAATGGAGGCACTCATAGACCAGCAGAGTGAGGGCAGAGTAGTCCTGGTCGCCGAAGGAGAGCGCGGTGATCAGCAGGTTAAGGGTATGGGTCGCGGCCCCCAGCGCAAAGACATAGGTGCGCTGCTGCTTGAAGAATTGGTAACAGTAGGTAACCGTCAATAGGCCCGCAATAATGGCCGCGCTCAGGTAAGCGGTAAAGGTAACACTGTTATATTCCATGGCTGACGGATTTTTCGCGAAATTGTTGTGTTAAAGCATAACAGCAGATCATGGCAGCGCAAATGAGCCGTTGTGGCCGAAGCATAAAATTTGCTGAACGCGCCGACCATTACACTAGCTTGCAAGTGGTTTGCCGTCAGTTCACGTGGATACATATTTGTGGCTATAATGGCCGCCGACTTTTGCCCAGCGGGGCGCTATATATAAAGAAGAGGAAAAAACCGTGAGCCAAATGAAGAAGATATTCAGTCTGGTACTGGTCGTAGGCCTTGGTGCTGTTTCCGGTCTTGCCTACAGCCAGTCAGCAGCCCTGACTGAAGAGTTGAAGGCGCGCATCGCCCCGGTTGGGAGTGTCTGTAAGTCTGGTGAAAGCTGCGCCGCTGCGCCAGTCGCTGTAAGCAGCGGCCCCAAGTCGGGCAAAGAAGTGTATGACAGCGCCTGTACTACCTGTCACGCCATTGGTGTAGCCGGTGCGCCCAAAACCGGGAGTGCCGACGACTGGGCTCCGCGTATCAGCAAGGGTATCGACACCCTGTACACCCACGCCATCCAAGGCTTCAACGGCATGCCGGCCATGGGCCTGTGCACCACTTGTTCGGAAGATGAAGTCAAAGCGGCGGTTGATTACCTGGTTGAAGGTGCCCAATAACCGGGCGATTGCTAGTCAAACATATTCAACAGGCTGGTCAGTGTTTCCTCTCCCCGGGCGAAGTTCTGCTCGGGGGTAAACTCACCAAATCCTTCCCGCTCTACATCCTCTGCGGGTAACTCGTCCAGAAAGCGGCTGGGCGTGGTATCGCTGATGTCCCCGAATTGCTTGCGCTTCCCCGCCAGTGTCATGGTCAGGGTCCGCTGGGCCCGGGTGATACCGACGTAAGCCAGGCGGCGTTCTTCTTCTATATTGTTGTCTTCAATACTGTTGCGGTGGGGCAGCAGATCCTCCTCCAGACCCACCATGAACACATGGGGAAACTCCAGCCCTTTGGAGGCATGCAGGGTCATCAGCTGAACCTGGTCACTGAGGTCTTCTTCCTCCTGACGCTCCAGCAGGTCACGCAGTACAAGCTTGGCGATGGCATCTTCAATGCGGGCCTCTTCCTCTTCGTCATCCCCGCTGGATTTATCGAGGGTTTTCTGCAGCGATTCCACCAGATAAAACACATTCTCCATGCGCTTTTCCGCTGCCTTGCTGCTTGAGGCGTTCTGGTGCAGCCAGCCTTCATAATCAATATCGTTAAGCATCTCGCGGATGGCCCCCACCGGATCAGTGCCTCGGCAGTTCTCGGCGACCTGCTTTATCCAGTGCGTGAACCGTTGCAGTCGTTCAAGGTTTTTCTCGGCAATGTGGCTTTGCAAACCGATTTCCTGAGCGGCAGCGAACAGACTGACATGGCGCTCGCCCGCATAGTGACCGAGCGCTTCGAGGGTACTGGTGCCAATCTGGCGTCGAGGAGTATTGATGATGCGCAGAAAAGCGTTGTCATCATCCGGGTTGATGATCAGGCGCAGGTAGGCCATGACGTCTTTGATTTCTGTCTTGGCAAAGAACGAGGAGCCGCCGCTGATCTTGTAGGGGATCTGGTGCTGCTGCAGCTTCAGCTCCAGCAGGCGCGCCTGATGGTTGCCCCGGTACAGGATGGCATAGTCGCGGAACTTGTTCTGCCGGCGCAGGCGTTGGGTGAGAATCTCAGTGGCGACGCGCTCTGCTTCGGCGTCTTCGTTGGCACAGCGCACTACCCGGATCGGGTCGCCCAGGCCCATCTCACTCCACAAGGCCTTATCAAATTCATGAGGGTTGTTTGCGATCAAGTGGTTGGCGACGCGCAGGATCCGGCTGGTCGAGCGGTAATTCTGTTCCAGTTTAATGACCTTCAGGGTCGGAAAATCATGCTTGAGCAGCGACATGTTTTCCGGTCGGGCGCCACGCCAGGCATAGATAGATTGATCGTCATCCCCCACCACCGTCAGGGCGCCGCGGTCGCCGACCAGTAGTTTGACCAGTAGATACTGGCTGGAGTTGGTGTCCTGATACTCGTCCACCAGCAGATAGCGGATCTTGCGCTGCCAGCGCATCAGGACGTCCGGGTGCTGCTGGAACAGATGTACCGGGATCAGGATCAGATCATCGAAATCTACGGCGTTATAAGCGCGTAACGCCTGGTTGTAGGCCTGATAGATCAGGGCAATGGTCTGCTCGCCGGGGCTTTGTGCACGGCTCTGGGCCTCAGCCGGCGACGTCAGGTCGTTTTTCCAGTTGGAGATCTGGTGCTGCACCAGGTCAAGGTGGTCGCTGTCTAGGTCACCGTCACGCAGCATGAGTTCTTTCAGCAATGAGCGCGCGTCTTCAGCATCGAAGATGGAGAAACCCGGTTTGAAACCCAGGGTTTTATATTCGCGGCGGATGATGTTCAACCCGAGGTTGTGAAAGGTGGAGACCGTCAGCCCTTTGGCTGCTGCGCCCTTAACCAGACCGGTAACCCGCTCTTTCATCTCGCGCGCCGCCTTATTGGTAAACGTCAGCGCAGCGATGTGGCGTGCCGGCAGTTCGCACTGTTGAATCAGGTAAGCGATCTTGCGTGTGATAACGCTGGTCTTACCGCTTCCGGCCCCGGCCAGGACCAGGCAGGGACCGTCGATGTAGAGCACGGCTTCTCGCTGGCGGGCATTGAGTTGTGTCACGGAACCTCGATGATCCTCAGATCTGAACAGGAAAAAAACGGGTAAAAACGATTACGGAAAAAAGGACCGGCATTGTAACAAGGGAGGATTCCCTTGCAACGTGCAAAAGTGTTTTTTCGCAGAGCCATAATCATTCCAGTAACTAATAGTGATCAATAAGACACTCGACTTTTGACTTGGTTATATATCGACAATATTTATTTATTCCACTGTGCGGCTGGTGTAGAGTCATCGCCCTACTGTGAAGGGGTCTATTGAAAAGTGGTCACGCTCCTCGCATCCAGGGAGTCCCGTGGTATGGATAAAAAAATAAAGATCTTGTTTGTTGATCGCGAACATGGCGAATATTTGCTGATCGCAGATATTCTGTCACAGGTTCGCCATGTCGAATATCAGTTGACCTGGTGCAACCAACTCGAATCTGCATTACCAAAAATTCTTTCGCAGGATTACGACGTAGTTCTGCTTGATTATTATTGGGGTGATAACAGCGCACGTGACCTGCTTAACGCAGCACGCGTGCAGGCCTGCCAGACGCCCATCGTAGTCATGACGGACGAGATGGAAACCGAAGTGGATCGCGAAGCAATTCGTGCGGGTGCCTCTGACTATTTGATCAAAGGCCAGATTGATTGTGAATTGCTTGAGCGCACCCTGCGCTACGCCATCGAACGTAAACTGACAGAGCTGCATCTTGCCCGCCTCGCCCATTATGATCCTCTGACGGATATTCCCAACCGTATTCTGTTCCGTGATCGCCTGGAGCATGCCATTCGTCTCGCGGAACGGGACAATACCGTATTCACGCTGATGTTTATCGACCTGAACGGCTTCAAACAGGTGAATGATACCTTTGGTCACGACGCGGGGGATGCGGTTATCCGTATCTGTGCGGAGCGCCTCAGCAACTGCATGCGGCGCAGTGATTCTGTGGCGCGCATGGGCGGCGATGAATTTACGCTGCTGTTGCAGAACATTGAAAACCATACGGACATTGCACACATCGCCCAGAAAGTTATCGACTCCATTTCCTTGCCGGCGCAGATCAGTGGATACGAGGTAGTAGTCGGTTGCAGTATCGGAATCGCCATGTATCCCCAGGCGGGCCGCGATGCGGATACTCTGCTGAAAAATGCTGACCTGGCGATGTATAAAGCCAAGCAGGACGACGGCAGCAGTTACTGTTTCTTCACCGACGCCATGAACCAGGATGTGCGCCGGCAGCTGCGCCTTGAATCCGATCTGCGTCAGGCGTTAAAGAAAGAACAGTTTTTTCTCGAATACCAGCCGCGCATCGACGTCAATACCGGCCGGATCATCGCGCTTGAATCGGCGCTGCGCTGGAATCATCCGGAGCGCGGCGTATTGAGCGCTGGTGAATTTGTTGCCATCGCGGAAGATACCGGATTGATCACCGCCATCGGTTACTGGGCTATTCGTCAGGCCTGTATCGATCTTAAAAAACTCCATGCCGTATTCGGTGAAGAACTGGTGATGTCCATCAATCTTTCTGTCCGACAATTCAAAGATGATCGACTGGTGCAGGAAATCGCTACCATCTTTACGGATACGAACATTCAGCCGGGCGATATTGAATTTGAACTGACAGAAACGTCGTTCATGGAAAACATTGACCTGGTGAGTTTATGCATGCGGCCGCTGTCATTCTTCGGTATAAATTTTTCGCTGGGAAATTTCGGTACCGGCAGCTCATCATTTTTACATCTGCAGCGGCTGCCGATTACGGCGGTGAAGATTGATTCCCGTTTTATGGTGGAACTGCAGCGCAGCCGCAATGATCGTCGGCTGGTTTCAGCCATGATCAATCTTGCCCGCAACCTGGGCAAGATTGTCATCGCCGACGGTGTGGAAAACGAAGAGCAGAAAGAATGGCTGGTACAGAGTGGCTGCGATCATCTGCAGGGAAGTTTCTTTGCTGAGCCGCAACCGCTGCATGAAATTTTTCCCATGCTGCGTAAAAATCCTTTGCATAATTGAACGTCAGCCATGTTGCTGCATGCTCAGACGGTGGAGGAGTTCTGCCGGTCCAGCGTGCGGTAACTCAACGCTTCGGTAATCTGCACCGTTCCCGGTTGTTCCTTTCCCTCCATGTCTGCCAGCGTGCGAGCGACTTTTAATACACGATGATAAGCGCGGGTCGACAGCCCGAGTTTATCGATAGCCTGTTCCAGCAATAATTTGTCAGTCTTATTCAGCACGCAATACCGCTCCAGTTCCGGTGCATTGAGCTGATGATTGTATTTTCCCTGACGATCGAATTGCCGACGGCGGGCCTGCTCGACCCGTTGCCGCACGGTTTCACTGTTATCGCCGGTGGAAGGGCCATGCAGCTCGCCGTGCTTGAGTGCTCTCACCGGTATATGCATGTCAATCCGATCCAGCAGCGGACCGGAGATCTTGTCGCGATAACGACGGACCTGATCCGGTGTGCAGCGGCAGCGATCAGCATCACTGCCGTGATAACCGCAGGGGCAGGGATTCATGGCTGCCACCAGCTGAAAGGATGCAGGAAAGGTGACCTGAGCTTTGGCTCGGGAGATTCTTACTTCGCCACTCTCCAAAGGTTCACGCAGTACTTCCAGCACCTGACGCTGAAACTCCGGCAGCTCATCCAGAAAAAGCACGCCGCGATGCGCCAGAGAAATTTCTCCCGGGCGGGGATTGGCGCCGCCGCCCACGAGTGAAATTGCAGAGGCGGTGTGATGAGGTGCGCGAAAGGGGCGTCTGCGCCATGGGGGTGACCCGGTATGCGGAGCCACGGAGTAAACGGCGGCAACGTCCAGCATCTCCCGCTCGTTGAGAACCGGCAATATGCCAGGAAGACGGCTGGCCAGCATGGTTTTGCCGGTGCCGGGCGGTCCGTAAAGCAGCAGATTATGTCCACCGCTCGCGGCTATTTCCAAGGCACGTTTTGCCTGGGCCTGGCCTTTCACATCACTCAGATCCGGATGGTCTTCCGGTTCGGGGGTGACCACCGCCTCCGCCTGAAACAGAAACTCCCGTTGATGCAGATGCGCACAGACCTGTAACAGACTCTCGCTGCCATAGACGCGGGTGATACTGCTCAAGGCAGCTTCGTCGGCATTGGAAGCGGGGAGGATCAGACGTCGCTGCGCGTCGCCGCAGGCGAGGGCTGCCGGCAGGGCGGCACTGACCGGGCGGAGTGCTCCGGACAATGCCAGCTCACCCAGAAACTCATAGTCGTCGAGGCTTTCNNTAGGAAGCTGGCCGGAGGCGGCNAGGATACCCAGGGCGATGGGCAGGTCGTAACGCCCCCCTTCTTTGGGCAGGTCGGCCGGAGCCAGGTTGACGGTGATNCGCCGTGCAGGGAATTCGAGGTGGCTGTTGAGGATNGCACTGCGCACGCGGTCCTTGCTTTCCTTTACGGCCGTCTCCGGTAGTCCCACGATGGAAAGGCTCGGCAGCCCGTTGGATAGATGAACTTCTACCGTAACCAAGGGGGCATGGATGCCCAGTTTTGCTCGTGAATAGACGATGGCCAATGACATAGGCATTCCTTGCGATGTCGATAAACAGGCTGTGCACTATAAACAAACCGGTTGGCTAAATAAACCGGGTGCGGCAGCTCAAGGGAGGTGCAGGCAGGCGCAGCGTAGCGGGAACACAGGCGTCAGGCATCGCCGTGCCGTGATTCAAGCTCCGCCAGCTGCTGCTCCAGCTGCTCGATCCGCTCCCGGGTGCGCTGCAGCACTGCCTGTTGCGCATCAAATTCTTCCCGGGTCACCAGATCCAGGCGGCTGAGGGCGGATTGAAGGGCGAGGTGCAGCTCGCGTTTCGGCAGGAGAGCGGATAACTCCGGCAGATTTTTCTGTAATTCCTGTAACAGGCGTTGGGCGAAGTCGGTGATCATCATCAAGCCTCGGGTCGCTATTCAAAGTTGTGCAGTCTACTCCCTGTCGATTCCTCTGTCTTAATTCTCCCTGCCTCATCTGAAGGATCAGGTGCCGCCTGCCGTTTCGTTGTGCAAAAACGGTGCGCGGCGATATTTGCTTCGCACTAAATCGGTGCGCGCCACAGCGCAAATTCATGATTATTTCTCACCCACGGCATACAAATCTTCTTATCCCGTTGAAAACCAAAGTTTTTTTGGTTTTGGCCTGCTCTATGCAAAGTTCCATTTGAGGACACAGTTAATGGTACTGGCTTAGGCCTTTACCGCAATGCCCGCGTTGCAATGTCGTGCACAGCCGATGGAGATAAGGCAATACCAAGGTTGAGTGTCTGGTGCGATGTGAGCGCCGGTCATGGGTGTGCAGCCGGGTCACCAATTCCGATTTGTCCCGCACAGCAGTGCGAGGTTTTTTCAGGAGCAGATCAATGAAACTGGTAACAGCGATCATCAAGCCATTCAAGCTCGATGTGGTGCGTGAAGCGCTCTCCGAGATTGGGGTGCACGGCATGACGGTAACCGAAGTGAAGGGATTTGGTCGGCAAAAAGGCCACTCTGAGCTCTATCGTGGTGCGGAATACGTGGTGGACTTCCTGCCCAAAACCAAGATTGAGATTGCCGTTTCCGAAACGGAGTTGGATGCAGTAGTGGAGGCAATCGCCAAAGCCGCAAACAGCAACAAGATCGGCGACGGCAAAATCTTTATATCAACCCTGGAGCAGGTCGTGCGCATACGTACGGGCGAAACAGGCGAACAAGCAATTTAAATTAAACAACTTTAAGATCGGGGAATGAGCGATGGAAGAGAATATTTATCATCTTCAATATGCCTTGGACACATTTTACTTTTTAGTCTGCGGCGCATTGGTGTTCTGGATGGCTGCAGGCTTTGCCATGTTGGAAGCAGGTCTTGTTCGCGCCAAAAACACCACAGAAATTCTGGTCAAGAACGTCGGTTTGTTTGCGGTATCCTGCACCATGTATCTGATCTGTGGCTACGCCGTAATGTACGACGGCGGTGTCGTAGTCGCCGGTATTCAACATATTGACGTCACGGAAACTCTGGGCGCTTATGTCGAGCGGGCTGACTTCACCGGCGACTCCATCTACTCGAAAGCGTCTGACTTCTTCTTTCAGGTCATGTTTGCTGCTACCGCGATGTCAATCGTGTCCGGTGCTGTGGCTGAACGTATGAAACTGTGGCCATTCCTCGCCTTTGCGGTAGTTATGACGGCGTTCATCTACCCTCTCGAAGGATCCTGGACCTGGGGTGGCAACGCAGTGTTTGGCATGTACAACCTGGGTGACCTTGGTTTCTCTGACTTTGCTGGCTCGGGCATCGTGCACCTCGCTGGTGCTTCAGCAGCCCTGGCTGGTGTACTGCTGCTGGGCGCACGTAAAGGCAAATATGGCCCTAACGGCACCATCAACGCTATCACTGGTGCAAACCTGCCGCTGGCTACACTGGGAACCTTCATTCTGTGGATGGGCTGGTTCGGCTTCAACGGTGGTTCAGTGCTGAAACTGGGCGACATTGCGAACGCCAACTCAGTAGCTATGGTATTCCTCAACACCAACGCTGCTGCCGCTGGTGGTCTGGTTGCCGCCTTACTGGTTGCTCGTCTGCTGTTCGGCAAAGCTGACCTGACGATGGCGCTGAACGGTGCGCTGGCCGGTCTGGTTGCGATCACTGCGGAACCCTCGACTCCCACTGCGCTGGGCGCATTGATCATCGGTGCGCTGGGTGGCGTGATAGTAGTCTTCTCTATCGTTGGTCTGGACAAACTGAAAATTGACGACCCGGTTGGTGCGATCTCAGTGCACGGTGTTGTCGGTATCTTTGGCCTGCTGGTTGTACCCTTCACCAATGACGGGGCAACCTTTGTTGGCCAGATCGTCGGTGGCCTCACCATCTTCGTCTGGGTATTCGTTACCAGCTTGATCCTCTGGTCAATCCTCAAAGTGGTCATGGGAATCCGTGTCTCTGAAGAAGAAGAGTATCAGGGTGTGGATATCTCAGAGTGTGGTATGGAAGCCTACCCGGAATTTACCAACAAATAAAATTCTGTCAGGCCGTCGCCCGGGTTTCCGGGCGACGAACAGTAAAGCCAAGATCTTGCAGTAACCTTGCTCCTGATGAGCGGATGATTTTCGCTGTCGTTGAGTGTATCGTAGCGGAACTTCACTGGCATTTCGGGGTTCTCAACCCAACGGCTGTAGCCATCA
>Ga0065721_10049722_pt1 | contig 28120 bp, 24 predicted proteins | sample Mesricmetagenome_FD_59108 | JGI IMG/M metagenome (GOLD analysis project Ga0065721, IMG submission 59108) | Mesophilic microbial community from rice straw/compost enrichment Sample: eDNA_1 v2 (version 2) | ecosystem: Engineered > Solid waste > Grass > Composting > Bioreactor | place: USA: Davis...
AAGTCCCGGCTTCTGTGATTCAAGCCCGCCTCCGCGAGCGAAGCTCCGCTTCGTCGGTGCGGGCTCCCGTAGATGATGCCGTTACCGCACCCCGGTAGCCGCCCCCGTTGTCGTTAGCCCGCACCGACGAAGCAGAGCTTCGCCCGCGGAGGCGGGCTTGAATCACAGAAGCCGGGACTTCAGTCCACGGCGGTAACGGGGCTGTGACGCCCCCCTCCGATTACACCCGCGCGGACGCGTGTTCGACCACGGCGCGGTCCTGCTTGCCGGGCGCCCGGGCGAGCAGCTTGTTCAGGGCGTTCAGGTACGCCTTGGTCGCGGCGACGATGATGTCGGTGTGCGCGGCATAGCCCGTGAAGACCTCCTCGCCGGCCCGGATACGGATGGTGATGGACGCCTGAGCGTCCGTGCCCTCCGTGACGGACTGGAGCGCGATCTCCGTCAGGTCGTTGGGGACGCGCACAATGCGGTTGATGGCGCGGTATACGGCGTCCACCGGGCCGTTGCCCGTGTCGGCGTCCATCAGGATCGCCCGGTTCTCGTGGCGCAGCTTCACCGTCGCCGTGGGCATGCCGCTGTCGCCGCAGACCACCTGCACCTGCACCAGTTCATAGACCTGCGCGCCCTGCCGCGCCTCGTCGGTTGCCAGCGCCTCCAGATCCTCGTCGTACACGACCTTCTTCCGGTCGGCCACGGTCAGGAACCGCTGGTACACCCGCTCAAACTGCTCATCGTCCTCGAACGTGAAGCCCAACTCCCCCAGGCGGTGCTTGACCCCGTGGCGGCCCGAGCGGGGCGAGAGGATAATCTTCGACTCGTTGATGCCCACCGTCTTCGGGTCGATGATCTCGTAGGTGGTGCGCTCTTTCAGCACGCCATCCTGGTGGATACCGGACGAGTGCGCGAAGGCGTTCGCCCCCACTATCGACTTGTTCGGCTGCACCAGGATGCCCGTCAGGTTGGACACCAGGCGGCTGGTCTTATAGATCTCCGTGGTGACGATGCCCGTCTCCAGGCCAAACAGGTCCTTACGGGTTTCCAGCGCCATCACGACCTCTTCCAGCGCCGTGTTGCCCGCGCGCTCCCCGATGCCGTTGATGGTGCACTCCACCTGCCGGGCGCCGTTCTTCACCGCCGCCAGCGAGTTCGCCGTGGCCATGCCCAGGTCGTTGTGGCAGTGCGCGGAGATGATCGCTTTGTCCGCGTTCGGCACGTGCTCCAGAATGCCGCGGATCAGCGCGCCGTACTCCTCCGGGTATGTGTAGCCGGTGGTGTCAGGGACGTTGATGACGGTCGCGCCGGCTTTAATCACGGCCTCGATGACGCGGTACAGATACTCCGGGTCCGCCCGACCGGCGTCCTCGGTAAAGTACTCGATGTCCTCGCAGCCCAGCGACTTCGCATGCGCCACCGCGGCGACGCCCATCTCCAGGGCCTCGTCGGCGGTCTTGCGCAGCTTGTACTTGAGGTGGTTCTCGGAGACCCCGAGGCCGGTGTGGATGCGCGGGCGGGCTGCGCCCTTGAGCGCGTCCCAGGCCACATCAATGTCCTCTTTGCGGGCGCGGGTCAGGCCGCACACCACGGGGGTCTTCACCGCCGCCGCGATGCGCTGCACGGCCTGGAAGTCGCCGGGCGAGGAGATGGGGAACCCGGCCTCGATGATATCCACCCCCAGCCGCTCCAACTGCCGGGCAATCTCCACCTTCTCCTCGACATTGAGGCTCGCGCCCGGCGACTGCTCGCCGTCCCGCAGGGTGGTGTCGAATATGTGGATGCGATTGTTGCTCTCGCTGCTCATGCTGTTTGTTGCCTTTCACACTCCGATGCGGCGCAGGCACTCCGGCACACGGCGCGGGTCCAGCGGCAGGTCGTCCCGATACCGCTTGTCCCGCCACGGCGGCGGATCTGTGAGCGCCGATAGGCCCCAGAACTGCTTCCAGGGCACCTCGTTCGTCCGCAGCAACATCGCCGCCAGGTGTTGCAGATCGCGCTGCTCGATGTCCTGGAGCAGCTCACGCCGCTTCGAGGCCAGGTACCGGGCCACATGGCCCCAGTTCGCGCACCGGGCGGCGTCGGTTACCTCGTTGGGCATCCGGCTGAGCGCCGCCTCCTCCACCAACGCCCGGTACTCCGGGAACGATTTCGCATAGGGGCGCCACTCCGGGTAGGGCGCCTGGTGTTGCCAGCGCTTGCCGATGTCGTCCAGCGTCTGGAGGGACATCGCCACTGCCACCACCTCGATCAGTCCATTGGTGCGGCGCGGGTCCATCATCACGTGCGCCAGTTCGTGACCGAGCTGGTACGCCAGGCGCGCATAGTCCCGGCGCGTGACGCTCAGACCCACCCGAAGGGTCCGCTCGTCGCTCGCCACGCTGGTCATGGGGCCCGCGGGGCGGACGTAGCACACGATGGGCATCTTGACCGGCGCCTCCTTGCCCATCCGAAGACGCACGACCTCCAGCACATCCCGCGCGACCGCCTTCAGGTCCTCACGGGTATCCGACGGAAAGGAACTGTCGAGGTGAACGTTCATCGGGGTGTACGCTCCGCTGCCGCTTCTGCGGCCCCCGCGGCGCCGTCGCCGCGCTTTCCTGATCCCTATTCCGACCGCTCCGACTTCTCTGACTTCTCCAACCGCTGCCGCAACTCCCGCAGGCGCTCCCGGTCCGGCGCCTGCCCCTGCTGCGCGGGTATATCGCCCGGCACGGGCGGGGGGCGGAACTGCTCCGCATTGAGCCAGTAGACGATTCCCCAGATGATTACCGAGACCACGAGGATGCCCGTCCCGATAAGGCAGCCGATACAGCCCTCCTCAGGAGACAGCACCCGCTGTGGGGGGCGGGGCCCGCTCCGGGAGCGGGCGAAGTTATTCTTCGACGCCCCCGGAGCGGGTCCCGAGCCACTGCTGCTGCGACCGTTCGAACCGTGCGGATCACCTGGGGTGTCCATTACAGTTCGATTTTACGGCCTCCGTCGCCAACTGTCTGCACTTCCTTCTGCGTTTCCGTCGCCGGCACGGTCACGGTCTCGGGCTTCTTGACCCAGGACATCATGCCGCGCAGTTCGCTGCCGACCTGCTCGATCAGGTGATCCTGGTCGCGGCGGGCCAGCGCATTGAACATCGGCCGTCCAGCGCGGTTCTCCAGAATCCACTCCTTGGCGAACGCGCCGGACTGGATCTCGTCGAGGATTTCGCGCATCCGCTTCTTGGTGTCCTCGTCCACGACGCGCGGGCCGCGGGTCATATCGCCGAACTGGGCGGTGTCAGAGATGGAGTAGCGCATCCCGGCGATGCCCGCCTCGTACATCAGGTCCACGATCAGCTTCAGCTCGTGCAGGCACTCGAAGTAGGCGATCTCCGGCTGATACCCGGCGTTCACCAGGGTCTCGAAGCCCGCCTTCACCAGCGCCGTCGCGCCGCCGCAGAGAACGGCCTGCTCACCGAACAGGTCGGTCTCGGTCTCCTCCTTGAAGGTCGTCTCCAGGACGCCTGCACGGGTGCCGCCCACGCCCTTGGCCCACGCCAGCGCCCGCTCCTTCGCCTTGCCGCTGTAGTCCTGGTGGACGGCGATAAGGCAGGGGACGCCCTTGCCCTCGGTGAACACGCGGCGCACGAGGTGGCCCGGTCCCTTCGGGGCGACCATGAACACATCCACGTTCGGCGGCGGCACGATCTGGCCAAAGTGGATGTTGAAGCCGTGGCCGAACGCCAGCGCGTCGCCGGGGCCCAGGTTCGGCTCGATGTGCTCCTTGTAGAGCGCCGCCTGGAACTCGTCGTTGACCAGGATCATCACCACGTCCGCGGCCTTCGCTGCGTCGGCGACGGGGAACACCTCGAAGCCGTCCTGACGCGCCTTGTCGGCGGACTTGCCCTCACGCAGGCCGATGATGACCTTCATCCCGGAGTCGCGCAGGTTCAGCGCATGCGCGTGCCCCTGGCTTCCGTATCCGATCACGGCCAGCGTCTTGTCCTTCAATTCGTCCAGCGAGGCGTCGGCCTCGTAGTAGATCGTCACAGGCATTCGAATCGTTTCTCCCTGATGTCGCCGCCGCGGGTCGATGCCACGGCCGGCAGTGCGCGCCGTGGACTGAAGTCCCGGCTTCCGAAATTCAAGCCCGCGGAGGCGGGCTGTAGACAAAGAAGGTAGGCGTCAGGAAGCGGCAACTGCTGATGCTTACCGTAGTCGGCGCAGGCCGACGGGAATCACCGAAGCCGGGACTTCAGTCCGCGGCGTGTGGTGTCGCCCCAGAGTCCGTGCTGCTGTCCGCCGGTGACAGGAACGACCACGCTACTCCGCCTGCGATGCCGACCACCACGAACAGGGCGATCACCGCGAACAGGTTCCGCACGGTGTCCAGGCCGAGCCCGTCCGCGATGGCGTTGTAGAGGCGCCACAGGATGCCCATGAGAACGGGCGGCCCGCCCCACCCGAGGGCGGCGGGGACGGGACGCCCGCCCCGCGCCCGCGCGACGAGCCCGGCGGCAATGGCTACCACGACCCCGAGGATCAGGATCGCGGTAAACAACGTGTCCGCCTGCTGTCGCGTGACGAGTTCCAAGTGGATGGCCCCCACCCCTACCCCTCCCGCATTGATGGGGGAGGGGAATCGCTTTTACACGGTGCGAGGACCGCGCATCATGGCGATGCGGCCCGTGCGCACCAGCTCGCGCACCCCGAACTGCTCCATCTGCTTCTCGAACGCGTCGATCTTATCGGAACCGCCCGTCACCTCAATGACATAGGTACGGTCCGAAACATCGATCACGCGTCCCCGGAAGATGTCGATAAGCTGCATCAGCTCCAGCCGCTGACCCGCCTCGGCGTTCACCTTCACCAGCGCCAGTTCACGAGCGAGCAGGGGGGTGTCCAGGTAGTCGTACACCTTGAGCACATCCACCAGCTTGTGGAGCTGCTTGGTAATCTGCTCCAGCACGTCCGCGTCGCCCGCGACCACGATCGTCATGCGCGACACGAGCGGGTCCTCGGTGATGGATACGGTGAGCGACTCGATATTGTAGCCGCGTCGGGCAAACAGGCCCGACACCCGCGCCAGAACGCCGGGTTCGTTATTGACCAGGACCGTAATCGTATGCTGCTCCTGCACGCCGCGCAGCCCTCCTGCAAATGATGTAGCGCCGCCGCTTGAGGGCGCTGTCGCCGATGCCATAGTGTATTACTCCTCAGTCTACCGCCCCGCGCTTCAAAGGCGGGACGCCGAAAACCTTCCGCACGGTATCGCTGGCCGACCGGGCGACCGGCGGGAGCGGTGTGGCGTCGCCCCCGTTTCCGAAGAGCGTGCCGTATCGCTGCGGCTGCCCGATCCGCTTCAGGAATGCGTCCCAGGACGTTGCCAGAATCGGCCGGGCCTCCTGGGCGCCTCGCAGCGCCGCCACCATCGCCAGTTCGTGCGCCAGCAGAAGCTGGCGCGCCGTCCGCTCGCCGTCCTCCTGCTGTCCGGCCGTTGCCAGCAGCGCCCGGGCGGCGTTGCGGTAGTCCGCGGGCGTCTTCAGTTCGTCCGCCTGGTACAACTTCAGTACCTCCGCCGCGAGCTTCCCTGCCTCGGCGCGTGAGGTGGCCGGGTCGCCAGCCTGCGCCGCCGCCTCCGCCAGACGCTTCGCCGCCGGTCGGTCCTTCTGCGCCTCCTGCCACGTCGGGTCCATCCGCTGCTTCAGGTGGGCGGCCAGGGAGTCGAAGACCTTCATGGTCCCCATCGGCCCTTCCTTCTTCGCAACCGCGAGCGGCGCCATAAACAGGTCCGCCCGCAGCGTGTCGGTGACCGCCAGGTCGCCCTCCTCGTCCGTCGTCTGTATCTGCGAGCCGTCGGGCGTCGGTTTTGCCTCTCCCTGTGCGCCAAACCGCTGCTTGCGGCCTACGGACAGCAGGAACCGGTCCTCGGCCAGCACGGGCAGGTTGTTGAACCCACGACTCCGCGAGGTCAGCAGCGCCACGAGCGCGAGTTCGTGCGCGACCAGATAATCGTCGGGCGTCACGCCGTGCTGGAATATCAGCGCGGCGTGGTCGAAATCTTCCGGTGTAACGACCTTATCCTGCTCCAGCAGCTCGCGCACCCGCGCCAGCCGCTTCCGGTCCCGCTCCGCGATGGCCTCCAGTTCCGCCGGGCTGACTTTGCTCCAGTCCCGCTGCCGGTCCGCCTGGTCTTCGTCCCGGAGGCGCTTCAACTCGTCACTCGCCGGCCCCTTCTCGACCGGCGGCGGGGGCGTCGGGGCGGGCGCTTTCGGCGGCTCCTGCGGCGTCTGCCGCACCGCGGCAACCGGCCCGCCACCGACCGCCAGCAGTATCCCCGCGGCGAGAATCTTCGCGAATCGGCTCATGCGGCGCCCTCCTCCTCTCCGGGTTCTTCCCAGGCCCGCAACAGGTCCGCCTCGCGCGGATGACCGCGCAGCAGGCGGCGCAACTCCGCATCGTCGGCGCCCTCCGCACAGGCGCGGGCGATCTCGAAATCCAGCGCGGCGTCGTCCTCTGCCACCCCCACCGCGGCCTCCCGCAGTCGGTCCCGGCCTATGTACCGCTCCAGCAGCGCCGCCATGTCCCGCAGGAACGCCTGCCGGTGGGCGTTCCACTGCCCCGGCGGCGGCACCGCGGCCGTAACTCGCTCCCGGATGTCAGGCGGCAGCGCCGCCCGCAGCCGCTTCGGCGATACCACCACCAGCGGGTCCTCCGCCAGCGGGAGGGCGTCCCAGTGACGCTGGAACGCCTCCAGACAGTCGCTCACGTCGTCGGCGCCGCCCTTTGTCGGACGCCGCGTTTCGTCGCAGACATCGGTGCGCCACCCGCCCAGCGCGCGGTAGAACGCCAGGAACCAGCCTATGTCCCGCGTCTCCGCCTCGGGCACCAGTGGCAGGAACGCCCGGCGCAGGTACCCGACAAACAGTGAGTCGCCGAAGTAGAAGAAGCGCTCCGGCGGCGGAGCCTCTCCCACGATGACCAGGTGCACCACCTCCGGGCGGTACACCGCGGCGGCCAGGCGTCGGTACCGCCGCACCGAAGGCATCACGCCCCGGGGCTCTTCCCGTCGGCGTTCGGCTCGCTCTCCGCGTCCGCATCGCCGTTGCCGTCGCTGCTGCTGCTGCTGCCGCTGTTATGCTTCTTCTTTGCTGCCAGAAAGCCGAGCCCGACCACCGCCGCGGCCACAGCCACTCCCGCCGCCACCCTGGGAAGCGGGTCCGGCGCGGGCGGCGGCAGGTACACGATGCCGTTCTCGTCCGTGACGACGGGGTCGGTGACGTAGCGCCCCTTCAGGGGGATGATGAACGCCTCCGAAAACTCCGCCAACCGCTCCGGCAGGTCATCGCCCGAAAGCGCCTCGCCATGCCCCGGCCCCAGCACCAGGGGCTCCAGCGCCGCCAGCCGCTTCACCGACTTGCGGGCGGCGGTCCAGTCGATGGTCGTGGCGGAGGGCGGCCGGAACAGGCCCGGCTCGCGCCGCGTCCACCCGCTCACCGTGTCCACGTTGTAGGTCGTCACCGCGTCCCCGGTGAGCAGGACACGGTCCGACTCGCGGAAAAAGGCGACCTGCCCCGGTGCATGGCCCGGGGTGTGGTGCCAGTGCCACTCCGGCAGACCGGGTACCGACCCGTCCTCCGGGAGCGGCTGGTAGTGGTCCGAGAGGTCCACCGCGTACGGCTTGAAGAACCGGGACATGAACGCGAACGCACCGCCAACCGTGGGGTCTGCGGGCGGGTAGGTCGCCTGGCCCGTAATGAACGGCTTTTCGAGCGGGTGGGCGTACACCGGCACCCCCCAGTAGCTCGCCAACTCCAGCGCCGACCCGATGTGGTCCATGTGCCCATGCGTCAGCAGGATCGCCTCCGGACGGGAGTCCGCGCCGAATCGGCCAGACGCCACGTTCCGGACCTGCTCAAAGTGACCGGGCATGCTGGTGTCTACCACCACCCACGGCTCGCCCGGCTCGCCGACGAGGTAGACGTTGCCGATGTTGAACTCGATCTGCAGGACGCCCGGCGCGATAAGACGCATAGTTCTGGTTCTCCTGGTTGGTCGCCGGTGGGGGCATCTGTCGCCGGCTTCGGAGCCCTCACCCCCTGCCCCCTCTCCCGGCGCTGCGGGAGAGGGGGCGCGATGGGGCCTGGGGCGGCTACTTGGCCTCGTGGCCTCTACTACCGCGTGCTACCGCGCTACGTCTACGACCTCGCCCGGGGCGGGCAGGCGATCGTCCGCGGCCTCCTGGTTCTCGCCCTGCTGAGCGGTAACCACGACCACCTCCGACGGCTTCGCGCCCGGCGTCACATGGCACGTGTTGACCGGCTCCTCCGCCGGGTCATCCGGCCGGCGTACCACCATGTCGTCGATGGTCTGGCCGGACGGAATCATCGGGTAGACATTGGTCTCGCGGGTCACGCGGAAGTCGATCACCACCGGGCCAGGCGTCGCCATCGCCTCGCGGATCGTCGCCTCCACGTCCTCCGGACGCTCGCAGCGCAGGCCACGCACGCCGTACGCCTCCGCCAGCTTCACGAAATCCGGCGCCGCCTCCAGGTTCACGTGGCTGTAGTGCCGCTGCCAGAACATCTCCTGCCACTGGCGCACCATACCCAGGAACTGGTTGTTCAGCAGCGCGACCTTCACGGGGAGCTGGTAGATGGAGGCGACCATGAGTTCCTGGACGCACATCTGGAACGAGCCGTCGCCGGAGATGCACCAGACCGGCGTCTCACCGCCCAGGCCGAACGCCGCCCCGATGGCCGCGGGCAGGCCGAAGCCCATCGTGCCCAGGCCGCCGGAGGTGATGAACTGGCGGGGCTTGCGCATACCGAAGTGCTGCGCCGCCCACATCTGGTGCTGGCCGACGTCCGTGGTCACCACGGCGTCGTTGTTGGTCAGGCGCGCGACCTCGCGAATCACAAACTCGCTGTGCAGCAGGCCGTCCTCGGAGCCGTCCGGCGCCTCCAGCGGGAACTCCGCCTTCCACTTGCCGATCTCGTTGTTCCAGGCCGCCAGGTCGTTGCGCGGCTCTACATACTTGAGCAACTCGTTCAGGAACGAGCGCACGTCGCCCACGATCGGCACCTCGGCGCGGCGGACCTTGTTCATCTCCGCCGGGTCGATGTCCACATGGATGACCTTCGCGCCCGGGGCAAACGCCGAGACCTTGCCGGTCACGCGGTCATCGAAGCGGGCGCCCAGCGCGATAAGCAGGTCGCAGTGGTGGACCGCGTAGTTGGCGTAGGCCGTGCCGTGCATCCCGAGCATCCCCAGCGAGAGCGGGTGGTTCTCGGGGAAGGTGCCCAGGCCGTGCAGGGTGGTGGTCACCGGGATGCCGACCCGGTTCGCCAGCTCCAGCAGCTCCTCATGGGCGTGGGCGGCCTTGGCACCGCCGCCGACGTACAGCACCGGCCGCTTCGCCTCGGCGATAAACTCGGCCGCGCGCTTGACCTGGAGGGCGTTGACCTTGAAGTTCGACTTGAACGACTTCATCTCGACCTGCTGCACGGCGTCCGGGTCATACTCCACCACAGCGCGGGAGACGTCCACCGGGATGTCCACCAGCACCGGCCCGGGCCGCCCGGAGCGGGCGATATGGAACGCCTCGTGGATGATGCGGGGCAGGTCGCGTACATCCTTCACCAGCCAGTTGTGCTTGGTGATGGGCATGGTGATGCCGGTGATGTCCGCCTCCTGGAAGGCGTCCTTGCCGATGACCTCGGTGCGGACCTGGCCGGTGATGGCCACCAGCGGGATCGAGTCCATCATGGCATCGGTCAGCGGGGTGACCAGGTTGGTGGCGCCGGGGCCGGAGGTGGCCAGCACGACACCGACCTTGCCGGTGGCGTGGGCGTAGCCCTCCGCCATATGCCCGCCGCCCTGCTCGTGGCGCACCAGGACGTGCCGGATGAAGTCGCAGTGGTAGAGCTCGTCGTAGAGCGGAATGACGGCCCCGCCCGGATACCCGAAAATCGTGTCGACGCCCTCGCGTCGCAGACACTCCAGCAGGGCACGCGCCCCGGTCGTTTTGATCGTCGCCATCGCTGCTCTTGCTCCTCGGTCGTCCTCGCTCTTAAAAAGCGTGCTCACTCTATCGGGCGAGGTGCTTACAAACACAAAAACCCCTCGTCCCGATATGCCTGATTTCGTGCAGGCGCATCGGGACGAGAGGTTCGTGAAAACGCTCCCGCGGTACCACCCGAATTGCCGCCTCGCCGCCGCCTCAGCCGCTATCCCCGCAGTAGGGGACGCGCCGGACGGTGAAAAGGTCGGCCACTCGTTGCGCTGTATCGGGCGCACCCGGGGCCCCTACTGCGCGACGCGGCTGCGTCGTGGTTCAGGACACGGCTCTGAGGGGAGTTTCGATCGTATCGCGCTGTCGCCTCGCACCACCCGGCGACTCTCTGAAAATACGCGACGCGCCTACTGGCCTCGTCAACGCCATCACACTCTGCGGTTGTTGGGGAGAGGATACCACGCCCTCCCGGGAGCGTCAATGCCGCGCGGCCGAAACCGCCCGAAGTGGGCGCTTTTCAGCGGGCGGCTTTCTTCGCCAGCGCCTCGCGGACCGTCTTCTCCAGCGCCTCGCCGCGCAGGGCATTGCCGCTGGCCAGGATCGTCCCCGTGTCGCCGTCCACCAGGTACGCCGCCGGGATCGCGTCCACCGCGTACAACTGGGCGATCTCAGCCTTCCAGTACTTGCCGTCGTAGATCTGGGGCCAGGGCATGTTGCGCTCCTTCGTGAACTTGGTCAGCTTCTCCAGCGCATTCTCCTGGTCCAGGCTGATTCCCAGTACGTCGAGTCCCTTGTCCTTGTACGCCTCATACACGCGCGTCAGGTTGGGAAGCTCGGCGATGCAGGGGCCGCACCAGGTCGCCCAGAAGTCCACCAGCACCACCTTGCCCTTGTAGGACGACGGGAACTGTAGCGCCTTGCCGTCCGTGGTTGTGGCGGAGAAGGGGACGGCAGGCCGGCCCGCGGACAGGTCCGGCGGCGGCAGCACCTCGGCGACGGTCTGCGCCGATTTCGTGAACCGAAGCGCCAGGCTGCCCTCGCCCGCCGTCCCGATCTCGGGCTTCACCTCGTAGGTCGTGCCCCCGATGTTGAAGGGCTTCGCCGCGCCGTACTTCTCGCCGCGCCGGTCGAACACTCCGTTTCCGTTCACGTCGATGGCGACATCCACCGCCTCGGGCTTCGAGAAGTCGCCCGTCGCGGCCCGGTCATCCAGCATGACCCGGTAGGTCTTGCCGCCGATCTGCGCTTCACCCTCCAGGGCATAGTCCCGGTAGTACAGGATCACGTCCTTCAACTGAGGGCGCTTGTCGTCCTTCGGGTCGAAGCGGTACAGGTTGAGCGAAACGGGCACGGTGCGCCCACCCAGGGAAAGGGGCGCCATCGCTGCGCCCTGGTGCATCACCAGGGGCGAGTCCCCCGCGTAGGGTTTCTTCTGCCAGGACACGGGCGCGTCGTCGGTCAGGTCGCCGTTGCCGTTGGCATCCACATACAGGCGGGCGTCACCCGTCGCCGGCTCGTCCAGTAGGATCGTGACGGTGTTCGGGCCGAACGCGAGCGTACCGTAGCGCGGGGCGCGCAGATTCGCCGGGAGCTTCGTGACGCTGGCGGGCTGCTTATCGGTCAGCGCCAACCGCTGGGGCATGTAGCCGCCGAGGCGCCGCGACGCCCCCTGCGCCACGACCTTCAGCGGGGCGGGATCGTCCGCCGCCGCCGCCCGCGCCGCCGGGCTCGGGACGGCCGACAGGGCAGCCGTGGCGGCGACGGTGGTTGCTGTCGCCGCTGCTGCCAGGATAGAGAATTCGTGCTTGTGACGTGTCATAAACCCATCTCCTCAGACCGGCTTCTTGAGCATGTAGTAGTAGTTGGCGTTCGGGTGGCCGCGCGGGTACTCCGGCTTGAGCAGGTCCCCGATGTTGTTCCGCCGCCAGATCTCCCCCGGCTCGCCGAGGATGGTCTCATCCGGGCGGAGCGTGGGCTTGAACGCCTTGACGTGGGCGTCTATCCAGAGAACGTTCGCCAACCCATTATGCCGCCCGTGCAGCGTGGGGTAGGTGATCGAGGGCGCCCAGTTCGCCGAAAAGAGCCTGACCTCGCCGCCGCTGATGGTCGCCGTGTCCGCCATCCACACCGTTTCCGCGGGCGCATCGATATCCCCGAGAGGCGCGCTGTACGCGGCGCTCGGCAGCAGATAGCTCTGGTTGTAGCCGTAGCCGAGTCCGTCGCTGGTGGTGGACCCCGCAGGCAGTCCGTTCGCGGACAGGCACATCTGGATGTCCGTGTTCTTCATGTAAGGCTGAAGAACTCCCTGCGTCCGATCCCATGTGTTGTCCGCGATGCGTCGCTTCGCGCTCCACACCTGATAATTGTACACGGGGTCATTCGCGATGGCATACTCCCGCAGGAACAATGTCTCGTCGTAGTCCTGGGCGTACTGGAGAGTGGCCAGGCCAATCTGCCGCAGGTTGCTCATGCAGGAGGCTTGTCGCGCCTTTTCCCTTGCCTGGGCGAACACAGGAAAGAGAATCGCAGCGAGTATCGCTATTATTGCGATCACGACGAGGAGTTCGATCAGCGTGAAAGCCGCGGAAACCGCCCGCGGCGTCCGGCAGGGAAACTGCTGGAGAAACACCTTTTCGCGCATTTTATAACTCCTTCATGCTGTCGTGGTGGACAGAAAACTATCGGGTGAGGGGACAGGCGATCAGGGCGTCGTCTTAGTGAGGGCGAAGTAGTAATCCTGTCCGGGCGAACCCTTCGGATGGTCCGGGTGCAGGATCTCGCCGATGACATTGGAGTTGTAGCGCGCCTGGGTCGCCTCGCCCGTGACGGCCTGCGACGGCGTTACCTTCATGGCCTTCGCGTGCCCGTCCGCCCACATGATGTTTGCCATGCCGCTGTGCCGGCCGTGCGCCGTGGGGGAGCGGAACACCTTGTTGTAGGACGGCGGATAGAACACATCCCACCGCTCCGGCTCTCCGGTGGTGCTGTTCAGGAAGGCGGAGTCGCCCAGAACCAGGGTCTCGGCGGGGCGCTCCATCTGGGCCAGCGAGGCGTAACCAGGGCGGTTTGTCCAGCCCGCGGCCGGATAGTCCTGATAGGTCAGGTAGTAGGTGTTATAGCCGTAGGCGACGGGGTAGAGCGTCGCCGGGGCGATGCCGCCGGCGGAGGGGCAGTCCTGAACCTGCGCGTTCTTCATGTACGGATACAGGAATCCGGCGGTCAGGTCCCACCCGCCCTGGGCGGTTATATACGCACCATGCCAGTAGGTGGAGCGGCCGGCCGAGTCGATGCGGTGCGGGACGACCGTCTCGTCGTAGTCCTGAACGTACAGCATCCACCCGATGCCGATCTGGCGGGTGTTACTCAGACAACTGGCCTGGCGGGCCTTCTCACGGGCCTGGGCGAACACCGGGAAGAGGATCGCGGCGAGGATTGCGATAATCGCGATGACGACGAGGAGTTCAATGAGCGTGAAGGCCGGCGAAAGCCGGCGGGCGGCGTGTCGGGTAGGTTGCGGACGAAGCGCGGGATGCATGGGCACCTCTTGAAAACTGCCACCGTTACGGCAGGTCGGTCGGGCATCCGGCGCCATTGCCGTATGCAGAGCTTACGAACTGAAATTCCGTCGTTGGGACTGTCTTACTGCGGGGTAGTTTGCCTCATATGTGTTTATTATGTCAAGGGCTTTAGGGCGAATCTGACACAAATTCCGTAGAGGACGGAAAAGTATTGTACGTCAATCAGATTAGTGTGCTATTCTTACCGCGGAGGCGACCGTGCTGTCAAGTCCCGCCCGGGGCGCAGGAGCGGAATTTCGAGAAGCGGCGGCGAATACGTTCGTAAAGCCTCGAAAGGTTCACCCGCTCCATGCCCCTCCGACCGTCGCACAAGGCGGCCCGATTTGAAGAGTCCGTCATCCGCGAGATGACCCGCCTGTTCCTGGACTGGCAGGAACGACACCCCGACCGACCCGGCGTCAACCTGGCGCAGGGCTTCCCCGACTTTGCCGCGCCGGAGGCGATGAAGGAGGCCGCCTGTCGCGCCATCGCGGGCGACATCAACCAGTACGCCGTCACCTGGGGCGCGCCGGACCTGCGACGGGCCATTGCGGACAACACCGCGCGGTTCTACGGCGTCCGGCCCGACCCCGCGACCGAGATCACGGTCACCTGCGGCGCGACCGAGGCGATGCTGGCGGCGCTGCTCGCGCTCACGGACCCCAGAGACGAGGTGATCGTCTTCGAGCCGTTCTATGAGAACTATGGCCCGGACGCCATCCTCTCCGATGCGGTCCCGCGCTTCGTGACGCTGCACGCGCCGGATTGGCGCTTCGACCCCGAGGAGCTGGCCGCGGCGTTCACCGACCGCACCCGCGCGATCATCATCAACACGCCGCACAACCCGACCGGTAAGGTGTTCACGCGGGAGGAGCTGGAGCAGATCGCGGCGCTCTGCGAGACCCATGATGCGTTCGTCATCACCGATGAGATCTACGAGCATATGGTCTACGACGGCGTGCGCCACGTGCGCCCGGCGGACATCCCCGGTCTGCGCGAGCGCACCGTCACCATCAGCGGCCTGTCGAAGACCTACAGCGCCACGGGCTGGCGCATTGGGTGGCTGATCGCTCCGCCCGCGGCCACGGGGGCCATTCGCAAGGTCCACGACTTCCTGACCGTGGGGGCGGCGGCCCCGCTCCAGGCTGCGGCGGCGGTCGCGCTCGACTTCTCGGACGCCTACTTCGCGGAACTGTCGCGCTCCTACCAGGAGAAGCGCGACTTCCTCCTGCCGGCGTTGCGGGGGGCGGGCCTGGAGCCGGTGGGCACGCCGCGCGGGGCGTACTACATCATGACCGACGCCTCCGCGCTGCTGGAGGCCACCGGCCTGCCGGATGACGTGGCGCTGGCGCGCTGGCTGATCGAGGAGGCGGGCCTCGCCACGGTGCCGGGGAGCAGCTTCTACCGGCGCGATGTGCGGGACGGCCGGCGCCTGACCCGCTTCTGCTACTGCAAGCGCGAGGAGACGCTGCGCCGGGCGGCGGAGTTGCTCGCCGCGCTGCCGCGCTCCGCGCGCGGGTAAGACGGCGCCCCGGTTTGCCCGCTTGTCGGGGGTTTGCTATAATCGTTTGACCGCGCGGGGACGGCCTTTCGCCCCGGCAACGTCCGGTATAGCGTGGATGTAGAGACTTTCGAGAGTGCCGCCCGGTTTGCGGAGCAGTGCGGCGCCGACTGGCGGCGCACCGCCCAGGCTTCGCCGCAGGCTACGGTCTTCCAGACCTGGGAGTGGACCGAGGCGTGGTGGCAGCACCACGGTGGCGGGGGAAAGCGGTTTCGGGGCCTGGCCTTTGCGGAGGGCGGCGAGCGGGTGGGGTTCGCCGCCCTGTTTCTGCCGGGGGCAGCCGCGCCCCTGCGGACGCTGCGGCTGGCCGGGACCGGCGGGTCGGACTACCTCGATATCGTGGCCGCGCCTGGCCACGAGGCCGCGGTGGCAACGGCGTTCTTCGGGTGGCTGGCGGCGAACCGGCGCGCCTGGGACTGGGCCGACTTCCAGCAGGTGCGCCCCGGCGCGGTGCTCGCCTCCTGCTGCTGCCCGACCGAAGGGGAGGGCAGCGGCAGCGGCGCTGCTGCTGCCGCGACCGCCCCCCCGGCGGGCCTGCGGGCGGAGTGCTGGCCGGGCGAAACCTGCCCGTTCCTCGCGCTGCCTCCCGGGGATTGGGAGGCGTTCCGCAAAACGCTGGGCAAGAAGCTGCGCCAGAACATCGGGTACTACGAGCGGGCGCTGGAGAAGCAGTTTCGCGCCGAATACCGGGTCGCGACCGCGGAGACGCTGGCCGCCGACCTGGAGGCGTTCTTCGCGCTGCATCAGGCACGGTGGCAGCGCCGGTGGATGCCCGGGGCGTTCGCCGCTGAGGGAGCGCGGCGCTTCCATGCCGATGTGGCCGCGCGTCTGCTGGCGGCAGGAATGCTGCGCCTGCACACGCTGTTGCTGGACGGCCAGGTGCGCGCGGCGATCTACTGCTTCCAGAAGGGAGAGCGGTGCTACTACTACCTGGGAGGCTTTGACCCGGAACTGGCGCGGCTCTCGGTGGGCACGGTGCTCACAGCGCGGGCCATCCGGCACGCGATCGAAAGCGACCGGGCCACCGAGTTCGACTTCCTGCGCGGCGATGAGCCCTACAAGTACCGCTGGGGCGCGCAGGACCGCCACAACCGGCGGGTGTCGGTGACGCGCGGCGGCTCGCCGCGCTCCGCCCTGCTGGAGTGCGCGGGACGTGCGACTCTGACGCTGGAAATGCGTCTAAAGACATGGATGCACCGACAGCACGGCGGCGGCGGCAGCAGCGGCGGCAGGAAAGCCGGAGGAGAGAAGCACGATGGGTAAAGCAGTAGGCGGGTTCTTCCGCTTCATCTTCGCGGTCGTTATTCTTCTGCTCCTTGGGTACAACACGTTCGAGACCTGGCGGCTCCGCCAGGAGGTAAACGCCCTCAAGCAGCAGCAGGAGCAGCAGGCGCCCGCGCCGAAGACATCGGCCGCTTCCGTTGGGCGCGGCGGCGCCGAAAGCAGCGGCAGCGCCCTGGACCTGGTGGCCCGTGCGCGCGAACACGCGAACCAGGCCCGAGCCCTGCTGCGTGAAAAGCGCTACGCCGAGGCGCAGCGGGAACTCGCTCTGGCGGCGCAGGCCACCCGGCAGGCTGGGGATGGCGCCCGCGACCAGAGCGCCGGCGCCCTCGCCAGCCTCCGCAGCACCGTGGAAAGCCTTTCCGCGCAGGCGGACTCGCTGATGCGCGACGACAGCGGCGACGGCGCCGCGAAGGGCGCGCCTCCGGGGGGCGCGGAGCGCCGGCCGGAAAAGGAAAGCGAGAAGACCAGGAGATGAGGATACCAACCGGACGACGCGCGGCGCGTACGCTCGCCGCGGCCCTGGCGGTGCTGGCGGTGGGAGGCGGGGCGGCTCTGACCACGACGGCCTGCAAGGGGCCGCGCCTGAACGCCCTGATGATGTCGAAGTCGCAGGAGGTCGAGGTCGGGCAGCAGGCGGCGCAGCAGGTGGATCAGCAGTACCGCGGGAAGTTCGTGACCAGCGGTCCGCAATACGAGCGGCTGCAGCGGGTGGCCGCCCGCATCCTGCCCCGCGCCGCGAGCGACTATGATGTGCCCTACTCCGTGAAGCTGATTAGCTCCAAGGATGTCAACGCCTTCGCGCTGCCGGGCGGTCCCATCTACTTCTATACCGGTCTGGTGGACCTGGCTGAGTCGGACGACGAACTGGCGGCGGTGCTGGGCCATGAGGCCGCGCACATCTCCCGGCGCCACGCCGCCAAGCAGGTCGCGGACGCCCAGACCAAGGGGCTGATTGCACAGCTTGCGCTCGGCCGCGCCAGCGATCTGGCCCAGGTGGCGGCGGGGATCGCGCTGCAACTGGACCAGCTTAGCTACTCGCGCAGCGACGAGGAGCAGTCCGACGAGGTGGGCTTCCAGTACCTGGTGAGCGCCGGGTACGATCCCGGGGCTATGGCGTCGTTCTTCCGCAAGATGGGAGAGGCGACCGGGGGAGGGGGGGGACCCGAGTGGCTGTCATCGCACCCGGTCACCCGAAAGCGCGTGGAAAAGGCGGAGGAGCGTGCGAAGGCATACCGACAGCAGCAGCAGGGACAGACGGCCACCCCTTGAACGCACTGACGTGCAGCCTTGCCAATAGGGGCCGGGGAGTGATCACCGCGTGAAGATCGCCGCCGTGGTTCCCGCATACAACGAGGCGGGGCGCATTGGCCCCGTGCTCGCCGCGCTCGCGGCTACCCCCGTGCTGGACGAGGTGATCGTCGTGGACGACGGCTCGGCGGATGCCACCTACCAGGCGGTGGAGGAGCACCCCGCGGTGCGAGCGTCGGGCTCGCGGTTCCGCTGCCTGCGCCACCCGCAGAACCGGGGAAAGGGCGCCGCCATGCGCCTGGGGGCGGACGCCGCGGTGGGCGCGGACGTGCTGGTGTTTCTGGATGCCGACCTGATCGGCCTCACCCCGGCACACGTCCAGGCGCTGGTCGCGCCGGTCGCCTCCGGGCAGGTGGACATGGTGCTGGGTGTGTTCCGGGGCGGGCGCGGGGCGACCACGCTGGCGCAGGTGCTCGCCCCCAATATCTCCGGACAACGGGCCATTCGGCGCGATGTCTTCCTCCGGGTGCCGTGCCTGGCCTCCAGCGGGTACGGCGTGGAACTCGCCATCACAAACTTTGTGATTGGCGAGGGCTACCGTATGACCCGCGTCATCCTGCCCGACGTGACGCACCAGATGAAGGAGGAGAAGCTGGGCCTCCTGCGCGGTCTGATCGCCCGCCTGCGCATGTACTGGCAGATGCTTCCCTACCTGCTCCGTCGCTTCCGCCGCAAGGCCCGCCGCCCACAGTAGGGGGGAGCGGTGTGCCGGTCACCGCCCCGTAAAGACGCCGCGCCCCCGGACAGCCCTTGTCCGGGGGCGCGACAGACCGGGAGCAGGTTCTCCCAGGAGTCTCCGTTCTCTCCGCGCACTCCGGGGAGCCCCGGTGTGCGATTTTACCGCTGAGGTGATTATCACAGACAGGCGTGGGGACAGGCGTGGACAGCCCCGGTTCCCGGCGTGGTCCGCAGCGTGGACGAACCCGCCATTTTTTTCTTGACCACGGATAGCGGGGCGGAACAGGCGGTTCTGACGGATAATAACGGACGAGATAGCTTCCGGACGTATGATGACCCTGACTCCTCAAACTCCCCAGGCAACCACCGACACCTGGCTGGAACTGCACCTCCTAGGGCCGTTCGACGCCCGCCTCCGGGGCAGGCCGCTCGCGCCCCTGCGCTCGCAAAAGGTGGCCGCGCTGCTGGCGCTGCTCGCCGTGCGCCCCGGCCGCGCCGTGGAGCGTGACTGGCTGACGCGCGTCCTCTGGCCCGAGAGCATCGCGCCGCGCGCGGCCTACAACCTGCGCCGCGCGCTCAGCGACCTGCGCAGCGCTCTGCGCGAGGACGCCGACCGCGTCGGTACTCCCACCGCCCACACCATCCGCCTGGAGCCGGAGGGCGTGCAGGTGGATGTGGCCCTCTTTGACGAGATGGTGCGCCAGCGCCACGACCCGGCGGCCCTGGAAACGGCGGTCAACCTCTACCGCGGGGAGTTTCTGGAGGGGGTGGAACTCGGTGACTGGGTGAACGCCGAGCGGGACGGGCGCCGGGAGGCGTTCCGCGCGGCCCTGGAGCGGCTGGCGGAGCTTTCAGCGGAGCAGGGAGACACCGGGCAGGCGGTGGTTCACCTGAACCGCCTGCTGGCGGAGGACCCCACCCGCGAAAGCGCCTGCATGGCCCTGATGCGCGCCTGCGCCGACCGCGGCGACTACGCCGGCGCGATCCAGGCATACCGCACGCTCCGGAGCGCTCTGCTCGACCACAATATCGAGATGTCGCGCGAGCTATCCGCTCTCTACCAGGAGGTCTGCGACCGCTCCCTGACCTTTAAGTCGGCTGTGACGCCGCCCCGGCGGCTGCCCACGCCGTCACCGCCCGCGCCACCGCCGTCGCCCGCGCCTTCGACCACGCCCGCCGCGGGACCGGAGTCCGACGAGGGCCGGAGCGGCGGGCTCCCGCCGGGCGGCGCGGTGCCGCTTCAGTCGCCGTACTATCTGGAGCGCCCCGCGGACACTCTGTTCTTCGAAGCCCTGACGCGCGGCGACAGCACCGTGCTGATCAAGGGGCCGCGCCAGATCGGGAAGACGAGCCTGCTCGCGCGCGGCCTGCACCTGCTGCGGGGGAGCGGCTGCCGTGTGGTGACCACCGACCTGCAGAAGCTCGATGGCACGCAGATGGCCTCCTCCGGCACGCTGTTCGCGGCGCTCGCAGACCACATCGCGGACGAACTGGACCTGGAGTTCCGTCCGACGCCGGAGTTCGGCTGGCGCCCCGAGGCGGGGCCGAACGACAACTTCGAGCGCTTCCTGCGCCGCCATGTCCTGAAGCGGGACCGGCCGCGCTTCGCCTGGGCGATCGACGAGGCGGACCGTCTGTTCCCCATGCACTACGGCTCCGAGGTCTTCGCGCTGATGCGCTCCTGGCACAATGAGCGCTCACTGGACCCGGAGGGACCGTGGGGGCGGCTGACGCTCATCATCACCTACGCCACGGAGGCCCACCTCTTTATCAGCGACCTGAACCAGTCGCCCTTTAACGTCGGCACCCGGGTTCCCCTGGAAGACTTCACGGCCGAGCAGGTGGCGGACCTGAACCGCCGCTACGGCGAGCCGCTCCGCGCGTCCGAGGACCTGGAGCGCTTCCGGCGCCTGGTCGGGGGGCACCCGTTCCTGGTGCAGAGCGGCCTGCACGCTCTGGCGAACGGGATGCGGGGCACCGCCCCGGTGACCCTGGCCGATCTGGAGGAGTCCGGGCGGCGGCTGGAGGCCGGCGTCGGGTCGTTCAGCGACCATCTGCGCCGCCTGCGCCATAGCCTGTCGCGCGACCCCGACCTGTGCGCGGCCCTGCGTGTGGTGCTCGCCGCAAACCGCAGCGGCGGCAGCGCTTCGCCGCCGATTAGCCTGGACGCCTTTTATCGCCTCCGCGCGAGCGGGGTCGTGGTGGGGGATGCGCCGGAGAATGCCCGCCCTCGCTGCGCCCTGTATGCGGACTTCCTGACGGCCTACCCACCCGAGCCGGCGGGGACGGCGAGCGAGGCCCCGACCCCGTCCGGAGGGAGCGCCTGACCGCAGCGCCGCGGACCTGCTGCGGCGCGCACCTCCAGACCGGTCCCCGGGAGCCGAAACAAATGAGATCACAATCATGCCAGACAACACTCTAAATCCCGCGGCCTTATCGCCGCAGCGCCCCCTTCCGGAACCGCCTCTGCCGGACGGCGCGCACTTCTTCGTCACCGGGGGGACTCTCCCCGGGGACGCCTCGTGCTACGTGACCCGGCGGGCAGATACCGACCTGATGGAGGCGCTGCGCGCGGGCGAGTACGCCTATGTGCTGACCGCGCGCCAGATGGGCAAGTCCAGCCTGATGGTGCGCACCGCCGCACGCCTGCGCCGGGAGGGCGTGGCGGTGGCGGTGCTGGACCTGAGCGCCCTGGGGCAGAACCTGACCCCCGCGCAGTGGTACTTCGGGCAGCTTCTGCGCATCGGGCGGCAGCTTGACCTGGAGAACGAACTGGAGGACCACTGGTGCGCCTCCGATAGCAGCGGCGGGGGGGGAGGGGCGCCGGCGCTCAGTCCGCTCCAGCGCTGGCGTTCTGCCCTGGAGGAGGTAGTGCTGGCGCGGGTGCCGGGGCGCGTGGTGCTGTTCGTGGACGAGATCGATGCCGTGCGCTCGCTGCCGTTCTCCGCGGATGAGTATTTTACGGCGCTGCGCGAACTCTACAACCGGCGCACCGAAGAGCCGGAACTGGCACGCCTCACCGTCTGCCTCCTGGGCGTGGCGACTCCGTCGCGGCTGATTCAGGATGTCCGTACCACGCCCTTCAACATCGGGCGGCGCATCGAACTGACGGACTTTACGCGGGCCGAGGCCGAACCGCTCGCCCGCGCCCTCGGGCCGCGCGGGGCCTCGCTGCTCTCCCGGGTGCTGTACTGGACCGGCGGCCACCCCTACCTCACCATGCGCCTGTGCCGGGAGGTCGCCGCCGACACCGCCCTCCCGCCCACGGCCCGCACTCCGGCGGATGTGGACCGGCGCTGCGCGGCGCTGTTCCTCGCCTCCGGCGCGCGGGAGCGCGAGGACAACCTCCTGTTTGTGCGCGAGTCGATCCTGCGCGGCGGCAGTGGCGACGGCCGCGAGACGGACCGGACGGCTCTGCTGGACCTGTACGGACGGGTGCGCGCGGGCCGGATCGTGCGCGACAACAGCGAGGAGAACCTGACCGCTGCCGCCCTGCGCCTTTCCGGCATCGTGCGCCGGGACCGCCTGGGGCACCTGCGGGTGCGCAACCGCATCTACGCGCACGCGTTCGACGCCGAGTGGGTGCGGGCGAACCTGCCGGACGCAGAGCTGCGCCGCCAGGCCGCGGCCTACCGACGCGGTCTGTTCCGCGCTGGCACCGTGTCGCTGACGGTGCTGGTCACGCTGAGCTGGCTGGTTGTGGCCGCCAAGACGCAGGAGAAGCGCGCCCTCCGCGCGGAGGAGCAGATGCGCACCGAGCGAGACTGGACCACGCGCCTCCTGTTCGCCGCGGACCTGAACCTGGTGCAGCACGCGCTCCAGGACGAGAACGTTGCCCGCGCCCGGCAGATCCTGGTCGAGCACAGGCGCGACCCGGCGGAGCGTTCCACCTTTGAGTGGCGCTACCTCTGGAAACAGGCGAACCGAGCGGAGCGGGTCCTTGCGGGAGGGACATACCCCACGCGTGCCGTGTGGCGTTCGCCGGACGGCGCAACGCTGCTCGCGGTGGACTCGGCGGGCGTCTTGCGCCGCTGGAGCGCTACGGGAAGCCAGCCGAACGCCGAGGCGATGGTCTTCACCAGTAATCCCGCAAATCCGATAGTGGAAGAGGAACCGGTGTGGGAGGCTGCCTTTTCGCCGGACGGCACAACGCTCGTCGTCGGCGGCACCGGAGGGCGGTTCGCCCTGATCGAGACCGCTACGGGGCGACAGCGGCACGAGCGCGCGGACGGAAATGGATTGATTAGAAGCATCGCTTTCTTCCCGGATGGGAAGCGCTTCGTGACCGGTCGCCCTAACCTCATCTCGGTGTGGGATACCGCAACGGGCGACCTCCTTCAGGAACTGCCTTCGCAGCCCCTGTTCGGTAAGGAGAAGGCCACGCCGATGAGCATTGCCGTTTCGCCGGACGGGCAGCGACTGCTCATCGGCTATCAGCGCGGAAGCTTTGGGGAGTACACCGGCAGCATCGCGCTGGTGGACCTCCCGAGTGCCCGCCCGGTGTGGCAGCCCCGCACGTTCGGCACGCCGATTACTACCGTCGCCTTCTCGCCCGACGGAAAGCGTGCGTTCGTTTCCGAAAAGAAACCGACGCTGCATCTGCTGGATGTGGCCACCGGGAAGAGCCTGCCGTTCCGAGCATCGGTAAAGGAGTCCGTCTGGGCCGCCGCCTTCTCGCCGGGCGGGAACACCCTGGTAACGGTAGGGGGAGACCAGGCGATTCGCCTGTGGGACGGCAAGACAGGCGCAGAGCAGGAGGTCGTGATCGGGCAAACACGGACGCTTCGGTGTCTGGCCTTTACGCCGGAAGGAGAGCATCTGGTCACCGGTGGCGACGAAGGCGGTGTTCAGGTGTGGCCGGCTCACGTGTCGCCATCACCCCGGCACCTCAGTCTGCCCGGGGAACTGCGCGGCAGGCCGGAAGCCCCTGTTGTCCATGATCTGTCTCCGGACGGAAGGTACCTTGCTACAGGCAACTTCCGGGGGGAACTCCGCCTGTGGGAGATCGCGACCGGGCGAGTGGTCAGAACGTTCGGCCTGAAGGGCACTTCATCATCGGGAAAGTCCTCTAAGCAGGCGCCGCGGGGAGAGCCCGCTACTCAGATTATGCGCGTCGCCTTCATGAAGGATGGCGAACACCTTCTCAGCGGAACTAGGGCAGGGCAGGTAACTCTGTGGAACATAAGGACCGGCGAAGCGGTGCGCTCCGTGACACTGCCTGCGGGTCCCAACGGACGTCCGCGGCAGGTCGATCTTCTGGCGGTAGCGCAAAACGGACGAGTGGCTGCCGCCAGCTCTACATCCCACACCGTCTACCTCTGGAAGCCCCAGGGGGACGATTCCCCATCACGCACAAAGAACCACGAGAACGCGGAACTGGTGGCGCTTACCACGGCTCCGGCGCACACCAGGGCTCTGACTGCGTTGGCTTTGTCACCAGACGGACAAACCCTGGCGACCGGAAGCGAAGACCAGATGGTTATTCTCTGGGACATCGCCACCGGGACAATACGCCACCGCATGGCAGGACACGGCGGAACCATCTGGACGCTGACGTTCACCCCGGACAGTCGCTCTCTCGCGTCCGGGGGGGGAGACACGCGGGTAATGCTCTGGGACGTTGCTACTGGCCGCGAAACGCTCCAACTCCCAAACGGCAATACATCCGTGGCTTCCCTCTCCTTTACGGAAGACGGCACGCAGTTACGTGGGGTATCTGACGGCCACTTGTTAGAGTGGGATGCCCGCCTGCCTGAAGAGGAATAAGCCGCTGCTTCCGCGAACTTTGTTTCGCTCCCGTAAGAGGAGAGACTGAAGGTTGAGAAGGGAAAAATCGGGGAAGATGGCAGATCAGGCAGCGGATGCAGAGTCGCGTAGCAAGATCATAGAGAAGGTTCGGCAGGCGCGAACCCAGTATAACGCCGCCCTGGCGGAGGGAACGCCCAGGGCCGAGGCGCTGGCACAGTTCAAGGAGAGCATCGGTGACTCGCCGGCCGGTGATCCGGCAAACCCCTGTCAGATGAAGTGCTGGAACGAGTACTTAGAGTGTGTGGAACTCGGTGCCATTGACTGCGAAGACATTCTCGACGCATGTCTGGGGGACTGTCCAACGGGCGGTTGCTAAGCCCGGCTGACCGGAAGAGGGTCCGCAGCGACACGCCCAAACGCCCCGGCGGGAGAGTCTCTCGCCGGGGCGTTCCTGCGCCGGGTATCCCTCTAATCGGTCAGCGGCTCGATCAGGTCAGGCGAATCGTTCGCCGGCGTGTTGACCTTACGCGACACCGCGAACGCCTCCATCTCCTCCTCGGGGTAGGGCGCGAGCAGCGGTAGCAGAACGTCCGCCCGCCGTACCGTCGGGTCCATCCACAGCGCCTCGTTCTCCGGGCGCAGAATCACCGGCATCCGGTCGTGGTAGGGGGCGACCACCGCGTTGGGCGTGGTCGTGATGATCGTGCAGGTGCGTAGCGGCGACCCGTCCGGCGCCTCCCACTCCTCCCACAGCCCCGCCAGCGCGAACAGCGGCGCCTCCTCTTCCGCCTCCGCTTCGTTCCCGCCTTTCCTCTTCAGCCGGAAGTGGAACGGCTGGCGCGTTCCTCCCGCCTTGTCCCACTCGTAGAACCCATCCGCCGGGATCAGGCAGCGGCGCCTCGTCAGCGCGCTGCGGAACGCCGGCTTCTCCGCGACCGTCTCCGCCCGGGCGTTGATCATCTTGTTGCCGATGGCCGGGTCCTTCGCCCAGGACGGCACCAGCCCCCAGCGGCACAACTCCAGCAGACGCTCGCCCTTAGGCCCCGCCGCGGTGACGGCGGGAACCGCCTGCTGCGGCGCGACGTTATAGCGCGGCGGGATCGCATCGAACAGCACCCCCTGCGCGTCGAAGCGTGCCGCCACCGCGTCTACCTCATGATGCATCGTGAATCGTCCGCACATCTTGACCCCCGCGTACCGTCCGAAAGATAGAGAACCAAATCAGGACTTCTACGTCATTATCCAGGAGAGTCGTGTCCTTCCTCCCTGCTTACCTTCCGGGATACTGGCGCGCTTCTCCCGCAGGCGGAAAGATTTTACGCCGGGCCGGTCCTTCGTGTGGAACAAACTGCATCTCCTTACCGTATGCAATACCAGATTGTCAACCGTTTGAAAATGAGGAAAAAATTCCTCTCAACCGTTTGAAAAGTGCAAAATCTCATGGTATAACAGAATCAATGGGAGGGATGAGGGGACACACGCACACCCGAAGACTTCCCCGAGCGCGTTCTGCGTCGGCAAGCGGATCGCTCTCGTATCCTTTTGCGATTGTCGATGAGAGAGGACAGAGACACACGTGACTTGCGGGGGCTTTTGCCCCCGCTTTTTTTTGTCACTTGTGGTACGCTTCGCCGCGCGCGATCTTCATCGCCCGGTAGAGCTGCTCCAGAAGCAGCACCCGCATAAGCTGGTGGGGGAAGGTGAGCGCCCCGAACGACAGGGCGAAGTCCGCCCGCTCCAGGACCGAGGGGTGCAGGCCCAGTGACCCGCCGATCACAAAGGCGAACGCCCCGTCGCCCTCCGCCGCCCGGCGTGACAGGTGCGCCGAAAACGCTTCGGAGGTCAGCGTCGCCCCGCGCGAGCCGTCCAGCGCCACCACGTACTCCCGCTCTCCCACGCGCGCCAGCAGGCGCTCGGCCTCGCGCAGGCGCACCGCCTCCTCCTGGGCGGGCGAGGCGCCGTCCGGCGTCGGCTCGTCGGCCACCTCCACCACCTCCAGCTTCGTCGCATACGCCGACAGTCGTTTGCGGTACTCCGCCGCCGCGTCCCGCCAGTACGCCTCGCGCACCTTGCCCACCGCCAGCACCCGAATCTGTATCTTCCCGGTCATAATGCTTCATGATACACTCGGGGCATGAACGAGGGCATGACTCCGGAAGAGGCGGCGCGGCTCACGCGGGAAACGATCGAGAAGTACGAAAAGTACGTTAACCCCACGGCGCTGAACCTGCTCAAACTTGGCGGCTTTGACAAGATCGAGTGGCAGGGCTGCGGCGCCACGCTGCGCGACCTGGAGGGCAACGAGTACATCGACTGCCTGGGCGGCTACGGCGTCTTCTCGCTCGGCCACGCCCACCCGGAGGTCGTGGCGGCGGTGCAGGCGCAGGCCGCGCTCCTGCCCCTGTCCTCAAAGACCTTCCTGAACAAGCCGATGGCCGACCTGGCCGAGAAGCTGGCGACCCTCGCCCCGGGCGACCTTCAGTACAGCTTCTTCGGCAACTCCGGGGCGGAGGCGGTGGAGGCGGCGATCAAGTTCGCCCGCGCCGCCACGGGACGCACGAAGATCATCTCCACGGTCGGCTCCTACCACGGCAAGACGCTCGGCGCCCTTTCGGCATCCGGGCGCGACGTCTACAAGACGCCGTTTGCGCCGCTGCTGCCCGGCTTTGACTTTGTACCCTTCGGCGACGGAGATGCCCTTTCCGCCGTGGTGGACGGCGACACGGCCGCGGTGCTGCTGGAGCCGGTGCAGGGGGAGAACGGTATCCGTATTCCGCCCGCCGACTACCTGCCCCTCGCCCGCCGCCTGTGCGACGAGCACGGCGCGCTGCTGATTCTGGACGAGGTGCAGACGGGGCTGGGGCGCACCGGGAAGATGTTCGCCTGCGAGCACGCGGGCGTCGCTCCCGACCTGATGGCCCTGGCCAAGGCGCTCGGCGGTGGCGTCATGCCCATCGGGGCGGTGCTGGGAACGCCCGCCGTGTGGGAGAAGGTCTTCGCAAAGAACCCGTTTGTCCACACCAGCACCTTCGGCGGCAACGAACTGGCCTGCGTGGCCGCTCTGGCCGCCCTGCGCGTCACGGTGGACAGGGACCTGCCCGCGCAGGCGGCAGCGAAGGGGGAGCGGCTGCTTTCGGGCCTGCGCGCGGTGCAGGCGAAGTACCCGGACCTGCTCACCGAGGCGCGCGGCGTCGGCCTGATGATCGGGGTGGAGTTCGCGGACGCGGACATCGGAAAGCTGGCTATCGGCGCGTTGATGCACCACGGCGTGATCGCGGCCTACACGCTGAACAGCCCGCAGGTCATGCGCTTCGAGCCGCCTCTGGTCATCACCGACGCCCAGATCGACCACGTTATCTCCGCCTTCGACGCCGCCATGGCCGAAACCAAGCAGCTTCTCGCCGACCTGCTGGGGGAGGATTAACCGCAGAGAAGGGAGAGTTTTAACCGCCAAGACGCCAAGGGCGCCCCTGGCGTCTTGACGGTTAAAACTCTCCTACCCGAAGCCCTCGGTAGCGAGCAGGTCGAAGAGACGGTCGTACTCCTCTTCGGCGTTGTAGTAAGCCATCGAAAGCCGCAGGCCGTGGAATTCGGGCACCGGGCGCAGCCACGCCTTGCCCTCCTCCAGCATCCGGGTACAGAACGCCTCGATCTCCCGGCCGCTCCGCCCGCGTATCTGGAGGGTCGCCAGCGCGGACGAACGCTCCCACTCCCGCGGGCAGATCAGGCGGAAGCGGCCCGGCCGCTCCGCATCGACCCGCCGCTTCACCCAGTCCGTCAGGGCGCGCTGTCGCGCCTCCACAGCGCCGGGACCGAAGGAGTCCAGCCAGTCCAGCGCGGCGTTCATCGCCGCCAGCACCTGCGCCGGGCGCGTCGCCCGGGGCTCCAACCGGTGGGCGCCGGGGCGCCATCTTGTTGGCCCGGCGGGGGCGTCCACCGGCACAAACTCCACCGTTCCTGACGCCACCATCGGCGGGTCCAGCCACTCCTCCACGCCACGCCG
>Ga0065721_10049725_pt1 | contig 28102 bp, 31 predicted proteins | sample Mesricmetagenome_FD_59108 | JGI IMG/M metagenome (GOLD analysis project Ga0065721, IMG submission 59108) | Mesophilic microbial community from rice straw/compost enrichment Sample: eDNA_1 v2 (version 2) | ecosystem: Engineered > Solid waste > Grass > Composting > Bioreactor | place: USA: Davis...
AATTACACTTCACGCATACTCCAGACCACTTGCGCCAAGTTACGCTTTGTTAGCCAAGTCGCCATGATCCCTTAAGCCGCGCAACCGTCTGCGTTGCGCGCAGGGGGGAAGAGATGGCGGTCGACAAGTCGATGAACGTCTTGGTCGTCGACGACTACAAGACGATGGTGCGGATCGTACGCGGGCTCCTGGGAGAGCTCGGCTTCAGGAACATCGACGACGCCACGGATGGGCCGTCGGCGCTGAACCTGATCCAGTCAAAGGACTACGGGCTCATCCTTTCCGACTGGAACATGTCGCCGATGACCGGCCTGGACCTTCTCAAGGCGGTGCGGGCCGATCCCCGCACCCGGGCTACGCCCTTCGTCATGGTGACCGCCGAGGCCAAGACCGAGAACGTCATGGCGGCCCGGCAGGCCGGGGTGAACAACTACATCATCAAGCCCTTCAACCTCGCCGTGCTGCGCCAGAAGCTCACCTCCGTCCTGGGGGAGCTCTAGGCATGGGCGCCGGCGAACCGCGCCAGATCATCGCCGGCATGCGCCGGGACATCGAGATGGCCGCCGAGGCCCTGCTCACCGCAGCCGAACAGGGACTGCAGGACGTGAAGGCCGCCCGCGACGGCGGCCCCGCCGCCCTGGATCGCCTGGAAGCCAAGCTCTGCGCCATCCTGGAAGCCTGCGCGTTCCAGGATCTGGTGGGGCAGCGGCTCAGCCAGCTGGAGGCGGCGCTGGGCGCGGCCGCGGGCGGGCCGTCGCTGCAGCTGGACGGCGGCCTGCTGAACGGCCCCGCCCCGCCCGGCCAGGGGCTGGACCAGGCCGCCATCGACGCCCTGCTCGGGCCGGGGGACTAGCGCCTGGGGACCCGCCCGATGCTCAGCTCTCCGCACCGGATCGATCTGCGCAACACGCGGGTGCTCGTCGTTGACGACAATGCCCAGTCGCTCGAGCTCATCTCGCAGATCCTGATGGGGTTCAGCGTCAACCAGATCGTCAGCTGTCGCTCGCCCGCCGAGGGCTGGGCCGAGGTCACCAGCCGCCGCTACGACCTGATCGTGATCGACCACGACATGCCGGACGAGGACGGCGTCTCACTGACCCGGCGGATCCGCCGCGACGGCGAGCACGCCAATGTCACGGCGCCCGTCATCCTGCTGAGCGGCCATACGCCCGTAGAGTGGGTGAACGAGGCCCGCGACGCCGGAGCGAACCTGGTGGTGAAGAAGCCCATCGCGCCGGCGGTCCTGCTGGCCCGGATCGTCTGGCTGGCCCGCACCTCCCGGGAGTTCGTCACCAGCGCCAGCTACTGCGGCCCGGACCGGCGGTTCCGCCGGGGCCCGCCGCCAGCGGACATCGGCGAGCGCCGGGCGCCGCTGCGGGCTGTGGCCGACACCCCGGAACGCACCATGTCGCAGGACGATGTCGACGCCCTGTTCGGATAGGAAGAGACCACCATGAGCGCCCGCGTGTTCACGCCCGAGAACCGGTAGTGGGGCAGTTTGAAATTGGCCGGGGTTGACCACCGGCAACAAGCACCAGGCGTTGATGCTATACTCGCGCCATGACGAAGCAGCCGCCCCGCCCCCGCGACGTGAACCAGCTTGCGAAGCACATCGCCGATCTGGCCACCGGTGACGCCACCGACCCGAGCCCGGATGACGGGAAGAACCCGGCCGCCGTTGAGCTTGGCCGCTTGGGCGGGCTGAAGGGCGGGAAGGCCAGAGCGGCCAACCTGTCTGACGAACAACGGTCGGAGATCGCCAGCAAGGCGGCGAGAGCGCGCTGGAACAGGGAATCTGGGGGAAACTGATACTCCCCGCCATATTCCCCTTGTGTTGAGCTTCCGTTGCCCCTAAATGGGTCCATCAGATGGACCAGGGTAACTCGACGCCGCCGGATTGGAAGCAAGCCGCTGCCCGCGAATATGCGGAGCGCCGGGCTGAGTTCGTGCGCCAGCGCGACAAGGGCCTGAAGGCGATCGAGCGCATGAAGCGCCGGCTGGACGAGATCGAAACCCAGCTGAGCGACCTGGACCGCGGCGCCAAGGCGTTCGGCCTGCCCGTGCCAGAGCAGCACTCAATCTTCGGCGATCAGGGTCCGGAGAACCTCCTGGTTCTCACTCCCAACATGAACCGGGTGCGCAGCGCGATGGCCGCAGGGCGACAGTTCAAGGACGTCGCCCTTGACCTCCTGGCCCAAGCGCATCCGCGCCCGCTCAAGGCCGCCGAGGTCCAGGAGGGTGTCGAGCGCGAGCTTGGCCGCGAGTTCCACTGGAAGACGGCCGGCATGACGCTCTACCGGCTCAGCAAGGAATACAAGGTCACCCGAAAGGGGCAGAGCTGGTTCTTCGTACCGGAGGACCAGCGTGAAGCGCTGCGTGCGGCTGACATGCTCGCGGACGAGCAGGACGCCGACCTCAGTTCGGAGGAATACGAATGAGCCCGTAAAGCAAGACGGCCGGGGAACGTTTGCACCGCCGCCCCGACCGTCTCTTTGATCACCGTCGCCCTACGCGGACGTAGTTTAACGGCAAAACACCGTTCTTCCCAGTCTGGCGTTGCGGGTTCGAATCCCGTCGTCCGCTCACGGCGAACAACCTCATCGCTCCCGTACGCTCAATGTAGGGCGTGCGCTCCGAATGTCAAGCGGCGAACTGCCCTTTGTGCTTGACCGCTTAAGGAGTCCAGACTACATTGACTACATGAACAAGCTTGACCGCCAGACCCGCGCCCGCATCCTTCACATGCTCTGTGAGGGCAACAGCATCCGCGCCATTGAGCGGATGACGGGCTGCAGCAAGCACACGATCAGCAAGCTGCTGAACGACGCGGGCGCCGCTCTCGGCGCTTACCAGGACCAAGCCTTCCGCAACCTCTCCTGCAAGCGCGTCCAGGTGGACGAGATCTGGTCGTTCACCTACGCGAAGGCCAAGAACGTTCCGAACGCCAAGGCCGCGCCCGAAGGCGCTGGCGACACCTGGACGTGGACGGCCATCGATGCCGACACGAAGCTGGTTTTCTCGGTCCTAGTAGGCGGCCGTGACGCCGACTACGCCTACGAGTTTCTCAAGGACGTTCGCGAGCGTATCGATGGCGGCTTCCAGATTACGTCGGATGGCCTGCCTGCCTACGAGATGGCCGCCCGCCACGCCTTCGATGCGGACGTGGACTACGCCCAGTTGGTGAAGGTGTACGGGACGCCGAGCGAAGGGGTGCGCCGCTACAGTCCGCCTAAGTTCGTCGCGGCCAAGGCCACGCCCATGATGGGCGACCCCGATCCGGTGGCGATCAGCACCTCATACGTCGAGCGCCAGAACCTGACCATGCGGATGCACATGCGCCGCTTCACCCGCCTGACGAACGGCTTCTCGAAGAAGATCGAAGCCCACGTCAACGCGATCTCGCTGCACTTCGCCTACTACAACTTCGTCCGGGTCCATAAGACCCTACGGATGACGCCGGCCATGGCCGCTGGCGTGACCAATACGCTGTGGTCGATGGACGATCTGGTGGCGATCATCGAGGCGGCCGAGGCGAAGCCCGGCAAGCGCGGCCCCTACAAGAAGCGGGAGGCCTAAGCAGCTCGTGGCGTCTTCACCCCGAGGAAGTCCAGAAGGCGGTAGGCCGCGCCAATATCTGGAACGCTGGCCAGGACTCGAATCCCAGTCGCGGCCGCGTCTTGAACCTCTTCATAGAGGTACAGCGCAGACCGGTCACCTGCGAGCCCGTTCTCGCGCAGGGTCTCTGCAGACAATTCGGACATGTATACTTCGGTGTTTGTTTGAGTCGTGCCCACGAAAAGGAACTCATCCATGGCGCGTCCTCCCCGCGAACTGCCTCGCCTTTCGGCCTCGCAACTCGCTGACTACCTCGCGGCTACATCTCCAATCGCCCAAATGGCGATCCTGCGACAAGCCAAGTACCCTGGTGAAGCGCGGCCGCTGATCATCCAGTATCAGCTCGCCAAAGCTTGCATCAGCGCGTGCCTGATCCAGCCAGAGTCGATCAACCGCACGGTGGCGCAAGCCGTCACTTCGCTCGAACAACGCCGCGACGACCCGGCCAACCGGCCGCTCGTTCGTGACGATGCGCGACGCTGTATAGAGGTCATCGAGACGTTTCAACGGACAGTTAACGCCCTTAACCTTTGGGCCGGCGTCCGCTACGAGGCGCCGCCGCAGCGCCCCGCCCCGCTGACCATCTCGGGCGTGGAGGTCAGCGTCTTCCCAGACGCGACAGCTTACCGCGGCGGCGACCGGATGGGTGAGGTTTTCATCCGCTGCACCATCGGCGGCAACAACGACAGCGCCGAGAACCGCCGATTGGAGGCCAACGGGCATCTCGCCGTGATCGCCCACATGCATGCGGTTGCCCACCCGTCTGGTCGGGGCGTCGCTCATTCGCCCACGTCCATGACCATCGACGTTCCGCGCGCTCGCGTGGTTCACGGTCCCGCCAGCACCACCATGCGCGTCCGTCAGATTGAAACGGCCTGCGCCATGGTGGCCGCCATCTGGCCGACGGTCTGAGCCAAATTCAAACTGCCCCACTACCCGAGAACCGGCTGGCCAAGGTGCTGGCCTCGCTGGAGGGCAAGACCGAGGCCGAACTGGTGGGGGCGGCGGAAGCGCGCGTCGCCCGGCTGGAGGCCGTCATCCGCGACTATGTGAAGGAGAAGCTGGCCCGGCTGCTGGACTATGCGCGGATAGGGGAAGAGGCCCTGTTCGCCGAGTGCCGCGACCTGGGAGCCCAGGCCAACGACATCGCCGAGGTCGCCAGCGCCGCCGGCCTCACCGCCATCGGCGAGGTGGCCCGCGGCATCGGCGCCATGGTGGACAGCCTGATCCGCCGGGGCGTCTGGCACACCGACGCCCTGCGCCTGCACCTCGACGCCCTGGTCCTGCTCAACCAGCGCTCAGGCGCCAATGACGCTGACGACGCCATCATGCTGGAGCGCCTGCGCGGCATGCGCAGCGCCATCGGCGCGCTCGAGTGACCGACTAGGGCGTCAGAGCCCCAGCACCATCTTGGCCATGATGTTGTGCTGGATCTCGTTGGACCCGGCGTAGATCGAGGTCTTGCGGTAGTTGAAGTACTGCGGCGCCACCGTGCCGGCGTAGTCGGGACCGGCCCGGAAGACGTTGGTGTCGCCGTTCAGGTGGGCCCAGGTGTCGCGCACGAAGGGCTGGGCGTAGATGCCGGCGGCCTCCAGGGCGAGCTCGGTGATCGCCTGCTGCATCTGGCTGCCTTCCAACTTCAGCATGGACGAGACGGCGCCCATGGCCTCGCCATTGGCGCGGCCGGCGAAGATGCGCAGCTCGGTGGCGTTGAGGGCCTCCACCTTGATCTCCACCTCGGCGAGCTTTCGCCGAAAGTCCGGGTCGCTCATCATTGAGCCCCCGCGGCCGGAGCGTTCCAGGCTGGCGATCTTGCGCACCTTGCGCAGCTGGTTCTGCAGGCCCGGGGCGTAGGCGTTGCCGCGCTCGAACTGCAGCAGGTACTTGGCGTAGGTCCAGCCCTCGCCCTCCTTGCCGATCCGGTTGGCCACCGGCACGCGGACATTGTCGAAGAAGGTCTCGTTGATCTCCTGCTCGCCCTCGGCGGGGCCATCGAGCGTGGGGATCGGCCGGATGGTGATGCCCGGCGTCTTCATGTCGATCAGCAGGAAGCTGATGCCCTTCTGCCGGATTTCCTCGTTGGACGTCCGCACCAGACAGAACATCCAGTCGGCCCACTGGGCCAGGGTCGTCCAGGTCTTGGAGCCGTTCAGCACATAGTAGTCGCCGTCGCGCTCGGCCTTCAGCGACAGCGAGGCGAGGTCCGATCCCGAGCCCGGCTCGGAATAGCCCTGGCACCACCACACGTCGGTGGTGAGAATCTTCGGCAGGTGCTGCTTCTTCTGCTCCTCGGTGCCGAAGGCCATGACCACGGGGGCGCACATCTTCAGCCCCATGTTCGAGGTCGAAGGCGCGCCGGCCAGGGCCATCTCCATGTCGAAGATGTACTTCTTGCTGAGGCTCCAGCCGGTGCCGCCGTACTCCACCGGCCAGTCGGGGGCGATCCAGCCCTTCGCGCCCAACCGCTTCAGCCAGCGGACCTGGCTTTCCTTGTCGAGGTAGCCGTTCTTGGACTGCGCCATTCGGGCGCGCATGTCCTCGTCATAGGCCTCGGCGATGAACGCGCGGACCTCCTCGCGGAAGGCGAGGTCCTCGGGGGAGAAATCCAGGTCCATGGCTTCAGGTCACTCCACGCCGTCGAGGTATTCGAGCTCCGGGCGGCCGGCCAGGAACGTGGCGAACTTCGCCCCCGCGGCCTTGAAATACTCGGTCCCGCCGTGATGGGTCAGGGCGTCCTGATCCTTGTAGAGCTCCAGGACCTTGTAGACGTTCGGCTCGGTCCGGCTCTTGGTGAGCTGATAGGCGATGTTGCCCGGCTCGTTGGCGCGCACCTGCTTGGCCAGTTCGGTGAAGAAGGCCTCGAACTCGGGGCCCTTGCCTTCCTGGATAGGCAGTTTCGCGATCACGCCGATGGTCATAGGAGCTCCTCCCAACACTTGTTTGAATCGACGGTAGGCGTCGCAGGCCGCCCGGGCAAGGCCCACGTCAGTCCAGCAGGCGCGCCAAGGCGGGGGTGACGGTCTCGGACCAGCCCCCTGGCGTCCGCCGCACGATGAGCGCCGCAATCCCGTGGGCCTCGGCGAAGGCCTCGGCGCGGGCGCCCAGCACCATCAGCGCCGTGCAGAGCGCATCGGCATGCATGCATGAGGCGTGCAGCACGCTCACCGCCGCCATCTCCTCCGGAACCGGCCCCCCGGAGGTCGGGTCCAGGGTGTGACTGTACTTGCGGTCCTCGACGGTGAAGCTGCGCCGCCAGTCTCCGGAGGTCGCGACGGACAGGCCATGCAGGGCCACCAGCACCGGCGGCTCAGGAAGGTCAGCGCCCGGCGGACGCTCGATCTCGACCCACCAGGGCTCGCCGTCGCCCTTTACCCCGCCGCCGCGCAGCTCCCCGCCGATCTCCAGCAGGATGTCGCGCACGCCCAGGCCCTGAAGCGCCTCGAACGCAAGGTCGACGCCATAGCCCTTGGCGATGCCCGAGAAGTCGAGACAGACGCCCCCGGGCTGGAAGAGGCGTCCGCCCTCCAGGCGCAAGGCCCGCCAGTCCGCCCTGGCCCCGGCGAGGGCGGCGGCGGGGGGCGGGGCGTCCACCGCGCCCGGCGGACCAAAGCCCCACAGGTCCACCAGCCGGCCCACCGTGGGATCGAAGGCGCCGTCGCTGGCCGCGGCAAGCTCGAGGGCTGCGCGCATGACTGTGGCGAACTCTGGCGGAATCTCCGCCCAGCCGCCCGCCGGGGCGCGGTTGAAGCGGCAGAGGTCGCTATCGGGCTCCCAGGTGCTCATCTGGGCGACGACGCGGTCGCAGGCGTCCTGAACGGCCGCGCGGGCGGCGGCGTCGCTGACCTCCGCGGGCAGCCGGGCCGTCAGGGTCCAGGCGACGCCCATGGTCGGCCCGCTCAGCCGCACGAGACGGCCCTCGCGCGGACGGGCGCTCTCGGGGGTGAGCCCGAGCGGGACGGCGACCCGGCGCATCTCGCCCTTAGTCGGGCAGCACCTCGAGGGTGGCCACATAGCCGGCGCTGCGGCGGCCGCCCGCGGCGTCCTGGCCCTGGGCCGAGGCTTCCAGCCAGTAGAGGCCGGGCTCGGGCCAGCTGATCTGGAAGACGCCGTCCGCGCCGGTCTTCACCTTCAGCTCGACCCCCTTGTCGCGGTAGCGGGTGTCGCCCAGCACCACCTCGACCTCCACATCCGCAGCAGGCTTGCCGTCGTGGAGCAGGCGGAACTTCGCCGGCTCGCTGGCCACCAGGTCGTTGGGATGGGTGATCGGCTCCAGCTCAAGGCCCCGGCCGGTGGGCTTCAGGGCCTCGGTGTTCGGCGCGCCGGCCGTGACGAAGGTCTCCACCCGACGGACATTGTGCGTGATCTGGACGTCGGCGGCCTCCTTCGGGATCGCCGTGGCGATCTCGTCGGCCCGGCCGCGCCAGCGCTTGGTTTCACCGCCCAGCTTGTAGGACGCCGAGGCGCCTTCGGAGACGTTGGCGATCTTGTAGGTGCCGGGCTTGGCGAGTTGCACGTCGAAGGTCGAACGGTAGCGCCCGGTCGAGCCGTTCTTGATCTCCACCGGCTGGCCATCCGGGCCTACGACGGAGACGCCGTCGAGCCGCATGGCCACGTGGTCGGCGTAGAACAGGGTGTTGGAGACAGCTCCGTCCACGGTGACCCAGGGATCCTGCCCGGACAGAACCGTGGCCGACGGCGCCAGCCAGGAGCGGTGGGCCTGGGCGGCCGGGGCGGCGGCCAAGGTGATCAGAACGGCGGCGGCGAGCGCGCGGAAGGGTTTCGACATCAGGCGATCTCCGACGATTAGGGCTTGGCGGTGACGACGACGGCGCCCAGCTCGGACGAGCCGGAGGCCGAGGCGGACTTCGGGCCGCCCTTGGCGGGCCAGGCGAACGGCACGCGGACGACCTCGCGGCCGCCCACCTCGCGGGCGGCTTCGACCACCAGCGAATACTGGCCGGGGCCGATCCCGTTCATCTGCGCTGCGCCGAAGGACACCTGATGCTTGCCCGGAGCCTTGGTGGGTCCGCTCACGCCGTCGGCCGGCAGGTTGAGGCTGCGGCCGGCCTTACGCCACCAGGTGCGCATGTCCTTCAGCCAGGTGGCGCCCTCGTGCTTGGGCTTCTTGACGTCGTACCAGACCGCCAGGGTCTTCACCGCGGCCTGATCAGGCCCCTCGATCCACAGGGCCACGTAGGGGCGGTGGTACTCGGCCACGTCGAGGCGCGGAATCTCCACATTGACCGTCAGCTCGGCCGCATTGGCCACGGCCGGAGCGGCGGCGGCTCCGGTGAAGGCGGCGAACAGGGTGGGATACCTGGCGCGCATGCGCTCTCCTCAGTGGATCAGGAACAGGGCGAGAAGGACGGGGACCAGCAGGCCCAGGCCGACCAGCGGCCAGGTGGACTTGCGGGCGTGGGCGTGCAGCTGAAGCAGCAGAAGGCCGGTGATCGAGAACACCACGCAGGCGATGGCGAAGACGTCGATGAACCAGAACCAGGCCTTGCCGGTGTTACGCCCCTTGTGGAGGTCGTTGAGGTAGGCGATCCAGCCGCGGCTGGTCCGCTCATAGGCGACGGCGCCGGTCTCGGTCTCGAGCGTCACCCAGGCGTCCGAGCCCGGGCCGGGCATGCCCACATAGGCTTCCCCCGCCGACCATTCGACCGGACCAGCCGGGGCGTTCACCTTCATCTCGGACGACAGCCACTTGCGGATCGGAGCCGGCAGTTCGCCCTCCGCCGCCTCGGCGGCCTTGAGCGCCGGCAGCAGCTCGGCCGGCAGCTCGCCTTCACGGGAGACGGTCTTGGGGTGGGCCTTGATGTCGCCGGCGTGGTTCAGGGTGATGCCGGTGACCGCGAACAGCAGCATGCCCACCAGGGACACGGCGGCGCTGATCCAGTGCCACTGCACGACCTGACGCAGGAAGGCTGCGCGCTTCTGGGCGCGCTTCTTGGCCCGGGCGCGTTCGGCGGCGGCGGCCTCAGCTGAGGCGACGTCCGGAGGCAGGGTGGCGTTCAACTCTGAAAACCGCGGGGCGCTGCTAATTAAGAACGCCTCGCATTATCATGGCTCGCGCCGGTGGCAAGGACGGAAGCTTTGCCGAGTTGAAATATGGGAGGCCGCGGTCGGCGGCGCGGAGCCTCAGGACCGCTCGTTCCACCCGTAGGCGACCCAGTGATGGCCGCCCAGATGCTTGGCCTCGATCACGCCATTGTCAGCCCGGCGCCGGGCCCGGGCGCGGCGCGCGCGCAGAGCAAGGCCGGTGAAGGCCAGGAGGGCCGAGGTCATCACCGCGATCACCGCCACGGTGGCGGCGGCGAACACCGCCAGGACCGCGCCCACGACAACCGCCGCGGCGGTGGCGAGCATCGCGCCCAGGGCGGCGAGGCTGTTCAGGGCGGAGCCATTCTTGGCGAAGCTGTTCACCATCGACCTTCCTCTCCGGCCACGGGGAGCATGCTCCCACGGGCCGCACAAACTATCTCGGCCCTGAGGTTCCCTGCGTCAACCTCAACGCAGGCTGAACAACGGGGTTCAGGGGCATTATGCCGCCCCCTCAAGCCGCATCGCCTTCCGATCACGCACAATCTCGTCATAGGCGGCGTTGATCTGCGCCGCCTTGGCCTCGGCCACCTCGATGAACTCGGTCGGCAGGCCCCGGGCGCGGGCGCGGTCGGGATGGGCTTCGGACAGCTGCGCGCGCCAGGCGCGACGTATCTCCTCGTCGGAGGCGTCGGCGGCCACGCCCAGGATGACGTAGGGATCGTCGTTGGCCGCCCCCAGGTGGGTCGCCTTCAGCCTGCGGAAGGTGAGCGGCGACAGGCCGAAGAGCTCGGACACCCGCTCCAGATAGGCCAGCTCGTCGTTGGTGACGACGCCGTCCGAGGCGGCGATGTGGAACAGGCCGTCGAGCACATCTTCCAGCAGCTGGGGGCAGCTGCCATAGCGCTTCTTCAGGCGCCGCGCGTAGCTCTCGAAGCCGCGGGTCGTCTGGCGGGCTAGGTGATAGAGGCGCCGGATGTTGCCTTCGCTGCCGGGCTCGGCCTGAAAGACTGTGGAGAAGACGTCATATTCTCCGGCCTGAGCCTGGCCGTCGGCCTTGGCGAGCTTGGCGCCAAGCGCCGTCACCGCCGTGGAGAAGGCGGGGTCTTCGCCGGGCAGGCCGGGCGGGCATTGATCGCATTCCGCCTCGTCGATCCGGCGGACGGCGAGCCCAGCTATCTTGCGCCAGAAGCTCATGTCTCTAAGCGAAAGGCTTAGGACTATGGCCGCGCCATGACAATCAGCGCCGAGGTTAAGTTTTGGACATGCGTTTCAGCTTCTGGATCGACCGCGGCGGCACCTTCACCGACGTCATCGGCCGCGCCGAGGACGGAACGGAGACCTCGCTGAAGCTGCTCTCCGCCTCGCCGGCCTATCCGGACGCGGCGGTGGAGGCCATGCGCCGCATCCTGGGCGCGGAGCCGGGCGCGCCCTTCCCCGCCCACCGGGTGACGGCGATCAAGATGGGCACCACCGTGGCCACCAACGCCCTCCTGGAACGCCGAGGCGCCAGGACGCTGCTCGTCACCACCCGCGGCTTTGCGGACGCCCTGGCCATCGGCGACCAGGCCCGCCCCGACCTCTTCGCCCTGGTGGTGGAAAAGCCCGCCCCGCTCTACGCCGGGGTGGTCGAGGCGGACGAGCGCCTGGCCGCCGACGGCGCCGTGGTCACTCCGCTGGACGCCGACGCCCTTCGCGCCGCCCTGGAGCGGGCGGTGGCGGACGGCTTCACCTCGGCGGCGATCGCGTTCCTGCATTCCGACCTCAATCCCGCCCACGAGAAGCTGGCGGGCGAGATCGCCAGGGCGGCCGGCTTCGGCTTCGTGGCCCTGAGCCATGAGGTCTCGCCCCTGCCGCGCTTCATCCCGCGGGCGGAAACCACCGTGGCCGACGCCTATCTCACGCCGGTCCTGCAGGCCTATGTGCGGCGGGTGGCCGAGGCGACTGCCGGCGCACCGCTCTACTTTATGACCTCGGCCGGCGGCCTCGTGCGGGCCGAAGCCTTCCGGGGCCGGGACGCGGTGGTTTCGGGGCCTGCCGGCGGGGTAGTGGGCGTGGCGCGGACAGCCCGATCGGCCGATGTGGAAGCCGTGCTGGGCTTCGATATGGGTGGCACCTCCACGGACGTCTGCCGTTTCGCCGGGACGCTGGAGCGGCGGGACACGGCCCGGGTGGCCGGGGCGCGCCTGCGGGCGCCCATGCTGGACGTGGAGACGGTGGCCGCTGGCGGGGGGTCGGTGCTGACCTTCGACGGCATGCGCGCCCGGGCGGGTCCGGCCAGCGCCGGCGCCGATCCCGGCCCGGCCTGTTACGGCCGCGGCGGCCCGGCCGCCGTCACTGACGCCAATCTCGTCCTCGGCCGCATCGACCCGCGCGCCTTCCCCCATGTCTTCGGCCCCAACGGCGACGGCCCGCTGGACCCCGCAGCCGCCAGCGCCCGTCTCGCCGAACTGGCGCAGGCCATGGGCGCAGAGAGCGTCGAGGCGGCCGCCGAGGGCTTCGTGACCGTCGCGGTGGAACAGATGGCCCAAGCCGTGCGCCGGATCTCCACGGAGCGGGGCTTCGATCCGCGCGACCATGCCCTGGTGGCGTTCGGCGGCGCGGCGGGCCAGGTGGCCTGCCAGACGGCCGAGGCCCTGGATGTCGCCGAAGTGCTCTGCCCGAAGTACGGAAGCGTGCTTTCCGCCTGGGGGATCGGCCAGGCCGAGGTGACGGCCCTGCGCCAGGCCGGGCTGGAGGCGCCGCTCGGCCCCGAGGGCCTAGCCCGGGCCGAAGGCCTGCTGGCCGAGGCCGAGGCCGCCGCCCGCCAGGACCTTGCCGCCCAGGGCGCGGAAGCGGCCACCGTTCGGCGGACCCTGCGCCTGCGTTACGATGGAGCCGACGCCGAACTGCCCGTCTCCCTCGCCGATCCGAAGGCCGAATTCGAAGCCGCCCACCAGCGCCTGTTCGGCTTCGTGGAGCCTTCGCGGACCATCCTGATCTCCGCAGTGGAGGCCGAAGCCACGAGCGCCGCATCCGCTCCTGCGCAGGACGAGCCCGCGGAGCGCGAAGCCCCCCGGGCCGGCCATCACGGCGATGAAATCGCGTCTCTTTCAGCCGAGACGGTGCGCCTCTACGCCCACGGCGCCTGGCACGATGCGCCGGTGATCGCGGCCGAGGCGCTGAGCTCTGTGGATGGGCCGGCGCTCGTGGTCCGCGCCGACACCCAGATCGCCGTCCTGCCGGGCTGGCGGGCTGTGGGCGAGCCCGAGGGGCTGATCCGCCTCACGCGCATCGGCGCGGCGCGCCGGCAGGCCATCGCCCTCGACCGGCCCGATCCGGTCACCCTGGAGCTGTTCAATCGCCGCTTCATGGGGGTGGCCGAGGCCATGGGCGCGGCCCTGGAACGCACGGCCCACTCGGTGAACATCAAGGAGCGGCTGGACTTCTCCTGCGCCCTGTTCGACGCCGACGGCGGGCTTGTGGCGAACGCGCCGCACATGCCCGTCCACCTGGGCTCCATGGGCGCCAGCGTGCGGGCCGTTCGCGACCGGCATCCCCGCCTGAAGCCCGGCGACGCTTTCGCCCTAAACAATCCCTATGCCGGCGGAACGCACCTGCCGGACATCACGGTGGTGATGCCGGTGTTCATGGCGGAGACGGACGCCCAGCCCGCCTTCTACGTGGCCGCCCGAGGGCACCACGCCGACGTGGGCGGGGTCCAGCCCGGCTCGATGCCGCCCTTCTCCCGGACCATCGAGGAGGAAGGCGTGCTGCTGGACGCCCTGCCGATCATGACCGGCGGGCGCTTCCTGGAGGCCGAGGTGCGGGCGGCCCTGACCGCCGGCCGCTGGCCTGCCCGGGCGCCGGACCGCAACCTCGCCGACCTGAAGGCCCAGGTCGCCGCCTGCCAGGCCGGGGCCGCCGCCGTCGCCGGCATGATCCATGCTTTCGGGGCCGAGGCGGTGGCCCGCTACATGACGTTCGTTCAGGCCAACGCCGCCGAGGCGGTGCGCCGGGCCATCGGCCGGCTGAAGGACGGCTTCGCCCGCACGCCCATGGACGGCGGCGGGGAGATCGTGGTGCGCACCACCGTCGACGCGGAGGCCCGCACGGCGGCCCTCGACTTCACCGAAAGCGCCGACCAGCTGGCCTCCAACTTCAACGCCCCGTCCGCGATCGTGGACGCGGCCGCGCTCTATGTCTTCCGCACCCTGGTGGATGACGACATTCCGCTGAACGCCGGCTGCCTGGAGCCTCTGGAAATCCGCACCCGTCCCGGGTCGATGCTGGCCCCGCGCCCGCCGGCGGCGGTGGTCGCGGGCAATGTGGAGACCAGCCAGCATGTGGTCGATGCGCTCTACGCGGCGCTCGGCGTGATGGCCAACGCCCAGGGCTCCATGAACAACTTCACCTTCGGCGACGAGACGCGCCAGTACTACGAGACCATCTGCGGCGGAGCCGGCGCCACGGCCGACGCCGATGGCGCGAGCGCGGTCCACACCCACATGACCAACTCGCGCCTCACCGACCCGGAGATCCTGGAGCGCCGTTTCCCAGTGCGGGTGGAGCGGTTCGGCGTTCGTCACGGCTCAGGCGGCGCGGGCGCCCGCCGGGGCGGCGACGGGGCGGTGCGCCGCATCCGTTTCCTCGCGCCCATGGATGTGGCCCTGCTCTCGTCCCGCCGCGAGCATGCGCCCCAGGGTCTGGCGGGCGGCGAGCCTGGCCTGCCCGGCGGGCAACGTTTGATCACCGCTTCTGGCGAGGTTAGTGAACTTCCGGGCTGCTTCTCCGTTACGGTGAAGCTTGGCGACACGATCGAGATCGAAACCCCGGGGGGCGGAGGTCACGGCGCTCCGGCCCGATCGGCGCGAAGCTGACAAGATTCACGACCACAAGGTTCCGCATGATTCCGCTTGCCATCGCCCTCGCCCTCTTCGCCCAGGACGTCCAGGCCGACGCTCCGACCGCCACCGCCCCGGCCCCCGCGACGGCCGGACAGGCCGACGCCGCCGACGACCGCTGGCCCACCGGCGCGCCGCGCGATGACTATCAGTTCGTGGCCTGGTGCTACGGTGCCCTGCGGGGCTACCTCGACATGCACGACGAGATGATCCCCGAGGTCACGCGCATCGAGAAGCAGTTCCGCAAGCCCGGCACCCGTCTCGAAGACGACATGAAGGTCTATGCCGACATGCAGAAGGACGGCCGCCGCAAGCTGGCGCAGTTCCAGTCGGCCCTGACCGCCGCCGAGAAGGCTTCGGTCCGGCCCATCAGCGCCATCGGCGCCGAGGCCGTGAAGCAGGGCCGCCGCATCTGGGTGGCGGGTCCGGAAGTCACCAAGGCCCGCAAGGCCCAGGAATGGATGAGCTGGGCCCTGCCGGCCAAGTGCGAAACCACCGCCGCGGCCCTCGAAAAGCGCTCGCTGCTGGCCGCCGCCGCCCTCAAGACGGGCGACGAGGCGGAAACGTCCGAGCGCTGAGGTCGGCTGACGGCTGGGTTTTGTTAGGAATGGCGCGCTAGGCGGCGTTGCATGCTCGCCTGGATTGCCGCCGTCAGCCTCGTCGCATTTTTCGCCTTCCGGGCGGACAAGCAGGCGGCGATCAGGGGTGAACGCCGGACGCCGGAAGCCACCCTGCTGCTGCTGGCGGCGGCGGGCGGCTCGCCCGGAGCGATCGCCGCCCAGCAGCTGTTCCGCCACAAGACCCGGAAAGAGCCGTTCCGCAGCCTGCTCTGGTCCATCGCCACGGCCCAGGCCGCCGCGGCCGCATGGATTCACCTGGCGAGGTAGCGGACCAGCCGCTCAAGCCCGGCGGCGTTCTTCTCCGGCCGCGCCGCGAAGCACCAGCGCAGCCATCCCTCGCCCTCCGGGCCGAAGGCGACCCCCGGCGCGAGCCCCAGGCCGACCTCGGCGATCAGGTCCTTGGCCAGGGCGACGGAGTCCTCGCAGCCCTCAAGCCGGAAGAAGGCGTACATGCCGCCCTCGGGTTCAGGCGCCTCGACGCCCGGCAGGGCGCGCAGGCCGGCCAGCACCTGATCGCGCGCTGCGGCAAGTTCCGCCCGGAGCGCCGCCACATGGGGCTCGCCCTCCCGCAGAGCCTTGGCCGCAGCAGTCTGCAGGAAGTCCGGCGCGCACGAGGTGTTGTATTCCAGGAGCACGGCGAGGCGTTCGGCCATGGCCGGCGGAATCACCATCCAGCCCAGCCGCCAGCCGGTCATCCGCCAGGCCTTGGAGAAGCTGTTGACGCCGATCAGCCGGTCCTCGGGCGCCGCCAGCGGCAGGAACGAGGGGGCGGAGCGGCCCGGGCCGAAATTCAGGCGCTCGTAGACATCGTCACAGATCAGCCAGATCCCGAGGCGGCGGCAGCGCTCGAGGACCGGCCCTCGCGCCTCCGGGGGCAGGGTCCAGCCCGCGGGGTTGTTCGGTGAATTGAGGATGAGCGCGCGGGTGTCCGGCGTGAGGGCGTCCAGCAGGCGGTCGAGATCGAGGCGCCAGCGTCCGCCGCTGGGCTCCAGGGGCACGATCTCGACCTGCGCCGACAGGACCCGCGGCGCCTCCGGCACATTGGGCCAGATCGGTCCGACCACCACCACACGATCACCCGGCGAGACCACCAGTTGGGTCGCGAGCATGATGGCGCTCACCCCGGAGCTGGTCACCGCCAGCCGGCCCTCGTCCATGGGCGCGCCATGCAGGTCGGCCAGATAGGCCGCAAGCGTGCTCCGCAGTTCGGCCGTGCCGAGATTGTGGGTGTAGAAGGTCCGCCCGTCGACGAGCGCCTGGGCCGCCGCCTCCCGGATGAAGGCCGGCGTGGGCTGGTCGGATTCGCCAAACCAGAACGCCAGGACGTCCGGCCGTCCGAAGCCCGCGTTGGCCACGTCTCGGATCTTTGAGCTGCGAAGGCCCTGAACTTCGGGGCGGGCGATGGGCGGGAACATGCGCCGCTCCCTAAGCGCCTGCGGGCTCAGGTGTCTTGGGATCGTCCCGGGCCAGGATGGCGGTCACCGCCATGTCGCCGGTGACGTTGCCGAGGGTCCGGAAGATGTCCGGAGCCACCTCCACCGCCAGCAGGATCGGCAGGATGTCGATCGGCAGGCCCAGGGCCAGGCAGATCGGCCCGACACTGATGATGAACGACACCTGCCCGGGCAGGCCCACCGAGCCGACGCTCACCGCCAGGGCCACAAGCAGGGCGCCGACGTACTGCAGGGTCGTCGGCTCAAGGCCGTAGACGTGGGCGACGAAGACCGCCACGGCCAGGTTCATCACCGGGCTGGTCAGGCGGAACACGGCGACGGCCAGCGGCAGGACCAGGCCGGCGATCCGTTGCGACACGCCCAGGTCGTCGCGGCTGCGCTCGATCATCGCGGGCAGGCAGGCCAGGGACGACTGGGTGGCGAAGGCCGTGGCCAGCACCGGCCCGGTGGCCCGGGCCCAGCGGCCGAGCGGCACGCGGCCCACGGTCACCGCCAGGGCATAGCCGATGAGGGTGATGCCGAGGCCGATCAGCGACACCACGGCGATGTAGTGGCCGAGGATCCCGGCCGCGCCGACGCCGGCGCGCAGGCCCACGCCGAGGCCGAGACAGAACACGCCGATCGGGCCGGCCAGCAGCACCCAGCGGACGATGACGATCATGGCGTCGCCGACCGCCTGGAAGATGTCCACCAGCGGCCGCCCGCGCTCCGGCGGCAGGCGGGTCAGGGCGAAGCCGGTGAAGATGGCGAAGACCACCAGCGGCAGGACGGCGTCCTCGGCGGCGGCCTTCACCGGGTTCGAGGGGGCAAGGCTCCGCACCCAGGCCACGAAGTCCGGCGTCGCCGACTCCACCGACGTCCCGGGCGCGCCGGCCCGCAGAGCCATGGCGCCCTCAGGCGAAACCGGCCAGAGGGCCAGGAGGCCGTTGGTGAAGACGATGCTGTAGAGCGAACCCACGGCCAGCAGGGCGAGGAACCAGCCCATGGCCCGGATCGCCAGCTTGCCGGTGGCGGCCGCATCCGAGACCTGGGCGATGCCGGTGACCAGGACGGCGAAGATCAGCGGGATGACGGTCATCCGCAGGGCGTTGAGCCAGAGGCCGCCGAAGGCCTCGAGCCCCTCCACCACCCGCGCCACGCCCGGATCGCCGCCCGCCGCCGCCAGGGCCCCGATCACGAGGCCCAGGACCAGGCCCAGCAGGACCCGCACGCTCAAGGACTTGAAGAACCGCAACCCCTACCCTCCAGAAGACGTGCGATCTGGCCCAGATCGCAGCGGCGCCGCAAGCGGCTTCAGTCCTCCAGCACCCGCCGCGCCGCGTCCTGTATGGCCGCGTAGCATTCGCAGGCGCAGGCTTCGAGGGCGTCCCGCTGCAGGATGCGGATGCGGCCTCTGGCGTAGCGGATCGCCCCGCGGGCCTGGAGCTGGGAGGCGATCCCCGTCACCGTGGTCCGCTGCACGCCCAGCATGATCGACAGGTGCTCCTGGGTCAGGGGCACGAGGTCGGAGTCCAGGCGGTCCTGGGTCATCAGCAGCCAGCGGCACAGACGCTTCTCGGCGGGGTGGAGCGCGTTGCAGGCCGCCGCCCGCGCCGCCTGGAGGGAGCTTGCCTGGGCGTGCTGGACGATGGCCCGGGTCAGGGGCGGGCTCTCGGCGGCCGCAGCCTGCAGGGCGGCCACCGGCAGGCGCCAGGCGTCCCCGGCCACCTGCACCAGCATGGTTTCGTAGGCTACCCGCGAGCCCAGGGCGTGGAGCAGGCCGTACCCGCTCTCGCGGCCGATGGTGCGGCTCTCGATCTGGGCGCCGTCCCGCATGGCGGTGACCACCGAGAGGATGCAGTCGATCGGCAGGTAGACATGGGGCACCGCGGCCCCGGTCCGGGTCAGCACCGTGTCGCGCTCCAGGGTCACCCGCTCCAGGTCGGGCTCCAGGCGGGCGAGGTCCTGGGCGGCGAGGCTGTCGAGGAAGCGGTTCGTCCGGCTCACCTGTGCAGGAACGCCGGCAGGCTTGACCGGTTCACGTCACGCCTGGCGGCGGCGTTCGTACCGCATGGAGAGGGCCGCCGGCTGGGAGGCGTCGGCGTCGCGGAGGCGGTAGGCCACCTCGTTCAGCGCCTGATTCTGGGCCGGGAAGCGGGCCAGCTCCTGCCCGTTCCGGATGACGACCCATTCGTCGGCGGTCTGAACCACTTCGAACCTCATACAGCGCCGCTTAACCCTACCGCCCCGGTAAGGACAACCGGACGGAGAGTCGCAGGGGCGGGACCTACCCTCGCTAGTCGGCGAGGCGGGCGGGAAGATCCAGGTCGCAGACGGTGAAGGCTGCGCCCTTCTCCGCCTTGAGGGCCGCAAGGCGGGCCGCGAAGGCCGGGCCGCGCTCGTCCAGCACCTCGACCTTCGGCCGCTCGGCGGGCGGCAGGTCCGCGGCCACCCTCGCCTTCAGCATCAGGTCGGGAACCTTGGGCGGCTCGCCCACGGCCAGGGCCTGGATCGCCTCGGCGCCCCACACCACCCGGCCCCAGACGGCGTATTCGTGGTCCAGCCGCCGGGCGGGGGCGCGCATGAAGAAAATCTCGGAATTGGCGGTTCCGGGATCGGCCTGGCGCCCCATGCCGACGACGCCCGAGCAGTGGGCGCCCCAGCCTCTTAGGCGCCCGTCCGGCTGGCGCACCCCGGCGAAGGGCGTGGCGCCCACCAGCCCCTCGATCCCGTCGCTGCGCGCCACCGCCACCTGCGCCGCCTCGGCCGGGATGCGGAACTGGAACTCGGGCGGCAGGTCCGGATGCCGGGACGCCCCGCCGTCGCGGTTGTTCGGGTTGCCGGTCTGGGCGACGAAGCCGTCGATCACCCGGTGGAACTGGAGGCCGTCATAGACGCCCTCCCGCGCCAGCAGCTTCACCCGCTCCACCGCCCGGGGCGCCATCTCAGGCCGCATCTCCACCACCACCCGGCCCTTGGTCGTCTCGATGACCAGGGTGTTCTCCGGGTCCAGGGGCCGGAAGTCGGACGCGGCCAGGGCCGCCGCCAGCGCCAGAGCGATCATTCCACCCGCCTCCCCGTCATCCTGAACCGGGCGTAGCGGAGACGAGCATGTCGCCACTCTCCTGTCAGCAGGCCTGTGCGTTAAGGTGGCGGACCGGTCCCCAGACACCTACGTTCAGGCCATGCCCAAAGCCCCAGTTCCCGCCGGCGTTTCCGACATGTCGGGGGCGTTCGACTACGACGAGAACACCATGCCCCTGCTCTGGAAGCCGCACCGTCCGGAGCGGCCGCAGAAGAGCGAGGGGGGCCGGAAGTTCAAGCTCGTCTCCAACTATCAGCCGGCGGGCGATCAGCCGCAGGCGATCCGCGAGTTGGTGGCGGGCCTGGAGGGGCGCGAGCACGACCAGGTGCTGCTGGGCGTGACCGGCTCGGGCAAGACCTTCACCATGGCCAAGGTCATCGAGGAGACCCAGCGGCCGGCCCTGATCCTGGCGCCGAACAAGACCCTCGCCGCCCAGCTCTATTCGGAGTTCAAGAGCTTCTTCCCCGACAACGCGGTGGAGTTCTTCGTCTCCTACTACGACTACTACCAGCCCGAGGCCTACGTCCCGCGGACCGACACCTACATCGAGAAGGACAGCTCGATTAACGAGCAGATCGACCGGATGCGCCACTCGGCCACCCGGGCGATCCTGGAGCGGGACGACGTCATCGTCGTGGCCTCGGTCTCCTGCATCTACGGCATCGGCTCGGTCGAGACCTACTCGGCCATGACCTTCCAGCTGAAGCCGGGCGACCGGATCGACGAGAAGAAGCTGATGGGGGACCTGGTGGCCCTCCAGTACAAGCGCAACGACCAGGCCTTCGAGCGCGGGACCTTCCGGCGGCGGGGCGACACCATCGAGATCTTCCCCGCCCACTACGAGGACCGGGCCTGGCGCATCAGCCTGTTCGGCGACGAGATCGAGGCCATCGTCGAGTTCGACCCGCTCACCGGCAAGAAGACCGCCGATCTGGAGGGCATCAAGGTCTACGCCAACAGCCACTATGTGACGCCGCGCCCGACGCTCCGGCAGGCGATCAACCAGATCAAGGTGGAGCTGAAGGAGCGCCTCGACTGGCTGGTGGCCAACGGCAAGTTGCTGGAGGCCCAGCGGCTCGAGCAGCGCACCACCTTCGACCTGGAGATGATCGAGGCCACGGGGAGCTGCGCCGGGATCGAGAACTACTCCCGCTACCTCACCGGCCGCCGGCCGGGCGAGCCGCCGCCGACCTTCTTTGAATATATTCCGGACAACGCCCTGCTGTTCGTGGACGAGAGCCACCAGACGATCCCGCAGATCGGGGCCATGTACCGGGGCGACTACCGCCGCAAGTGGACCCTGGCCGAGTACGGCTTCCGCCTGCCCTCCTGCATCGACAACCGCCCGCTCAAGTTCGAGGAGTGGGACGCCATGCGGCCGGACACCATCCACGTCTCGGCCACGCCCGGGCCGTGGGAGATGGAGAAGACCGGCGGGGTGTTCGCCGAGCAGGTCATCCGCCCGACGGGCCTCATCGACCCGCCGGTTGAGGTGCGGCCGGTGGCCAAGGACGGCTTCAGCCAGGTGGACGACGTCATCGACATGGTCCGCCAGACCACGGCCAAGGGCTACCGCAGCCTGGTCACGGTGCTGACCAAGAAGATGGCCGAGGACCTCACCGAGTTCATGCACGAGCAGGGCCTGCGCGTGCGCTACATGCACTCGGACGTGGACACCCTGGAGCGCATCGAGATCATCCGGGACCTTAGGCTCGGCGCCTTCGACTGCCTGGTGGGGATCAACCTGCTGCGCGAGGGCCTGGACATCCCCGAGTGCGGCTTCGTGGGCATCCTCGACGCCGACAAGGAGGGCTTCCTCCGCTCGGAGACCAGCCTGATCCAGACCATCGGCCGGGCGGCGCGGAACGTGGAGGGCCAGGTGGTGCTCTACGCCGACACCATCACCGGCTCCATGGAACGGGCCATGGCCGAGACCAAGCGCCGGCGGGAGAAGCAGGAGGCCTACAACCGCGAGCACGGCATCACCCCGGAGAGCGTGAAGAGCCAGATCAAGGACATCCTCGCCAGCCCCTACGAGAAGGACCGGGTCACCGTGCCGGCGGGCGTCGCCGAGGACGGCAAGCCGTTCATGGGCGACAACTTCAAGACCACCCTGCGCGACCTGGAGAACCGGATGCGGGAAGCGGCCTCGAACCTGGAGTTCGAGGAGGCCGCCCGGCTGCGCGACGAGATCAAGCGGCTCAAGCTGCTCGACCTGGAGTTCGCCGCGGACGCCCTGGCCGGCGAGGGCGAGCGCGGGGACAAGGAGGTGGTCAAGAAGGTCCGCGCCGAGGCCCGGGCCGAGAAGGCCGAGGCCTTCCGCAAGGGGCGCGGACGGCGGTAGGCGCCCTTAGCGGCCGGGATGACGGAGAGGACCGCCTTCTCCAGCAGCGGAGACGATGGCGGGCGGAGCCTGACGGATGAGGAGGCTTGCCGACCTGCCAGAACCTGCGGGCCGGATGCGCGCTTCTGTTCGCAGCGGCCCGCGCCGCACGCCCCCTCATCCGGCCTGCTGGGCAGGCCCCCTTCTCCCGCAAGGCGAGAAGGGCCCACGATGGAGCATCCGATGGACCAGGCCTTCACCGGCGGCTGCCTCTGCGGCGCCGTCCGCCTCACCGCCCGGGGCCGGCCGAACCGGGTGGGGATCTGCCACTGCCTGGACTGCCGCAAGCACCACGGCGCCCTGTTCTACGCCGCCGCCATCTTCCCCAAGGACGCCGTGACCGTGACCGGCAAGACGCGCCACTGGAACGGCCGCCACTTCTGCCCAACCTGTGGCGCCTCGGTCTTCGCCCGGGGCGGCGATGAGGTGGAGGTGCACCTCGGCGCCCTCGACGCCCCCGACCAGCTCACCCCGACCTATGAGAACTGGACGATCCGCCGGGAAGGCTGGCTCCCGGCGTTCCCGCTCGCGCGGAGCTATGAGCGGGACCGGGAGGGGTAATGGGGCGAAGGCGGGCGCGAGCTCGCGTCTCCAGCCCCCGCCCCTTAACCACGCACCGTGGCGGGGAATCCCCACTCGCCGGATGAACAGCCTTAACCGGCGGCGTTCATGCGGGAGACAGGGAACCTGTGCTGTCTCAGGGCGTAAGTCTGAGGCAGCCTGGGTCGGAGGACCTCGCCAGCGGCCCGAGGTCGGGTCGCGGGTCCTCCGGGAACCTAGGTTGGGGATTTGAGGTAACGAGGATGTCACCGTCTCTCAGTGTGGTCGCGGACAACGACCTGAAGCTCAGTAGCCCTGCCGTCTCCCCCAAGACGGAAACCGTCGCCCAGCGCGTGAAGCGCCTGCAGGCCGAGGCCAAGCAGCTGGCCAAGGACCACATCAAGGCCCTGGCCGCCCAGATCATCGCCGTCGAGGAGATGGCCGCCGAGATCGCCGAGGGCGGCGAGGCCTATCCGCCGGGCGTGCGCGACCTGGCCCGCCGGTTGGTCGAGGACATGGACAGCCGCGTCCAGACCCTGGAAGCCATCGTCGCCCGCTCGTAAGGCGCGGCGGACGCGAGCTTGAGTTTCGAGGCGGCCCGGGCAGGGGGCCGGCCTCCAAGGCCGGGCGGGACGCCGTCCTAGCCAGGCGCAGCCGGCCGCAGCCGGCCGTTAACCCCGATTGTCAGGATTAACCTGTGACGCCCCGCGAAGTGGGGATGATCCGGAAGCGTCGAGGGTGACCCCTCCAGCCCTTTTGGGCCGCCTCCTCCAGAGGGGAAGGATTTTCGTCGCCAACCCCGCCCCCGCCTCAGTTGACCAGGTCGCGGAAGTCGGAGGAGCGGCGCAGCCACATGGAGGCGTAGCCGCAGATGGGGGTGATGGTGAGGCCCTGGGCGCGGGCGTGGGCGCTGATGGCGCGCATCAGCCGGTCGGACGCGCCCGTGCCGCGCAGGGCCGGCGGGGCGAACACATAGTCGATGTAGAGGACGTCGCCCTGGCGGCGGTAGTCGGCGTAGGCCGTCAGGCCCTGTTCGTCGATCTCGTAGCGGTCGCCGGTGTCGCGCAATTCGGCCATGGCGGCCTCCTTTCCGGGGCTGTGGCGGGCGTATCGGGGCCCGCTTTAAGCTCGGAACGCACGGAAGCATCCGCAAGACCCCGCCGAACCGGCCGGCGGGGCTCTGTACGAAAACCTAGCGGGTGAACTTCTGGAACTTGATCCGGTGGGGGATCAGGCTGTCGGCGCCCAGGCGCCGCTTCTTGTCCTCTTCGTAGGACTCGAAGTTGCCCTCGAACCATTCCACGTGGCTGTCGCCCTCGAAGGCCAGGATGTGGGTGGCCAGACGGTCGAGGAAGAAGCGGTCGTGGCTGATGACCACAGCGCAGCCCGGGAAGTCCTCCAGGGCGCTTTCCAGGGCGGCCAGGGTCTCCACGTCGAGGTCGTTGGTGGGCTCGTCGAGCAGGATGACGTTGCCGCCCGAGGCCAGGGTCTTGGCTAGGTGGACGCGGTTGCGCTCGCCGCCCGAGAGCAGGCCGACCTTCTTCTGCTGGTCGGCGCCCTTGAAGTTGAAGGTGCCCACATAGGCGCGGCTGGGCACCTCGGTGTTACCCACCTTCATCACGTCGAGGCCGCCGGAGATCTCCTCCCAGACCGTCTTGTTGGGATCGAGGGCGTCGCGGCTCTGGTCCACGTAGGACAGCTTCACCGTCTCGCCGATGCGGATGACGCCGGCGTCGGGCTGCTCCTGGCCGGTGATGATCTTGAACAGGGTCGACTTGCCGGCGCCGTTGGGGCCGATGACGCCGACGATGCCGCCCGGCGGCAGCTTGAACGACAGGTCCTTGAACAGCAGCTTGTCGCCGAAGGCCTTCTCCAGCCCCTCGGCCTCGATGACCACATTGCCCAGGCGCGGGCCCGGCGGGATCTGGATCTGGGCGAAGGTCTGCTTCTGGCGCTCGGCCTGGTTGACCAGCTCCTCGAAGGCGGCGAGGCGGGCCTTGGACTTGGACCGGCGGGCCGAGGGCGACGAGCGCACCCACTCCAGTTCGCGCTCGATGGTGCGCTTGCGGCCGGCCTCCTCGCGCTCTTCCTGGGCGACGCGCTTGGCCTTCTGCTCCAGCCAGGACGAGTAGTTGCCCTCGTAGGGGATGCCCTTGCCGCGGTCGAGCTCGAGGGTCCACTTGGTGACCTGGTCGAGGAAGTAGCGGTCGTGGGTGACGAGGATGACGCAGCCCGGGAACTGCTCCAGGTGGTGCTGCAGCCAGGCCACGCTCTCGGCGTCGAGGTGGTTGGTGGGCTCGTCCAGCAGCAGCATGTCGGGCTTCGACAGCAGCAGGCGCGCCAGGGCCACCCGCCGCCGCTCGCCGCCCGACAGCTTGTCCACCGGCCAGTCGTTGGGCGGGCAGCGCAGGGCGTCCATGGCCATCTCGATGCGGGAATCGATGTCCCACAGGTCGCCGGCGTCGAGCTGCTCCTGGAGCTTGGTCATCTCCTCCATGAGCTCGTCGGAGTAGTCCTCGCCCAGCTTGGCGGCCACGGCGTTGTACTGGTCGAAGATCTTCTTCTCTTCGCACCAGGCGATGACGTTGCCCCAGACGTCCAGGTTCGGGTCGAGCTGCGGCTCCTGCTCCAGGTAGCCGCGCTTGACGCCGTCGGCGGCGAAGGCCTCGCCCGAGAACTCGTTGTCGAGGCCGGCCATGATCTTGAGCAGGGTGGACTTACCTGCCCCGTTGACGCCGACCACGCCGATCTTGGCGTCGGGATAGAACGACAGCCAGATGTTCTCGAAGACCTTCTTGCCGCCGGGATAGGCCTTGGTCAGGCCCTGCATCTGGAAGATGTACTGCTGCGCCATGGGGCGTCCGCCGCTCTCGCTCTGAATGTCGGGAAGTCGCGGCAGCAGATAGCCGCCCGCGCCCGTCGGCGCAACGCCGGGGGCCTATTCGCGGCGCGTCAGGGACGGCTCAGTTGGACCGGCCGGCCCAGCGGCTGAGGAGACGGCTGTGGTGGCGCAGCGTGATCACCCGGCCAGGATATTCCCGGGTGGCGGCGTAATAGGCCGCATAGCCGATGGCGGCGCTGAGGCTGACGGCCAGCACCTGGTCCACCGCCGCGCCCGCCGCGTCCCACACCTCCACCTTGTACGGAAAATCCTCATGGGCCGCCGGGAACCCGCCCGGGGCGCTCCGCATTCCACCGCCTTGGCCGGTGGGGTCGTCGTCGGGGGGACTGAGCTGGTGCGCGACCAGGGACATGATAGGCCTCCGCGGACTTGTGATCGATCCTTCGGCCCCGGGGACGCCGTGTCAACCACGGGGCGAAACCGCTTCGCCCGCTATCGGCCGGAGCCTACTCTGACCCCATGGCGACCGTGACCCAGGCCGGCTTCCCCCCGCAGAGCCTCACCCATCTGGTGGACTCCCTCACCGAGTACGCCATCTACATGCTCGAGCCGGACGGGCGGGTCTCCAGCTGGAGCGCCGGCGCCGAGCGCCAGCTGGGCCATACGGCCGACGAGGCCCTGGGCCTGCCGTTCAGCGCCTTCTTCACCCCCGAGGACCGCAAGGCTCGCCTGCCCCAGCGCCTGCTGACCCAGGCCGCCGAGCGGGGCAGCCTCAAGACCGAGGGCTGGCGCCAGCGCAAGGACGGCGATCGCTTCTGGGCCGAGGGCGTGCTGCACGCCGTGTTCGGCCAGAACGGCCAGCTCACGGGCTTCGCCAAGATCAGCCGCGACATGAGCGGCGAACAGGCCGCCCGGGAGGCCCTGGCCAACAGCGAGCGCCGCTTCCGGCGGCTGGTGGAGAGCGTCGTCGACTATTCGATCTTCATGCTCGACGAGAACGGCATGGTGACCAACTGGAACGCCGGCGCCGAACGGATCAAGGGCTACCGGGCCGAAGAGATCGTCGGCGCCCACTTCAGCCGCTTCTACACCTCCGAGGACCGGCAGTCCGGCCTGCCCGCCCGGGCCCTGGAGATCGCCCGCCGGGAGGGCCGCTACGAGGCCGAGGGCTGGCGCCAGCGCAAGGACGGCAGCCGCTTCTGGGCCCTGGTGGTCATGGACGCCGTGCATGACGACGACGGTCGGCTGATCGGCTTCGCCAAGATCACCCGCGACATCAGCGAGCGGAAGGCGGCCGAGGACGCCCTGGCCGAGAGCGAGCGGCAGTTCCGGCTGCTGGTGGCCGGGGTGGTGGACTACGCCCTCTACATGCTCGACCCGAACGGCGTGGTGTCGAGCTGGAACGCGGGCGCCCAGCACATCAAGGGCTACATGGCCGAGGAGATCATCGGCCATCACGTGAGCCGCTTCTACACCGAGGCCGACCGCGCCGCCGGGGCCCCCGCCCGGGCCCTGCAGGCGGCCGCCGAGCTCGGCCGCCACGAGGCCGAGGGCTGGCGCCTGCGCAAGGACGGCAGCCTGTTCTGGGCCAGCGTGGTCATCGACGCCATCCGCGACGAGGACGGAACCCTCGTGGGCTTCGCCAAGATCACCCGGGACATCACCGAGAAGCGCAACGCCCAGCTGGAGCTCCAGCGCGCCCACGAACAGCTGTCCCAGGCCCAGAAGCTGGAGGCCCTGGGCAAGCTCACCGGCGGGGTGGCCCACGATTTCAACAACCTGCTGATGGTGGTCTCGGGCCAGGCCCAGCTGCTGCGCCGGCGGGTGGCCGAGGATCCCCGGGCCCTGCGCGCCCTGGACGCCATAGAGGCCTCGGCCAAGCGCGGCGAGGACCTGACGCGCCACCTGCTGGCGTTCTCGCGCCGCCAGCGGCTGCAGCCCATGTCGGTCTCCCTGTCCGAGCGGCTGACCGACCTGCGCGACCTGATCGCCACCAGCCTGCCGGCCTCGGTGAACCTGGACATCGAACTGCCGGACGACCTGTGGCCGGTGAAGGTGGACCCCAGCGAGCTGGAGCTGTCGCTGCTGAACCTGGCGGTGAACGCCCGGGACGCCATGCCAAGCGGCGGCTCCCTTTCGGTCCGGGCCGCCAATGTGCGCCTCAACGAGGGCCAGGACGGGCTGAACGGCGAGTTCGTGGCGCTGGCCGTGGCGGACACCGGCATGGGCATCCCGCCCGACATCCTGCCGCGGATCTTCGATCCCTTCTTCACCACCAAGGAGGTGAGCAAGGGCACGGGACTGGGCCTGTCGCAGGTGTACGGCTTCGTCCAGCAGTCGGGAGGCCGGGTGGACGTGGACAGCCGGCTGGGCGACGGCACCCGCTTCACCCTCTTCCTGCCGCACAGCGGCGCCGCCGCCGAGCCCGCGCCCGACGAGGGCGACGCCCTGCCGGCCGAGAGCGCCGCGGTGCTGCTGGTGGAGGACAATCCCGAGGTGGCGGAGGTGGCGGCGGCCATGCTGGAGCAACTCGGCCACACGGTGCAGGTGGCGGGCTCGGCGGCGGCGGCCCTGGCCATGCTTGAGGCCGGCGCGACGCCCGACCTGGTGTTCAGCGACATCGTCATGGCCGGCGAACTGGACGGCCTGGGCCTGGCCC
>Ga0065721_10049723_pt1 | contig 28092 bp, 25 predicted proteins | sample Mesricmetagenome_FD_59108 | JGI IMG/M metagenome (GOLD analysis project Ga0065721, IMG submission 59108) | Mesophilic microbial community from rice straw/compost enrichment Sample: eDNA_1 v2 (version 2) | ecosystem: Engineered > Solid waste > Grass > Composting > Bioreactor | place: USA: Davis...
GAACTCCGCGCTGTAGCGCTTTCTCGTCGTCTTCATTCCAGTCCATTCCTCAGGTCAGGCTGAGCTTATCACCCTGTCCAGAAAAACGGCACCACCTCAGAGGCCGTTGCTGCCTGTGACCGAGCTCATGTCGGCGGCGCCCTTGTACATCAGCATCATGTGGAGGATCACGAACAGCGGTCCCCAGGCCGCGAGATAGAAGAAGCCCGTCACATAGCCATTGAGTGCGACAGGCCCCGTCTTGGGAAGCAGGAACAAGGGGAACAGCACCGGGAATAGGGCGTAGAACAGCACGGTCAGAACGACGTTCAGGAGCGGGACCCACTTCATCGCGTTGCTTGCGATCGAACCATAGGTCCGCTCGGTTTGGATGTCGGCGCGGGTCTGGGCATAGACGTCGACATTGCCAGCGCCGCCGCTGCCGGACATCGAGTGCATGGCCTGGCTCATCGCATTGATGGTCAGCGTCTGCTTGAAGATCTCGGTGGCATTCGCTGAAACCCCGGTCAGATACTGATAGGCCACCGGCAGATCGGCAAAGAGCTTGGCCTTGGCGAGCGCGGCTGTCTGGTTGGGGTAGAGCTGACGGCCGAACACCGACCCCATCGCATCGACCAGCCCGGCCCATTGCGCATTGAGCGTGTCGTAGGCCTCGCGGCAGGTCACGATGTTCGAGCTCACCTGGCCCGTGGTCGCATCGCGGGTCAGGAACCGTTGCGCGCGTGCCTGGCTGCCCGGCGCGATCGTCGCCCAGATATCGCCTGTCTCCGCCAGCTCCTTCATCGAGTAGCGGCCGAGCATGACGTCGTAGAACACGCATTGCCGGAAATGCTCGTCGAGATTGGCGGCGAACTCGGGATCGGAAATCCGCAAGGAGCGGGTCGCATCGTAGAGCCGCGCGCCGTAGATCATGCCGTTCTTCGAATAGTTGAGATCGCCCGGCAGGCCGAACACCACCTCGGCCGATCCCGTCAGATAGTCGCCGACCTGGCTGGTAAAGCTCGCCATCAAGGCTAGGCCCAGTGGCACATTGCTGACATTGGCAGGCGCAAGGCTGGGGTTGAGCCGGTCGGTCACATGGACATCGAGCCGCGGCACCATCAGGCAGGAGTAGATGAGCGTGGCGCCCAGGAACCAGTTGATCCACGCCCGCCAGTCCTGATTGAACGCCAGGGTCAGGGCGGACAGGCCAAGGCCCATCACCATGACCACCTGGAGCAGGCTCTTATAGCCGCCGTTACCGGTCCAGGCAGCGACTGCCTGGAAGACGTTGACCAGATAGTCTCCGCCGCCGACCGTGAAAATCTCGACCATGTCTATTGTCCCGCCTGGATGTGGTTGGCCCGGTCAGTGGGTGAGGGCGCGGCTCTGGACGCCGCGCGACCAGTCCAGCGATGCGGCCATTCCGGGTGACATCGAGGCAGCCAGCACGTTCTCAATGAACGCCGTCTTTTCGATGATCTGCAGCACAGCATTGACCTTGAGATGCGTGTTGGCCTGTCGGTCAGCGAGTGCCTGACGCACGACATTGACCTGGTTCTGCCACATCGCGATCTTCGCTTCGTCGGCCCCGATGAAGCTCGACATCGATCGGCCGGCCTCGCTGACGATGCGGTCGAGCACGGCAAACAGCAGGTCGACACTGGCGATCTCGGCCAGGGTCTCGCGGTCGTCAGTCGGCATGCCGCGGCTATAGGCCGCCTGGACCGTCAGGATCTTGTAGAGCGGGATGGAGGCGACCTGCAGCAGTTCCTTCTGCTCTTCACTGATGGCTGTGTCGTCGCGGATTGCCTGAACCATCCCGCCAATGAGCGCCGCCACGCGTGGCCGCAGCGCTTTCGATGCCGGCAGACTCAGCGACTTGAACCCTGGATCGAGGCACTTTTCGGTCTCACCGCAGTCGAAGATCAAGACGTTGCCGTTCGTGGTACCATCCAGCAGCGAGGTGACGAGTGTCGACGAGGCTTCGCCGACGATCGGCACGAACTTGCCCGGCTCATTGTCCTTGGGCGGCACGTAGATGATCGTGCCCAGCAGCGTCATCGCATATTCGGCGAGCTCCTCGTCGAACTGGCCGCCGGGCGAGAAGAACGCCGACTTCTTGAGGATCGTCCAGGTGTAGTTTCGGGGTACGCCGGGATTGACGTCGTCATACTTGCCCGACCCTTGTGCGGTTGTGCTCGAACGCTGCCCCTTGGTGCCGCAGCCGTGCTTGGCTGCGGCATAATCGGTGAAGATGCCCTCGGAGTTGCCGATGGCTTCGCAGATCGCCTTGTCGGCAAGGTCGCCCTTGGGCCAGATCCCGCCCACCAACCCTTGCGCCATCTCGCAGGAGTTGATGTTGAGGTTGTTCATGAGCTGAGCCTTCTGGCTGAACTCCTGCATGATCTTCGAGCATTCCGGACAGACCGTGTCGATCGCCAGGCTGAAGGCGAAGCCGACGGCATTGTTCGCGACGGCCTTCAGCATCGCGACGATTTCGCTCGCGTTGATGAAGCTGAACGAGCCGGCGAAGATGTCGATGCCGCCGCACCCAGCACGGGCGCGCGGCAGCTGGAGGTTCGCGATGTTGGTGGTCTTCTGCGGGAAGCGCGTCCAGACATTGCCGAGGCTGTAATAGCCGGCGGACTGCCCCTGGAACGCGGTCGGCCCGTTGACGTTGGCTGCGCCTCCGACATCGTTCAGAAACGAGTCCATTGAACTGCCGACGTCCGCCGATGCGCCAGATAGCGGGAGGGTGAGGGGAAGGGTGGCTGCAAGGATCGCAGCGACGACTCTTTTCATCCTAGTAGTCACGTCCAGCTTCCTTCGATGTGAGGAGGTAAATCCGGTCCTGAAGCTCGTCGGCGCTCATGACGCCGTAGCCGATCGGAATGGGGCGGCCGGTCAGGGCATCCCAGAGCACGACAGCTGGCGTAATCTTGGGCTCCAGGCCCATGCGGGTGCGCTGGTTGGTCTCGACCGTGTAATTCGGGAAATGCCGCGATGGGCCGCCATCGGTCGAAATCGCCCGCACAGCGATATGCCAGGTCGAGGCAACACTCTGTACGATCGGCGACATGACCTCGCATGCGCCGCAGCTCTGGGCGAAGAAGTAGAAGAGCCCGTAGCGCTCGGAGAGCTGCGCCATTGCCGCGTTCCGTTCCGCGCTGCGCGCATCCTGCCACTGGCGCTTGCCGAGCGTCGAAACCGGGCGCTGCAGCGTGTAGTCGAGTTCGGGATCTTGCCAGATCGCCCGTTGCCAGACGTCGCTGAAGAGTGAGGCCCGGTCGAGCTGGGCCCGCTGGAACCGGATGTAGGCCGTCACATTGGCAGGCGTGGGCTCGAGAATCGCCTTGGCCTTGAGCTCCCGCAAGGTCGCCGTGATCGCGTCAAGCTGGCTCGTGGCGCTTGCCGCTGGCGCAAGTGCCTTTTGTTCCGGCGGTTTGGGCCGGTTGCAGTAGAACCAGTACCCAAGCCTGCGCTCCGCACAGTAGAAGCTGTCCTGCCGCTCGTCCGTCTCGGCGCGTGGCAGCGCATCGGTCTGGGTGGTGGTCGTCTGCGCGTTTGCGGACGGAAGGACGCAAACGGCATTGGCAATCGCGCAGGCGGCAAGCAGCCGCCACGCGGCCTTATTGGCGTGCGCGGGCATAATAGTCCTCGATCTTCTGCTGGATTTCCTGGGTGGCCTGCAGTTCGTCAGGCAGGCGGGCGGCGTCGGTGAACTCGGCATAGACTTCGCTGAAGTCCATTCGGCTCAGATCAAGTCGGGCGAACTCGTCGATGGTGAACCCAGAGCATTGCTCGGTCTTCGGCTTGCCCCAGGGCTTGTTTAGTTGCTGGCGGCCTTGCTCCTGCAGGATCCGCGAGAGCTTGGATTCAAAGCAGCAGTAGACCTTCCGCTTGGTCAGGCACACGCCAAGGAAGGAGGACGAGCAATAAGTGCCGACGTAGGCGCACAGACCCTGTGCGTCCTTCTGATGTAGCAGCATCTCCTCGCGGCTGCAGCCCAGCGCCACGAGCAGCTGGATGCCCGGAATCAGCGGGAAGCCTTTGCCCTTGCAGCAATTGAGAATGCCGAAAACCTTCGACGAGCAGCTTTCGCGGGTCCCCTTGAACAGGGTGAGATTGTCAGGATCGAATTCGCGGCGGGCCTGATTCATCGCGTTCAACGCGACAACCGCGTCCTTGAACTCGTCGTTGGCCTCGCGCTGGATGGTCTCGCACGAGCCATCGATGCAGTAGACATCGCCGTCGCAGATGAACTGGTTGGTGCTCGCGGGCTGGTCCGGGACCGGGCAATCATAGACCCGCTCCCATGTGCGACAGGGCTCACCTGCGAGACAGTCTTCGCGCACGATCTTGCAGCCCGGGGTGTCCTCAAGTGTCTGGCAGTCCTGAGCCTCGGTAAACTGTGCGCAGCTATAACTGCGGCTCCATGCCCAACAAGGCTGCGTCACGGCGATGCCATCGACAATGCGGGTTACCGGATCGCTGTCGGTGCACGTCTCGGTGTCTTGCTGGCACGAGCTGTCGGCCGCGAGGCCGGCGCATTGGCTCTCATCGCGCGTGGTGGTTACGACGTTCTCGCCCGTCACCGTATAGGGCGTGGCGCCATCGACCGGCGCGGTACAACTGACGAGGTCAACCCTGAGGTCGCCGGAGTTGCAGCCCCAGTAGATCCCGAAATAGGGATCGCACAGGTTGATCGGATAGGACTGCGTGACCGTGCATTGCGGCGCGGGGTAGCGGTTGCAGTTGTAGACCGAAGCCGGGTCGACCCCGCTGCCGCCCACGCAGTAGTAGCCGTAGACCTGGCGTTGCTCGACCCGTGCGGTCAATGTCACTGGGCAGGTCCGCGTTTCTTGGCTGGCGGTGTAGCCGATGTTGCAGGTCGCCATGTATCGCGCCGCGGTTCCGTTGGCCGGAGGCAACGGCACGCAGCGTCCCTGCGAGCCGCCAATGGCCATCCCGCTCGTATAGGCGAGCGGGTCATCGCTGATCACATTGCTGCGCGCGATCGTCGCATCGAGATCCTGCGGCGCAAACCGGGCCCGCCGGTCCATGGAGTCCCGCATGGCCTTGTAACCGGTATTTGTCGTGGCCTGGCTCGTTGCTTCGCGGCTCATCCGGTCGGGATCGTCGAAATAGCCCGACTGACTTGGTGTGCCGCCGAAATTGGGGATGCGACTGGCATCCGGGTTTGTGGTTGCCGCACTTTGCGCGGATGCCGCCTTGTCTCGCCCGAATGCCTTGCCGTCCGCCTTGGCAGCATCGGTTGTTGTCTGGGCGTGAAGCGGTCCGGCGAGGGTAAGCAGGAGCGCGAACACGCCTGCGCGACAGAGGATTGGTCGTTTCATGGATCCTGCCTTTCAAGACGGGCGAGGTGCTGGGCCGCGAGCAAAGCGCCGGGGCCGCCGCCGTGCGCGAAGGTCTCAAGGGCGTAGGCTGCGCTGACATTGCCGCTCATCCGGTCGTGGGGCGGGACCTGCGTCCGACAATCGAACCCGTCGCACAGATCGAAGTCGCTGCTGGTGACGACGTAGGTGGGCACGGTCTCGATCCCGAAAGCACGGAAAAGCCGCGGGTCGATACCGACGCCGTCCAGCTGCTCGCCGGGCTTTGCGACTTTTGCCAATGCGTCCGTCAAAGCCTTGGCGCTGTTGCCAGGCAGACCGCGCAGGGCGACTATGCCGCCGGCCTTGGACACGTCGTCGATCATCGCCCGCAGCGCTGCTGGCGGCATCGAAAGCGAAGCAAAGGCGATAAACCTTGGCGCTTCGCCCATGCCTTCGCTGGTCATGGTGCCGGCATCGGCAACCATCCGGTCAAAATCGAAGGTGCTGGCCGGATCAGGCTTCGCACTTGCGGCGGCCTCGCGGGTGTAGCGGCGAGCGTGCACCTCGGCCTCGCTGGTGCTTGTCCTGGCCTCCCGCGCCAGCGCCTCGGCCCTTGCGCGAGCATTGGCAGAGAGTGCGTCGGCATCACTGGCGCCAGCGCTGGCCCGCGCCCGGATGGCCGCCAGATCAAGGTCTGGCTCGGCTGTCTGTGCGGATGCACCTGCCAGAGCGGCAAGGCTCGAAAGTGAAGCGACTACAAGGAGATGAGGAAGGGTTTTCATAGTGCGCAGCAGTTCCGCTTGCGCCAGACCAGGTAGCCCATGTCCTCGCCAATGGCGGGATAGACCTGGCCTGCCGACATGAAGGTGGTGGAGGCACCAATGGGCGCGCAGGCATAGCGGCCCTTGGTCTGCGGATTGGGATTGGTGGCCTGGAAGCGGTACTGCTGCTTGCGCATCACCGGCATCAGGTACTTGCCGCAAAGCCCCTTGCTGCCCATCGTCCCCCAGGCGACGAGTTCGCGGTGGAGCTTGTAGGAGAAGCGGGCGAGCGCGAGCCGCGAGGCCTGGACATGGCCAATGGTCGCCGAGACATTGCCGTTGAGCGGGTACATGGTGCCTTGACAGCCCGCGCACCAGAACAGTTCATCGGTCGGCAGCTTGGCCGTTGCCGCCACGCAGTCGGCCGCGCAGGCTGCAAGCGCCAAGGGATTGGCGAACAGGACCGCCTCGGGGTTGATGATCGCGGTGAGTTCGCTGTCCTGCCAGAGCGGATCAATCTCGGTGATGTAGAGAATGTCGATCGAGCCGGACTCGAGGCACAGGAAGTCGGCAACAATCTCCATCCAGTAGATCAGCGGATAGGCATACCAATGGACATGCCACTGCGAGTTGTACTGGGTGTTGCCGCCGACCGCCGATGGCCCGGCCATCGACTTGAAGCCGATGTCGAACCCTGGATCGAGCTTCATCCCGCCCAGATTGACGAAGCACCACGGCTTCATGCTGACGTCGGCAAGCCTGACCGGCTCCCAGAACCCCATGGCTATCCCGGGCCGCAGCCCGCACAGGCACACCGGCAGAGCGGGGTTGCTGGTGTCGGGCCGGCTGGACGGCCAGATCTTCAAGCCTCCGATCGAAATCGGGAAAAGGCACGACCAGCAGATATCCGTGATCGGATTGACGAACTTTCCGGTGCAGCGGCCCGGACCGGCTGCGGCATGGGCGGGGGCACTGGAGATGACGCTCAGACTGGCGAGCAGAAGTGCTCCGCAGAGCCACGACAAAAGGCGATTTTTCCTGCTCATGATGGCGCACGCTCCTTGGGAGGCACCGGCTGTTCGGTGATTAGGAGCGCGCGACCCTGCTGCTCGACGGTTGCCGGCACCGCCCGAATGCCGAAGTGCTTCACCAGCTTGCCGCCTTGGTCGAAGTAGAAGCGCCGCTGGCGGGCCTTCATGAGTTCGAGCGGCGCACCCCGCACGAGGATGAGCTTGGCCTTTGTGCTGGCATAGCGACGGATCGCCCAGGCGAGCTGTGTCGGGTCGTCGCCGTCGAGGAAGACGAGGGGAGCCCGCAGCGGCACGGTATCGAGCGGATTGACCCGTGTGCCTGCGGCAATGACGACCCGGCCCTTATCGTCGGCGATATCGCGCTCGACGGTGATCGTCGGATCGAAACGCCAGCTGCGTGTTGCCGGAGCGACGGAGAGACCTGCGACAGGCTCAGGTCGGTTGACCCGGGCGATCGTTCGCCGCTTCAGCTCTTCATTGAGACGGGCGGTCTCGCCGGTCTTCTCGAGCTGCGTAAGCCTGGCATGGATCTGCTGCAGCAGGTCCGGTTCGATGACTGGCCAGACCGTGCCGTGCTGACCGTAATCGCGAGCCATTGCCTCTGGGGCTATGGCCAGCGCCAGCGCAGTGGCGCATATGGGGAAGGTAAGGAGCCTCACAGGATCGGCCTCCCGACCCCGAGAATGCGTGGGCCGCAAATCCAACCGATTGCGGCGTAGCGGCTGTCGAAACCGTCCTTGTGTTCGCTTGTGACGAAATAGCAGCCTTGCGGAACGCGGCCCGTCGGGCCGAGCGCGAGGGGTTCACCAAGGCGGCTCGTGAGCTTGGCCTTGGCGACAGCCTGCCCGTTGACGAAGTAGGTGCGGTTTTGCTCGATGACGATGTCGCCCGGCACGCCGCTCACCCGCTTACCGAACGGCTTCGGCTCCGCTCCGAAATGCTTCACCAGCAACGAGGAAGCAGGCGGATCGAAAAGGATGATATCCCCGCGGTGAACGGCCGCCCCGCGCGTCACCCAAATGGCCCAGTAGGGCAGGCTGGGGCTCACGTTGATCATGAGCGCGTGGCCCTGCGCGAAGGCGGCGAGCGAGGAGAGTGCCAGCGCCCCGGCGCCTAGCCCGCCCCAGAGCGCAAGCCGGCGCGCCGACGCAGAACGGATCAGGCGATCAGCGGGCAGCATCGGGAATGGCTCCCAACCGGCGCACAACATCGGCGCGCACAGATTGCGTCAGGTCCGGCGTGCTCCCGGCCACTACGGCTTCGGCAACGAGGACCGTCCGGCCCTCGCGGCCAAGCTGCTGCACCGAGGCTTCCACAGCCTTGAGGTAGGCCTGGACGCGCATCTTCGTTTCTTCCGGAGGACGACCAGATCGTGCTTCGGCTTCGATGAAGTCGCCCATGATCCGGCTCAACTGGACCGTCACGACCTCGCGCTTCTCAAGGGTGAGCAGCTTGTCGGTCGTCCAGACGCCCCACAGGACCTGCCCGATCATGCCGACGCCGAGCACGACAGCGGTGAGATTGATCGATGCAAGCCGCCCGCGCAGGTTGGATGTTGCCAGAATGTTCTTCACAGCGTTTCTCCCGAGAGTTCTCGGTCGAGATCACGGATGAAGCGCGGCATGCGCCACACGACGACTAAGGTGGCGAGACCGATCAGCACCAACTTGCACTGGTCGAGGAAGGTCACGCGCCGTGCGAGATCGGCCGCCAGGAAGCGGTCTGCGAGATTGGCGACATGGGCGAAGAAGGCATCGGGATTGCCGCCTGACAAAAGCAGGAAGAAGAGCAGCGGCAGGCCCAGTGCCATCAGGTAGGACGAACCCAGAAACAGACTACCGCGCAGCACGATGTAGCAGCCATCGGCCATGCGCGAGCGCCAGGTCTGCACCGGCGAGAAGAGGGGCTGTTCATCTTCGGGCGCATCGGCCCGGTCGAACGGGGTGACGAGGTGGAGAGGCATGGAAATGGGGATCCTTTGATCAGGGGATGTCAGAAATTGGCGAAAGCGATGCGCTCGATGGCATCGGCGAGCTGGTGGCCACGGGCGATCTCGGCATCGATGGCGGCGAAGGTCTGGGGCGAACTCGAGAAGAGCGTTGCCGAATAGTCGTCGAGCACGAGCCGTCCGATCGCCTCGGTCTCCGGCCCCTTGATGAACACCTCGGAATAGTCGCTCCCGGAGCGCTTGAGGCTGCGGATCAGCGTCTCGGTGCGATCGTCCATGTCGAGGCGATTGCTCGCCTTGAAATCGGCAATCGTCTCCGGCTTCTGCTGCAGGATCAGCATCCAGTCGCTGTTCTCGAGCGCCGCCGTCGCTCCGTCGGACTTGTAGTAGTCGTTGAGCGACTGGGTGGCGGTCGCGAGCGCCCCGCCATACTTGCGGCAAGTGCGGGCATAGGTTTCGACGAATTCACCCATCGAACCGCCCTTCAGCATCGACCATGCTTCATCGATCAGCAGCAGCTTGCGCAGCGACCTTGGGCTGCGCGTCATCGCCTGGCTGGTCATGAACATGATCGCGGAGAGGACCACGCTGCGCAGGTCTTCCCGGCTCGCGAGGTCGGACATCTCGAACACCGTGAAATCCGCATCGAGGTCGAGACTGGCCTGGCCTTCGAAGAAGGCGCCATAGGTCCCGCCCGCCATGTAGGGTGCGAGCGCGGTTGCAATATCGGCCGCGGTGTCATGCCCAAGATTGGCGAGCATCTCGCCGACGGTCGTGACCGTGGCTGCAGCGCCGTGTTCAGCCCAGACCATGTTGACCGCCCGGTCGATCAGCCCGCGCTCGGTATCGGTCAGCTTCGCACTGTGGCGGGCCATCTGCCCGACGATGGCCTTGATCATTCCGAAGCAGTCGAGGCGGTAATCTTCGTCTTCGGCCGCGCGGCCCGCATCGATCATCGAGAAGGGGTTGAGGCAGAAGCCCGCTTTCATCGTGAACTCGACAAAGCGGCCGCCCTGCAGCTTGACTGAATGCTCGAAGCTGCGGCCATCGTCGATCACGACCACCTGCGCGCCGGCGCCGCGCAGGGCTGCGCACATCTCCTGGAGCAGCACCGACTTGCCCGATCCCGACTTGCCGCAGATCGCGACATTGTGGTTGCCGGCCTCGTTCTCGAACGGCGACCAGAAGAAGGGCTGGCCGCGCCGACCGACGAACAGCAGGTGAGGGTGGGCGCTTCCGAGATATTCGCCCTGCATGGGCGCGATATTGGCTGCAGTGGTCGACAGCACGGTCTTGAACCGCTTCAGCCGCTCCATGTCGGCACCGAGCCCGTCGGCGAGCGTCAGCGGCATCGCCGCGAGAAGCCCCTGGATCTGCAGATAGCGCTCGTCGGTGAGATCCCAGCCCGCCGCCTTATAGATCGACTTGATCGCGCGTTCGTGGCGGTCGCCCTGGCCCAGCGGCGAATAGGTCGTCACGCCGTAGAACACGCGCACGAGGCGGCGGCCTTCCTGGAGCTCGGCTTGAACATGTTGCCACTCGGCGGCCTGTTCGCCGATCCGGGGCAGGAACCGGGCGCTGCGGGTGCCAGCCAGGCTGGTCGTGCGCATGAACTTGAAGCCGGCCTTGGCCGATGCTGCTTCCTGGTCAGGATAGACAAGGCAAAGCATGGTGGCGGCCGGGCAGGGGAAGCGCAGCTTGTCGGTGAACAGGTCGCCGATCAGCCGCGCGCATTCCCACGGGGCCCAGCGCGACGGCATGTTGCGAACGGCAAAGTGCCGCACATCAAAAGCGTCGGGGTAGACGGTGCCAATCTCGGGCACCCCGTCATTGACCTTGCCGGTGGGACGGAACCGCTCGGTCACCAGGCGCATGCGGTCTTCTGCCACGACCAGTTCGATGTCGTGGCGGATCGCCTGTGAGGCGATCGGATCGTTGGGGTTATAGGGCACCGCATCGTCCTGCGGCGCCGTGGTGGGCGAAGTCAGATCGTCGATGACGGCGATCAGCGCTTCGGGACCGACTTCGACCACGCCGAGGTTCAGCGACTTGAGCATCGCCATCAGCCCCTCGCGGATCTGTTTGAGATCCTCATTGCTGACCGACTTGGACGTCGGCACGCCGACCGAGACGATGACCTGGTGATGCCGCGCATGAAAGGGTGCGTCCGCAGAGCCGGACTCCCAGACGAGCGAATAGAGCCGCCGCGCACGGTGCCGGGCAATCGCCTCGTACACGCCGCCCTGCATGTACCGTGGCGCAAACCACGGGGCGATGATTCTGCTGATGCGCGGGCTTGCAAGGTGGAGCACCTGAAGGCACGCGCCGGCTGGCAGGCCTTCCGAAAAGAACTGCCCGAGGATTTCCCCGGTGCGCTCGTCCGCGCCGATCAGCGGCGTGACCGAGAGGACAAAGCCTTTCGAGCGTGCATTGAAGTACAGCCGGGTCGCCGGATCATAGACCCGGTAGGGCAGCCAGTCGGACAGCATGTCGACCATCAGCTGCGGCCGAACCTTCTCGGCGTGCTCGGCATCCCCCAGCAATCCGCTGAGCAACCGATCAACGACGGACTTGAGTTGCTCGGCCATCACTTGGGTTCCTTCGACTGCGAGGTGGTGTCTGTCGGCTGAGCGCCGGTCCGGATTGCCGGGCGGATTGCGGCTTTCGCGGCTTCAATCGCCGCCGCGCTCGGGAACACCGGGGCGCTGTGCCCCGCCTCTGGCCGAGGGGCTCGATCACGCGGGGGAGGCGACGTGTCGAACCCCTCGACCGCCGGTGCCTTGGCACCGGCAACGGCCTCGCGCGCCGTGGAGGGGAGGACCAGCGGCGAGGCATCTGGAATTTGAATTTCGGAACTGGGGGCATCAGCGCCCAGGGTGTCAAAGGCGCTGGTCCTGTCCGTGGGCGCGGACGAGAAGGGCGACGCAAGATCGGCGGTAGCATCCGGGTGTTCGTCAGCGTCTTCGTGCGCAGACGCAGCTTGAGCGGCCTTCAACTGCCGGCGGACCTGGCGCATCATGGCCCCGCTCTTATCCTCACCCGCCTTGCGGCGGAGTTCGGTTGCCCAGCGCGGGTTGTCGACGACTGTCCAGGCGACCGCTTCATCATGGAGCGTTCCTGCCTCATCGACATGCGCCGGGAAGACGACCCGCAGGGTCCGCTCCGCTGTACGGGTGGTGTCCGCATCCACGACGCCCGACCGGGGGCGTGTCTCGGCATGAGGCGTCGTGCCCGACGGCAGAGTGTTCGTCGCCTTGGCATCGATGACGTGGGTCGGTGCGCAGTCGCCCTTGGGCGCCCGGCAGGTGAAGTCGCCTTCGACATTGGTGCCGAACGTGGCGCAGCCACTGGAGAAGCCGGCCAGGCAGGCGCAGACAAGAAGACGTGATGGAAACCGCATGGGGTTATCCTTTCGGAGCTGGGGTGGGAGCGGCGCGCAGGAATTCCCGGAGCACTGCAGCAGGCCGGAAACCCTCGAGAACGGCGCCATCGGCGGGGCGCACGATCACCGGCGTGCCGCCAAAGCCGTGTGCCCGGGCGAAGGCCTCGTTGGCATCGAGGCCGCTCGTGTCGCAGGGTGTGGGATTGGCGAGCGCCAGACCTGAATAGGCCATGTGCAGCGCCAGCTCGGGTCGAGGTGAGCACAGTACCCGCCCGGCGTCGCGGCGGCTTTCTGCGCCGAAAATCGAGATCGGCCGTTCTTCGACCCGCGCCCCGATCGCCTTCAGTTCTGCCTCAAGCTTCTTGCAGTAGCCGCAGTGGAAGTCCGAGAAGACAACGACACGTGGACCATTGGCAGGGCCCCAGGTGATCGCGCCATTTGATGGAAGCTTGCCAAGCTGCACATGCCGCGGTTCAGCGTTCCGGGCTGAAGCTGATGATTGGTTTGGGCTCCCATCCGCTTGCGCTTCGGGATTACTGCGCCGTGCTGCCCCTGCCGCCAGCAGGTCCGGATTGAGAGCGAGCAGCCGTGCAGCCGTCAGATCCTGACGGGCTTCCATGTCATAGACCCGGCCGATCACCAGATACTTCGCAGCCCGGTCAACGTAGAAGAGCGTCGACTTGGATGCGACCTCGCACAAACCGCCAAGGCCTTTGCAGTTGATCGCGTCGATCGGCGTCTTGGGCAGGCGCAGCTTCAGTGCCTCACGCACCTTCGCCATGTCCGGAGCGGCAGTGGGGGCTGCAAGGCTTGCCACCGCCCATCCGGTTGCGGCCGACAGGGCGATGATTGCTGCCAGTCCTGCGGCCGGGCGCAACCAGCGGCGCCGACGGTTATCCCGCTCTAGAGACAAGTTTTCGATCATTGGGAGTTCCTCACGTAGACGCCGTCGAGGAACACGATCTCGACATCGATGCCGGTCGGCATCTCGACGACGGGTTGGTACTGTTCGGCGCGCTCGATCAGGTATTTGCTGACCGTGTCGGCGGCATCGGCGGCGCCTTGGCCAAGCCCGCCACCGAGGATGTCACTGCCTGAGAGCTTGGAGCGACTGCCATCGGGGTTGGTCGTGACGCCGGAGAACACGCTGTTGGCGTTTGCGGAGAAGCCGCGCCCGAAACCGCCGACGATCCCGGCGAGCAATGCCTGGCTGACGAGGCTGCCTTCGCGACTCACGACGCGACCCCGGACCCCGGACTTGCCAGCGAAGCTGATGAAGCCCTTGACCTCGCTCACTGCGACCCGGCCACCAGGCTGATCGCAGGTCATGCGGGCAAGCTTCACATAGACCTTCTCGCTGCTGAGATCCCCGCGAGCCGCGCCGTTCACAACGCAGCCCTGGATCCGGGTGGTCAGAACCTTCCCGTTCTGCATCACCGATCGGGCCGGGCCGGTGATCCTCAGCACCACGGGCAACGGATCGGTCTGGCTGGCGACGCCCGCCGAAGCATCGACGCCAACGATAACCCTGGCCGGCGCATAGGAATTGGGCGGCAGGTAATCAGGCGAGTCCTCGACGACGACCGGCGGCGCATCGGGGCGGCCCACCCGGAGACCGCTGCTCCCTGCCTTGTCAGAGCTGAAGCTCATCAGCTTCACCTCGCCAGGCGACGGGATCATGCCGCCCTGAGGATCACCGCCTGCGGACACAGCACTGGGCTGGGGCGAACGCCCCCGCGCGTCATAACCTCCCGCCTGCGGCCCGTAGGCCGGTGGCGGTACAGTGGGTGCCGTCGTCGCCGGCTCCGCGGCAAGCCGTGTCTTGAGCTCGGCATTCTCTGCGGAGATGGCATCGATCGCGGCCTGCCCATCGACCCGCATGGCCTGGTTTTCGGCCTTGAGAGCCGCCAGTTGCGCCTCGATCTCGGTCCGCGGAATGCTCCCATCCTTCAGCGCCTTCTGCTCGCGCGTGACCGCATCCAGCCGGTTGCCGTAGGTTGCGACGAACTCGCGCTGCGATAGATCGCGGTTGACGAGGCCCGCAGTGTCGATCGTCTGCGCCGCATTGGGATCGCCGGTCTTGGCCTTGTCGTCGCCGCCAAGGATGAACCAGCTCCCGCCGAGCAGCGCGAGCGCTCCCAATGAGCCCAGCAGCAGCTTCTGACGGCGCGCAGTGCGGGCGTTGAGCCCGGAAAGTTCGGATGGCGCCGCACTCTCGGCCTGCAGAGGGGCCGGGCTTGGCGTATTGGCTGCATCAGTCATGGCCGGTCTCCGCGTTTGCGCCGACAACAAAGGCCGTGGTGCTGGTCCCGGGCTCGAGCTTCGGCTCGGCGATCGAGACAGCGAGAGTGTCGCGGGGCGCGAGATCGCGCTCGGCCAGCGTCACCGGCTTCGAACCGCGATTGTGGATGCGGACCACCTTTCCGGTGAGACTGGCGCCGCGATAATCAGCGATGAGCTGGACTTCGAGATCGCCGACCCGGGCAGGCATAGCGGTCGACTGGCGGACCTCGAAGCCATCGACAGTCCGGTCGTTGGCCATGGCCTGGATGAGCCTGACGGCGCTGGTCTCGATCGGGGTCTGGCTTTCCCAGTCCGCCGCTAGGTTCTTCGCGATCGCGGGGTTTGTGACGAAGACCTGGGTCGCCGGAATTTGCTCAACCCGGCACGCGACCTTGTAGACGAAGCCCTTTTTCGTGGTGGCGAAGAAGCTGATTGCCCGGGCGGCGTAGGTTTCCGGCACGGACACGTAGATATCCCCGCGCACCGGCTCGTTGGTCACCGCAAAGTCGTTGTAGGGCGTGCCGGTCGAGATCTTCGAGACGCTGGCGAACTGGTCGTCGACCAGCGCAAAGCGGGTCAGTTCCCGCGCCGAAACGCTGCACTCGATCCCGGCACCATCGGCCGCTTGCTTGAACTGGTCGGCGGCATGAGCGGGGGATGCTACTGCTGTGAGCAGTGCTGCCGAAATCAGAAGTCGGACCCGAGCGTGGGCATCTTTTAGGTAAGCCATCACTGGGCCTCCTTTGATTTGTCCTGTGGGGGGAGCTGGGCGAACCCTGCCAGCGCCAGGCGCAGGCCGCGGTAAGTCCAGCTGAAGCGGAAGCGGCGCTCGTCACTCGCAATCACCTGTGCGCCGACGAAGGTCTTGAGAGTTCCGGTCACATCCGAGGTCAGCCCCTTCGGATCGACAGTCATCGACCGGATCACGAATGCCTGGGTGACGTCCGAGCCCCGCTGCTCCTCGACAATCCGCACGAGCTCAGCTTTGAGCTGCCCATAGCTTGCGGGATCCGCCAGCTTCAGGATCTCGTGCATCCAGTAATCGAGGCCTTCCGGACTGCGATTGAGGAGGACAAGGGCGGCATCACGAGTGAGAAGCTCGAGATAGTCGGCCTCGACCCCGGCGCTGCTCACCGTGAGCTGCTTTGGAACGGTCGGTACCAGCACAACCTCGCGGTCGCGGGTGGCGGCAAGGCTCCCTGCTACGACCAGTGCGAGGCCGAGACCGGCACTGGTAAGCGCGAACAGGTTCCGCTGGCGCAGCAGCGATTGCTGACGTTCGTGGGATATGTCGGAAAACATGGCTGTGCCCCTCAACCGGCAAGCAGTCGGCAGTGAGAAGGCGGCGTTGCCTTGAGGCCCAGAAATCCTGCAGGCAGATACCAATATGCGGCATGGGCTACCCAGGAGCTGGCGCGTCCTGCTTTTGCCTTTCGCAATGCGAACCAGGCGCCGAAGGCGACTATGATACCGATAAAGATATGCTGGGTGAGGATCCCCCAGGTGAAGGGGGCCAGCATTCCCGCGAACTCGTCGATGGTCCAGAAGCCGATAAGCTCCGGGTCATCGAGGCGCCGGGGAATGATGTAAGGGTCTGCCATGGCGACGCCGCCTTCTCGTCCGACCGTTCAGATGACCGCGGTCACGACCGAGGTGACGATCGGAACACCGGTGCCGACACCGATGCCGACGCCCACCGGAACGGCGACCTGGCCGAGCGAAAAGCGCCCGGATGCCAGACCGATCAGGCCGCCAGCGAGGCTGAGAACCGTGATGATCTTGCCGCCCGAACCTTCGAGAAAGTCGGTGAACTTGGTGAGGGCAGGGGTGAAGGTCGTGTCAGCGCCGGCATAGGCGGCGCTTGCCGCAAGCGCCGCGACTGCGAACGGGATGGCAATGTTGAGGGCACTGCCAAGGTACTTTGGGCCGAGACCCGTGACGCCGACGCGCCGGGGGAGGGTGAGAGACTGCATGTGAAGCTCCGGTTGGAGGGGTGGTCACAGCGTTCTTGCGTTCGCTGTGTGTTCCACATGCATCTAGGAAGCGATCGTAGGAAAGGGTTGGCATCCGATCCGCTTTGAAGACGGATGGATGCGGACAAATTTTTCAGCGCTCGTCGGTCTTCAACAGCGATAATGACGATAATATAGGGTTTTTATGTCGAAGATCGCCGCCGGATACGCCGTGATCCGCCGACGAATCGGGCAGAGGAACTGATTCGCCTTTAAACGAGATGTTCCGCCTATGTTCTTTTCATTTTCCTACATGGGATGCTTCGCGTTATGCCTGCGAGTCGCACCAGCGCAGAAGCTAGGAGACAACCATGTACCATCCAACCGCCGCCGACAGACCGGCCAATGAAAGCCTGGCACGCGTGCTTGCCCATGCGATCGAAGCCGCAGGCAAGCCCCGCCACAGGATTGCCAATGAAAGCGGGATGCATCGCGAGACCTTGCTTCGCGTTGCGCGCGGCGAGCGGCCTATCGGGCTCGACGAAGCATCACGCGTGCTCGCCGCCTGTGGAGCGCACCCCCGCGCTACCATGATCCTCGCGCTCGCCGGGCAGGAAGATCTCGCTTGCGAATGGATGCATGGCGAGATGGGCGAATTTCTCGAAGAGTTCTTCACAAGCCTGCCCGTCCATCTGCAGCGGACCCTCGGCCGCCGGATCGAGGATCTGCGGCCTCGGTGGGCGGGCGGCACGGCGCAGCTGGTGGCGCGAATGCTCGCCAAGCACATCGATGATTTCGCCAATCGCGACATCGCCATGTCGCTCTCACGGTAGGCCTGGGAGTTCGGAGGGGACCGAACTTTACGATTGAGATCAGCAATGTCGCATTCAGCTCAAGATGAAACGCCCTACCTGCCGCCGGCGGAAACTGTGTCGCCGGCCCGACTTCTTCGACTGCCGGAAGTGATGGCCCGCGTCGGGCTGCGTCGTTCGGCCATCTATCAGCGGATGAGCGAAGGGCGTTTCCCCAAGTCACGATCGCTGGGGCCCAAATGTGCAGTTTGGGTTGAAGCGGAAATTGATGAGTGGATCCGCGCCGTATCGCGAATTCCAAACTAATCACGCCGTGATCTATTCCGTTAGGATTCCTCGCGCTAAGCTGCGCGCATGGTTTATCGATATCCGCTGGGCAATACTCTTCATCCCGAAGCTCTGAAGGAGAAGCAGCGTTCGCTGCGGGACGGCTTCCAGAAGCCTTTGGGGCTTCGCGTGCACCGTGCGCTATCTTGGCTTCGACGAGCCGAAGCTGAGGATGAAGACCATGATGTCCGCTTCATCCTTCTCTGGATTGGATTTAACGCGGCCTACGCCGGTGATGTCGAGGCATCGGCCAGCAGCTCAGCGCCGGAAGGCGAACGCGGTCTCTTTCAGGCATTTTTCTCGACCTTGGTGAAGTTCGACGCCCGCCACCGGGTCTACGATGCCGTCTGGCAACGGTTCAGCCAGGAAATCCGGCTGCTACTAGATAATCGGTATGTCTATCACCCGTTCTGGCAGCACCAGAACGGGGTCCCGGGCTATGCGGATTGGGAGCAAAAGCTTGAGCGAAGCCGGACTGCCATCAATCACGCCTTGCGTGAGCACGATACAGCCCGGATTCTCTCTATCCTGTTCGATCGGCTGTACGTTCTGAGGAACCAGCTGGTGCATGGCGGAGCAACCTGGAACAGCGACGTCAACCGTGACCAAGTCAGGGATGGCGCATCTCTTCTGGGTTGCCTGCTGCCCATTTTCGTCGATCTGATGATGGATAACCCGGAATATGCTTGGCCGATGCCGAATTACCCTGTGGTCGATTAGGTCGGCGGCTCCGGGGTGAGTTTCACGCTGCCTCGGCCAAGTCTTCTGTGCGTTGACGTGGCGCTGGGGGCGAGTGGACGTGAAACCCCATCGTACCCCGCACCTGGTCGCCACGCGCATCGATCTCGTCACGCAGCCACCTCACGAGGACAGCTGGATCCTTTTCCGCCAACAGATCCGCACGGTGCGCAACTACGGCGAAGTCACCTGGCGTTTGGCCATGGTGGACTGGCCACTCTGAAGGCCAGTCGATGCCGAACCGGGCTTTGAAAAGCTTGCCTGCCTGAGCTGGCGTCATGGCATTGAATACTGCGCGGATCGTGAAGCGACGCTGGGTCGCTGGATCGAGATTGTCAGCCAGATTAGTCGTGGCGATGAAGGGAGTGCGGAGGTGTTCGAGCTGTACCAGCATCTCGTTGACCTGACTGACCTCCCAGCTCCGTTGACCGGCTTCCCGGCGGTAAAGGAAGCTGTCGACCTCATCGATCAATAGCAGCGCACCGCGTTCGGCGGCCTTGGCAAAGGCTTCAGCGATGTTCTGTTCAGTCTCGCCTACATAGGGACTCATCAGGTCCGAGCACCGCCGCTCTTCAATTTCTAATCCCATGGTCTCGGCGAGGTGCCGCGCAAAGGCGGATTTACCTGTACCTGAAGGGCCCGACAGCAACAGGCTCCAGCCCCGGACTGGGGTCGCGGCCAGACGTTCAGCGAGACGAGACAAATCAGTATCCGCCCGCGACAGCTTCGGATCATAAACCGAACTGCCTGGTGCATCGGTGGCGCAGGACTGGCCGAGCGCGCGCATCACGCTGTGGATAGCAGTCTTCGCAACGTCCGCCCCGCCACTGGCGAGATGGGCAGCTTTCAGGCCGGCGGCAACGACTGCAGGAGGCGCCTTCAGACTCGCGATCTCACGCAGTTCAGCCGTGCTCAGGGCAACCGATGCTGTCTGAGCGGACCTCTGGGCAACCCGCTCTCGCACTGCAAAACGCGGCCTATCGAAGCCAATCGCGAGGGTCATGCGTCGCAAGACGGCAGGGTCCAACCGCGAACGTTGATTGACAATCCAGATCGTGGAAACCTGCGGCGCCTCAACGAGCCGGTTTATCCATTGCTTGGAACTGCCCTTGCGCTCGCTCATCATCAGGACATCGTCGGCTTCGTCGACGACGATAACCCTGTCCCGGTGATGGCGGCACATGGCGCGCAGGATCATGAGATGGTCGAGGCGCTCGGAGCGATCTGGCTCGTTGCCGAAGTCGTCGCTCAAACCGGCAAAGATCGCGCCGCTGCCGGCCTCGCTCGCAAGCGAGCGGGCAAACTCGGTCTTTCCAGTGCCGGGCTCGCCGAACAACAGAATGCTGACGGGTTCCTTGCTCACAAGGATCTTGAGTGCGACGCTCCGCAAAGGATCAAGGTGCTCGAAATCATCCCAGAGCAATCCCCCTTGCTCCGGTTCAGGCATGAGCCAGCGCAACATGTCCTCCCGGGTTTCCGCATGAACCCGAATGAGGCGCCTGAGCAGCGGGCTCAGGCTGTATTCCCCATCGCGGTCATCATGAAGGAGACGGGATGCGAAAAGCGGGGCGCCGGGCATCAATTTCTGCTCGACGGTATTGTTGGCAAGGCCAGATAGCTGAGCGACGGCACTGGGCGTGAGGTTGCTGCATGAGATGGGGGCACGGCGCACGAGCTCCCGCCAGCACTCAAATTTCCCCCAGCGTGCGAAAACAGTGAGGATGGTTATTTCAGCGGGATCCAGACCGAACAGATCACCAACCCATGCAAAGACATTGTCCAACTGGGCTTTCTCGGCACGCTTCGCGGCCAATTGCCGAGCTACCGCCCGCATTTCGACCACCGAGGGTTTTTCCCTATTGGCAAGTTTTTGCAGCGCAGCAACCGGTACCTCCCGGTCAATGAGATCAATCAGATCCTCACCGCACCGCTTCACCTGGTTGACGCTCAACCCCTGCAATACGCGCGCAGCAGCATGCGCGAAATGCGCTGTTTCGCCCTGCTCGTTCTGGCCGAACTCCGCTTGTGCTGCCCTTTGACGTGCCATGTTGTGCGCAATCTCCCTAAGCTCCAGTTCCATGAGGAGCCTTCAAACATACGAGTGCGACAATAATGGTCGTATAATGTGGGGATTACGCGTGATCCGACTTGCGCTTGAAGAGCAGGCAGTTAGCAATGGCTCTAATGACCAAGCGCCTCAGTAATCTCGATCGCACGCTAAAACTCGTGCATGCGTTGACGCAAAGCATCGAAGGCTTGTCGCTCGATGAGATGGCTGCATTGCTTGAGGTGAACCGAAGAACTGTTGAGCGTCTGCGCAACGTCATACTCATTCATTTCGACTTGGAAGAAACGGTAGATGGCCGCATCAAGCGGTTCAGGATCAAGGATAGCCCCGGCAGGGCCTATGCAAGACCAAACGCGGCAGAAGTCGCCGCCCTCCAGGCCGTGGTTGAAGCCGGACGCATTGAGGGCACCGCCAACACCGAAGCACTTGAGAAGCTGCTGTCCAAGATCAAGATCGCCTTCGACAGCGCCGAGCGGCGTCGGCTCGACAATGATCTCGATCTGCTCACCCGGCTGCAGCGATCGCGAGTTGCCGCAGGGCCGGCTGTCATTGCTTCGCCTGAGGATATGACAACGATCCAGTCTGCGATCCTAGCCGCCCACTGTGTCGATTTCGACTATCAGCCCGATTGGGCAGCTGAGCCTTCTTGGCGACGGGTCATCCCGTACGGCCTGATCCATGGGCCCATCACCTATCTTCTGGGCAAGATGCCCGACCGGGATGATCCGCCATTCACCTTTCGGCTCGACCGTATGAGCAACGTTCGAGACAGCGGGATCGTCGGCTGCCCGCCGGATGATTGGGATCTCGACGCCTGGATGGCTCGGAGTTTCGGCATCTGGCAAGAAGAAGACCATGACATTGTGCTGAGAGTCCTCCCACATGCCGTGGAGCGCGCGCGCGCATGGCGATTCCACCCGCATCAGCAGTTCGAAGATGATGGCGAAGAGGTGCTGGTGCGATTCCGATCCGGCGGTTTGTTTGAACTCGCCAATCATCTGTTCGGATGGGCTGGCGACCTGGTGATCGAAGGACCTGCGGCACTCCAGGAAATGATGGAGAAGCGCCTAGCAGTGGCTCAGGCAATGCTACGACCGAATATGTCGTAGCTGATGTGCAGAAAAGGGCAGGGCTTGGTGCGACGATTGTCGAGGGGATTCGTTTGAATGTTTGAGAATTGCCATCTTCGGATCGGCGACGCGCCATTTGCGAGCTGCATGCCGCTCAGCCCGCAGCTCCTGGCGAGCCTCTATGCCTTGCCTCACTGTACCGAGAAGCCCCTGCGCGAGCTCCTGGAAACGCTGGGCGACAATGTGCCCTGGGCGGAAAGCTTCGCGGTCGCCCCTGAACAGACAGCCTCGGCCATCGAGGCCATGCTGGGCCATCTGATGATGGCCACGCGAGACCTGGAGCCAGGATCCATAACGACCGATGCTTTGCCGTCGGATGGGCGGGCGCGCGTCCACATCGATGCGCTACGGGATCTTTGGGCTGGTAGTCCAGCCATTGTGCCGTCCGACCTGGCAACGCTGAAGGCATTTCTGGCCTGTGAAGCGGCCGAGGCACTGCAGTCGTTTCAAGTCATTTGGGATCGGAACTGCACCCAGCTGACGTCTCTTGAGCGTGCTGTGCTCGAGCACCTTGAAAGCCACCATGGCAAGCTCGGCGAGGACGACATTGACCATGTGCGGTTGATTTCGGATCGCAAGATTTGCCGCGCGCCTGCCTCGGTCCTTGCCGGTCATGTCCAACGGCATCTTCTGGACCCGTCGGCGCCTGTCGCGCCCATGGACGACAGCCTCGCGGTTCTCTCCGTCCGGGATGCATTGACTGAATGCGAAGCGGCCGCAGCCATCGTCCAGCGCTGGCTGGCCGAAGATCAAACTCTGGCCGCCAGTGAGATCGGCATCATTTTGCCATCCGGTCCGGAATACACTCATTACCTGTCCGAAGCATTCGGGCAGGCTGGGCTCACAACATCGTCCTTGCCTGGTGTGCCGGAACGCAGAAATGTTGGGGGTGAGACGCTCCTGCACTTCCTGCAATGCCGACGGCGCCCAGCACCTGCCATGGCGCTCGCCTCGCTCTATTGCTCCCCCATCCTTTGCTGGTCCCCGGACGTGGGCACGGCTCTGGCCAGTGCCGTCATGGCCGGCGATTTTCAGCCGATGCTGGTGCAGAGCCTTAGTGGGAAACAGGCGGCGCTCTTCTCGCTCATTCGGTCAGCATCACCTGTGACGAACGGTCATCTCAAAGAGCAGATACGCTCCTTCCAGAGGCTGCTCAGTGATGACGAACTCTTCGCGCCGGATGTAGCCGAGGCGAAGCAGCTGGCATCGCGCCTCCTGGCCGCTCTCGGCAACGCCAATGATGCCGCTGATGCAGAACTGGAGAAGGCCATTCAAATGGCCGCTGCTTATCAGGCGCCGCCTTGCCCACGGGGCGACTACTTCCTTGGCGGCGTCTCGGTGATGCTGGCCCATGAAGCGCCCAAGCGGCAGTTCCGCAAGCTTCTCGTCATGGGCTTCAACGATGGTGCCTATCCGCCGTCTCCGTCGGGCAATCCGTTCTTCCTCGATAGCGAGGTTGTGGCGATTGCCGGGGCAACTGGCTTGCAGCTACCATCGCAGGCTAAGCAGCTCGATGCCGCGCTCGAGCTGTTCGCGCGTCAGATTGGAGCTGCCAGTGAACAGGTGATCTTCCTCCTGTCAGAACGTGATCGTGGCGGCAGCTTTCTTTCCGTCTCGTCGAGCTTGCCTCTCATCGCGCGTCTTGTCGCAGGCTTGGAAGACCCAGAATCACTGGTCGTGCCGCTGACGCATAGCGAACGAACGATCTGGGACAGGCTGGTGGCCTGGAAGCCACGTCCCGTGATGGAACCGCTCCAGCCGCTTGAGGTGCCGAGCCATTACGAGTTCGATCTCGATCTCCTTGGTCTGCGCAAGAAGGATGATGGCAGCCCGAGGGCGCAGAGCCCGAGCCGTCTCGAGAAGCTGCTCATCAGCCCATTGGCCTGGGTTTTGGCCGAACTCGGCGCCGAGCATGTTTCGTGGCAGCCGGAGGCGCTTGACGTTATGCTGCGTGGCTCGCTCGCGCACGAGGTGTTTGAGCGCTTGTTCCCACCAGGCAAGGATCATCCTTCGAACGAAGTCATCGAAGAGAAGGTGCCTGAGCTGCTGCTGGAACGGATTCGTGCGATTGCGCCGTTCTTGCAGACGTCGGTCTGGGCTGTCGAACGCAATACGCTCGAGGCGGAGATTACCAAGGCGGCCAAGCACTGGTCGATGGTCCTCAGATCGCTCGATGCCGAGATCGTGGGCAACGAATTCTGGCTCTCAGGTACCCTGTTCGGCCATCCCGTCCACGGCAAAGCTGACTGCCTGCTTCGCCTTCCCGATGGGCAGCCGATTGTCGTCGATTACAAGAAGAGCAGCTCGGGAACACGGCGTCAGCGCCTTCAAAAAGGCTGGGACCTGCAGGTCGACCTCTATCGACGCATGAGCGTGCGGATCGATGAGCGCAGCCATGAAGGCGTTGTCCGAATTGGTGAAACTCTAAGCGGTTGGTCCAAGCTCCCGGCAGTTGCCTATCATACGCTGAACGACGGGAACGTCCTCCTCAACGGGGTTGAGGTCTTCGATAGCACGGAGGTCGAACTCGTTGCCGGCGACATCGCTGCGAATGCGCTTGCCCTGATTTCGGCTCGGTTCGTGGCTCTCAAGGCTGGCCGACTGGAAACAAACACCACGGCCGATGCCAAATTCTTCCAGAAGGCAGCATCCCTTGGCACCTACGCCTTGGAGGACAGTCCGTTGATCACCGCCTTCATGCGCGACGACACCGCTCCCTCCGTAACTCTTCCGGACGATCAAGATGACTGAACTTTCGATTGTACCCGCAGGGGCAGGGGCGGGCAAAACCCACCATATCCAGGAAACCCTCACCCAATGGGTCAGGGACGGCAAGGTGCGGCCCGAGAAGATCCTCGCGGTTACCTTTACCGAAGCCGCCGCCGGGGAACTGCGGCAGCGGATCAGGGGCGCGCTGATTGCGGACAGCAATCTTGCAGCAGCGCTGGCTGTCGAGCGAGCCTATGTCTCTACCATCCACGGGCTGGGCCGCCGTTTGCTGATCGAGCATGCCTTCGCATCGGGGTCATCCCCGCAGCAGCGCCTGATCGCCGAAGACGAGCAAGACTTGCTGATCCGCCGCTCGATCGAAGAAAATCCAGGACTGAGCGAGCTCACCCGGAACCTGGCCGCTCTTGGCTATCAAGGAAGCTTCTCCTCCGACGAAACCGCAGAGGACAGCTTCCGCAAGAGGTTGCTCGGCGTCATCGCTTTGTTGCGAACGCTAGGACCGCGGGGCAGCGATCCGGCCATGGCCGACTTTGTCGAGGCATCCATCCGAGCCGGGTACGGAGCGCCGATCGGCAAATCCGATACCCTGGCAGCAGGGCTGAAGAAGGCTGTCGATGCCTTGCTTACAGCCTTTCCGCGATCGATCGCTGACGAGGCAGGCAGTGCCGCCGCCAAGACTGCATTCCGCGAGAATTTTCGTGCTCTGAAGCAGGCGCAGCAGCTCCTCGCCGCCAATGGTAAGGACTGGCGGCTGTGGCAAAGGCTGCGCGACCTCCGTCTGTCGAAGCGCGGCAGTCCGACCCCTGATGGCTACGATGATCTTGCCGCTGCGGTCATGCTGGCGGCCGACAGCCTCGTTTCTCATCCCGGACCGCTTGAGGATGCGGTCTCGCATGCGCGCGCTCTGGTGGAAGGCGCACAGTCGGCGATGACGGACTATGAGACCCGCAAGCGCGAGCTCGGCGTCATCGACTTTAGCGACATGGTGACGAATGCCGCGCGGATCCTCGAGGAAGAGCCAGCCGTGCTTGGCGCCATCATGGACGAGGTCGACTGCGTCATTGTCGACGAGTTCCAGGACACCAACCCGATCCAGTTCACCTTTCTGTGGGCACTCGCGCGCAGGGCCAAGCGGGCACTGATCGTTGGGGACACCAAGCAGGCGATCATGGGCTTCCAGGGCGCGGATCCCCGGCTGACCGTCGCGCTTACACAGCAATTTGAAACCAGCCCACTCGACCGGAACTGGCGCTCCGATCCGCGCATCATGGATTTCGTGAACGCGCTGGGCCCGTGCCTATTCGGGGAGGATTATACCGCGCTTGCCGCGCAGAACGCCGCCGGGCACGACACCGCTCTGGAAGTCATCGAGTTGGCCAACAAACGCGGCGCCCGCTCTGGCGGAAAGCCCCAGCATTTCATCGCTGATCGGCTCCTGTCTTTGCTGACGGATGATCAGGTCACCATCGTCGACAGGCATTCCAAGGCCCTGCGCGATCTGGAGCCGCGGGACGTTGCAATCCTGTGTCCGACGCACAACCACTGCGCGAGCTACGCGGCTGCGCTGCGTGCACTGGGTTTGCCAGTCCGCGTCGCAGAAGGTGGCTGGTGGCAAAGCAAGATCGTCCAGGCTGCGTGCTTTGCTCTCCGCTTCGCCGTCGATCCTGCAGACAATCACGCAGCTATCTGCACCGCCACACTGGGGCCCGGGGCAACACCTCTCACAGATGCCCTGGGCGCGCTGGCCCGCAAGGGCCGGATCGATACACCCGAGCTAGCGGCGTTGCAGGGGCTTTGGCCGGACTCCCTTGCGACGCCCGTGGACAGACTGGTTCACCAGGTGATCCAGGTCGTCGGACTGCGGGACTGGTGCGACCGGCTTGACGACCCAGCCCAGATGAGAGCGGATCTCCTTCGCTTCGAGGCTGAAGCGGCGGCTTTCATGGAGGCACACCGCGATATGCGGGAAGCCTCCGGTTTCTATGGCCAGAGTGCCAACGTCTTCCTTGGCTGGCTCGAGAACAAGGTGGGATTGAAGGGCGAGGATTTGCGCCCCAATCCTGCCGGTGCCGAGGCCGACGGCATCGAGATCGTGACCTGGTACGCATCGAAGGGACGCGAGTGGCCGGTCGTGGTCGTATGCGGTCTGGACCACAAGCTTGATCCTCGTGCTGGGACATTCAGCACAAAGTTTCCCGGCTTCGACGACCTCGATCATGTGATCGAAGAGGCGACACTTGCCTATGCTCCTGATTTTGCTGCTCCAGAGGCGACGGCGCGCTTTCTCCACGAGCTCTATCCCGAGAGTGAAGAAACAGCGCGCCGATTGCTTTACGTCGCTCTGACCCGTGCGCGTGATCGCTTGATCATCGAATGGCCGCAGGATGACGACAAGGTTGAGCCGCCATTGCCGATCACGGCTCGTCGTCTTTTGAACGACGTCTGTGGCATCAAATTGCAGGGCAATCAGATCACTGTCGGTTCGGCGAACTTCCCGTCGCGCATGACAATCTGTGACAAGGAGATCCCGGCATCGTTCGATACGGAAGGCAGAGTCTGCTTGGCGAGCTGTAACCGCGAACCTAGGTTTGCCATTGAAAAGCCAGCGGTCGGCTCGCTGGTTTTGGTGGTCAGTCCCTCGCAGGCGGTCGCCACCGCTCGGCCTCTGCCTCGTCAAATCGAGACCCGGGCGATTGCCGCAGGTGTCCGGCTCACTGGATCGGATCTCGCCCAGGCAACGGATAAGGGAACTGCAGTCCACGAAGCCTTGCGGATTTTGCTGTGCAGGCCAGATCTGCGGGGCAGGGTAAGCCAGCATTGCCGGGTCTCCGACGCTGAGGTCGAGCTTCTCGCGCAACAGGCGCAAGCGCTTCGTCAGACCCTCGCGAAGCTTGGCTATACGCGCCTGCATATCGAACAGCCAATCGAGCTCGAACTGGCCGACGGAGGACGTCAGAGCATCATTGTCGATCTCATCGCCGAGGGAACGGATGGCTTCATGATCGTGGACCACAAGAGTGGCCTGGTTGCTGATCACGCAGCCCGCTTCGAGAGCTATTGGCCGCAGCTAGCAGCCTACATCGATGCCGTTGAGTTTAAGGCTGGCAAGGCCGTCCGAAGCGCTGCTGTGTTCTGGACCGAGACTGGCGAGTTGACATTAGCACAAGTGTTGTGTGGCACTATCGAACGCAGCAATCCTACTACGCCTGACTGGGGGATGCGATGAGCGTCCAGTGGGGTACGTTTGCTCCCGACTCAGCTCCGTCATACCGTCGCCTGCAGACGCTCGGACTGACGGTCGCAATCCGCCACTATAACGACCGATCCGTCCCAGGGCTTGGTGGGCTGAGCTTCGGTATGCCCATCGCGTGGTCGTTACTCGGCGTCTGGTTAGCTGAGGAGATTGGCAATCAGGTTCGGCCGCTCTCGTGCGCCAATGCGATCGAAGCTGCAGTTATGGTCCAGGCGCTGAAAGAACGGCGCAAACGAGCGCGCGGCCACCGCAAGCTTGCCGGTGTTTCTGATACAAGCTTCAAAGCTTTGAGCGGACGCGGGGCTTATGTGACACAGCCCTACCGGATGGGAACAGTCGAGCCGCTGCTGCGGCTGGGG
>Ga0065721_10049726_pt1 | contig 28092 bp, 25 predicted proteins | sample Mesricmetagenome_FD_59108 | JGI IMG/M metagenome (GOLD analysis project Ga0065721, IMG submission 59108) | Mesophilic microbial community from rice straw/compost enrichment Sample: eDNA_1 v2 (version 2) | ecosystem: Engineered > Solid waste > Grass > Composting > Bioreactor | place: USA: Davis...
AGCCGAACTCGCAACCACGGATCCAGCCACTCTGGACCAATTGACTGCTGGAGCCCAGCAGATCTCTGAGCAAATTAAGAAACTGGATGAGCATTCCATTCCTCTATCCCTTGAAGGCAGTCCGTTGTACGGTAAACAGCTTAGAGGCGGGGACTTTTGGCGTTGGTTTCTGTCAGTCACGCTTGGCGGCTTTCTAATAGGCCTGGGTGGCCCTTTCTGGTTTGACAGCTTCCGTAAAGTGTCCGCTCTGACCACGATTGCCCGCCGCTTCGTCAACCCGGCCAAGCAGACCTCTGACGCTGCGGCCCAGCCGTCTGCGGATGCCGCCAATGCGCAGGCTCAATCGACCTCCACCGGACAGACCATTTCCGAGGATGCAGTGGTTGCAGTATTTAATCGGGCTGAGCGATTTATTGCTTTGAATGCAGCAAATTGAATTGTGGAGAGAGCAGGCGCTATTCATCTGACCATATGGGCACATGGATTGGTGCCCACCGTTAGTTGGAGATCAATCACAGACAGGCGGCTAAAAAGCCGGCAAGATTTCCCGGTTATAACCTAGAGGCATCCCGGCTGTGATCAGACCAATAACCAATACAAGCTGGCTGACAGTAATCTTGTGCATAGGCTTGGTGGCCTGCGGGGGAGGGGCGGGCGGCTCATCTTCGAGTTCCTCCAGCGCATCGAGCACCTCCAACGCGTCCAGCTCTTCATCGTCTTCGAGCTCATCCAGCGCTTCTTCGTCCACAAGCTCATCGTCTTCATCGAGTTCGTCGTCTTCCAGTTCTTCATCTTCTTCCAGTGGCGCGCCTTTGGAGCCTTGGATGGCCTCCGCATCGGCCGGGTTTTCACCTGCGGTGATCGAAAATGGCATAACCCTGCGCGATACCGACGGCAATATTCTGCATGCCCACGGCGCGGGCATGATCAAGGTCGGCGAGTTTTACTATTGGTACGGTGAAAACCGCTACGACAATCAATCCTTCAAAAGCGTAAGGCTTTATCGTTCGCGCAATCTTAAAAATTGGGAATTTGTCCGCGATATTCTCACCGATAAATCCGACCCGGATCTGAACTACGCCAAGATCGAACGCCCCAAAATCATCTACAACAAAAGGACCAATCGCTATGTGATGTGGATGCATAAGGAGGGCGGTGATAATTATGGTCAGGCGCGGGCAGCTGTGGCGGTATCGGATAGCATCGACGGCAATTACCAATATTTGGGTAGTTTTCGCCCGCTCAACCATATGTCACGGGATTGCACCGCGTTTGTGGACGATGACGGCGCGGGTTATTTTCTCTCCGCCGCCAATGAAAATGCCGATCTGCATCTCTATCGCCTGACGGATGATTACACGCAGATTTCCCATCTGGTGCAAAAAATCTGGGTGGGGCAGCATCGCGAAGCGCCGGCTTTGGTCAAGCGTGACGGTATTTATTTTCTGCTGACGTCCGGCACCTCCGGTTGGGACCCGAACCAGGCCCGGTACGGAACCGCCACCAGCCTTTCCGGCACTTGGAGCGCCACCAAGCTGGTGGGCAATAAAACTACCTACGATTCGCAACCCACCTTTATTCTGCCCATCGAGGGCAGCGAGACCACATCCTATTTATATTTGGGGGATCGCTGGCTCGATCCCAATTATCAGGATTCCAAATACGTATGGCTTCCCATCACCTTCCCCAGTCGCGACACTATGGCGTTGAACTGGTCCACGCGAATTGCTGTGGACGTGAATACCGGCGAATTGTTTGGCAGCGGCATGGAGGAGGTGCGCATTCGCTCGCGCCACAGCGGCAAATGCGTGGATGTTTCTGATGAGAGCCTTGCCGAGCACGCCAATGTACTGCAATGGACTTGCGGCGATGGTCACAACCAGCGCTGGCGTTTTACCGAGCTGCAGCCGGGCTATTTCCAGATAAAAGCCCTGCATAGCAGCCAGTGTTTGGACGTCGCATCCGCCAGCACCGAAGACGGAGCCAACGTTCTGCAATGGTCCTGCAATGGCTCCGATAACCAGCTCTGGCGAATTCAGGACTACGGCGCTGGTGTTTTCTCCCTGGTCTCCAAACACAGCGGCAAATGCCTGGACGTGGAAAAATGGAGCACAGAGAACGGCGGCAATCTCCAACAGTGGGAGTGCCTGGGTCGGGAGAATCAGAAGTTTGTGGAATTCTGAAGAAGAGCGAAAGGGCGCGGCGGAGGCCGCCCCTGTCAGCAGACCGCTGCGTAATCGCTCAATTCTGAAATCCGCAGATAACGGGTGTGGCCGTTTGGCAAAGTCCATTTGATCTGTTCGCCCACGCGGGCACCCAGGAGGGCTATTCCCAGGGACGAAGTGACGGAAACCAGCCGCAGCTCGCTCCTGTCGCTTTGTTGATGGTTGCATTTGTCGCTGAGGATAAATCTGGCTACAGAGCCGGTTCCCAGATCTTTGAGGCTGATCAGAGAGCCGATTTTCGCCATATCGTTCGGCAGCATGTGATCGTCCACCACTACGGCAGCGTCCAGCTTCGGATGGCCTTTGCCATAGCCCATTTCCTTGTTGTCACTTTTGGCAATGAGCCTTGTCAGTTTTGTGTAATCGCTTTTGCTCAACAACGTCATTCTGTTGCTTGATTCGAACATGACCTTTCACCGCAGTTAAAAAAGGTGGCGGATCACCGCCACCAGAGTTTATTTATAAATTGGAAATTCCCTTCCCGCCCCGTTTTTCCTTCTTCTCTTTCCGTTTTTCCTTGAGGGTTTTTTGTGGTGCTTTTTTGGCTTTCTCTTTAGACATGGTATTTTCTCGCAAGCAAAATCGGTGATGATGAATGCGCGAGCGAACTCGCGCGGCCCCATCGGAGTAGCGATCGCTGAATTGTCCTACCAAGTTTTTACCCGCCGACGTGTAGAGCCCGGCCCGAAGGGGCGCCAAGCTTCAGAATGTCCAATGTCCGGTATAACCGGAGGACGCACCGATGGAGCGAGTATGAGAAAAGCCGGGCGCGTTGCCGCGCCCGGTTCAGATGGGGCAGGCCGGAGGTATCCGTAAAATAAATATGTGACGATTGATGATCATTTCTTGTCTAAGATCTTCGAGTTGCTCTCATCATACCCAGACAATTTCGAGGCAAATTGCCGGCTGACAATTAAATAATGCCGAACGCCACCATGGCCGCAGCGACACGTTTGAAACCGACTATATTGGCACCGGCCACGTAATTGTTGTTCAGGCCGTACTCTTTCGCCGTTTCGTAGCAGTCTCTGTGTATGTCCATCATGATGTTCTGCAATTTTTTGTCCGTGTATTCGAACGACCAGGCATCGCGGCTGGCGTTTTGCTGCATTTCCAGCGCGGAAGTGGCCACGCCACCTGCATTGGCGGCTTTGCCCGGGCCATAGCAGATGCCCGCATCCAAAAAGACTTTCACCCCTTCCGGTGTCGTCGGCATGTTTGCGCCTTCGCTCACCGCTATGCAGCCGTTGGCCACCAGTTTGCGGGCTGAGGCCTCGTTCAATTCATTTTGGGTTGCGCAGGGGAAGGCGATATCGCAGGGAATATCCCAGATATTGCCATTCGCGCAGTAGGTGGCATTCTTGTGGGCCACGCGATAAGCGCCTATACGGCCGCGCTCGACCTCCTTGATTTGTTTGATGGTATCCAGATCCAGCCCGTCGGGGTCGTGGATATAGCCGGAGGAGTCGGAGCAGGCGACCACTTTGACCCCATATTCCTGCAGTTTTTCTATGGCGTAGATGGCGACGTTACCAGAGCCGGAAACTATGGCGGTTTTGCCTTCCAGGGAGATTCCGCGCACGTTGAGCATTTCCCGGGCGAAATAGACGGTGCCGTATCCTGTGGCTTCGCGGCGCACCAGCGCGCCGCCCCAGGCGGGACTTTTGCCGGTGATGACGCCGGATTCATAGCGGTTGGTGATGCGCTTGTATTGGCCGAACAAATAGCCGATTTCCCGCGCGCCCACACCTATATCGCCGGCAGGAACGTCGGTGAATTCGCCGATATGCCGATAGAGTTCTGTCATGAAACTCTGGCAGAAACGCATGACTTCGGCGTCGCTTTTGTTTTTGGGATCGAAATCCGAGCCACCTTTGGCACCGCCGATGGGCATGCCGGACAGGGCATTTTTGAATGTCTGCTCAAAGCCGAGGAATTTGATGGTGCCCAGGGTCACGGACGGGTGAAAGCGCAGGCCGCCTTTGTAAGGGCCCAATGCACTGTTGAATCCCACGCGAAACCCGCGGTTGATCTGCACTTCGCCGCGGTCGTCCTGCCAGGGTACGCGGAAGATGATTTGCCGCTCCGGCTCACAAATGCGCTCGATGATTTTCTGCTCGGCATATTCCGGGTGTTTTTCCAGCACCGGCGCCAGAGTATCTATCACTTCCCACACCGCTTGGTGAAATTCGGGCTCACTCGGATTGCGTTTGATGACCTGTTCGAATATGGCGTTGATGCGCGCTTTGATGGTGGTGGCATTCATGTCGGTTGATACCTCATTACTGTGATGTGTTGTCCTGGTAAGCGCGCCAGCTGCGTTGCAGATGCGCGATTTTCCGAATTGACATAGAAAGCCTCAAAGCAAACAAATCCGTACAGCCGTTACCAGCCCCACATTTCTCAAGATGGAAATATGCTGCAGTTGACGAATGTGGTATGTGGTCGATGACTGGTCGCGGCGCGACAGATCGTCAGTCGGTATGGGAGCTGCGGGCGGTTAAGGGCTCAGCCTTAACCGCCCTAAATAAGAAAGGCGCTGACGACAGAAAACCGCCGCGCGACCGGAAGTGAGAGGCTTATGTAAATCGGGTTCATATACATGGGCGCCGATCATATCACGAAATTTCGTGACTACAAGAGGAGGGCGGCAGACGGAAGTACAAAATGTGAGCTGGTAATCGAACCAGTCATGGCCGGTAAATTGACGCTGTGTCGCGCAAAATAAGATTTTGCCCTGAGATGCCGGCCTTTGATCTTGACTCGAAGTCTCCCTGCGAAAGCAGCGGTCGACTTGCGGAAGTGCACATCCAATTAGGCGGGGTTAGTGTCAATATGCTGTCTGAATGTTGTGCTGCGACATGCGGAGAGGGCGTTCCCGACGGGAATCTGAACACCTGTTGAAGCTGTCCGTCCGCTAGAATCGCCGCTGTTCGGTATCGCTCTAGAGGTGGCATTTTTGAAAACCGTGATGATGTTTTTTCTGTTGTTGATAACTACCCAGGCTCAGGCGGCGGACCTGGGGGCCTGCAATGGCACAGTCCTACAGAGAAGGTTTGCACTGGTGCAATTGGGGCGCTTGGTGGATGCCTATAGGATGTCCAATAGCGCATTACCCGATTTATGCGCTGCGCCTGTGGTTGGCGTATCGGACAGGATTCCCGATTTGCTGAAGGGCGCTTCGGTCTGCGGTTCCGGCAAAGAGGGCTTTGTCTACTACGCCTGCCAATTGCCTGCGGCGCCAGCCAGCACGCATGAGGAGGAATCCCCGGTCATTGAAACCTGCCGTTATTCGCTGGTGGATCAATCAGTGAGCTGTGAAAATCGATCAGTGGTGACGACTTTTGATTAGTCCTAAAGTCGGCGAATTGATGATTATAGTTTTCAAGCGAAGATCCCAGCTCACCATTGACCCGCTGCTGATTTAAAGCGCGCCGGGTCAATGGTGATGAACTGGTGCTATGGATTTTTCTCAACTAAGCTGCGGAACTCACTTCCCTCACCGCCGATTTGGGCCGGCGCGGTACCAGCATGGGGACCTGTTCGCGATAGGCTTTGTATTCCGGGTGGGCCGCCATCAGGTCGCGCTCCTCCAGCTGAATGGCTATGAGGATATAAGCGGTGGTGACCAGCGCGAACAATAAATGGGTGGCGGTCATGGTGGGTGTTGCCCAGAAGGCCATAAACCAGCCCACATACAGCGGATGTCGTACCCATTTGTAGAATCCCGGAGTGACAAATTTCAAGCTCTGATAGGGCTTGCCACGCCATTGCAGCCACACCTGGCGCAACCCGAACAAATCAAAATGATTGATCAGGAAGGTGGTTACCAGAACCGTGAGCCAGCCGCAGGCAAATATGCCATAAAGCAGAGCCTGTCCGGCTGTCGATTCCACTTGCCAGATCTGTCCTCCCAACGGCTGCCAATAGGCGAACAAAATGATCAGCGCAATGCTCGACAGCAAAACGTAGGTGCTGCGTTCTGCCGATTTGTCGACATAGCGCGTCAGCCAGGCTTTGAACCCGGGTCTTGCCATGCCGCTGTGCTGAATGGCAAACAGCGTGAGCAATCCCAGGTTGATGGCCAGGGCCTGGCCGAAGGGGAGTTGTGGGTCGCCGTCAATCGACGTGGGTACGAGAAAATTTCCGATAAATCCGATTGCGTACAGGAATGTTGCGAAAAAAATGCAGTAACTTAAAACACCGTAGATCAGAATAAAAAATCGTTTCATGGTTTGCTCCTTATGAAAATCGCGGTCCTTACAGATCCGTCGCCGCTTATTCTAAGGAGCAGATGTAACCGTAAAACTTCCGTTTTGTTTCCATTTGTTTCAGCAATGTAAACAATGGAATTTCAGTTTTGATCCAGGATTTCTTTGAGTAGTAGATGGAGTTCATGCACGTCCACGGGTTTTTGCAGGAGTGCTTTTATGCCGTAGCGGCGCACTGTGACAGGATTGAGTTTTTCGCTGTAGCCGCTGTAAAGGATGATGGGCAATCCCGGGTGCAGTGCGAGCATTTCTTCCGCCAGTTGCAGCCCGGTTTTACCGGGCATTACTTGATCCAGGATCAAGACATCCCACTGATCTGGCTGTGAGTTCCAGAATGCCTGAGCTTCCACAGGATTGGCGAAGTGGCGCACTTCCAGTCCCCATTCCATCAGCTGGTCCGCCATGAAATCCCCGGCGAGTGCGTCATCGTCCACCAGCAACACCCGGCCGCACAATTGGGTTTCGGGTGATCTGGATGTGTGAACGGGCAGGGCGGATTCACCTGTGTGGGGCATGACGGGCAGAAAAATCCGAAATACGGTGCCGTGGGGATGATGATCGCTCACCTGTATGTGCCCGCCGTATTCGTGGACTATGCCGTGGACCATGGCGAGTCCCATGCCGCTGCCTTGCCCCGTTCCTTTAGTGGTGAAAAACGGCTCGAATATGCGCGTTCGTATAGCCTCCGGAATGCCGCTGCCGCTGTCCGTCACCGCCAGCTCCAGATGCACTCCGCTGAAGTTCGCCTGACAGGAGGCGCAGAGGGTTTGCTCCTGATGGGACTGGCGCAGCTGTATATGCATCTCCCCCTGTTCCTTCATGGCATCGCGGCTGTTGATGCACAGATTCATCACCACCTGTTCGATCTGCAGCGGATCTATCCAGGCCGGAGGCAGAGGCGCTTCGGCGGACAGGGTGAGGGTGATGGAGGAGGGCAGCAGGGACTGCAGCAGCGGCAAAAATGATTGCAGCCGCGCATCCAGATTCACCGGTTGCGGATTGCCCTGTCCGCCGCGGCTGAAGGTCAGCAGTTGCGCCACCAGATCGCGGCCGCGCTCACCGGCCCGCTGGATCTGGACGATCTGGCGGGACAGTTTTTCGTCGCCGTGGGCCTGGGCGCGGGTGGCGGCCATGCCCGAGTATCCGAGGATGCCGGTGAGCAGATTGTTGAAATCGTGGGCCACACCGCCGCTGAGCTGTCCCAGAGCCTCCAACCTTTGAGCCTGCAGCAACTGTTGCTCCAGGCGGTTGCGCTCGATTTCCGCCTGGCGCTGCTCCGTCACGTCGCGCAGATAACCTATATAAAAAGACTGCTCGCTCTGCTCCAGGGCGGTGATGGTGAGTTCCGCGGGAAACGACTCGCCGCCTGCGCGCCGGGCGGTCACTTCCACCCGTCTGCCGACCAATTCTTGCTGCGCAGGGTGCGGGTGATCCGGTCCCTGTCCGGCAGAGGCAATCAGGTCCCTCAAGGTCAGCGCCCGGAACTGCTCCTGCGTATAGCCGAAGCAGCGCTCGGTGGCGGAATTGACGCTGAGGATTTTCCAGTCGCTGTCCATGTTGATGATGCAGTCGAGCGCCGTGCTGAACACCGCCTTGTACTGCTGCTCGCTCTGGCGCAGGGCATCCTCCGCCGCTTTGCGCTGGGTGATATCGCGGGTGATCGCCAATATGCGGTCGTGACCGCCGATCTGGGCGCGGCGCAGCACCACTTCGTCCCAGAAGAGCTCGCCGGCGCGATTGCGCCTGCGCCACTCAAAGCGCTGCGGCTGTTGTCGCGCCGCGGCCAGCCAGCGGATCGCATCCTCCTGGGTGTAGGGGGGGGATCCGGCGCTCAGGACGCTGATATCCGTTTTCAAAAACTCGCTGTGGCTGTAGCCATAGGCTTCGGAGGCCTTGGGATTGGCATCTACTATGGCGCCGGTGTCCGGGTCGTGGACAAATATCGCATCCTCGCAGGATTCAAATATGGCCCTGTAACTGGTGTGGGCATCCAACCGCTCCAGTTCCGTGGCTGCGCGCACGGCAAAAATCTGCAGCAGGGATTCGATCAGATCGGCATCCGCAAGCGGCGCACTGTGGGCCACGGCAATCAGCCCCAGGGGCTTGCGGTCGCTGCTGAACAAGGGATATCCGGCGTAGGACACCAGTCCGAATTCCGATGACATGGCGTCCTGGGGGAACCGCTCCTGCAGGGCGCCGTTGATCAGATGGAAATCGCCGTCGAACACAAAGGCGCAGGGGGTGCCGGGCAACTGATAGCGCATCGGCGGCAGTTCGCGGTCGCGGTGGCGCAGGGATAGGGTTTCCAAAGTGGTTGCGCGCAGATCCGTCACGCGGCTGACAAAGGCGATGTCGGCGTGGAATATGCGCTGCATCTGCCGGGTGATGGAGTCGAACACCTCCGTGTCGAACGCGGTAATCCCCAGGGCCGCGGCGCGCAAGGCCGATTCCACGCGCACGCGCCGCGTAATATCCGTGGATATGCCGCACACGCCGCAGAGCGTGCCGTCCGCATCGAACAGGGGAAATTTATTGGAGATGAAGACGTATTCGCGGCCGTTGAGAATGAGCGCTTCCTCAAACTCGCTCGCCTGGCCGCGGGCCAATACCAGCTTGTCGTTGAGACCCAGCCGGGAGGCGATTTCACTGGGAAACAGGGCGCGGTCATCCCGTCCGATGACCTGATCCGCCGTACAGTTGAAAAGGGCTTCAAATGCCTTGTTGATCAGTTGATAACAGCCCGTTGTGTCCTTGACGTAGATGACCGCGCTGCTGTTGGCGATGATCTGTCGCAACTGATGTTCCCATTCCCGCATCTTATCCACCTGACCCGGTTTGCTTGAGAAACAGGAGTATATCGGGACCCGCGTGCGCCAAAGCAAACAGAAACAATTGAAACAATAATCATGCGCGGCTTGGCGCCTCAGTCAGCCACCAGCATATAGCCCACCCCTCGCACTGTGCGGATAATGCTAGGTTTGGCCGGGTCGGCTTCGATCTTGTTGCGCAGACGCGCTATGCGGATATCGATAGAGCGGTCAAAGGGGTGCCAGTCGCGATTCTGGGTCAGTTCCAGCAACTGATCGCGGCTCAGCGGTCGGTTGGGCCGCTGGGCGAAAGCCGCCAGCAGATCAAATTCCATGGCCGTCAGGGCGATTTCCTGGTCCGCCTCATCGCACAGGCGCCGCCGCTCCAGATCCAGCCGCAGGCGTCCCAGACGTACACTCTGGGGCGATGCTTCCACGGACTTTTGCGTTCTGCCGTAACGCCGCAGTAGGGATTTGATGCGCGCTTGCAACTCGCGCGGATCGAACGGCTTCACCAGATAGTCGTCCGCCCCCACCTCCAGCCCGAGAATGCGATCCATGGCCGAACCCGCGCCGGAGATCATCAGCACCGGCATATCGTGGTGCTCACGCAGAAAGCGCGCCAGACTCAATCCATCCTCTCCCGGCAGGTTCACATCCAGCAGTACCAGATCCGGCAGATGCTGGTTCAGTGCCGCGCGCAACTCCCCGCTGTGGTTCGCCAGCCGAACCCTGTATTGCCGCTCTTCCAGAAAATCGCGGAGAAACTCGCACACGGTCGGGTCATCGTCGACCACCAGTATCTCAATGGGTTGGGTCATAGGGTCTCTTTTCAGACATCAGGAATCTCAAGTGCCCGGGCGTTTGCAGCTGAGTTTGCGAATGCTCACCGCTGGCAGTGTCATCTCAGGCGAGGGATGGATGGTACCTAAGCCCGCATTTTTTAGCATCACGGATCGCTATTTTTCCAGCCCGGCAAAAAATCGTTGAAGTGATCACAGATTGAGCGGCCGACCGGTTTTGATGCGTGCTTGGCAAGCGGGCGTGAGGATGGTGGTGGGCTTATGGGCGCTCTGATGAGAAACCGATTTATCCAAAAGTGGTTTCAATCCGAGCCCTCACTGCGGCAATTACAAAAATAAATTGCAAACTGGCTCGGCAGAAATCATCGGGCGAATTTCTCAGACGATGATTGGTGCGCCGAATTTCCACCAAATGCCGTACTGGCAGGATTCAAATCCTGCGCTGAGAAAAATGGGGTCTATATTTAGGACACTGAACCTGCATCAGACGGAATCCAGTTCACCCGCCGAGTTCTGATGAACTCGTTTCTTATCGAGCTTTGCTGTAGCCAGGATGGCGCCAATGTCAGTACAGCTATATACAGCCCACCATCAGAGGAGTCTGCAATGAGCAAGCCAACCGATTATTCCAGTAAATCCACCACCGGCACGGGCGCACCCGCCGTCAGTGACCGCAATTCCCTGACCATCGGCGCCGATGGTCCGATTCTTCTGCACGATGTGCATTTTCTTGAGCAAATGGCCCATTTCAATCGCGAGAAAGTGCCGGAGCGTCAACCCCATGCAAAAGGCGGCGGCGCCTTTGGCGTATTCGAGACTACGGAGGATGTATCCCGCTATACCAAGGCCGCGCTTTTTCAAAAAGGGAAAAAGACCGATATGCTGGCACGGTTTTCCACGGTCGCCGGTGAAGCCGGCAGCCCCGATACCTGGCGCGATGTGCGCGGATTTTCACTGAAGTTTTATACCGACGAAGGCAATTACGATCTGGTGGGCAATAACACACCGGTTTTCTTTGTGCGCGATCCGATGAAATTTCCCCATTTCATCCGCAGCCAGAAACGACTGCCGGATTCCGGTCTGCGCGACAATCATATGCAATGGGATTTTTGGACCAACAATCCCGAATCCGCTCACCAGGTCACTTATCTCATGGGACCGCGGGGACTGCCGCGCACTTGGCGACACATGAATGGCTATGGTTCCCACACTTATATGTGGATCAATAAATCTGGAGAAAAATTCTGGGTGAAATACCATTTCCACACCCAGCAGGGTTTGCAATTTTTCAGTGATGCGGAAGCCATGAAAATGGCGGGGCAGGATGCGGATTTCCATAGACGCGATCTGTTTGATGCCATAGGGCGCGGCGACTTCCCCAAATGGACTTTGTCCGTGCAGGTGATGCCGTACGCAGAGGCGAAGACTTACCGCATCAATCCTTTCGATCTCACCAAAACCTGGTCCCATAAGGATTATCCCTTGATAAAAGTGGGCACCATGACGCTCAACCGCAATCCGGAAAATTTCTTCGCGCAAATCGAACAGGCGGCTTTTTCTCCCGGCAATACAGTGCCCGGAATAGGTCTGTCACCGGACAAGATGCTGCTCGGCCGCGCGTTTGCGTATGCGGATGCGCAACGCAATCGCATAGGCACCAATTTTCATCAGCTGCCGGTCAACCAGCCCAAGTGCCCGGTCAACTCCTATTTGTTTGACGGTCATATGACCTACCACCACAGCGGCAGCGCACCGGTCTACGCCACCAACAGCGGCGGTCGCTCCTGGGCGGACAAAACAGGTGCGGTGGACGACGGTTGGGAGGCCGACGGCACCATGGTGCGCAGCGCCTATACGTTGCGGCCGGATGACGATGATTTCAGCCAACCCGGAACTCTGGTGCGCGAAGTGTTCAGTGATGCCGACCGGGCTGCTCTGGTGGAAACTGTGGCCGGTGCCTTATTGGGCGGCGTGCGTAGTCCGGTGCTCGAGCGGGCATTCGAATATTGGAAATCCATAGATGCGGATGTGGGTAAGCGCATCGAGGAAAAAGTCCGCAGCGGCAGCGCGTCGGAACCCGCCGCTGGCATGGGCGAAAGCTGATCGCGCGGACATCACGAAGCGATTAAAAAATCCGCAGCGGAGGGGACGCTCGCTGCGGATTTGCAAATCCGATCAAAATAACAAGAGGATTCGCGAAAAGGTAAAAAGTCACAAACCCAAGGTGTGTTTTTCGCTGAGCAGGGAGAATGGGGTGGCGACAATGGCGACGCTATTCAGCCACAACAAAGGAGAAGGGATATGAAAAGCACTTCAATGGGAGATATCAAGGGAATTCAACAATACCGCGATACGAACTCCAGCAATCGTTTCTATAAATCGATCAAATCCAACGCGATGCGCGCCGGCGTTCTGGCTCTGGCCAGCTTGTTCACTGCGCCTTCCTGGGGATATGTGATCACCCAGTGCAGCAACGGCAACTACATCAAGTGGAAAGACAATAAAGTCACGCTCCGCCCGTCCGCGAGTTTCAATGGTACAGGCTGGCTGCAACCGCTGATTGACATGATCGATGAGGTGGAGCAACACGCTGGGCAATTGTCCATGTCCGTGGTTACGGGGGACAACAGTGTCAGTTTTGACAACGGCCAGTCCGAAATCTGGTGGGCCGGCAGTGTCATCGTCGGCGGCACGGAACGGCCGGCGGCCGCCACAGCTTATGCCAGCTGCTCCAAGGGTATTACCGAGATGGATGTGCGGTTCAACAATACCTGGAAATGGGATTTGACTCAGAATCTGTCCAACCTTACAGGCATAGGCGGCAGCAAGCGTTCCTATCGCGGCGTTGCTCTGCATGAAATCGGGCACGTGATTGGTTTGGGGCATGTGACCGATACCTACAGCATCATGGGATCCGATACTCTGCACGTGCATTTTGAAGGGGATAAGGGGCGGCACTATTTCGGTGAGGACTCCACCCGGGGCGCGACCGTGCTCTATGGTTCAAGCCCTATTCAGCAGGCGCTTCTTAATGATCTGTCGGTCACATCTTTCCGTCACACAGGATCCAAAAATGGATATTCCACCCACGGACCCGTGCGCATATTCAATTCGAGTGACGATGTGCTGACTACCTTCACCGACACCAACGGCGTGCTCGGTTATCGCGTCAACAAAGGCCAGGCGGTCAAGGTGGAATTCGGCTACGAAAATCTGGGGTATGCCTTCCAGAATAATGTGCGCATGCGCTATTACATTTCCACGAATAATGTCATCAGCACAGGCGACCGCCTGATCAGCACCCAAACCAATATGCAGTTTGCGTCGGATGTGGTTTCCTACTGGCAGAAATCGCTCACCATTCCCAGCGATCTCACCAGCGGCAATATCTATTATCTGGGTGTGATCATAGACTACGCGGACGGGTCTTCGGATTTCAGATCGGCTAATAACACTTCCTATATTCCGATCCGCATCAATTAATGTGCCGCCATGGCGCCGCGTCTCATAGTTGCGGCGCCATGGTAACTCAACTTCCGGTCAACTGATTTTCCGGGAATTTCAACGAGAAGGATTCTTTATGTGCGCAATACACCATTTGAAAAAGACTTTTAATGGACTGCTTCTGGCGACCCTGGGTGCTTGGCAGTGCAACGCCTTTGGTCTGGTGACCGGCGATCCCATGGGGCTGGATGAACTGGCGGAGCGGGCCAATCTGGTATTCAAAGGTGAGGTGATCAAGGTGGAGACGCGCTTTGCGCAGCCATCCCCCAACTTATCCCGTCCAGCTCCCTATACCTTTGTCACCTATAGGGTGGATCAGACGATCAAAGGGGAACTCAGCGAGAAAACCATGACTCTGCGCTTTGCCGGTGGCCCCTTCAATGACGATGAGTTCGTGATGATCGATGGGCTTCCGCTGATGGACGTGGGCGATAAGGATGTACTGTTTGTCGCTGATAATGGTGAGGATCCCTGTCCATTGGTGGATTGCAGCAACGGCCGTTTCCGCGAAATCGGTGGATTTATTTTCAACGAGCAGGGACAGTCCATAGAGCTCACGCAAGACAACCAGGTCAAACTGGGCAAAGCGGTCAATCTGGAGGAGGTGATGCATCACAAACTCTCGGACGCGATCAGCATCACCCGTTATGACAGTGAGCTGGCGGAAGAGGCTCTGGATGTGGACAGCTTTCGCGAATCCAAACCCGATTACGGCTTTCGGCCCGATCCCGAGGGGTTCCTCACTCTGGTGGATGACGCGGTTCGCCGGGCGGAAGCCCGATTAGCCGACAATGGTGGTATTGTCCGAAAAGAACGCAATCTCGATCCCAATGAGCCCTTTGAGGATAATTACTTTTCCGTACCCGAATCCTATGCGCCGCCGGATGTGGAAATTGCGGAGGAGTTTCAACTACAGGATGATGAACCCTGGCCCGCTACGGCGGATGTCGGACAGCAAAAACCGGATTCCGCAAAACCGGCCGCAGCCCCAAAAATTGCGAATTCTAAGGAGATTCAGCCGGTTTATGTCGGAGACGATAATGGTGAAGAAAATTCCAGGGGAATCCGGTTGGGAATCATGATGCTGTTTCCTGGTGCGGGTGTGCTGTGGTATTGGCTAAAACGTCGCAATGCGCGACGCGCCACGCGAGCAAAATAAATTCTGGCGCATACCCCTGAACTCGCATAAACTCTCGTTCGCCCGACCAGTGACGGCCGGGCGAATTTATTTATGGAATTCGCAAAATTTATCTATAGGAATGCAGATAGTTCGAGTGGCTTGATTCGCTTGGCTGCAACAGACTCGGGGGCTTCATGAGCAAAACCATAGAGCGCGTATTTGGAAAAGGCACGCCCACACACGCCGTGATCTGGCTGCACGGACTCGGTGCCACCGCCGACGATTTTGTCCCCGTCATACCGCATCTGGGATTATCCGAATCCCTGTCCATCCGTTTTATTTTTCCTCAGGCGCCGGATCGTCCTATCACCGTGAACGGCGGCTATATTATGCCGGGCTGGTATGACATCAAAGGAATGGAGATCACCGACAAGGAGGATCTGCAGGGTATGACCCAGTCGCGCAATACCTTGGATGCGTTGATAGCGGAACAGGTGGCCAAGGGTGTGCCCAGTGACAATATTCTCCTGGCAGGATTTTCCCAGGGCGGTGCCGTGGCCTATTACACAGGTATCCGCAGTTCGCACAAATTGGCCGGTATATTGGCTTTATCGACTTATCTGCCATTTTTGAGCCTTGCCCGGGAAGAGCATACGGGCGTAAATTTGGCTTCCCCCATATTGGCCATGCATGGCCAATATGATCCAGTGGTTCCTTTGTCTGCCGGAAAACTCAGTGCGGATGGACTCAAGGCGCTGGGTTATTCAGTGGAGTGGCGAGAATATCCTATGGAGCACACGGTGATCCTTGAGCAACTGGAGGATATAGGTGTCTGGATCAATAGGATTTTCGCTGCGCCCTGATATTTTTTAAATGTAAAAGTGGATTAAACATAAGGCAGGATGAACCATGAGTGATAATTCTATTTATAAAGCGCCGTCTTCCAATGTGGATGCTGTGGAGATCGAAAAACCTCGCGCTTCACTTCTTTTGAAGTCGATTACGATTGTTTTGGCATTGATCGGCGCTTTGCTGTGCGGAAGTTTCTATTTGCTCAAAAGCCATTCTTTTGCATCCTCCGTGGGAGGGGCAATTGGCGGTGCCTGGTTCTGGCCTCTGGTAATAGTGGGTTTATTTCAGATTGGCAGAAGCTATAGAAATCAGCGATCGCGCTACAAGATATTTGCCTGGTCCGAGCTGGTGATCATCATCATATGGATATTGAGTATCCTCATGTACCTTCCCAGACTTGTGACCCAATAATCAGAATAGATTGCTCCTTTCCGGGGCGCACAAAACGCCTGGTCAATAAATGATCGCTTATGGTCAGAAAGATCAAAACCTCCGTCACAAAATCGCGATTTTCCTCCAGCTGGCATCTAACGGGTTTTTTTCGGATTAAGTTAGTATGAATGGTCATATGAAATGCTAATTATTCGAATAAGGTTTTCCAATGATCGCAGCAGCTTGGTTCCAGCGAGTGAAGGTTCCTTCGCTCGCGGTGTTTTTTTTGACTCTCGGTTTGTCCGGATGTGGTGGGCCAGACGGGGGAGATTCCAGCTCCAGTAGTTCCTCCAGCGGTTCCAGTTCCTCCGGTGTGGTGTGTACCACCAACTGTTCGGGAGTGGTTATCAATGAAGCCGTGTCTTCCAATGCCGAATTCGAGGATGAGGACGGCGATAGTGAGGACTGGTTTGAGTTGTACAACCACAGCAACGAATCAGTGAGCTTGGCGGGGTGGACCGTATCCGACGACCCCATGAAGCCGAAGATGTGGCAGTTCCCGGATGTCACATTGGCACCAGGGGCCTATTTGGTTGTATGGGCCTCTGATAAAGACAGGGCGGTGAGCGGCCGACCTCTGCACACCAATTTCAAAATCTCCTCTTCCGGCGAAACTCTGTATCTGTACGACGATCAGGGCGTGCAACGCCATTCCCTGGAGGTCTCTGGATTGAGAACCGGCACCTCCGTGGGCCTGTCCAGGACCAGCAGAACGTTGGTCTACTATGACCAACCCACGCCTGGTGCGGTGAACAGCGGCCAGGAATATAGAGGTGTGGTCCAGAATACTGTGCAGTTTTCTCAAGACGGTGGTGTGACCAATAACACCATGGTGATGTTGACCGGTGCGGAGAATAATCAAGTCATCCGCTACACCACTGATGGCAAAGTACCCTCATTGTCATCTCCGCTCTATCAGGGCGCCCTGTTGATTCCGGAAAATACGGCGATCCGCGCCCGGGTTTTTGCCGATGGATTTATTCCGTCCGTGACTCAATCGCGCACATTCCTGGTCAATGCCCGCCACGACATACCGGTTGTCACCCTGGAGGCGGATCCCCTGGATTTCTTCGATACAAATTATGGCATCTACGTGCTTGGGCCTTCATACCAACGCGACCCCCCCAACTACGGCGCCAATTTCTGGCAGGACTGGGAGCGCGACATACATTTTGGCTTTTATGAGACCAATGGCCGCCTGGGTATAGAGTTCAATACAGGTGTGCAAATCTTCGGTGGCTATACGCGTTCGTTTGCGCAAAAAGCCCTGGCGTTTTATGCGCGCGGCCGCTACGGCGTCGACAAATTCGAATATCCCTTTTTCCCCGAACTGAAATATAAAAAGTTTGAGCGTCTGGTGCTGCGAGCCTCCGGCAACGACTGGATGCGGACCATGTTCCGCGATCGCGCCTTCACGTCCCTGATGGAAGGGAGTGGGCTGGATTATCAGGCCGGCCGCGCAGTGGCCGTATATCTCAACGGCGATTACTGGGGGCTGCACAATCTGCGGGAGCGGGTCAACGAGGAATTCCTGAGCGCCAAGCACGGTGTCAAAAAAGGTGATGTGACCCTGCTGGAGGCCAATGCGGAAGTGCTGGCCGGTTCCAATGAAGAGTATCTGGCCATGGTGGATTATATTTCCAACCATGATCCGGCAGCCCCGGATTTCTATGACACAGCGGCTGCGCAGATGGATATGGAGAATTTCATCGCCTATCAGGTGGTGCAGATTTTCATAGCCAACGAGGACTGGCCCATCCGCAATATCAAATTCTGGAAAACCCCCTCCACCAAATGGCGGTGGATTCTGTATGACACGGATTTCGGCTTCGGCTTGTATGAGCGCAATGTCAGCAAGAATTCCCTCGAATACGCCACATCGGCCAGGGTCATGGGCGGCGGCTCCAATCCTCCCTGGTCGACCTTGTTGCTGCGGCGCTTGCTGGAGAATCCCAAGTTCAAGGCGCAATTCATCAGTTATTTTGCCGATCAGCTGAACTCCAGATTTTTACCGGCGAACATAGAGGCCCTGGTAGAGCGTCTGGCCGATGAAATCCGCACGGAAATACCCCTGCAAAAAGAGCGCTGGGGTGGACGCAACTGGGACTGGGACGGAGAAGTCCGCAGTCTGATCACCTACGCCAATAGCCGGCCCGGTTACGTGTGGCAGCACTTGCAGCGCTTTTTCGCCTTGTCCGCGCCCGAGACTTTGACAATCGAGTTTTTGGATACAACTGCAGGCAGTGTGAAAGTGAACTCTGTGGTGGTGAACCAGGAGCACTGGACCGGTAATTATTTTGCCGAAGTGCCCGTCACGGTTTCCGCTATTGCAAAACCGGGATTCCGTTTTTCCCATTGGGACGGAAGTGATATCACCGATGCCACTCTGACTCTGACTTTGACGGAAGCGGTCAATCTTACGCCTGTTTTCGTGGCCAACTGATCCCCACCCCTGATCGGGATCGGAGCTGAGACTCCGATTCCCCTCACGGTATTTTTTCACAAGCCTCCCCGACATTTTCTCACTTTCCCCGTTTTACCCCCTCCCTACAATAGCGTCTCACCACAACAACACTCTAAAGGAAATTAGATATGTTCAAAGGAATCACTCCTATAGCCAAACTCACTTTGTCGGCTTCCATTGCGGCTTGTACATTGTTATTCAATGGTGTGGCTCAGGCCCAGGAGCGCTACGTTGAAAAGCGTTTGGTGGGCGAGGATACCCGGGTCGAATATTTGATTCGCGTTCCCAAGGCTCATGCGGACGATGCCAGTATTTTTCGCGATGCGGAAGAACTGGTAAGGGAATCCGAAACCATGCTGCGGGATTTGCAGAAAACCACCGGCGCCAATCTGACCCATTTGCCAGCCGTGCAGATAGACTGGCTGCGCAAGGGGCGCACCATTAAAGCGATTCCGGAACAACCGGAGGCAGAGCCCGACAAAACATTCAATCGCGTGGACGGTTACCGCGAATATGCGCCCAAGGATGTGCCGACACTGGACAGCTTTTCCGCCTATAAACCCTCTACCCGCAATGAGTTCAACTTTTTTATGCCGGTGGAAATCCGCGAATTGACATTGCGTGTAGAAGTGGGAGCGCAGCAGAACGCCAGCTTCACTGGCCCAAAAAGAGATGAAACCACAGAGCGCGTGGAAATCCTGGACAAGCGGCAGTTTTATCCCATGGGATGGAGCCTCAATGATGACAACCGGGAGCGCATAGGTTCGCTCAACAGCCAAATCACCGCCTGGCCATGGCGCACCATTGCCAACTTCGATTACGGCGGCACCAACAGCGGCTGTTCCGGAACCTTGATCGGGCCGCGTCATGTGGTGACTGCGGCGCATTGTATCAATCGGTCGGGAACTGATGACTTCACCGCTGTCACTGTTCGCGTGGGGCGCAACGGCAATCAGTGGACAGCCTCTTCGAGCATGCCGGGCTGCCCGGATTCCAGCACTCAGGATTGTCCCAGCATCGGCAAAACCTATTGGTATTTCACACCCTCTCAATGGCGTCAGGCGAACGTGAACAATCGCGAGCAGTATGACTTCGGCATAATCGTGATTCCGGATCGTCTCGGCAACACTGTGGGTTGGATGGGATATTGGTATGCGCCCATGGATGCATTGAATAGCGTATCCAAATTCAGCCGCGGCTATCCGTCCTGCAATGCGACCGCCAACGGCGTGCCGCGCATAGATGATCCCGCAGATCCGTCCATGTGTAATACCTGCACCACGGATTTGAAAGTGTGTAGCCCCTTCCATATGTACGGAGATGCCGCCAGCTGCACCGTGGGCAACGCCACCAATATGGATAGCGACGGTTACAACCGCAATTTCCGTATGTCCTGCGACGGCTCTGCCGGTATGAGCGGCTCGCCCTTGTATTTTTACGGTAATGGCAGTGTGGGCAAAAGTGGCTCTGTGTATTACACCGCGCATGACATTCAATGGACCTGCGGCGGTACGGCAACTTCTTCGTCCTGCGCCAATGTGAGTCGCGCAGATCGCATGCTGCGATTGACTCCGCAGTACGCCGGCTGGATTGCCTACTTCCGTAAAACCTTTCCCTGATTTCTACTCCCAAAAGGCTGACATATCCGCATCGGGTCTGTCAGCCCATTTTCATTTTTATGCGCCTATTCATCTTCATAACATTATTGCTTGCACTATTGTTCGCTGCCCCAGTGCAAGCGGACCGGCACGAGCAAAATTCCGTGCAGGAGGGCCTTGATCGTAGAGCCATAGTCGCCGTCAGAGTGGCTGGCCGCAGTGGCTTTTGTAGTGGCGCCCTGGTGAGCGATAACAAAGTGCTGACCGCTACCCATTGTGTCTATGACTTGGTCAGAAAGAAATATTTTTCTGCAGCCGATATTCAGGTAGGTGTGGGCGAGAATATTCTTTCCGATGATTTTTCCTGGTTCCCTATTCGCGCAATTGAAGCCGATTCACGGGTGGCGATCCGCAGTGAAGGCGATTATCTGAATAATGACGTCATCAGTTTGATTTTGTCTGAACCACAATCGATACAACCTCTGGCAATCGCAAGTCCTTCAGAGGTTGTTGCCATTTCCGAATTGCATGCCTGGGGATTCGGAGAGGATGAATGGGGATACTTCGGAATACGAAAATCGCGTCCGCTTTGCGGCGCACTCGTCGAATCGGGACTGATCACATTTTCCTCCGGCGCTTGCCGTGGTGATTCCGGAGGTCCGGTGCTCAATGCGCTATATCAGGTGGTGGCCGTAATAAGTCTGAGTGAAGTGCGCCACTGTGTAGAGCAGGGTCGAAGAATTGCGCAGCGGGTGTGGTAATTTGAAAGGTGAAGTGATCGCATCATGCCCTTCTGGTCAAGCCGAGCTCTTGAGCCGTGACCACCTCCTGTGTTCGATTTTTTGCATTGAGTGATTTCAAAATCGTTACCAAGTGTGCCTTGATGGTGGCTTCGGATAAATGGAGTCGTCGGGCAATGGATTTATTCGATTCCCCTCGCGCGATCAGATCCAGAACATCGAGCTGGCGTGGCGTCAACTTGGTCGTCGATGTTGGACTGGGTTGAATAAGTATTTCAGGCGGCATATAAATGCCACCCGACAGCACCAGACGGAGGACATTGAGAATGATATTGGCAGGTTGCGTCTTGACGACATAGCCCAATACACCGCTATCAAATGCTGCCTTGATATCTGCGCGGGAATCTGAAGCGGAAAGAACCACAAAGGGAACGTCCCGGCCGACCACGATCAATTTTTGGAGATCGGTAAGGCAATGGACGCCGGGCATGTTCAGATCCACAAGTGCCAAAGTCAAATTGGAGGAGTTTAGGAGTGCGTCGTAGGCTTCACTATAAGTGCTCGCCTCGACAAATTCTGTGTTAGGCAATATTTGGGATACGAGCGGTTTCAAGCCTGTTCTGCAGATTTCATGGTCATCTGCCAAAAGTACCTTTTCTTTCATGGCAATCAATTCCCTTATGATGTTGTTTTCTCTTCGATGCAAATATGTCTTTGCACCACTGATTGATAGCTTCAGTACCTCACCGTTTCAGAGCGGACAGTATCCAGTTCAATGCCAGCGCTGACGATTGCACTGCGCAGTTTTACGGCCGGCACAGGTTTAAACAGTACGCGATAATCGCATTGCTTGAGTTTTTCAAGTCCTTGAGGTGAAGATTCTCCTGTCAAAATGATTCCGACAAATCTTTTCCGGACTTCTTGCTCCAGTATGCTCAGGACTTCTATGCCATTCATGTCGCTGGAAAGGGCAAAATCGGTCAAGACAATATCTGGATAAATGCCTTTTGATAAATAATCTTTGCGGGCATCGGTGAGAGATCCCGAGACACAGGCTTCATACCCCCAGGAGCTTAACAGGACGGCTGTGGCTATCCTTGAATCCTTATGATTTTCCAGCAGCAAAATCTTCTGAGCTGGGGTTGGGCAATTCAGTTTCTGGCCGTTGACCACAGAAAGTTTTTCAATGGTTGAATGGCATCGGGGGAGGGTCAGGGTAAAGGTCGAACCCTTCCCGACTTGGGAATCCAGAGTCAAACCTATATTCAGAAATCGACAAAAGCGGTCCACCGTCGATAAACCCAAGCCCACACCTTTGCTGCTGTCTCTCTCAGGGTTGTCGAGTTGCCAGAACTCGTGAAAGATCTTTTGGTGAAATTCCGGTGGAATCCCAATGCCCGTATCAATAACGGAAATCTGAATCTGATCTTTGGTGGCGATGCAACGCAATGTAATACCGCCAGCGTCTGTGTATCGGATGGCGTTGCTCATCAGGTTTCTTAAAATGATCTCCAGGAAAGTCGGATCGGATTCAATCCAATACGGGTCCGCTTGTACATTACACACCAAGCCCTTTTGGTTCGCTTGAAGCGCAAATTCGCAACTGATCTTGTTGAGAATGATGGATAGATCAATCGGCTGGAGCTTCGGCTTGTACGCTCCAGCATCCAGCTTGCTGATATCCAGCAGGGCAGACAGGTATGAATTGGAGGAGGCAGCTGCCTCCTTGATGCTGGTGACCAATTCCCGGCACTCGGAATCCTTTGTTTTAAGAGATAGTGTTTCGCAAAAAAGCCCTATGGCGTGCAGTGGTTGCCGCAGATCGTGACTGGCGGCAGCCAGAAATTTCGTTTTGTTTTCATTGGCCAATATGGCAATTTCCTTTTGTTTTTCCAGATCCCTTATCAGCGCTTTATTGGCTTTCTGCATTTCCAGGCTAAAGACAACCAGCTTCCGCTGCTTGCTGACGCCATCGATCATGACATAGGAATACATGAGTACAGCCAATGCCAACCAAAAATAGCCGTAATGGGTTTCAAATAAAAAATTCAGCGTCAAGGAGATCAATATGGGTGTGGCCAGCATATAGAACAATAGGTTCCATAAGATTCCTGGGATAATCACGGCGGAAATAAAGCCTATACAAATCACGTATAGATAAGCAGTATCTGATTTTGTTGATTTTGAGTTGAATACGAATGCCGCCAATCCCCAGAGGATTCCGCTGAGCATGAAGAGTATGGGAAGTAATTTATCAATATTTACATTTATGGGCTTGGATTTGGCGGAGGGGTTTGCCGAAAGAATGGTGGCCAGAATTAATATGCCGACAATCCACTGAGAAAATAGCCATGTGGCCTGGATGGCTTGGTTGGCTTCTCTGGTGTAAGCCAAGTAAACGCAAAGTGGAACAACCAGAAGACCAAAGTAATATTTGCTTTTCGTATTCTGAATATGGTCAAGCGCCATTTTCTTGAAATCATCCTCTATCTCCATTAGTCCTCCATGTGTTTGCCAGGTTATACCGTGCACTTTATTCTACGCCTGGCAATCGCATTGCGGACCTGACCTTTCGTATTACTACTTCTGGATTAGGGCGCTAAATCTCTCGCGCAAATGGGTGGCACCAGCGATGGCAACAAATTGTGGTTGGCAGGGAAATGGACCGGAATTCCTCGGCTGGAGGATCCAAGAGATTTACTGATTTTGCTGAGGTTTTCTGTGTTGGAACAGTTCGGGGAGAGAGATGGTGCCGGAGGTCGGACTCGAACCGACACGGAGGATTAGTCCGGCGGATTTTGAATCCGCTGCGTCTACCAATTTCGCCACTCCGGCAGGAGCAAGGCTTGAAGTGGGCGGCATTATATCAGTCGGTCCGGGGGCGTCAACTGTTTACTGTCCCAAGGCGGAGTTCAATTCTTGCTCAGATTTTTGGGCGCCCTGGGATTTGAGATAGCGGATAATTTCATCCATTTCCGCCTTCCTGCGGCCGGTCACCCGCGCCTGGCGCTTTTCGGCGTAGGTCAGCAGGGAAACATAGTTCAAACCGGGCTGATTGACGTCGGCGCCGGCCTGGACAAGCGCGCTGACTTTTTCCAGATCATTGCTGTCCACGGCGACCATCAGGGCTGTGCGGCCCAGGGTGGCCTCGTTGGGATCGGCACCGGCTTTCAGCAGCCAGCGAATATTGTTCACATGGCCTTCCTCCAGCGCCCGCAGCAGGCTGGAGCCGGCGGAGAGCTGGCTTTTATCCAGATTGAATTTTTCCTGCAGCAGTTTTTGCGATCCCGCATCGCCACTGCCGGCAATGGCCGGGGGCAGTGGAACTTCCACAGCGGATACCGGGGATGCGCCGTATTTTTTCAGCAGATCGAGCATTTGGGTGCGGTCCTGGCGACTGGCGGCTGCCGCGTCCAGGGCGCTGACCGGAGCGGCGAGATTGGGGGCGCGCATGACCAGCGGGGATTTCTGTTGCAGCAGATATTCCGCAATGTCGAGCTGCCCCTGGGCGGCAGCTTCCGCCAGGGGAAAAAGACAGTGATCGTTGGTTTTCTGCAGATCCACAGCGCCGCTTTCCACGACTTTGCGCACCAGATCCAGACGCTGGTATTGAATGGCGGCGCAGAGTTGTTTTTGCGGGGGAAGGGCGGCCCATTCCCGTTCCACTGCGGTGCGCTTGGCCGCCTCCTGTTGTTGTCGCTTTTCCTCGTTCAGCTCGCGCTTCAGGGTGCGCAGCTCCTGCTGCACTATCTCGCGCCATTCGCGCAGCTGTGCCGCTTTGGCCCGATCGCGCTCAATGTTGGCATTGCGGATCTGCACGCTCAGTTCATCTACGCGCGCCTGCAGGGCTTCGATTTGTTTTTCCTTGGGATTGGCAAAAGCCGGTGCGGTCCAGCAAAGCAAGGCTAATAGACAGGTAGCTAGCTTTTTAGAACTCATGGGTGGAATTCGCGGTGCCCGGAAAGACTTGATAAAACCCGTTGTGCTCCGCCAGTGTCAGCGGTGTTTCATAGAGTTGGGTCAGATTGTCCGAGTTCAATAAAGTCCGCTTGTCGCCATCGGCAAATATCTCTCCTGCGCGCAACATCACAATCCGTTCGATTTCCGGGATGATCTCCTGCAAATGGTGGGTGACCAGCAGCAGGGTGGTGCCGGCCTGGGCCAGTTGGCGCAGCTCCGCCAGCAGTTGGTGGGCGGCCTTGAGGTCCAGGCCGTTGGTGGGCTCATCCAGCACCAGAATGGGTGGGTTGTGGATCAGGGCGCGGGCGAGCAGAAAACGCCGCTGTTGCCCGGTGGACAGGTGCCAGTAACGGCGCTCCTGCAGATGGGTGAGGCCGAAGTGTTCGAGCATTTGCTGGGCCTGGGCCCGGTGTTCGTCCGTCACCACAAAATGCCCGTGCATGCCCACGGCGCCGAACAGGCCGGACAGCACCACATCCCGCCCCAGCACATGGGCGTCATAGCGGTTCTGCAGATCCTGGGAGACAAAGCCGATCTTCTTGCGCAGATCGGTGAGTACGGCGGTCTCGCTGCCGTCGATCTTCACGAAGCTGTGGTCTTTGACCACGGGATAGAGCTCTCGGGTGAGCAGCTTCAGCAGTGTGGTCTTGCCGGCGCCGTTGGGGCCGAGCACACAGGTGTTCTGGCCGCGCCAGAAGCGGGCGCTGAGATCCCGGAATACGCAGGTTTCGCCCTGATAGACCTGAACCCGGTGGATATCGAGATAGGGCGTCGTCATGGCCTCTACTGCTGCTTCTGCTGATGCCAGAAGGGCTGGCCCACTATCGGCGTGCTGGGGCTGGCGGTCTGGCGCTTTTGCATCAGGCCGGCGCGAAAGGCGGAGCGCCCTGCGCGTATGGCCTCGGCAAAGGCCTGGGCCATCAGTGCCGGCTGCTGGGCCTTGGCCACAGCGGTGTTCAGCAGTATGCCGTCAAAGCCCATTTCCATGGCCTCGCAGGCCTGGGAGGGGGCGCCTATGCCCGCGTCCACGATCAGGGGCACCTGGGGAAGGCGCTCGCGCAGCGTGCGCAGGTTGTAGCGGTTCAACAGCCCCTGGCCAGTGCCTATGGGGGAACCCCAGGGCATAAGCACTTCGCAGCCTACGCCCAGCAGCTTCTGGCACAGCACCAGATCGTCGGTGCAGTAGGGCAGCACCTTGAAGCCGCGTTTGATCAGTTCCGCCGCTGCTTCCACCAAGCCGAAGGGGTCCGGCTGCAGGTTGTAGTCATCGCCTATGACTTCGAGTTTTATCCAGGGGGTGGCGAAGATCTCCCGCGACATCTCCGCCAGATTCACCGCTTCCTTGACGGTCTTGCAGCCGGCGGTGTTGGGCAGCAGCTTGCGGCCGGTGTTCTGTATGGCCTGCCAGATCTGCGCGCCGTCGCGGCTCTTGGGGTTCTGGCGGCGCAGTCCCAGGGTGACTATGTCGCAGCCGCTGGCATTGATGGCATCGAGCATGGTCTGGGGGGAGGGGTAGAGCGCCGTGCCCAATAACAGGCGGCTGTCGAAAGCCTCTCCGTACAACAACAAAGGATCGGCTTGCATCAACCACCTCCTACGGGACTGACTATGTCCAGGGTATCGCCGTCGTTCAGGGTGACTGCGTCATATTGCGTGCGCGGCACGAATTCGCCGTTGACGGCCACGGCGAAGGCGGCCTCCGGGTTGGCGGCGCTGAATGTGCTCAGCAGCTCCCGCAGGGCGGGAGGGGCGGGGAACTGCTGGAGTTCGTCGTTAATGCTGATGGTGACCATAAACCCCATTTGTATCAGATGAATCTTGGGCAAGGCTGTCGCCCAGTCGGGCCAGCGCCTGCTCCACCAGGGGAGGCGCCAGCAGGTAACCGTGACGGTAGAGGCCGTTGACGCGCACTATGCGCTGGCTTTCGCCTATGTCTGTACCCACCGCTGCGGTTTCAACCGTTGGCAGATTATGCCAGTAGGCGGGGCGCAGGTTGGCATCCAATTCCAGAATGCGCGCCTCGGCGAAGGCCGGATTGAGGGTGTAGAGCGCGCTGCAGAGCTCCAACATGGACTGCACGCTGACCGGTGAGCGGTCTTCGCTCTCGATTTCCGTGGCGCCGATGATAAACCTGTGGTCCGGCCGCGGCACGACGTAGAGCTTGTAGCGCGGGTGCATCAGGCGCACCGGATGGCGCAGGGTCACTTCCTCCGTGCGCACCCACAGCACCTCGCCGCGCACGCCGCGCACACCCGGCTGGTCGTCCCTCGCCCCCACACCCCGGCAGTCGATGATGTAGTGGTAACCCCGCAGGGCTTGCCCATCTATGCGGGCCGCAGGGGTGAACCTCACCTCGCAATGGGCCTGTACCCGGCCGCCGAGGCGCTCTATCTCCTGCAGCAGACAGGCGAGCAGCTGGCGGTTGTCCAGATAGGCTTCATCCGGCAGATAGAGCGCATGCTCGAACTGCCCGGCCAGATCCGGCTCCCGCTCCGCCAAGTCCCGGCGGTCCAGCCAGACGGCGCGGTTGTCGCGCCCCAGGTGAAACTCCAGGTCGCGATGGAATTGCTCCAGCTCGGCCACGTCCGCCGGGTGGGCCACCACCAGACTGCCAGGGGCCGCGTAGTGCACTTGGAAACCCGCCTCCAAGCGCAGTTCCTCCAGCCATTGGGGCCAGAGAGCCAGGGCCTCTACGCCCAGGTCGTAGATGGCGCGCTCGGATACCACCACCTCGCTCATCGGGGAGATCATGGCGGCGGCCGTATGGGCGGCGCTGGGGGAGGGATCCAGAGCGCCTTTTTCAAAGAGATGAACCTCGCAGCCCTGCCGCAGCAGGCGCCAGGCCAGCAGCCGGCCCAATAGGCCGGCGCCGGCAATGGCGATACGGAGGTCGCCGTTGTAAGTCGCTTCAGTCTTCATGAATCGCCGTCACTGTGCAGTCGATGTGTCCGCTGGCGAGCCGCGCCTGCACGCCATCACCGGGCTTTACCTGAGCGGCGCGGCGCACCGCCTGTCCCTTATGATCGAGCACTATGGCGTAGCCCCGCTGCAGCGTATTGAGGGGGCTGACATTATGCAGCAGCCGGGCGCCGCGGCTGAGGCGCTGCCGCTGGTTTTCCAGCTGGTGTCTCTGGGCGCGCACCAGGCGCGCGAGCAATTGGTCTATATGGCGTCTCTGGGTTTGCAACTGCCGGCGCGGGGTCAATTGCTGCAGCCGGTGGTCCAGGTGGGCCAGATGCTGCACGGCGCCCTTGAGCTTGTGTTGCAGGGCGCGCTGCAGCCGCAGTTCCAGCTGATCCAGCTTCTGTGCCCGCTG
>Ga0065721_10049727_pt1 | contig 28077 bp, 27 predicted proteins | sample Mesricmetagenome_FD_59108 | JGI IMG/M metagenome (GOLD analysis project Ga0065721, IMG submission 59108) | Mesophilic microbial community from rice straw/compost enrichment Sample: eDNA_1 v2 (version 2) | ecosystem: Engineered > Solid waste > Grass > Composting > Bioreactor | place: USA: Davis...
AAGAAAGTGACCGGGAAGGGCAGGAAGACCGGCATCGTCGCGTCGTCGCCGGACAGGCCGATGTCGTTGATTCCGGGCTCGCCCACGATCGTGCCCGGCGTTGCCACCATGTAGAAGCACTGGCCGTGCGCCGCGCCGGCGAGCAGCAGCGACGCCGCCCACCCCATTCCTTTCAAGTACTTCATCGCTACCTCCACGAGAGAGATGGTCCCCGGGGGGGAAGGCCCCCGTCGGTGCGTGTTGGGGTTTCCACGAGCCCCACGATTTCCACGAAGCTACCACTCCCCTGCCTGGGCGACAATAGTTATCTGTCGCCCCTCCCACGTATTTCCCTTGGGATGTGTTATCGGGTTGGTGTGTTATCGGGTTGGTACAACCCCTGCATGGGGGTATGCTGACTTCCCCCCCACACATTCAATAAAGGAGGAGCTTGCATGCGTACAGCAGCTTTCGCCGTTCTGGCGGCCGCCGTTCCTGCCCTCGCTCAGCCTGCCAGCTTCACGCCTGTCCCGGATCTGCCGGGCGGCAACTTCCTGAGCCGCGGGAGGGCCATTTCCGCCGACGGGTCCACCGTTGTCGGCATGTCGAGCAGCGGCAACGGGGATGAGGCCTTCCGCTGGAACCGCTTCCTGCCCGACGCGGAGCCTCTGGGCGATCTTCCCGGCGGCGCGTTCTCCTCCGAGGCCTACGCCGTTTCCCAGGACGGCTCGATCGTGTTCGGCCACGCCACCAACGCCGCGGGCAACTTCGAGGCCTTCCGGTGGACCGCTTCCGACGGCATGCAGGGCCTGGGCTTTCTGCCCACGGGCGGCTACAGCAGCCGCGTGTACGGCTGCAATCTCGCGGGCGACGCCGCGTGCGGCGAGCAGTTCTTCCAGCCCGCGGGCGTTCCCCCTCCGCTGCCCGTGACCCAGGCCTTCCGGTGGACCGCTTCCGGCGGAATGGAGGGCCTGGGCTTCCTCCCCGGCGCCAACTTCTATTCCACCGCGCGCTCCATCTCCGCCGACGGCTCCGTGGTCGTCGGCTGGGCCCAGGACGTCTCCTTCACCAACCGTCCCTTCCGCTGGACCGAGGCCACCGGCATGGTGGACCTCTCCGGCGGCGCGTTCTCCGGCACCGCCCGCGGCGTCTCCCCCAACGGCGTCTGGATCGTCGGCGGCAACAACACCTCCGGCCGCGCCTTCCGCTGGAGCGAGGACACGGGCTTCACGGACCTGGGCCTGGCGCTGGGCGCGCCGACCTCTATCGCCGCGGGTGTTTCGAACGACGGCAAGCGCGTCCTGGCCATCAGCGGCGGGCGTGCGTGCCTGTGGCGCGAGTCCACCGGCACCATGGAGTACCTCCAGCTCATCCTCGCCCTGGAGCACGGCATCGACATCGGCGCCTGGAACCTCACCGTGCCGCAGAGCATCTCCGCCGACGGCACGACCATGACCGGCTACGGCATCAACCCCTCCGGCCAGACCCAGGCCTGGGTCGTGTACATCCCGCCGGACACCCCTCCCTGCGGCACCGCCGACTTTGACGGCGACGGCGACATCGGCACCGACGCCGACATCGAGGCCTTCTTCGCCTGCCTCGCCGGCAACTGCTGCGATACCTGCTTCCCCGGCGGGGCCGACTTCAACGGCGACGGCGACATCGGCACCGATGCGGACATCGAGGCCTTCTTCCGCGTGCTCGCCGGCGGCACGTGCTGACACGCTTCTGAGAACCGGGAAAGCCCCGAGGGCGCGAAGGCGGGAACAAGCAACTCCCGCTTCGCGCCCTTGTGTTTTTGCATCCTCGCGTGACCAGGTGTCCTTGCGTTCCCGGGCGCAGACCGATCCCCTATCCTTCCCTTCCTATGCACCTGTCCCTGCGCTGGGTCAACGACTATCTCTCGCCCGGTGATGTCTCCGCCGCGGAGGCCGAGGATGTTCTTATGAACCTCGGCTTCCCCGTCGAGTCGTGGGAAGGCGACCGCTTCGACCTCGAAGTCACCAGCAACCGCGGCGACGTGCTCTGCCACATCGGCGCGGCACGCGAAATAGCCGCCAAGACCGGCCGCGCCCTCAAGCTGCCCGAAGTCGCCCTCGCCGAGGACGCCGAACCCGCCGAACTCACCCTCATCAACGAAGTCCCCGATGTCTGCCCCCTCTTCACCGCCAGGGTCATCAAGGGCGTGAAGATCGGCCCCAGCCCCGCTTGGCTGCGCGAGCGGCTCGAGGCCGTCGGCCAGCGCTCCATCAACAACGTGGTGGACGTCACCAACTTCATTAACTTCGAGCTGGGCAACCCCTGCCACGCCTTCGACCTCAACAAGCTCGAAGGCCGCACCCTCCGCATCCGCTGGGCGAAGGACAAGGAGCCCCTGACCACGCTCGACGGCAAGAAGCGCACGCTCGCTTCGGACGAGCTGGTCGTCGCCGACGCCGCGCGCGCCCAGAGCCTCGCGGGCGTCATCGGCGGCGGAGATTCCGAAGTCTCCACCACCACCACCGACGTGGTGCTCGAAGTCGCCACGTGGGACCCCGGCACGGTTCGCCGCGCGGCACGCCGCCACCAGGTCCGCACCGACGCCTCCCACCGCTTCGAGCGCATCGTGGACCCGCGCACCATCGCCTACGCCCTCGACCGCGGCGCGGCGCTCATCGCTCAGGTCTCCGGCGGGCGCGTCTGCCGCGGCGTGATCTCCCAGGGCCGGGAGCTGCCCAAGCCCACGCGCATCCCCTTCCGCCCGCGCCGCGCTGTCTCGCTGCTGGGCATCGACATCCCCACCGACGCGATGGTGCGATACCTCACCGCCATCGGCGTGCAGGTCGATCAGCTCGGCCGCGGCGGGGAAGAGCTGCTCTGCACCGTCCCCGCCCACCGCCCCGACCTCACCCGCGAGGTGGACCTCATCGAAGAGGTCGCGCGCCTCCACGGCCTGGACAAGGTTCCCGTCGAAGAGCGCATGCACGTCGCCGTCCGCCCGCCCCAGGCGCGCGAGTCGGCACGCCGCGCGATGTCCGCCCTGCTCACCGGCATGGGCTTCTACGAAACGGTCACCTTCAGCTTCTGCACTCCAGCCGAGGCCGCGATGTTCATGCCCGCGGGGCTCGAAGAAGCTCGCGTGGACGACGAACGCCGCGGCGGGGAGCCCAGCCTGCGCCCCAGCGTGCTCACCGGCCTGCTCACCGTCCGCAAGAAGAATCAGCACGCGCAGGTCCGCGTGCCCGGCGGCGTGCGCCTCTTCGAAGTCGCCAACGTCTTCGGCCAGGTCAAGGAGAACGGCTCGCCGCGCAGCGTCGAGAACACCAATCTCGCCCTGCTCGCCGATGTCGCAGTGAAGGGCCGCAACCCCACGATCGCCGAGCTTCAGCACGGCGTGCGCTCGCTCCGCGGCGTGGTCGAATCGCTCGTCGCGACCCTCGCCGGGCCCGGCGCCGAACTCGAGTTCGTACCTTCAACCACGCCCCCCGCGCCAGCCTTTGATCCCGCCGCGTTCGCCGACATCAGGCTCGGCGGCAGGCGGCTCGGCTATCTCGCGCTGCTCTCGAAGGCGGCGCTGGCGCACTACGACCTTGCCGCGCCTGTGGCGGTGGCGGAGCTGAACCTGCCCGCGCTCATCGCGCAGTACCCGCCGCGGGGGACCATCGCCGCGCTCCCGGAGTTTCCCCCCATCGAGCGGGACGTCTCCGTCGTCGTGGACGAGGGCGTGTCGTGGGAGCAGGTGGAAAAGACGGTCCGCGGCATCGCGCGACCGCCGCTCGAACAGGTGGAGTTCGTCTCCACCTTCCGCGCGGAAAAGATCGGCCGCGGGAAGAAGTCCGTCACGCTGCGGCTCACGTTCCGCGATCCATCGCGCACGCTGCGCCACGAGGAAGTGGACGCCCCTGTCGCGGGGGTCATCGAAGCGCTGCGCCACGCCGTGGGCGCTGAACTGCGCGCCTGAGCCTGTTTTTCAGCGCTCTTTGTTCGCCTCGTGGACGGGCCGGTGGCAGGCTGTCGAGTTTTCGTGCACAACCCGCCTGAGCGCCGGTTCGCCGGAAAAAACGCCTATGATCCCTGCGAGGAGCCCGGGCCGGTATGGTCGGCGAGGAAGGGCCCCGCATTGACGTTTTCAGAGGGAGGTGCCGTGACCAGTCGATCTTCTTCCGCCAGCCCAGTCACCCCCTCGAAGGCGTCCACGCTCTGGCCCACCCCCGCTGAGATCGGCGACAAGCCGCTGGTCTGGGTCAACGGCCACCTGCTGCCCAAGCACAAGGCGATGGTGAGCGTCTACGACCACGGGCTGCTCTACGGCGACGGCGTCTTCGAGGGCATCCGCGTCTACCAGGGCCGGATCTTCAAGTGCAAGCAGCACATGGACCGCCTCTACCGCTGCGCCGAGGCCATCCACATCAAGATCCCCATCACCCCCGAGGAGATGGTCACGATCCAGCGCCAGTGCATCGAGGCCAACAACATCACCGAGGGCTACATCCGCCTGCTGGTCACCCGCGGCTACGGCACCCTCGGCCTCGACCCACGCAAGTGCCCCGTCCCCGGCATCATCTGCATCGCCGACCAGATCCGCCTCTACGCGCCGGAGTTCTACGAGACCGGCATGCGGGTCGTCGTCGCCAAGCGGCCCAAGACCCCCGTCGCCTGCCTTGATCCCCGCGTCAAGAGCCTCAACTACCTCAACAACATCCTCGCCAAGGTCGAGGCCATCGAGGCCGGTTGCGACGAGGCCATCATGCTCTCCACCGACGGCTACGTCACCGAGTGCACCGGCGACAACATCTTCATCGTCAAGGACGGCAAGATCTACACGCCCCCCATCACCAGCGGCAACAGCGGCGCCCTCGAGGGCGTCACCCGCAACTTCGTCATCCGCGAGCTGGCCCCCATGTGCGGGCTCTCCGTCACCGAGAAGCTCATGCGTCTCGACGACGTGCTCGCCGCGGATGAAGTTTTTCTCACCGGCACCGCCGCGGAGATTATCGGCGTCTACCAGATCGACGAGACCCGGATCTCCGACGGCGAAGGCCCCGTCACCGCGAAGCTGCGCAAGAAGTTCCGGGAAATCGTCACCAGCGGGCACGTCCCCGAGGACTGATCACCCCGCCCAGACCGCTCGACCCGCGCCCGGCTCACGCCGGGCGTTTTTTGTTGCCGACCCCGGTGAGCCGATATTGATCCCACGTCCGGGTCGTGCATACTGGGGGGGTTCTTCGCAGAAGGGATGCACCGATGGTCACGTGGGCGCGGTGGCTGCTGCTGGGCTTGCTTCTGCTCGGCGCGCCGGGGGCAAGCGCGGAAACCGTTGACTGGATCAATCCGGCGGGCGGTGACTTTGAAGACGGCGACAACTGGAGCACAGGGCAGGTTCCCGGCCCCGGCGACGTCGCGCGCCTCGCGCTGGATTCGGAATACACCGTCAACATCTCCGACGATCACCAGCTCCACGGCCTGGTGATCTCCGGCCCCGCCACCCTCGACCTCAACGGCAACGAGGTTCGCCTCGGCGAGCTCTTCGACGGCAGCGGCCTCACCATTTCCGGCGGCGCGACGCTCCTCGATGGAAGCCTCATCATGGGCTGGGGCGACGTCACCATCTCCGGCGGGCCGTTCCACATGCACGGCGCCACCATCAGCGACAAGGGCGCTCGAGGCGGGCAGAGCTCCCTCACCCTCCTCTCCGGCGAGGCGCACCTCGTCAACTCCTCCATCACCACCCGCACCGTGCGCATCTCCGGCCTCTTCACGCTCGATAACAGCGGCCTCGGCGGCGAGACCGTCTGGCTCCAGGAGTGCGACATCAGCGGCGGCTGGGTCGGCGGCGGCGAAATCACCCGCGTCACCGGCCCGGCGCGCGTGCGCAACGGAACCGTCGTCAACCCCTTCACCGGCGTGCTCACAGTCGCGGGCGACCTCGACGTTGAATCCGGCGCGATGCTCCGCCTGGTCTCGCGCATCGAGGCGGGCACGACCACCGTCGAGAACGCGTCCATATCCGCGGCGATCCCCTCCGCGGGCGTTGTCGAGACCGGACGCCTCGAGCTGCTCGCCGGCTCCGAGTGCATCGGTTCGCTCTATCTCTACGACAACGGCGCGCTGCGCCTCGGCCACGGCGCGGGCGGCCCCGAAGTGCTGGAGTACTACGGGGCGCCCGGCGTGAGGCTGGAGATCGAGATCGACGGGCTCGACCCGCCCGCGCCGCCTCTGCTGCTGGCGCCCTGGGCCACGGAGTTGAACGGCGCGCTGCGGCTGGAAGTCCTCCACCCCAACGTCCTGCGCGTCGGCGACGAGGCCGGCCTGCTCGACGCCGCGGGCGCCACGCTCATGGGCCACTTCGCCGTGACGGAAGTCCCCGAGATCCACGGCGGGCGCGAGGTGGGCATCCTCGTCGGCGCTCAAACAGTGTCGATGACGGTGACGCCCGGCGGGATTCCCTGCTGGAGCGCCGACTTCGACGGCGACGGGCAGGCCGCCACCGACGCCGACATCGAGGCCTTCTTCGCCTGCATCGGCGGCTGTTGCTGCCCTCTGTGCGGCCTGGCCGACTTCGACTCCGACGGCGACGCCGGGACCGACGCCGACATCGAAACCTTCTTCCGGATTCTCTCCGGCGGCCCCTGCTGATCCGTCAAGACGCCGCGCGCTCGCGCGACTTTGAAAGCACCGAGATCAGCGTGCGCTGCCCGACCTCCAGAGCCGTCAGCACGCGCGTGTTCTCGTTGATCGCCGCGATCACCAGCTCCAGCGCCCGACGCTCCTGCACCAGCCGCTCATGGGCCTGGGTGAGCTGTGCTTCGCGCTGCGCGGCAGAACGGCGCTCCGTGAGCCACATCCATCCGATGAGGCCCGCCGCGCCGAGCTGGGCAAGAGAGGCTAGTTCAGGGGGCATAGAGAGGCTCCGAAGCGGGGTGATGGCACGAACGCCGGCTTAAGCGAAGCAGCGGAAGGTGGCGGTGTAGGCGATGGAGCACACGCGGCCGCGGTCGGTGGGGCCGTGCTCCTCGTAACGGATGAAGCTCATGTTGCTCCACGAGCGCCCGTGGTTGTCGATGAGCGTGCCCGGCACGGGCGGGTCGGTGAGCTGCGCGGCAATCGCGTCGCGCAAGGTCCACAAGGCGCTCTCGCTCGCCGCGACCAGCCGCCCCGTCACGATGACGTCCAGCTCCCGCGGGCCGACGGGATAGGTGCCGTGGTCCCCGTTGCCCAGGACGTAGTTGGGCACCACTTCCTCGCCCTGCACGGACAGAGAGAACCGGTGCGGGCCGCTGCCGAAGAGGTTGATGGACTTGAAGGAGGACATGCGTTCGACTCCGTAAAAACCGCCGCTCAGGAGATGGTGATGGGGTCCGCCGCGCCATTCGTCGAAAGGGCGATGAACTCGATGGTCCGCGTCGGCGTGTGCTTCAGGCCCAGCTCATGCGAGACGCGCGTGACGACGCATGAGGCGGTGAGCGTCTGCGCCGCGGCGTCGCTCGCCGTGGGGCTCGTGGTCAGCGAGAGCGTGCCCGCATCACCAGGACGCGGCGCCACAAGCCCCGAGCTCGCGTCCATCACAACCCGCACCGTCGTCCGCTGCTCCGGTGCATCGGCGAAGGTCGGGTGCGGGCCGTTGTCCGAATAGCCCACGGCAAGCCGCGTCGCCGCGCGGTCGATCGCGACCAGCGTCACGTCGTTCCATTGCGTCCCGGCGAATGTCACGCGGCGAGGATTCAGAATCAGCATGGCGTGCCTCCCAATGCGTGACGACGATCAGGCCCGGACGAACCGGATCAGGTTCAGCATCCGCGCGGTGTCGGGAAGGCCGTCGCCGTTGGTGTCCAGCTCCACGCGGCAGCGGGCCCGCTCCTCCCCGAAGCGCCCGCGGTAGTGCTCCGCGCGCTGATTCGCGGGCGAATCCTCCGGCGTGAGCGCCCCCGCCGCGGCATAGATCAGATGGAGCGCGCCCAGGGCCTCCAGCCGCGCCAGCGCCCGCGGATTCGTGATGTCCGCCTCCGTCGGCGCGCCCGGCGCGGGGTGCTCGGGCTCGATGCCGATCATGCGAAGCACCTGGCGATGCACGATGGCGATCTGCGGGGTGAAGGTCGCGATCAGCGCGGGGGTATCCACCTCCACGTCGGGCATCGGGATGGGCGGTCCGTCGGGGCCCGGACGCGGACGGGAGATCACCGCGTTGGCGTCGTCGAGCACCTCCACGATCTCGTAAGGGGTCAGCCCCACCAGCGCCACGCATCCGGGTGCGACTCCCGCGGCGTCCAGCGCCACGTCAAGGGACTGAAACTTCAGCACGCCGCCCGCGATGCGGGCCGTGCCGGAGACGAGCCGCTGCCCCGTCCACGTCACATGGCGGAACAGGTTGGGCTCCAGCAGCAACAGGTCGGTGTCGGTGGCGAACATGGTCGGCTCCTGTGCAGAGAATCGCCGCGCTCCGCGCTCAGCGGGGCGCGGCGGCGGAGAGCGAAGTCAGTCAATCGCCAGGCCGCGGATCAGCCCGTGGGCGTTCTCGTTGCGGAACTCGAGCGTGTACTCGCCGATGATCTGGCCGCTGAAGGAGTCGCCCGTCGCGGCCAGGGGCTTGTAGTGGAAGCTGCGGCCCGCCAGCGGCAGGACCTCGATCCGCGAGCTGTCGAGCAGCAGCACCGTGTTCGCGGGCACCCAGCGCGAGAGCAGCACGCTGCACACGCCGAAGTCGCTCTCGTACACCGAAACGCCGTCGCTGAAGCGGTCGCTGCCCGGACGCTGGCGCACCGTCGCGTCGATGAACTGGTTGATCCGCCGCTTCTGCATGCCGCCCACCACGATCGTGTCGATCCGCGCCGAGGAGTTCTCCCAGATGGTGCGCAGCGCGGCGTTGAGCATCTCCTCCGTCAGCACGTTGCCTTCGTTGCCGCCGCCCGCGGGGATCGGCCCCTCGCCGGGCATGAACTGGTTGGTGGCGATCTGCCGGATGATGCCGTTCATCGAGCGCCGCACCGAAGCCGAGCCCTGCGGGTTCGACGCGGGGGCGGTGCCGTTGATGACGCAGTTCTCCAGGTCGCGCAGCAGCTCGCGCAGGCGCTCCTGCTTCTGGTAGTCCAGCTCGTCGCTCACGCCGTGGAGGCGCGTCGCCTGCATCGTGCCGCTCACGTCCACCGTCGCGGTGAAGATCTGCGTGTAGTTCTGCCGCCGCACGCGGTTGGTGAACCGCGCCGCGGGCGCCGCCGCGCCCTCCAGCGCCGCGTTGCCCAGGATCGTCAGCGGCAGGTTGTCCTCCAGCTCGCTCGCGGGCGTGCCGCCGTACTGGCGCACGAACGTCACCACGTCGCCCGCCACATTCACGACCTGCATCACCTCCCGCGAACTGCCGGGACGCACCAGATCACCAGGCCGGAAGCGGTCGCCGTGGTCCACCGTGATCACCGTCGCCGTCTCCGCGTCGGGCGTGAACTCCTCCTGGTTCACCGCGTCCCTGTTCGGAAGCAGCGAATCCTCCATCCACTCGTGCACGGTGCTGGTCGCGGCACGGCGCGGGTCGCCGAGGTACGCCAGCAGCGGCGTCTCAAAGGGGCTGACGATCGAGACAATGTCCGACACATCCTCCACCAGCTCCGGAAGGGTCGTGCCGGCCGCGAACGTGGACTTGCCTGAAAAGCTCATGGGTGCTCCTTTGAAAGAGGTGCGAACGGGAAATCAGCTCGAGCGCTTGGCGCGCAGGTACTCCAGCAGCGAGCGGCGGTCTCCGGTGGCGCGGGCGCGCTCCGCCACCTCATCCAGCGTCGGCGGCGCGACGCCGCGTCCCGAGGCGCTCATCGAGGATGCCGGCGCACGCCGGGGGCGGAACAGGAATGGCTTGCGCTGCTTGAGGTCGGCGACGACCTTCTGAACGTCCTGCGTCTCGCCGTGGGCCAGCGCCGACTCGGTGAGCAGGCGCGCGGTCTCCATGTCCACCGCCTCCGCGCCCACCAGGGCCATGTCGATCTCGTGCGCCCGCTTCACGCCCGCGAGCGCTTCCTGCGTCTGCTTGAGCGTCTCGGCGAGCGTTGCGAGCTTGTTCTCGGCCTCCAGGGCGCGCTGCTGCCAGTCGATCGTGGGGTTTTCGTCGGGCATGAGAGAAACTCCTTGCGTGGGTGCGTCGTGGCCCCGGGCGTGGGGCCGTCGTGAGCCGCGTTGTGGGGTGTTCAGGCGATGCCGGGGTCCGTGGGCGCGTACCCCAGCTCGGCGAGCAGGCGTTCGGGCGGCACGCCCAGGCGCGCCTTGGCCTCCGCCGCCATCACCTGCTCGCGCACGTCCTCGGGCAGCGGGTCGGGCCACGCGAGGCGCACGCCCCGGTCCTGCACGCGCGTCTTCAAGGCGCCCGTCTGGTCCAGCGCCGCGAGGATCAGCGCGCACACCCGCGCGATGCCCGCGCCGTAGGTGACGCGCTTGCGCGCGGTCTTGCTCAGCAGCCCCATCAGCGTGATGCGCAGCGCGTTCGCCGAGGAAAGATTGCCGATCTTCGCCTGCACCACGCCGCTGGCCAGGGGCGGAATGCCGCTGGTCTTGTCCATCGCGTCGCGGATCTGCTGGATGTGCGCCTCCTCGCTGGGAGAGTGCGAGTCTCCGCCGAAGGCCTCGATCGATGCGTTCGGGTTGTCGGTGCTGATGAGCTGACCCGGACCCACGGGCATCTTCTCAAACCCGTCGATCCCCTTGCCCAGGTACATCTTGAAGTTCTGCAGCGTCACGCGGCTGGCGCGGTCCGACAGGCGCGTGTTCAGCTCGTCCTGCAGCGGGATCAGCGGCTCCACCTCGCTCAGCCCCTCGTACTCAAAGGGCTGCGCCATGTTCTGGATGTGAACCACCGGCAGCATGCCGCCCGTCGCGCTGCCCCGCTGCGCCCACACCAGCGCGCCGTCCTCGTAGACGTGCCACGCCGACGGCCCGATCACCTCCGTCACCTGCACGCGCTGACGGCGCGGGCCCTGCCCCGCCAGGCGCGGCAGCAGGCGCGAGATCACCCCCTGCCGCACGCCCCCATCCCGCGTGTAGTGGATGATGTACGCCTTCAGCCGCCGGTAGTCGTGCTCATCGAGGATCGGGATACCCCGTCGCGGCTCGATCACTTCCACGCGGATGAACTCCGCCGCGAGCATCGCGAGGTTTTCCTCATGGTCGTTGGAGCTTTCGGCCCTGGCGTTCTGGACCGCCGTGCGCAGCCCTTCCTCGTCCACGCGCACCAGCAGGTCCACATGCCCGTAGACGTGGCCCAGCAGCGCCGCGTCCTGCAGCAGCGCGATCCCGCCGCTGGCCTCCCACACGTGATCCAGCACGCGCTCGATGGTGCGCCGCAATGCCGCGTCCGCTCCGGTGCTCACGATCGACACCGGCTTGCCGAACATGAAGTCCACCATCGCCTGGATGCGCCACGCGATGTCGTTCTCGATCACCACCTCGCGCCGCTGCTCTTCGCTCCGGCCCACGATCCGGGCCGGAAGCCCGCGCTCCTGCGGCTGGCGATACCACCCGCCCGTCCGCTGCGACGACCATCCCACACCCACCGGCTGCAGCGCGTTGCGGAAGTATGCCCAAAGCTGGTCCAGCCGCGGCAGGGACCGCGCATGCTCCTCAATCGCGAGCTTCAACAGGGCTTCGGTCAGCCCGACGTCCGAAAAGTCTTCCAGCCGGTCGGTGTTCATGGGCGGGTCCTCGTCGAGAGCACGGGGCTCTCCACCCAACCGGCCGCCGACGGGCTTCGTGCGCGGCAAAGCTCAACTTACGAACCCCCCCACGCACGCTTGTGCGCAGAAGTTCGAGCGCAAAAAACTTTCTGAAATTCTGAGACTCTGCGCCCAAGCGTCTCTCGCTGCGCGCACGCCTCCGCGCTTGTGCGCGCAAGGCCGCGCATTACGCCTGCTTTTCCTGCGACGCCGGGTGCTCCCACGCCGCGCCGCAGCAGGCGCACGTCGTGCAGTCGTCGGGTCCGGAGGGTTCTGAGCGCGCAGACGCAGGCGGGACAGTGCCCCGCGACGACACACACGGCCGGTTTACGAAAGTTCTTCGCCCCCAAAAACAACAAAGGGCGGACCTGCCCGGCCCGCCCCTGCTTCGATCGTTGCTCGGTGTTACTTCGCCTTGGACAGCAGAGCGTCCTTCGCCGCGTCGTCGAGCTTGTTGAACCTGGCCTGGCAGCCCTTGCAGCAGAACCCGACCTTGCTCCCCTTGTAGTCCACCGTGTAGTCGGCGCTGGCCTTGTTTCCGCTGTAGGGGCACGTCTCGTTCACCATGCCCATGCTGGCGCCGTCGGTCTTGCTCGTGCTGCTGCACGCGCCCAGGAACGCGAGGCCCACCAACGCGCCGGTCAGAATCAGGCTCTTCATCGGTTTTCTCCTTGTTCCTCCGGCTGCCCGCCGGCGGGAGCCTCAGCATACACCCCGGAGCTGAATCCCGGCTTACGAGTCCGAAAGAACGTCCACGTGGGAGTAGTGGTCCAGATTCAGCACCACCACTTCCCCGTCGTCCTTGCGAAGCTCCAGCCGATCCAGCCACAGCTTGTGGTCACGGCTGTGCGCGTACCAACTCCCGGTCTTCTGCTGCTGGAAGCTCACCACCGTCCCCTCCACCGTCGTCTGGAGCGGACCGCCCCCCGGACGCGGCAGGCGCGCGATCTGCTGCGTCACGCGAACCCGCTGCCCGGGCTTGTAGGGGCTCATCGAAGGGCTGGGCGTCGTCATAGGCCGAAACTATATCGCTCGTGCCCGCCCCCCGGTTCTGGGGCGCATTTCCCAGCCTGCGCGCAAAAAAAGAGGCCCCCGCGCGGGGGCCTCTCTGTTTTGCTTGCAGCGGAGCCTGCGCCTCAGCGGTCCCTGGGCTCGATCGTCGGGCGGGTGCCCTCCGGCCCCGACGCCCGCGTGTACACCAGCTCCATCGTCTTGAAGCTGCCGCCGTCGGAGGTGTCCGTCCACATCTCCAGCGTCATCTTGTCCGGCCCGTCGAAGGTGAACAACGTCTTGCCCGTCTTCTCCGTCCCTTCCATCGGGCAGGTGTACTCGTCCTTGAACTCAAGCTGACCCTTGGCGTTCTTCTTCCCCTCCGACAGCATGATCGTCCCGGTCATGCTGTCCACCCACGTGCTCTGGTACCGGCCCGCGGCTGTGTGATACGCCAGCAACCCCTCCCCGCGGAACTCCTGGCCCATGAACTCGCCGCGGAAGGTCTGTCGGATCACCTTGTCCCCCACCGCCGGCTCGAACCTCGCCGTGCCGGAGCTCTCCTGGGGCTCGCCGTTGGGCTCCATCCACGACTTGACGCTCACCTTCCACGTCCCGTTGACCTGCTTCGCCAGTTCCCGGATCTCCTCCGAGGGCTTCGCCATGTCTTCCATCATCTTCTTCATCTCCTCCTGGCTGGGAGCCTTCTCCTGACGGCCCTGGGGTTTCGGGCTTTCCGGCTGCATGGCGAAGGCAAGGCCGGTGCACGCAAGCAGCGCGGCGGCGGCGATCGTACGCATCTTCATCGTGTACTCCTTGTTTGGGGTTGCCGGACCATGCCCGGCCAAGGCACAACGCTAGCCCCTCCACCAACTCTGGGGATGAAAGCCGTCCAAACCCCTTTCAATCCCCCCTCCCCCCAGCCGCGGGGCCTGCAGCACGCGGAATTCCCCTACCCTCATGGGATGCAGCCGATCCGGCACTCCGATCCACGGCCCCCCATCACGTGGTCCTGGCCGCACTCCCGTTCGGAGTTCTTCTCCCCCATCTTCAAGCTGCGGGCGTCGATCGTCTCCGGCATCCTGCTGGGGGTCGGCTTCGTTCTCCACACGCTCCTGAAGCTGGAATGGGCCGAGGGCTTCATCTGGTCCAGCCTGGCCATCGGCATGATCTACGGCGGGCGCGCGGCACTCCAATCCCTCCGCGAGAAGAAGTTCGACATCGACGTGCTGATGGTCGTGGGCGCCGCCCTCGCAGCGTACATCAACCACCCCGAGGAAGGCGCGCTCCTGCTCTTCCTCTTCGTCCTTTCCGGGGCGCTCGAAGACCTCGCCATGGCCCGCACCAAGCGGGAGGTCGAGGCCCTCAGCAAGCTCATGCCCGCCGAGGCCCTCGTCTTCCGAAACGGCGAGTGGGTTGAGGCCCCCGCCGATTCCCTTGTCCCCGGCGAGCTTCTGCGCATCCGCCCCGGCGAGCGCGTCCCCGCCGACGCCCTGATCGAAGAGGGCGTCTCCACCATGGACCAGTCGGCCATTACCGGCGAGTCCATCCCCCGCACCGTCAAGCCCGGCGATGAGCTCTACGCCGGAACCATCAACACCGACGACCCCCTCGTCGCCCGCGTCCTTCGCTCCGTCAAGGAATCCAGCCTTCAGAAGATCCTCGACCTGGTCACCCAGGCCCGCGAGCAGCGCGAGCCCGTCCAGCGCACCATCGACCGCGTCAGCGAGCCCTACGCCATCGGCGTCCTCGTCGTCAGCTCCGTGGTCTTCCTGATCTGGTGGCTCGGGCTGTCGCGCGAGTGGACCGACGCCGCCTACACCGCCATCACCCTGCTCATCGTCGCCTCCCCCTGCGCTCTCGTCATCGCCACCCCCACCGCCACCCTCGCCGGCATCGCCCGGGCCGCCCGCGGCGGCGTCCTCTTCAAGGGCGGCCAGTCCATCGACCGTCTCGCCGCCACCGGCGCGGTCGCCTTCGACAAGACCGGCACCCTCACCTTTGGCCGCCCCCGCCTCTACGAGGTCCACCCCGTCGCCTGGGACGACGTAAACGAAGTGCTCGCCCTCGCCGCCACCCTCGAGGCCGACTCCACCCACCCCATCGCCATGGCCGTCCGCGAAGCCGCGACGGAGCGCGGCGTCGCCCCCGCCCCCATGACCGACATCAACCACGTCACCGCGCGGGGGCTCGAAGGACGCCACAACGGAACACTCGTCCGCCTCGGCAGCTACCGCTTCACCGAGGAGCTCGTCCCCGTCGGCCTCCGTGATCGCGTCAAGGTGATCCTTGAGAAGATTCAGGATCGGGGCCACATCGCCGTGGTCATCGCCCGCGCCGGGGCTCCCTCCGCCGCGGGCGCTGAGCCGCACCCTGCCGTTGGCGAGGCCGCCGTCCTCATCATGGCCGACCAGGTCCGGCCGGGGGCTAAGACCCTCGTCCGGGAACTCCACGACCTCGGCATCTCCCCGGTCGTGATGCTGACGGGAGACAACCACCTCACCGCCGCCCGCATCGCGGAGTCCCTGCAGCTCGACGCCTTCGAGGCCGAACTGCTCCCCGAGGACAAGCTCCGAGAAGTCGAACGGTACAAGGAGCAGGTCCGCGCCCGCACCGGCCGCCGGCACGGCTTTGCCGCCATCGGCGACGGGGTGAACGACGCCCCCGCTCTGGCCGCCGCGGACGTATCCGTGGGCATCGGCACCATCGGCACCGCCGCGGCATTGGAGTCCTCCGACGTCGTCCTGCTGACGGATAACCTCGCGGCTATTCCCTGGGCGATCGGCCTTGCCCGGCGGGTGCGAATTACGGTCAAACTGAACCTTATATTCGCAATCTCGGTGATCGTGCTTATGGCCGCGGCGACGCTGACCGGTAGCTTGTTGGATCACCCGGTGCCGTTATCGGTCGGTGTGCTGGCGCACGAGGGAGGCACGCTTCTGGTCGTGCTCAACTCCCTGATGCTCCTCTGGCACCGCAAACCATCCACAAACACCGAAGAAAAACACGCCAAGGCTTCCCCCGTATCCCCAAAAGCTGGTATATCTCTCACTGTTGACGTTGCCGAGTAAGCCCTGACGTGTTTCCGCCTCACGCGCGGGGTGCTACACCTTCAACGCCGGACCTTCGGGGGGAAGGTTCGTGGGGAGCTGGCGTGTGTTTTCGCAAACTACTGAGTATGCACTTCGGGCAATGGCCTGCCTTGCTCATGCTTCCGGGGAACTGGTCCCCACCAGCACCCTCGCCACGAAGGCCGACGTTCCCGCAAACTATCTTGCCAAGGTTCTGCAACAGCTCGCCGCGGCCGGCTTGATCCACGGCAGGCGCGGCGTCGGCGGCGGCTATCGCCTCGCGCGCGACGCCTCCGACATCAGCCTGCTCGACATCGTGCGCACCGTGGGCGACCTCGAAGACGTCGGCCCGCGCGAGTGGCAGGGCGGCTGCGAAGTCGCGCCCCTCGTCACCACCCTCGACCGCGTCCGCTCCATGGTCTCCGAGGCGCTGGACGGCGTCACGCTCGGTTCGCTGGTCACAACCCGCGAGCTGGAAGCCGCCCAGCACCCGGCCTGAGCCAACAATGGCCGCATGGCTGAACCTGCAACCCCCGCACCCACCGAGGGCTCGCACCGTCTTGAATCCCAGCGCCGCGCCAACCGCGAGGCTGTCGCCGCGCTCGGCCTGAATCCCTACGGCCGCCGCACCCCCGACATCATCTCCGCCGCGACGGCCAAAGCCGCCTACGACGCCGAGGCCGACGCCGACCACCAGGCCCGCGCCAAGGAGCCGGGCTTCGTCGATCGCCGCCCGCGCGTCACCGTCGCCGGGCGCGTCGTCCTGCTGCGCGACAACGGCAAGCTCGTCTGGTTCCAGTTCCGCGATTCGAGCGGCGACATCCAGATCGCCGTCAGCCAGCGCGACTGCACCGAGACCGGCTTCAAGCTCGCCAAGCTCACCGACCTGGGAGACCTGCTCGTCGCCTCCGGGCGCGTGATGAAGACGCGCACCGGCGAGATCACCGTCTGGGCCGACGACCTTCAACCCGCGGCGAAGTGCCTCGTGCCCCCGCCCGAGAAGCACGCCGGGCTCACCGACGTCGAGCTGCGCTACCGCCAGCGGTACGTGGACCTCTGGTCCAACCCCGAGACCATGCGCGTCTTCCAGCTTCGCTCGCGCATCGTGAGCGAGATGCGCCGCTACCTCGACGCCCAGGGCTTCATGGAGGTGGAAACCCCCATGCTCCAGGCGCTGGCGGGCGGCGCCGCCGCCAGGCCGTTCGTCACGCACATGAACGCGCTCTCGATCAACCTCTTCATGCGCATCGCGCCGGAGCTGTATCTCAAGCGCCTGCTCGTCGGCGGCATGCCCAGGGTCTACGAGATCAACCGCAACTTCCGCAACGAGGGGCTCGACAAGCAGCACAACCCCGAGTTCACCATGCTGGAGGCCTACGAGGCCTTCGGCGACGCCGAGACGGTGATGGCCCTGACCGAGGGCGTGATCCGCCACCTGGCCGCCTTCGTCGCGCGGGAGCTGGGCCTTGATGCCTCCGCAGGCCTCAAGCTCCCCTTCGGCGACTGGATGATCGACTACGGCTCGCCCTTCGAGCGAGTCCGCTACGCCGATCTCTTCGAGCGGGCGCTGGGCTTCCCCACAACCGACGTGGCGCGTGCGCGCCAGGTTGCCGTGGAACGCAAGCTCATGTCGCCCGAAGCCGCGGCGAAGCTCGACGACGTGCTCGTCATCAACGAGCTGTTCGAGGAGTTCGCGGAGAAGTCCATCGACCCCGCGCGGCCGACCTTCATCACCGACTATCCCGCGGCGATCTCGCCCCTCACGCGCCCGCGCGCCGACAACCCCGCCGTCGCCGAACGCGCGGACCTGTTCATCGGGCATATGGAGGTCGCCCCCCACTACACCGAACTGAACGACCCCGACGTGCAGGAGGCCAAGTTCCGCGAGCAGCTCAAGGGCCTCGACACGGAAAAGTCCGCGGAGGAAAACACCTTCCGCACCATGGACCACGACTTCCTGCGCGCGCTCAAGGTCGGCATGCCCCCCGCCGGCGGCATGGGCCTGGGCATCGACCGCCTGGTCATGCTCCTGACCAACCAGCGCACCATCCGCGACGTGGTGCTCTTCCCGCTGATGCGCCCGGAAGACCCCGCCCCATAGGACCGATTCGCCCTGCTCTTCCCGCTCAGTGCGTCGCCTCGGTCACGCGCAGCACTTCGGAGACGGTGGTGATCCCCTTGGCGACCTTCTTCATGCCGTCCTGGCGGAGGGTCACCATGCCGCGCTCGATGCAGAGGCGGCGGAACTCGGCGACGTTGGGGTTGCGGGCGATGATGTCGCGGAGCTGGTCGTCCACGGTGAGCAGCTCGTAGATGCCCACGCGGCCGGAGTAGCCGCAGTTGCGGCAGCGGTCGCACCCCTTGGCGTTCCAGATTTCGTCCTCGTTGAAGCCGTGGAGGGCGAGGAACTCGGCCAGCTCCGGGCTGGGCTTGCCCAGCTCCTTGCAGTGGGTGCACAGACGCCGGATGAGGCGCTGGGCCAGCACGGCGTTCACCGCCGCGCCCACCAGGAAGGGCTCCAGACCGATGTTCACCAGCCGCGTGATGGAGCTGGGCGCGTCGTTGGTGTGCAGCGTGCTGAGCACCAGGTGGCCGGTGAGCGCGGCCTGCACGGCGATATGCGCCGTCTCCGCATCGCGGATCTCGCCCACCATGATGACGTCCGGGTCCTGGCGCAGCAGGGCACGCAGCGCCGCCGCGAAGGTCATCCCGATCTTCTCGTGCATCTGCGTCTGCGTGATGCCGTCGAGGTGGTATTCCACCGGGTCTTCGACGGTGCAGATGTTCATCGAGTTCTTGTCGAGCTGGCGCAGCGAGGAGTAGAGCGTGGTCGTCTTACCCGAGCCGGTGGGGCCGGTCACGAGCACGATCCCGTGCGGCGCGTCGATCTGCTTCTTCCAGATCGTGTACGTGTTCTCGTCGAACCCGAGGTTCTCCAGCTCCACGTTGATGGCGCGGGTGTCGAGAATACGCATCACCACCTTCTCGCCGTAGGACGAGGGCAGCGTGCTCACGCGCAGGTCCAGCTTGCGCCCCGCCACCGTGCAGCGGATGCGGCCGTCCTGCGGCAGGCGGCGCTCGGCGATGTCCAGGTTCGCCATGATCTTCAGGCGCGAGACGATCGCCGGGCCCATCGACACCGGCGGGTTCATCATCTCGAACAGCTCGCCGTCGATGCGGAAGCGCACCTTGAGCTTCTTCTCGCTCGGCTCGATGTGGATGTCGCTGGCGCCTTCCTTCACCGCCGTCTGGATGATGTAGTTGGCGAACCGGATCACCGGGCTCTCGCCCGCGATCTTCTCCAGGTCCACCTCTTCCTGGCTCTTCTTCTCGACCTGGACGTCCGCCTCGTCCACTTCGGAGAGGATCTTGGAAACGTCCGTGTCGGAGCTTTCGCCCGAGCCGCCCACCACCTCGAAAGCGCCCTTGAGGTCGTAGGAGGTCACCAGCACGAGCTTCACCGACGCCGTCCCCAGCGCGCGCCGGATCTCGTCCAGCAGGAAGACGTCGTCGGCCTGCGTCGCGCCGATCACCACGCGCGAGCCCTCGGTCCGCAGCGGGATCACCTGGTGCCGCTTGCAGAACTCGACCGAAAGCCGCTGCAGCAGCGCGCCGTCGATCGCCCCGTCCAGGCCCTTGGTGATGTCGATGCGCTCGAAGGGGATGCCTGCGATCTCGGCCACGCACGCCTGCACGCCCGCCTCGTCCGCCCCCTGCTCGATCAGCACGTCCTGCAGCCGACGCCCCGGCGAGGCCTTCACCACCCCCATCGCCGTCGTCAGCCGCTCCGCCGTCACCACGTTCCGCGAGAGCAGCAGCTCCGCCAGGCTCGGCGCTTCGCTCGGGCCGGAGGTGTTCTCCGGCGTCCACACCTCGCTGATCGCCGGCCCGATGCTCGGCGCGCTGCTCGACGGCGCGGGCGCGGCGGTCCCCTGCGGCCCGTTTATCCCGTAGGCCCGCTGGTTCGCGGGCGCGGCGGGCAGCGGCGAGAACGCGCCTTCCTCCGTGTCCGCACGGTGCTTGGGAACCTTCTGATCGACCCCCAGCTCGCTCAGGATGTCGTCGATGTTGTACTTCGCCACCGCGAGCTCCTCAGCCGCCGTTGTGATCCCCCACCCGCGTCGGCGAGCGCTTCTGCATCGGCGCGGGCGCTTCCATCGTCAGCGTGAACACCTCGCCGTAGGCCTCGAACGTCACCGTCCGGCCCTCGATCGCCGTCACCGTGAACAGGTCCCCCACGCGGTCGCCCACGCGCACGGACATGTCGTCGATGCGCGCCACGTTGCCGATGATGCCGCGGACCTTCATCCGCTTCAGCGCGTCCACCGCCTCGATGCGGCGGCGCTCCTCCATCGTCATGTCGGGCGTGGGCAGGCCCACCTCCGGCGTGTACGTCACCGCCGCCTGCGAGCGCATGAACGGGCTGTTGCCGAACTCCGTCAGCGTCACGTCCAGCGGGTTCTGCACGCGGGCCAGGTCCGCCATGATGCGCTCGTACGTCCGCGCCTTCTCGTGGTCCGCCTCCTGGATGTCCACCTTCACTTCCGCGAACTTGAAGCCGGACTTGATCCCGTACTGGCGCATCGAGTACAGCGCGCCCGCCGAGATCGTCAGGATCACCAGCAGCAGCGGCACCTGCGACGGCATCTTCGGACGTCGCGACGTCGGGGCCACGATCGTCTCGCCGCCCATCGGGGCCAGCGCCGGATCACGCATGTCGAGTGTGCCGCTCACTTGGTCGCTCCTTGCGCAAGCTGCGTTTCGTCCTGGAAGTAGATGCTCAGCGTGAACTCCGCCTTGAGCTCCACGTTCTCGCTCGGCCGCCCCGTGATCTTCAGATCGTGCACCCGCGTGATCCGCGGCAGCTTCTCCACCGCCGCCAGGAAGGTGAAGAAGCCCAGGAAGTCACCCGAGACCTCCATCTCGATCGGCTGCTCCATGTACAGCGCGGTCTTCAGGGGCCGCCCCGTCTTCATGGACGGCTCCTTCAGCTTGTACGTCTCGGCCAGGTCCGACACCTGGCGCACCACCTGGTCCACCTCCTTGCCGGAGGGCAGGCGCGCCTCGATGACCTTGATGCTGTTCTGGATCTCGATGTTCGTGCGCTCGAGGTCCTCGTTCCGCGCCGTCTCCTCCTGGAGCTTGGCGAGCAGCGCTTCCTTGTGCTGCACCAGCTCCAGCTCCTGCTCGATCTCCTTGTTCAGCGGACGGAACACGAAGAAGTAGCTGGCGATGGGCATGCCCACCACGGCCGCGATCAGCAGCATCCGGAGATTGCCGTTCATCAGTGGGCCTCCTGCGTCTGGGGAACCTCCGTCACCGCCGGGGCGGTCTCCGGCGTGCGGCCTTCAAGCAGCGCCGTCCGATCCGCCTTCAGCTTCTGCAGCGATTGCGCCAGCACCTGCGTGTCGGTGTCGGTGCGGATCGATGCGGTGATCTCGAACTTGCGGTAGACCTTCTCCTTCTCCTTCGCCTCCTTGATGAAGGTGAGCTCCACGTTGTCGAAGATGGGGCTCTTCTTCAGCGAGGCGAGGAAGTCCGCGATTTCGGTGTTGTTGTCCGCGCTCCCCGTGATCGTCATCGCGTAGGTGAATATCGGGGCCGTGACCTTCGGCCGCTCCGGCGCCGGCGGGGGTGCGCCCTTGACCTTGTCCGCCAGCGACTTCACCACCGGCGGGGGCTTCTGCGTCGGCGCGGACGGCGGGGGCGGCTCCTTCCTCGTGCTCTTGATCACCAGCGAGTCCAGCGTCGTGGACATCGGCTTGCGCAGCGTCACCTCGCCGAGCACCGCCCACCGCGGCACGCGCTCCAGCAGCGCCGCCGTGATCTCCGCCTTCTCCATCATCTGCGCCCGCTGGTTCTCCAGCGCGCGGATCTGCTCGATCTTCTTCCCCTCCGCCACGAACTGCTCGTTCACCAGCATCTGCCGCTCGCGGACCAGCCGCCCGCGCTTGTGCGTCACCAGGAACGCCCCCACCACGCCGGCCATCACCAGCATGAAGAGCGTCAGGATCATGATGTTCACGCGGCTCTCGGTCTTGCGCGCGATGTAGTCTTCCGGCAGGAAGCTGCTGCTCGCGGGCGCCACAGGTCGGAACGGGTTGCTCACGGAAACAGCTCCTTACAGGTCAGTTGGTGAAAGGCACAGCCCCAGCGTCACCGCCCAGCCCGGCTGCGGCCGCTTCATGTCGATCCCCAGCGCGGGCTCCGCGCCGGTCCTCACCACCCGCGCCAGCGGGTCCGCCATCTGAGCCGGAAGCCGCAGCGACCGCGCGATCGCCTGGCACAGCCCCCGGTGCCGCGCCTCGCCCCCCACGAAGATCGCCCGCTCCACCCGCTTGCCGGGGAACTGGCCCTCGTGGTACCGCAGGCACATCAGCACCTCGTCCGTCAGCGACTCGATCACTTCCTTCACGTCGGCCTTCGGCGGCGTCACGGGCCGCAGCGCCTGCCGCGTCAGCTCCGGCGTGAACCCCGGCGCCATCGGCAGCACGCCGCGCTCGTCCGCACGCGCACCGCGCGCCTCCACGCCGCCGCCGCCCGCCGTCACCAGCGCCGGCGCGGGGGCGGGGTCCTGCAGGCCGGCGTCCAGCTCCAGCCGCATCCGGCGAGCTTCCGCCATGTCCACCTTCAGCTGCCTGGCGATCATCTCGTCCAGGTGCTGACCGCCGATCTGGATCACCCGCGCGAACGCCAGGTCCTTGCCGTGCGAGATCATCACGCCCGTCGTCGAAGCGCCGATGTCCAGGTACAGCGTGTTGATCGCCGCGTCCGTCTCGCGCTTGTGCACGTGGTCGAAGGTCCGCAGCACCGCGAGGAACTCGCTGTGCATCCCCACCGGCTGCAGCTTGCACGCCGTGACGGCGCCCATGAGCTGGTCCACCAGCTCGCGCTCCACCGCGGTGACGATCACCTCCGCCTTGCCGGGGCGGTCCGGCGCGGGCACCTCACTGAACCGATGCACCACCGAGAAGGGGTCCACCCCGAAGATCGAGGGCACCGCCTCCGCCACCTGCGACGCGAGCGGCACCCCTTCCGCCCGCGGCAGGGAGACGTGCTTGCACATGATCGCCCACGACGGAATCGCGCACACCGCGCGCTTCCCCCGGAACCCGGCGTTGCGCACCAGCCGCGGCAGGCCCTCGAGCTGGAACTGCAACCGCCGCTTCTGATCCGTCAACAGGTCGTCGGGCGTCTCCAGGCACGCCGCCGCCACCAGCGTCGGCGGATCGCCCGTCACCTGCAGCACCTTCAGCGCGCCCGTCCCGAACTCGATCGCGATGGGCATCCCCAGCGCGCTGCTCAGACCCAGCGTCTCCCCCACCGAAGACGACAGCACGTTGCCGATCTTGGCAAGCGATTCAAACTTTGGCAGCCCTTTGAACGCCATGGCACGCCGATTCCGCGTCTGTGCGCGCCCGGCCAACCGGCCGAAGCCCGCCCGACAGCGTTAGATCGGCCCGCCACGCCCCCGTGTTCAGCCCACACCGTCACATCCAGCTTGCCCCGCCCGCACGCCGCGCCCGCGCGTCATGAGCCGCACAACCCGCGCCTTCATCACCCGCTCAGCCACGATCCGATAACGCCGCTCAATCCCTCGAGCGCCTCTGCGAGCTTCCACACCTGCCGTGCGCGATCCCCCGTCGTGTTGCTCACAACCCGGACTTCGCCCACAGGAACACCCAGGCGCGACCCCGCCACCGCCACCGCCGCACCCTCCATCGCCTCCGCCACCGCGCCCGTGCGCCGCTGCAGCTCCTCCGCCAGGGCGTCGGTCCCCGAGCACGTCGAGACCGTCGCCACCGGCCCGCGCACCGCCCCCGGCACGGCCAGAGCGTCCGCCAAAGCCGCGGGCACGGGAATCGACACCCCCTCGCTCGTGGGGCCGAACCCCAGCGCCGCGATGTCCTGGAATCCCTGCGCCGACACGACCCCCTCATCCGCCAGCACGCACGCCGTCGCCACCACCACCGCGCCCAGCTCCCGCGGCGGATAGCCCCCCGCCACCCCCACGCTCACCGCCGCGCCGTGCCGCGTCACGTCCAGCACACGCGCGACTCCCCCCGCGGCACACGCCTTGCCCACGCCCGTGACCACCATCTCCACGCCGGGGGCAAGCTCGATCAGCTCCCACTCGCGCAGCGCGATATCGCCCGCGCCCGCCCCGCGTGCCACCGCACGCGCCTCCGCCGGCGCCGCCACCGCCAGCAGCAGCTTCTTTCCGTTGAGATACGTCGCAAGGGCCGCGCGCATGCCGCGGATGCTACGCGGCAAGGCGTCCCGCGCTCGCCTCCAGGAACGCGAACTCCACCTGCGCTTCCTCAAACCCCTTCAGCGACCGCAGGAAGGCGTCCACCACCAGCGGGTCAAAGTGCGTTCCGCGCTCGCGCCGGATCGCCTCCACCGCCTCTTCGTGCGTGCCCGCCTCCCGGTACACCCGGTCCGAGGTCAGCGCGTCGTACACGTCCGCCAGCGCCACGATCCGCGCCGCCAGCGGAATCTGCTCCCCGCTCAGGCCGTAGGGATACCCCGTCCCGTCGTAACGCTCGTGGTGCGAGAGCGTCACCTGGATGCTCATATTGATCAGGTCGTCATCCCCCACGCGCTTGCGGATCGCCACCAGCGTGTCCGCCCCGATCAGCGGGTGCAGCTCCATCAGCTGCCGCTCCTGCAGCGTCAGCGGGCCTCGCTTGAGCAGGATCGCATCGGGGATCCCCACCTTCCCGATGTCGTGCATCGAGCTGGCGAGCTTCAGACCCTCGATCCACGCCGCGTCCACCTCATGATGCCTGCCGATCAGCGCGCCGCCGATCAGCTCGCAGTACCGCGCGATGCGCTCCAGGTGCCGACCCGTGTCCGTGTCCCGATAATCCGCCAGCTTCGCCAGCCCGAAGATCAGCCCGTTGCGGATCGCCAGCCCCTTCTGCGTGCGCAGCTCGACCTCCGCCTCCAGCCGCTCGTTCGCCCGCGCGAGGTATGTGTCATACCGTCGCACCAGCACCACCGAGCCCACCAGCGACACGCCCAGCACCAGCAGCCCGGCCAACCCGCCCCACAGCATGAACCCGGAGGTCAGCCGCTGCTCCAGCGTCGCCATCCCCGCCGCGGACTGGTGCGCCACGATCCGCGCTTCCGTCTTGTCGTTGTACATGACCAGGAGCGTGGTCCGGCCGCTCAAGAGGTCCGCCTCGCCCGTCAGCACGCGCCCAGGCTCGATCCCCGCCACCGAGACCTTGTCTCCCCCCGGCTGCAGGGTCATCACCACTTCGGAGTAGTCGATGTTCCGCAGGTTCGGGTTCGCTCTGAGGCCGGGGTGGCACACGATCCGTCCGAAGCGGTCGAGCACCACCAGCCCCGTCTCCTGCGGCAGCTTGTACTGCTCCACCAGCTCCTGCGCCGCCTCCCACCCCTCGCCCTTGTAACGCAGCGGACCTTTGGCGACGCGCGAGAGCTCCTGGCTGAACTGCTCAACCCGGCGCTCCACGTCATCCAGCAGCCGCGCCCGCGCCCGCGCCGAGACATCCGCCCGCGCCAGGTGCAGCGTCCCGATCCACCCCAGCCCGATCACCAGCGCCTGGAGCAGCACCACCGCCGCGATCAGGCTGGCGCGGTTCCGCAAGCGGAAGGGGCGACTCTGAGACTTGGTCAAGGGCACGCCAACGGATCGGCCGATTCCCGCGCCCACTCAATCCTTGGGTTCCCCGCGATGCGGCCCTGCCCGGCGCGATCCGAACAGTTCCTCACTGCAGCGGAAAAACCTGGTTTATGAGACGATCCGCCGTGGTAAGCGACTTGGCAATTTCCCCCATGTCCATGTCCACCGGATTGGGGACGCTCAGGTCATACTTCTTCGCCAGGTCCGGCCGCACGGGGATGTTCCGCGCGTGGCTCTGAGCCAGCATCTCCTCCGTGCGCGGGCTGAGGATGAAGTCCACCAGTTTCAGCGCCTCGTTGGGGTGACGACAGCCTCGGACCCTGCCCACCGAGTTGGGAATCGTGAGCGGCCCGACGCTCGGCAGCCCCTTCGCCCGCGTGCCCGGCCGGTCCGGAACCTCGAAGACCATCTCCACCGGCCAGCCCTCGCGCTTCGCTGCGTACACGTCGTCCGTGTCCGTCAGCCCGATGTCGATCTCGTTGTTGGCGATCGCCTGCACGACGCTGGAGTTGCCGTCGTAGATTCTCACGCCGTTGTCCTTCATCGCGGTCATCCACTCCCTCGCGGCTTCCTCGCCGTGGAGCGCCACCAGCGCCGCGATGTGCGTCCGCGTCGTGCCGAACTGCGGGCGGGCCATCCCCACCCTGCCCCGGTACGCCTCCTTCGTCAGGTCGCGCAGCTTCGTCGGCACGGTGCTCTTTGTGTAACGGTTCGTGTTGTACGCGATCACCCGCGCCCGCTGTGCGAAGCCGTACCACATCTTGTCCGCGGGCCGCACGTGCGAGGGCCACCCGCCCTTGATCCCCGCCTCCTCGCGCGACACGAAGGGCTCCAGAATCCCCGCCTTCGCCAGCGTCACGGTGCCCAGCGCCTCGTTGCTCCACCACACGTCCGCGCGGGGCTTGTCCCGCTCGCTCAGCATCCGCTGCACCAGCCCCGTGGTCTTCGTCGCCTCGGTGTCCGTCACCGCCTGCACCCTGATCCCCGTCGTGGCCTCGAACTCGTCAAGGATCGGGCGCAGCACGTCCACGTCCACGCTCGTGTACAGCACCACCTCGTTGCTTTCTATGGTGTCGTTCGCCGGCGAGGGTCGCTTCAGCACCAGGTACGACGTCACCGCCAGCGACACCGCCCCCACCGCCAGCAGCGACCCGGCGATCTTCCACTGGCTCTCCTTCGGCAGCGCCCGCCAGCGGTCGATCCAGTCGCGGACACGATGCCCCATCTCACGCCGGAAGTTGAAGAACCAGTCGCTCATGGCTCAATGTTGTACCCGATCCTCCCCGCCGCGGTTCTTCGCTCCGTCTCCTACCCTCCGTTCGTGCGCTTCATCTTCCTGGGCACGGGCACTTCCTCCGGCATTCCCGCCATCGGGTGCCGCTGCGCCACCTGCACGAGCGACGACCCCCGCGACAACCGCCTGCGCTGCGCCGCCGCGATCCAGTTCACCGACGCCAAGGGCCACCCCCGCACCATCCTGATCGACTGCGGCCCCGACCTCCGCCTGCAGGCGCTCCGCGCGGGCCTCACCCGCTGCGACGCCATCCTCTTCACCCACAACCACGTGGACCACGTCTTCGGCCTCGACGAGGTGCGCCGCTTCAACGTCCTGCAGCACGGCCCCATCGACATCTACGCCGAGCCCCACACGATGGAGCACCTCCACCGCGTCTACACCCACATCTTCGAATCACACAAGAACGTCAACGACTCCTTCGTCGCCTCCCTCATCCCCCACCGCATCGACCCCTCCGTCATCAGCAGCGGCGCTTCCATCAACCTCTTCGGCCTGCGCATCACGCCCATCCGCATCCTCCACGGCAAGCTTCCCATCCTCGGCTACCGCTTCGACTTCGAGGGCCGCGCCGGCTCCATCTTCCCCCTCGCCTACCTCACCGACTGCTCCGCCATTCCCCCCGAGTCCTGGCCGCGTCTGCGCAATCTGCGCACCCTCGTCCTCGACGCCCTGCGCCACCGCCACCACCCCACCCACTTCACGCTGGGACAGGCCGAATCCGTCGCCCACGAGCTGGGCGCGGACCAAACCTACTTCATCCACATGTCCCACGACCTCAAGCACGCCGAAACCGACGCCGCCCTCCCCGAGGGCATGCACCTGGCCTACGACGGCCTCATCCTCTCCGAGGGAGAGGATGGTTCCTGACTCAAAGCGCGGGTCAAACGACCCCGCGCCGATCACTCCTGCACGGTCGCCGGGTCCAGCCCGTTCTCGATCGCGGTGATCTTGCGGATCCGCCGCGCGTGCCGCCCGCCCTCGAACTCCGTCGCGAGCCACACCTCGACGATCTTCTCGATCAGCCGCTGGCCCAGCAGGTCCGCCGACAGGCAGAGCACGTTCGCGTTGTTGTGGCTGCGCGAGAGCTGCGCGGTCAGCTCGTCGTGAACCACCGCCGCGCGCACGCCCTTGATCTTGTTCGCGGCGATCGACATGCCGATCCCCGTCCCGCAGATCAGCACCCCCACGTCGCACTTCCCGGTCGCCACCGCCTGGCCCACCAGGTACGCGCGCTCGGGGTAGTCCGCCTGCGTGACCCCGCAATCCCCAAGCAGCTCCGCCTCGTGGCCCTCGCGGCGGAGCTTCTCCGCGAGCTGCTTGATCCCAGCAAATCCCCGGTGGTCGGCGCTCAGTGCGATCTTCATGGCTCGTTCCTTTCGCCGTCCAGCTCACGCAGCCGCCGTTCCACCAGCGTGCGCAGCA
>Ga0065721_10049731_pt1 | contig 28077 bp, 24 predicted proteins | sample Mesricmetagenome_FD_59108 | JGI IMG/M metagenome (GOLD analysis project Ga0065721, IMG submission 59108) | Mesophilic microbial community from rice straw/compost enrichment Sample: eDNA_1 v2 (version 2) | ecosystem: Engineered > Solid waste > Grass > Composting > Bioreactor | place: USA: Davis...
GCGGGGCGTTCACGGTGGATTTCGTTTCGCAACCCGCCGGCGAGCCGGCGAACCCGGGTGGGGATGCCTCGGAGGCGGAGCGGGCCGAATACGAAAAGGCGCTCGCTGCGTGGCGTGCGGAGAAACTGGCGTCCGCCCTCGAAGTGCTGGCGCCGGAGCGGCTCGCGGATTACGACGCGGTGGTGTTTGCCTCGACGACGGGGGATTTGCCGATCCCGGATCGGGAGGGGCTGCTGCAGTGGGTTCGCGGCGGGCATGGGCTGGTGGGTATCCATGCGGCGAGCGACACGTTTCCCTCGTGGCCGGAGTTTCGCGAGATGCTCGGCGGGTCGTTTGATTATCATCGCGACCAGACCGGCGTGGATTGTCTGATCGAGGATCCCGGGCATCCGGCGACCGCCGCGCTGCCCCGGCCGTGGCCGATCGCGCAGGAGGAGATCTATCTCATCAAGGACTACGAGCCCTCGAAGGTTCGCGAACTGCTGATCCTTGACCGGCACCCGAACGAAGGCACGCCCGGGCATTTCCCGCTGGCGTGGTGCCGCGACTACGGCAAGGGGCGGGTCTTTTATACGGCACTGGGCCACCGCGAGGACCTCATCGACCCGACGTTCGGCGACCGCAAAAATCCCCCTGAAACCGCCGGGCAATTCCGCGCCCACGTGCTGGGCGGCCTCGAATGGGCGCTCGGCCTCGAGCCTGGCTCCGCCGGCGGCGGGCGGGGGCGGTGAACCGCCAGAAAGCGGGTGGGAATTTTCCGGGTGGACTTACATTGCTTGCGATTGCCACCGCCGCTGCGGTCGGGCATTTGCACGCGGCAGAAACGTTGTTTTGGGGAAGCGATGGCGTGGGGGGCGGGCGATTGGACGGAATCCGGGCTCGACTGGTGGAATGGCGGGGAGGCGGTCAACTGGTCGCAGGGAAGTCACGCGGTATTTCAGGGACCAGGTGGCACGGTGAAAGTGTATGAGCGCGGTCCGACGATGCAGATGCCCATCATCTCCTCGACATTGATGGACAGCGCAATTTCTTGGGGAGAGCTGAAGAAGACCGGCGCCGGCAAGCCGACGGTGGCGGGAGCATGCCCCGCTTACGCTGGGACCGACGGATTTCGACTGGACCAGATGCAGTCGCTTTCCGGGAGGGGGGCGGTCCCCTCCGGCATCACATACCCCGGACGCGCGCAGTTAATCTCCGCAAACCAAGACCCGCCAATAGCACGACCATCCCAATCCCCCAGGCGGAGGACTCCGGAACCGCTACGACGGCGAACAAGCTGTTGTGATTGATCACCGCCCAAGCCTTGTGACTGACCGCGTCCCATCCGTAGGCGCCCAGATAGTGGGAGAGATCGAGGTTCTGTAGATCGTCGACACTGTCCAGAGCGAGCGCCTGCAGGAACGAGCCCTTATAACCCAGCAAGGCTGCCGTGACGTAGGCTTCCCTGCCAGAGTTGGCTTCGGTGGCATTTTCCCATTTCCCGATGTCGGAAAGAAAACCGACAAACGGTGTCAGATTGCTCGCGAGCTCCGTCAGCGCCGCGTCGTCGTAACTCAGCTGGAGAATGAACGTCTCGCTCGCGGTGCCATCCAGCGAAAGGATGTCGCTGAGAAACTCCACGCCCGGAGAAGGAGCAGGCTCCGTAAACGACGCGGAGATTGCGAGCTGCGATTCGGGAGTCCGGACCGTGCCGAAGCTCTCGAAAAGGGTTTCCTTTCCGCCGGTATGGCGGGCGGAATATCGGAGGCTGCCTCCCGTGGCGGCCCAGGCGTGGAGGGTTTCCCCCGTAGGGGCAGGGGTGTTCGTCGGGACGTGTGCACTGACGGTCCACCCCATCGAGTTCAGGGCTTCGATGCCCACGATTTCGGAGTCTGCATAGGCGAAGTCGAGCCGGAGTTGGGCCGTGTGGTCGCCTCCGAGAAGGCGGTATTCCGGATTGAACGCCACGGTGCCCTGCACCGAACCGCCACCGGCAATGGTTGCCGAGGGCGAAAGGCCGGTCAGCACGAAGGCCGGCGTGCTGAAGCTCACGCCCGTGACGGCGGCCTCGGCACGGTCGGCGTTGATTCCGGTGGTGGCCGCGGCGTTGCTCAAGGTGACGAGGGAGCCGGTCGTGAGGCTCACAAAGGGGCTGCCGCCATTGACGGTGGCACTGAGCTGCACGGGCTCGAGAACGTGCACGTCGGTATAGGTGACCGTCGCGCTTGCTGTTTGCCCGACGAGTCCCGCCTCGCCGACGACGTTGAGGTCGATTGTCCCGCTCTTCACGCCGGCGGTGGTCCAGAATCCCGCGACATTCCGGGTGACGCTCGTCACGGTGCGTTGAAGAGCGTGTCGCCGCCGGCCTCGACGGTGACGTTGCCATTATTGGTAACGGCCGTGCCGAGGACCGTGACATCGGCAAAGTTATCCCGGTCCCCCGCGGACGTGATATCCACCTGGCCGGTGAGCAGGTGGTTCACCAGAACCTTTTTGTGGCTGATGTCCGCCTCGCCGGTCACCTCGCGGTTCGCGACGACCGTTCCCCCAACGGAGACGGTCAGGGTCTGGGGGCCGTAGACGTTGTTGGCGGTGTTGACCAGCGTGATCTTGCTGTCGGCGAGCTTACCGGTTGCTCCCGTGTCGAGGATCACGTCGATGCCCCGTGGGGTGTCGTCGACCACGGTGTTGTGGACAATGAGCTCCAGCGGCCCTTCCGCCGTCGCGCTGCTGATCAAGGCCGTGCCCTCTCCGGTGCGACTCACCCAGAGCTTGGTGGATTGATAGGAGCCGGCCATCACCCTTCCAAAGTCGATGCTGGAAGCGGCGAGCATGCTGGTGTTGTAGAGCGCGTAATAGATGCTCTGCCCGTTGAGGGAGAAAACTTTTGCGCTGCCGGTCGCGGGCAGCCAGCCCAGGCCGATCCCGCCGATTGTGGTGTTGTTCCAATACCAGTTCGTGTTGGGGGAATAGGACGGCAGATCCCGCGCATACAGCGGGAGGTAGAGATAATAGTGATGATAACCGAAGGAGTCCCCGTCCGAGCTGTCGGGATCGGTGTGCAGCCCCGTCCCCCGCACGTAAAGGTCGCTGGAGGTATATTCGTAGACACTGTCCGCCGTCCGTTGCAGATAAAGGTCCCCGGCGGTCTCTGACGAAGAACCGGTCGGAGCGCGCAGAGCCCAAACATGCCCCAATGCGGGCACATCAATGCTTCCCCTCGCGTAGGCAGCGACATTTCCGTCGACTTCCCGAAAGAGAATGGTGACATCCGCGCGGAGCGACCCCGCGGCGAGAACGCCGATGAGGAGGAGGCCGGAAATTTTCCGCCAGGCGGAAAGCTTTTGTTGATGGAGGCGGGAGCGGGGGCAGGCGTCAGCGGGGTCTTGCAAATCGAAGACCCCACAGAGGTCGGGAAATGCATATTCATCAACGTGAACAGCCGCACCGGATATTCGAATTTCAAAGAACGGTAAATGGGAAACTAAGTCCTCCCAGTTCGGGGCGATATTCGGTTTTCCTCGCAACCACGATTTTCGAATTTAAGTGACGACAAACACCGGAAACCGTCACCCCCCGCAGGCGAACTTTGAAAAAAGGCTTCCCGGAAAACATCACCCCAAACCGGTGCGCCAAATCAATCCTCATTCCCGGCACCCACCATTAGCCAAGCAGAGTGAAACCGTTTCGGAAAACGGTAGTCTAACAGTGGCATGGCCGGAGGGGCGCGTCATCCGGCGCGACCTTGTTGCCAATCCGCTGCCGCATATGCATCCGGCCATGGTCGGAGTGCTCTACGCTGAAAGCCGGTCGGGCGTTCCAACGAGTGATCTGCCGCTCGCGGACGAAGTGGTCGACGAGCTCGTGGCGGCTGATGCCGTCGTCGTGAGCAGTGCGGTTTATAACTTCAGCATGCTGTCGGCGCAGAAGGCATGACTCAGGCGCGGGTTGAAATGGCCCGGCGGGTCCCCTAGCCTGCGGGGAGATGAGCCTGCCCGCCTGCGATCCCGTTTCTCCCGATGCCCGGGGAGCGGAGCGTATTGGCGCTCATCGCGGGCGTTTTCTCCTTTATCGCCGCGCTCTCTGCGCGGAAAACCTCCCAAACCAAAACCTCCCAATCCCATGAAAGTTGGCGTCTTTTCCGTTCTTCTCAGCGATCTTCCTCTCGAGCAGGCGCTCGAGCACATCGCCGGCCTCGGGTGCGACACGGTCGAACTCGGCTGTGGCGCGTATCCGGGCAATGCGCATTGCAATCCGGCGGAGCTGCTGCGGTCGAAGTCGGCGTTTGACCGGTTTCACGACACGGTGCTCGCGAGCGGACTCGAGATCAGCGCGCTCTCGTGCCATGGGAATCCGTTGCACCCCGACCGCAAGCGCGCGGCCGCCGACCACAAGGTCTTCACCGAGACCGTGCGACTCGCGGAGAAGCTCGGCATCGACACGGTGGTGACGTTTTCGGGCTGCCCCGGTGATCACCCGAAGGCCAAGGCGCCGAACTGGGTGACCTGCCCGTGGCCGCCGGAGTATTTCGAGGTGCTCGACTGGCAGTGGAACAAGGTCGCGATCCCGTATTGGAAGAAGGCCGCGGCGTTCGCGAAGAGCCATGGCGTGACGAAGATCGCGCTCGAGGCGCACCCGGGGTTCCTCGTTTACAATCCGCCCACGATCCTGCGCCTGCGCGAGGCAGTCGGCGAAACGGTCGGCGCGAACTTCGATCCGAGCCATTTCTTCTGGCAGGGGATCGACCCGGTGAAGGCGGTGCGCAAGCTCGAGGGCGCGATCTTCCACGTTCACGCGAAGGACACCGCACTCTACCCGGTGAACGCCGATACCGACGGCTACCTCGACACGAAGCACTACTCGGACGAGAAGGGCCGCGCGTGGATCTTCCGCACGGTCGGCTACGGGCACGGCGAGGATTTCTGGCGCGACTTCGTGAGCACGCTGCGGATGGTGGGATACGACGGCACGCTCTCGATGGAGCATGAGGACAGCCTGATGTCCCGCGCCGAGGGGCTGCGCAAGGGCGTGGAATTCCTCCAGCAGATCATCATCCGCGAGCCGAAGCGAAAGATTACCTGGGCATAAAAACCGGCTGTGCGCGCCGCAACTGCGCACGACAATCACGAGAAAACCTATGAGACGCATTGAACCAACGGCATTGCTGGAGGGATTGAACTGGCGGTATGCGACGAAGGCATTCGACCCGTCGCGGAAGATCGACGCCGCGACGTGGGACGTGCTGGAGCAGGCGCTCGTGGCCGCGCCGTCGTCGTTCGGGCTGCAGCCCTGGAAGTTTCTCGTGATCACGGACCCGGCGGTGAGGGAATCGCTGGTGCCGTTGTCGTGGGGGCAGCGGCAGGTTGTCGACGCGTCGCACCTGGTGGTCTTTGCGGCGCAGCATCCGGTGACCGCGCAGGATGTGCGCCGGCATCTCGAGCGCACCGCAGAGGTGCAGGGAACCGCGATCGAGCAGCTCGCGGGGCTGGAGAAGATGATCACGGGATTCATCGATAATCCGCCCTACGAACTCGACCTGCGCGCATGGTCCACCCGGCAGGTGTATATCGCGCTGGGCGGGTTCTTGACGGCCGCGGCGCTGCTCGGCGTGGACGCCTGCCCGATGGAGGGCATCGACCCCGCCGGCTACGACTCCGTGCTCGGCCTGGAGGGCACCGGCTATTACACGGCGGTGGTGTGCCCGGTCGGATACCGTGCGGAATCGGATCACACGGCGAAGCGGGCGAAGGTTCGCTACCCTCGGGAGCAGGTCATCGTGAGGATCGGCGAATGAGCCAGGTGGCCCGACTCCTGGTGCCGCTCGCGATCGTTCTGGTCTTCGGGGCGATCCTGCTCAACTCCCTGTTTGTCATCGTCGAGGCCGGCCACGTCGGCGTCGTGAAGCGACTCGGCGCGGTGCAGCCCGAGCCGCTCCAGGAGGGCTTCCATTTGAAGCGACCGTTCATCGACCAGGTCGAGCAGATCGATGTCCGCCTCATGCCGACCCACGCGAAGGCGACCGCCGCCTCGCGGGATCTGCAGACGGTGTCGACCGAGGTGAACGTCGCCTATTCCCTCAATGGCGCGCTCGCGCCGCTCACCTTCCAGAGGGTCGGCAATACGCAGAAGGTCTCCGCGGCCCTCGTGGAGCCGGCGATCCAGGAGTCGGTGAAGGCGGTGACTGCGAAATACACCGCGGAGGAACTCGTGACGAAGCGCGAGGTCGTGAAACAGGCGATCCAGCAGGCGATCGAGAATTTCATCAACCAGACGCTCAAGGAGAAGGAGATCGGCAACGCCGTGCAGCTCGCCAACGTCGCGATCACGGATTTCGTGTTCAGCGACGAGTTCAACCGCGCAATCGAGGCGAAGGTGAAGGCGGAGCAGGAGGCACTTCGGGCCAAGAACGAAAAGCTGATGCGCGTCACACAGGCGGAGGCAACCGCGGCCGAGCGCGAACTTGGCGCTGATGCCGAGGCCTACAGCACGGAGGTGCAATCGAAGGCGCGTGCGGAAGCGATCCGGCGCGAGGCCGAGGCGCTGCGCGACAGCCCCGAGATCATCCATTTGCGGGCGATCGAGAAATGGGACGGGGTTCTCCCGCGCATCCAGGGATCGAGCGTGCTGCCGTTCCTGAATCTCGGGTCGTTCGACGAAGCGACTGAGCCGGCGCGCTAGTCGCGTGCGCCGGCGGCGGCGTTTGATTTCGCGGGCTTGTCGTCCTTTTCGTAGAGTCCGGAATCGAGGGCTCGCCAGAACGCGGTGGAAGTCTGGTCCTCCGGGTCATCGGGCGTGCGGATCCAGCGCAGCGTGCGGTGGGTGCGGAAGCTGGGGGTGGCCTTTAGCACCGGCAGGAGATTGGGCGTCACGACAAGGCGCTCGAGCGGCAGCCAGTAGAGGGCGTTCAGCGAATCGATCCGGCACTCCGCGATGTTGAGCCGGCGCAGCTGGCGGCCCGTGAGCGGTTCCATGCTGCGGACTCCGGTGGAGGAGATGTCGAGTTCCTCGAGCAGCGGAAGGCGCGCGAGTTCCCGCACATCGGTGAACTTCGTTCCCGACAGCCGCAGGGTGCGCAGGCGCTTGAGTCCTCCGTGGTTCGCGGTCACTCCCAGCGTATGAACGCCGCAGCCGGAGAGGTCGAGGGTTTCCACCGGCAGGCTGTGCAATGACCGCAGGTCGATGCCCGTTGCGCCGCGAATGCGAAGGCGGCGGACGTCGAGACCGGAGAGCGGACTGAGTTCCACGGGCGCATCGGAGGCGGTGATCTCGATGTCGAGTCCACCGGCCGGCCCCGGTTTCACCTCCACGTCGGTGACGGCGGGGTTGTTGGCGCGGAGGCTGAAGAGGATCTCGCCCGTCGTTACAGGCCGGCCAAACTTTCCGGAGGAGATGGACGAGGACGGGGTCATCGAGTTCAGCGTCTCGATGAGGTTGGCGGTGGTTTTGTCGAGCGGTGACCCCTTTACGCGCAGACGGGAAATGACCTCGGATGCGGACGCGCCCGGCCCAGAGCGAATACGATTGAGCAGAAATGCGAGGGCCCGTGCCTCGTCGCCCCCGGCAGCCTCGGGATTTTTCTCCGCGGCTTCGAGGGCGCGACCGATCGTTGCACGGGCGCTCTGCACCTCCATCGCGGCAAGATGGAGACGCGCCTTGAGCGTCAGCGCCGCGGGTTGCACCGGATCCTCGAGCAGGATCGAGGTGACCGTATCCATGGTCTGGTTCAGCCGCAGAAAGATCGCGTCGCGATCCGCGAGATCCTGGAGTGCTGCGGGGGTGAATCCGAGCTGGAACGCGGCCGTGGCGGTGGCGATGGCCGCAGCAAGGTCGCGTGCCCGGGTGTCCTCCGGGGGCTGTGAACGCAGAGCCTCGAGGTGGCGCTCCGATTCCTCGAGTCGGCGCGCCTGTTCCTCCGCGAGCTGTGCGAGGCGCTTCTGCTCGGCGAGCGCCTTCTGCCGTTCCTCGTCGGAATGCTCTGCCCGGGCGATGGCCTGGTCGTGAAGTCCGCGGGCTTCACGTTCGGCCATGCGAGCCGCCTCCGCTTCCGCAAGGGCGCGCTCGGCGTCCCGGCGGCGTTCGTCGGCGAGCTGGCGCGCCTGCTCAGCCTCGATCGTGCGTTCCTCCGCCTCGTGACGGGCGGCCTCGGCAAGCTCGCGAGCCGCCTCCGCCTCGAGTCGGCGTTCATTGATTGTCCATGCCGCGAACAGCAGGCCTGTGGTGAAGATGACCGCCGACGCCGCGGTCACGGCGCTCGCCGCCTTGTGACGAAGGATGAGCTTGCGGACGAGCTCCGTCGCGGAGACTGGTCTCGCGCTGATTGGTTCGCCGCGCTGGAAGTGCACGAGATCGGCATGCAATGCGGCGACCGTGGCGTAGCGTCCCTCGCGGTCGCTGCGAAGCGCCTTCATGACGATCACCTCGAGATCGGGGTCGATGTCGCGATTGAGCGAACGTGGCCGCGGCGCCTCGTAGGTTTGCAGCGCCTGGGCGTCGGCGACGAGATTTCCCGTGGCGGTGAAATACTTTCGGCCGGTGATCAGCTGGTAGAGGATGGTTCCGATCGAGAACACATCCGCGCGGCTGTCCACCTGCTTGCTGCTGCGCGCCTGCTCGGGCGCCATGTTTTCCACGGTGCCGACGACGTGTCCGGAGACGGAAAGCGAGGTGGAACCGGAGTCGATCTTTGCGAGGCCGAAATCCGTGACGAGCGGTTCGGCATCCTCGCGGAGGAGAATGTTTCCCGGCTTGAGATCGCGGTGCAGCACTCCGTGCTCGTGGGCGAACTGGACGGCGTCGCAGATCTTGCAGACCAGCGCGATCGATTGTTCGGACGGCAGGATGCGACTGCGGGGGATCGCGGTCGCCGCGTGGTCGGCGGTGGTCACGGCGGCGATGTCGCGCAGCGAGCGGATCGTGCGGATGAGCTCGGGTAGCGGAATGTTGCCTGTGTTTGACGAATCGCCAACGTAGAGGAGGTCGGAAAGCGAGACGCCGTCGACGTATTCCATCGCGATGTAGCTCACGCCCTCGAACTCGCCGAACTCGTAGATGCGGCAGATGTTGCGGTGCGGCAGACGGGCCATGATCTCCGCCTCGCGCCGGAACCGCTCGAGATGAGCCGCCGCCGCGCCGTCGCCGGAGTTGAGAACCTTGATGGCAACGGGGTTTCCAAAGCGGTCCTCTGCGCGCCACACCTTGCCCATGCCGCCTTCGCCGACGATCTCGAGCAGCCGGTATTTCCCCATGAACGTGCCGCCTGCCGTGGCGCTCACGACATTGTTCTCGTCGAGTTCGATGGCGGAGACCGACGCCGCCGGCCGCACCACCCGCAGGATGAGGGTCTGCCGCCCAGAGGCGCGATCGTTCAACGTGAAGATGCAATCGATGTAGAGCTCGGTGCGCGAGGGATCGGTGGAAACGCCGGGGCCGATCAGCCACGCGACACGGCGGCTGGACTCCGGCGGTGGAGCAATCTCGCCGCTGGACCAGTCAAGGCCGGTAAGGTCCGGCTCGGTTTCCGTTTCGCAATGGACCGACTCCCAGTCGGGCGGAAGGTTCGCGAGCATCGAGGTCAGTGTCGCCTCGGTCATCACGACCTCGCCGGGCCGCGCGAGACGGGAGAGCATTTCGGCGAGCTCGACGGTTTCCCCCAGGCAGTTGCAGGTGCGGCGTGCGCCGGTCTCGACGACGGCAAGCAGCATCTCGCCGGTTGCGATTGCGATGGAGGAGGGAGGAAGCTCGCGGGAGTGTTTCGAAAACGCGTCGTGAAGCTGCGCGATGCGGTCAATCTGCAGGCACGCACTCAGCACCGCACGCAGGGCGTGATCGCGGTGATACCGCGGCGAGCCGAAAATGCCGGTGACCGACCGGCCGCTCATCTGGCCGACCGTGGATCCGGTGGCAAGAATGGCTTCGCTCGTCTCCTCCGCAAACGCGTCCAGCATGAGCTGCGCTTCGCCGGGAGGCAGCCGCTCCGCTGCCGGACCGAACCCCTGCATCCGGGCGACGGTCACCGTGGCAACCCGCCGGTCCGCATGTCGGAGAATGCGAATTTCGTCCTCGGTGAGGCTTTCCAGGGCCGTGCCGGTGGAGCGCAGCAGATCGCCAAACGCCGCCTCGGCATGCGTAACCTCGCCAAGAACGATGTCCAGCACGCCCCGCTCGCTGGCAATGCGTGCCTCGAAAACGCGTCCGGATTCATCCGTCACGAGACGGCTGACCGGCTGACCGCGATCCGGACGTTGGAAGCATTCCCGCATCTCCCCGCGCAGGCCGCGCTGGAGGTCCTCGAACGGCATGCCGATGAGGGTCGCCTTCGGCACTCCGACGTATCCGGCGAGGGCGGTGTTTGCATAGACGATGACGTCCTCCGGCGATACGCGGAGAAACATGAGCGGCAGCGCTCCGGCTGGGGGGGATGGGTCGCCCGTCATCTGTCGCGCACCATTAGCCCGCTCCGGACCCCGTCGCAAGGGCGGGGGGCTTGGATTTTGTCCGTCGTTCGGATAAGCCGTGCGATCGATGTCCGTCTACTCGCGCACGTTCCGTTACTTCCGGCCCTTCCTCTGGCCGACGATCGGGGCGACCGCCGCGATGGTCCTCGCCGTGGGACTCAACCTCCTGACGCCATGGCCGCTCAAATACATCATCGACGGAGTGCTCCCCTCGGAGGATAACGCCGCCGCCATGCAGGCGCGCGAACAGCTCGCTGCATGGTTCGGCGACCAGCCGCCGCTCACGATGGTCCTCTGGCTGTGCGTCGCGGTGGTGGTGATCAAGCTGCTGTGGGGCGTCGCCAACCTGCTTTCGAATTTCCTTTTCATCCGCACCGGCCTGCAGGCGCTGCTGCGGTTGCGCACGGACATCTACACCTGCCTGCAGACACTGCCGCTTCATTTCCACGACTCGCGCCGCAGCGCCGACTCGTCGTTCCGCGTCGCGTATGACTCGCAGTCCATCCAGACGATCTACAACAAGGGCTTCGCGACGATTCTCGGCTCCGTGCTCATGCTTGCGGGCGCCATCGTGCTGATGGTGCGCATCGACTGGCAGCTCACGCTCGCGTCGATGGCGGTGTTTCCGTTTGTCTTCGCGTCGATCCGGTTCTACGCGGAGCGGATCCGGCGGGAATCCACCGCGATCCAGGAACGCGAAAGTGACGTGCTCGCGGTGGCACAGGAGGGATTGAGCTCCATCCGGCTCGTGCATGCCTTCGGCCGCGAAAACTTCGAGATCCAGCAGTTCTTCAGCCGGGCAAGTCGCAGCCTGCAGGCGAATCTGCGATTGAATGTCACGTCCGTCACGAGCGCGCTGGTGATCGGGACGATGATGGCGGCCGGCACGGCGGTGATGTATTACGTCGGCGCCCGGCAGGTGCTCGCAGGCGAACTCTCGGTTGGCGACCTGTGGTTGTTTTCGTCCTACCTGCTCATGCTTTACCAGCCGATCGAGCAGTTGAGCTACACCGCATGGGCGCTGGAGGGCGCGGCTGCGGGAATGCAGCGGTGCTTCGAAGTGCTCGACCGGGAGCCGGAGACCCGGGACGAGCCGGGTGCGACGGACATTGGCGCGGTGAAGGGTGCGATCGAGTTTCGCGGCGTGTCGTTTGGCTACAATGCGGAGCGCGAGGTGCTGCACGGCATCGATCTGCGCATCGAGCCGGGGGAGAAGGTCGCATTCGTCGGCGGCACCGGCGCCGGCAAGAGCACGCTCATGAGCCTCGTGCTGAGATTCTACGAACCCTCCGCCGGAGAGGTGCTGGTGGATGGGCGGAACATCCGCAATGTGACAAGGAAGTCCCTGCGTTCACAAATCGGCATGGTGTTGCAGGACACGCTGCTTTTCTCGACCACCGTGCGGGAAAACATCGCCTACGGACGGCCGGACGCGACCGAGGAACAGATCATCGAGGCCGCGCGGCGCGCGCAGGCCTACGACTTCATCATGGCCATGCCCGGTGGATTCGATGCGCAGGTTGGCGAGCGCGGCGGGCATCTCAGCGTGGGCCAGCGGCAGCGGATTGGCATTGCGCGCGCGTTCCTCAAGGACGCGCCGATCCTGCTTCTCGACGAGCCGACCAGCGCGCTCGATCCCGGCACGGAATACGCGATCATGGAAACGATCGAGGAGCTCATGCGCGGCCGCACGACGATCATCGTCACCCACCGCCTTGCGACGATCCACCAGCTCGGAAAGATCGCCGTGCTCAGGAATGGCCGGATTGTCGAGTTTGGCCCGGGACCGGAACTCCTCGCAAAGGGCGGCACCTACGCGGAACTCTACAAGGCCGGACAATACGACGTCGACTGAGCGAAGCCGTCGTTAACGCTGTTATCGGTCGTATGGCGACCGGGTTTTCCACGCTCTCAGAAACGGATGAGAACACCGGCCGAAATCGTCTGGGCAACGATGTTCGCGCCGAACTCCGGGTTGTAGAATGCATACGCCCCAAGCCGCTCCCCGATGTTCAGGCTGACGCCCGCTCCGGCGAAGACGTTGTTTCTCGCCGCGCTTTCACCCGTCACGAGAAACTGCGGACCAGCCCCGTTTTCGAGCCAGACAGAGGTCGACTGCGCGTAGTTCAGGAATTCGTGTTGCCACACCATCTGGATCTCGGGAACGAGCGAGATGCGGTCGGAGAGTTTCCAGTTGTAGCGAATTCGGCCGCCGAGGCTGCTGCGCAGGGAATTCGCATTGATCTCGTCCACCCGCGTGTTCAGGGAATCCGCCCCGGATTCCTGAAACGCCTGGACGCCGACGTAGGTGTATTGAACGGAGCCGAGGATGCTGAACGTCCAGTCGTCGAGATTGTAGTCGTAACCACCGCCGAGAAACGCGTCGAACTCTCCGCCCGCCGGCTTGCTCCGTGCGGTGCGATCCACCGAACCAAACTCAATCGATCGCCGAATGTCGTAGCTGTTGTATCCGCCCCCGGCCGCGGCATCGAGGAAGAATCCACCGCTCTGCAGCGTGCTGTAGACACCGAACTTCGCGGCGTTCACGCGGAGGTTCGAGCCATCCGAATACTTCGCCTGGGTGCCGGCGTAGCCGCTATAGACGCCAATCGTCAGAGGCCCGAACCGGCGATCGATTCCCGCGGTGACGGTTCCGGTTTCGAAATGGTAACGCGGGAGATCGTAAACGGACGCGACCTTGGCAAAGGTGCCGCTTCCGCTGACAAAGCCGCCCCATTTCGTATCGGACTGCGGTTCCAGGAGTTCCGTATCCTTGAAGTTCTTTCCGGCGGAGGGCTTGTCCTCGACGGGCATGCCCTGCGCTTCGAAGCTCGAATTCCCAAAACGGATCGACGAGAGGCGCTGCTGAATCTGCGCGACCTTCGCATTTTCAAGGGTGATTGCGATCGTCGGAAGCGACGTGACTATCGTGGGCGAAATTGCGTCGAATGCGGAGCGAAGTTCCTCCACGGACAGCGTGCGCAGCTCGGAGATCACCGTGGCTGCGTCTCCGGAGGCATTCTGCGAGAGTTGGTCCAGTGCGGATGCAACGGAGCGTTGATTGGGCGTTTCCGCAAACTCGACAAAATCGCGGAAGAGGCCGCCGGACGTGGTGGAAAGAATGACGCTGTTTTCGAGGTAAATGAGGGATAGGTTCGAGACCGCGGGTTGCTCGATGGATGAAAACGCTCCTTCCACACCACTTTCGGCGGTGAGGATTTCAAATTGATCGCCGTTTTCCGGCACGAAACCGTCGAGGAGCGTGATGCGCAGGCGTCCGTCGAGGCTTGCCCGGCCGGAGACTTCCAGGCGGTCGTAGGAACTCCGGGAGGCAATCTCGGTCACAAAGGTGCCGGACGACGTTTGCGAAAAGTCTCCGGACACGCGGAGTGTTCCCGGGGAATTCCCAGGATTCAGGATGCCTGCGGTGAACAGATTTCCAACGATGGTGCCGGAACCGGACAGTGTCCCTCCGGTGGCAACGGTGACTTGCGGACTGCGAAGCGTCGAGTCGACGATCAGCGTTCCTCCATTGATCGATGTAGACGTGCCGGCGGTCAGATCCCTGTCGATGACCCAGGTTCCTGAACCTTGCTTGAACAGCGATCCGCCAAGTTGTGTGGATCCGCGCACGGCCTGGCTATAGCGTCCGCTTCCCGATCCGCCGAGAATGAGCTGGGACTCCGCGTCCGCTCCAGCGAGGAGGTCTCCGGAGATGCTGGAGCCGGTGATGAGTTCCGTGGAATTCCTTCCCCCAAGAAGACGAACAGACCCGACGATCGTTCCCTCGTTGTAGATATAGCCCGAACTCAGGGTGACGATTGCGGAAGGAGCTTGGATCCGACCGGTCGGACGGTTGATCACCCATCCTCGCTCACCGAAGCGGATACCGGTCTCACCTCCTTGAATCAGCCCCGCGTTGTCGACAGCACCTCCAGCGCTAAACACAGCTCCAGCTTCTCCGCCTCGTAGCCTCGTAGAATACCCCGGCCGACGTTTTTGAGATTGCTGATGCTTCGAAAAGTCAACGGGACGGTCGCGGGATGCAAATCGCCCTTGTTTGTGACCGTGACGCGACCGCTATTGAAGATTAACGAACCGTCCCCGAAGGCTGTTAGAGTGGTTCCGGGTTTCTGTTTCGGAGGGGGTGCGGGAGTGGGAACGGGCTCTACTGCGAGCGCTTGGCTGCAAAAAATGAGGCAACCATTCATGAGGGTGGGAACGAAGGCCCGGAAAGCAGTAATCATGTTGCGGCACGCCTATCGGGTCGTTGCAATCCAGGCAAGTGCGGCTGGTTAAAAATTGAGCATGGGTCGTTCAGGTAACCGCCATGTCGCAGGGACAGTAGCGGCATCGCAGGCGGGCCTGCCTTTCATTCGTGGAGTGCTGCGCTGCACTGCGCGTCGAACCCGACCCCGCGCTCGACCGTGTGGGGACGGGCGCCTAGCGTGGGTTTCCACGTGAAATCATGTTCCCTCCTCATCTCAAGGTTGGCGTGCCTTCTCTTGGTAATACTGGCGACCGGAGCGGTGCATGCGGCTTCGGTGGAACGCGTCCAGCCGGTGCCTTCACGGGAGACGCCCGTCGAGGCGGCGGATTTGGGCGGCGGGCACTGGTTTGTGGACTTTGGAAAGACGGCGTTCGGCAATATCGAGATTCGTGATCCGGAGCTGCGGATGGCGGCGACGGTGACCGTGCATCTGGGCGAAGCACGTGCGGGCGAGCATGCCGTCGAGCGGCGGCCGAAGGGCACGGTGCGTTATCAATCCCACACGCTCACTCTGGAGCCGGGGGTTCCGGCGTCGCCGAAACTCGACTGGCGGGCACCGGGCGGAGCAACGGATGGCTGGATTCCCGTCGCGGATGGGATGCCGGAGGTGATGCCGTTTCGATACGTGGAGATCGAGGGAGCGCCGGAGACGTTTTCCGGCGACGACATCCTGCGGGTTTCGTGGGCGGTGCCGTTTGACGATGCCGCTTCGGATTTCGAGACCTCGGATGCGCACCTCGTCTCCGTTTGGAACCTCTGCAAGCGCACCATCAAGGCCACGTCGTTTTTCGGGCTCTACGTCGATGGCGATCGCGAACGGAAGCCTTACGAGGCCGATGCGATCATCAACCAGCTCTCGCACTACGCCGTGGATGCGCACTACGAGACCGGTCGTCGGACGTTGGAATATCTGCTGGAGCACCCGACGTGGCCGACGGAGTGGCGGCTGCAGACGGTGATCATCGCGTGGAACGACTTTCTGTGGTCGGGCGACGACACCTTTCTCCGCGCGCATTTTCCGGCGCTGGAGCAGCATGCAATGATCGAGCGACGGACGGCGGACGGGCTCTTCCTCGGGTTCCTCGACGGCGACGTTCGCGATATCGTCGATTGGCCCCCGGGCGAGCGGGACGACTACGACATGGCGATGCCGGTGAAGTCCGCGGTGACCGCGTTTCACTATCGCGCGCTCGTGCTGCTGGAAAAAATCGCTGCGCATCTTGGCCGGGCGGAGGACGCGCGGCGGTTTGCCGAGATGGCCGCGGAGACGTTCGACGCGTTCAACCGAAAGTTGTGGGACGAGGAGCGGGGCTGTTATGTGGACGGCCTCGATCCGGAGAGCGAAAAGAGGAGCCGGCATGCCTCGGCGCACGCGAACTTTTTCCCGCTGGCGCTGGGGCTGGTGCCCCACGATCGCAAGGCGCGGGTTGCGGAGTTTTTGAAGGAAAAGGGCATGGCGTGCAGCGTCTACGGAGCGCAGTTTCTGCTCGAGGCGCTCTACGAGGCGGATGAAGACGGCGCGGCGCGGGAACTCATGACCTCCGATGCGTTGCGTTCCTGGCGGAATATGGAGAAGGTGGGCTCCACCGTGACGCTCGAGGCGTGGGATCCGTCGCTGAAACCAAATCTCGACTGGAATCACGCATGGGGCGCCGCGCCGGCGAATCTGATTTCACGCAAGCTCATGGGGATTGAGCCGGTGGAGCCGGGATTCCGGCGCGCGTCCATCCGCCCGCAAATGCTCGATCGTGCGAGCATCAAGGCGCCGACGCCGCGCGGTCCGATTCACCTGAGCATCGATCGGCGCGAGGAAAAATGGATTGCGGAGCTTGTTCTTCCGGAGGGTGTGGAGGTGGCGTTTCTTTTTCCAAATCCCGGACCCTTTACCGTCGATGGAGAGGGAGCTTCGCGCGTGATTGGTGAGGTCGACGGACGTCCGGAAGTCGTTTTGCAGGGCGGTCGATGGACGCTCACCCAGCCGTGATTCCTTCGCGAAATCCGGCGCGTTGATCGCGGACGTGTCACATTTCGCGGGGCTGCGTCGTCACAGACACGATGAAAACGCTTCTTCGAATCGATGCGAGTGCGCAGCGGGCGGAATCCCATTCGCGCAGGCTGGCGGACCATTACGAGGCCCGCTGGCGGGCGATGTGGCCGGAGGGCTGCGTCATCACGCGCGATCTTGTGGCCACGCCGTTGCCGCATATGCACCCGGCCATGGCCGAAGTATTCTACGCCGAGAGCCAGTCGTCCGCCCCGGATGGCGACCTGCCGCTCTCGGATGAAATGATTGACGAGCTGCTTGCGGCGGATGCCGTGGTCGTGAGCAGCGCGGTTTACAACTTCGGAATTCCGTCGGCGCTGAAGGCGTGGGTGGATCACGTAGTGCGGTTTGGCCGCACCATCGAATGGCGGGATCGCTCGGTCGTGGGTAGGCTCGGAGGGAAATCCGCATGCCTGCTTGTAGCGCGTGGCGGATTCGCGTCGATGAGCCCGGAATATCTCACGCCCACGATGCAGGCGGTGTTTGGCTACATGGGTATCTCGCAGGTGGATGTGATCTGTCTCGAAGGGACGCGCGTGCCGGATGGAAACCTGGAGAGCCGCATCGCCAAAGTCCGTGAGGAGGTGGATGCCCTTTTCTCCGTTCGCCGTTCACCCGTAGTATCGGTGGTGCCATGAGTGACGCGGTCTTCGAGGAGCATCGGACGCTGCTCGAGGGCATCGCATATCGCATGTGCGGCGTGCATGCCGACGCGGAGGACATCGTGCAGGAAGTCTATCTCCGCTGGCACGCGGCGGACCGCAGGGGAATTCGCTCGCCGCGGTCGTGGCTCGTGGCGGTCTGCACACGGCTCGCGATCGACCACCTCAAGTCGGCGCGCGTTCGCCGCGAAACCTACGTGGGACCGTGGCTGCCCGAGCCGCTTCCCGACGAGCGCGTGGACGATCCAGCAACGCAGACGTCGATCGATGAGTCGGTTTCCATCGCTCTCCTGTTCGCGATGGAGTCACTTACACCAAACGAGCGGGCGGCATTTCTGCTGCACGATGTCTTTGGTTGCGATTTCGAGGAGGTTGCGGGGATTCTGGGAAAATCGGAGGCCGCCTGCCGCAAGCTCGCATCCCGCGCGCGCCTGGCCGTGCGCGACCGAAGGCCGCGATTTGTGAGTTCGCCGGATGAGCACCGCGCGTTGCTCGAGAGCTTCTTTCTCGCCGCGCGCGCCGGTGAAATGGCGCGGCTGAAACAACTGCTCGCGGAGTCGGTCGAATTGCACTCGGATGGCGGCGGGGTCGTGAAAACGGCGCCCTCCGGGCTTTGCGGGGTGGATGCGGTGGCGGCGTTCTTCCTGTCGATCTGGGGAGATCCGGAGTGCGATGGCATTCGCGCGGAACCGCGGTGGTTCAACGGCCGTCCCGGGATGCTGGTGTTTCAGGACGACGCGCTCATGGCCGCGTTGAGCCTCGATGTGGAGGAGGGCCGGATTTCTCACATCTATGCGGTGCGCAATCCGGTGAAACTCGCGCGGCTGAAATAGCCCTCCACTACGGCAGGAGGCTGTGACGGGCGATGACTTCGTAGTGCGTCTGCCCTTGATGACTGCACACGAGCACGAACTCGGAAACGGTCCAGCCCACCGGCTCGCCGAGGTCTTCGGTGACACCGTTGCTGGCGTAGAGCATCGTGACGTGCGGCGTTAGATTGAAGCGGACACCTTTCAAGCCGGCGCGTTCGGCAAGAGCCAGGCCGAGGCGCTTGTGGAAGTTCCGCAACTCAGGGTTCGTTTCATTTCGCGTGCGCAAGACAAGGGCACCGCTCGTGGACCAATACTCGACCAGATCGAGTCGAATCTCAAATGGCGGAACTTCCTGTGCGGCGACCTTAGCAGCTTCTTTCGCGGCGCGAATTGCCTGTTCAGACCAACCGCCCACCTCATGGAGGGACATGTGGAGAATGCGCATTGGACGCAGTCGTCCTCGCAAACCGTGATCGGAATCCAGCCGCTGGGCATGGGCGAAAATTTTCCGTGCGACGTCCGTGGGCGGAAGCAGAGCGAGAAAAAGCAAGCGGTTGTCCCGGACAGGCTGGTCATCGGGAAAAAGATTCAACTGACTGTCCATCGGATCGACCTGAAAGGTGCACACTGCTCGACGTCGCGATCCCGTGCAAGGAGCGTGCGTCGGGAATTCGTCTCGGTTTCGGCGCGGGAGTCCCGGTAACGTGCACGCATGCCGGAAACCGCCGAGGTTCGCGAGCGCCTGGAGGCGCTTTACCGGGAGGAGTCGGGGCGCGTGCTTGCGACGCTCATTCGACTGCTCGGCGATTTCGATCTCGCCGAGGATGCGGTGCACGATGCGTTTGCCGCGGCGCTGGAACGCTGGCCGCGCGATGGCATTCCGGACAATCCGCGCGCATGGCTGGTCTCGGCGGGGCGATTCAAGGCAATCGATACGCTGCGGCGACGGGCGCAATTCGACGCGGCGCAGGAGCACCTCGCCGACGAACTCGAAGGCCGGATGGAGTCCGCGAACCCAGATGGCGGCGTGGAGGATGACCACCTGCGGCTCATTTTCACGTGCTGTCACCCGGCGCTTTCGCCCGAGGCTCGCGTGGCGCTCACACTGCGGGAGGTGTGCGGATTGACGACGGAGGAAATCGCCCGTGCGTTTCTCGTCTCGCCGCCGGCTCTTGCGCAGCGCATCGTGCGGGCGAAGGCGAGGATTCGCGACGAGCGGATTCCGTATCAGGTGCCGTCCTCCGACGAGCTGCCCGGGCGGCTCGGCACGGTGCTGCAGGTCGTGTATCTCGTATTCAACGAGGGTTACTCCGCCTCGTCGGGCGATTCGCTTACGCGGCCGGACCTTTCCGCGGAGGCAATCCGGCTCGGCCGGGTGCTTGTCGCGTTGCTGCCGGACCCGGAGGTCCTCGGATTGCTCGCACTCATGCTCCTGCAGGAGTCGCGCCGCGCGGCGCGCACGTCGCCGGACGGCGAACTCGTAACGCTGGAAAATCAGGACCGCTCCCTGTGGGATCGCGCGTTGATTGCGGAGGGACTTGCCCTCGTGGATCGGGCCATGCGCTTGGGCGCCTTTGGTCCTTACACGCTGCAGGCCGCCGTGGCGGCGGAGCATGCGCGGACTCTTGAGGCATCGGAAACGAACTGGCCGCGAATCGTCACGCTCTACACGGAGCTGCTGCGCTTCACGCCGTCGCCGGTGGTGGAATTGAACCGCGCGGTCGCCGTTGCGATGGCGGATGGACCAGTAGAGGGGCTCGCGCTTGTCGATCAGCTCCTGGAACGCGGTGAACTGCGGGACTACCACCTGCTTCACGCCACGCGAGCGGATTTTCTCCGGCGATTGGGGTGCAGGGACGAGGCGCGCCTTGCTTACGACGAGGCGCTCCGGCTCACGCAGCAGGAACCCGAACGCCGCTTCCTCGAAAAGCGCCTGCGGGAACTGAAGGCGGAAAAATTTAAAAAAATTTTCGCGGCGTTGTCGAAATCGCGCCCCGCCATTCGATCAGCTTTGGAAACCCGAACAACCCAAACAGGAGATATCGAATGAGATTCATGGTCATGGTGAAGGCAACGAAAAACTCGGAAACCGGCGTGCTGCCCCCGCCCGAATTGTTCGCCGAAATGGGCCGCTTCAACGAAGAGTTGATCAATGCAGGCGTGATGCTCGCCGGCGATGGATTGCATCCGAGCTCGAAGGGTGCGCGTGTAAAATTTTCCGGCGAAAGCCGCACGGTGGTCGACGGACCGTTTGCCGAGACGAAGGAGCTGGTGGCCGGCTTCTGGATCTGGAAATGCGACTCGCTGCAAGAGGCGATCGAGTGGGTGAAGCGCTGCCCGAATCCGATGCCCGGCGAGGACTCGGAGATCGAGATTCGCCCGATCTATGAGATGGAGGATTTCGCGTAACGCGGGCCGTTTTCAAACAACCCAAACCTACAAACGCGATGAAATACATGATGATGGTGAACCACGAGGCGAAGTCCGAAGCCGGGTGCCGATACGATGCCGGTGAGCCGCCGGACGAACGGCTGGAGGCAGCGATGGGAGAATTGATGGGCAGGATGGGCGCGGCCGGCGTGCTCGTCGAGGCGGGCGGGCTGCTGCCGATGGCAAAAGGCGGCGAAGTCCGTGTGGCCGGCGGCAAGCTCACCGTGACGGACGGCCCCTTCGTCGAGACGAAGGAGGTGATCGGTGGCTACGCGATCCTGCGAGCGAAGTCGAGGGAGGAGGCGCTGAAGATGGGCAAGGACTTCATGCGGATGCACCTCGACATCCTCGGCCCCAGCTACGAGGGGCGGCTGGAGATTCGGCAGCTGTTCGATCCCGCGGATTTCGAAGAGGCGCAGGGCTGAGCGACCAAACCCACGACACCACTATGAAATACATCTGCCTGGGATACATCGCGGAGGGAAAATTCGAATCCATGCCGGAGGCCGAGCGCAACGCGGCCATCGACGCGTGCTTCACCTATGATGACGAACTGCGCGCGAAGGGGCACTTCGCCGGCGGCCACGGCCTGCAAGGGCCTCGCACAGCTGCCACGCTTCGCTGGGAGAACGACGGCGTGGTCGTCACCGACGGGCCCTATGCCGAAACGAAGGAGCAGCTCGGCGGCATTCTCATTCTCGAAGCGCGTGATCTGAATCACGCGATCCAGATCATGTCGAAGCATCCCGGTGTGAAGATGGGACCGTTCGAGATTCGGCCCGCTGCGGATCTCGACGGGATGATTCGCGAGAGCGAAGAGCGCCGCGCCTGAGCCATGTCGAAGCTGCGCGTGCATTGCTTCGGCGTGTCGATCGATGGATTCGGCGCCGGGCCGGATCAAAGTCTCGAACACCCGCTCGGGGTTGGCGGAATGGCGCTGCACGAGTGGTTTTTTCCCACGCGCGCGTTCCAGCGGATGCAGGGCAACGAAGGTGGCACGACGGGCGAGGACAACGATTTCGCGGATCGCGGATTCGCCGGTATCGGAGCGTGGATTCTTGGCCGCAACATGTTCGGTCCTGTGCGCGGACCGTGGCCGGATGACTCGTGGAAAGGCTGGTGGGGCGACGAGCCGCCTTACCACGTTCCCGTCTTCGTGCTCACGCATCACGCGCGGCCGCCGCTTGAGATGGCGGGCGGCACAACGTTCCACTTCGTGACCGACGGCATCGAGGCCGCGCTGGAACGGGCGCGCGAGGCGGCCGGCGGGCTCGACGTCCGCGTGGGCGGCGGCGTATCGACAGTTCGCCAATGCCTGCAGGCGGGATGGATCGACGAAATGCACCTCGCGGTCTCCCCGGTCGTGCTAGGCCGCGGCGAGCACCTCTTCGCGGGAATTGATCTGCCCGCACTCGGCTATCGACGCACGGAAGTCGTCGCCACCGATGCCGCGCTCCATGTTGTGTTCACGAAGCGGAGTTCTGTTTGAATTTTTCCCCGGCAAGGAACGTCATGCTCTTCGTGAAGCTTCCGGGTTTCCTGCTCGCGGTCGGAATGGGTTTGTCGATGATGCTGCCAACGCATGCGGAGCCGGCCTCACGGTTGGACAACAGGACGCAAAATCTCGTCGTGCCTCTGGACAAGCCGTCCGCGGAATGCGACGCAGCGGAACGCCAGTTGACGAAGGTCATGGCGAATCTTCCCGGGAAGGCGGATCGCAAGCCCGAGTTTGTGGCCGTGGCGCCGGGACAGGCCGCGCTGTGGGGCGATCTTTTCCAGACGGGAGATTGCTTTGCACTCGTGGAGGTGTCGCCTTCGAGCGAGGAAAGCGGGGACGCGGGCGTTGGTTTTGCGGAATGGACGGGTGATCGCTGGCAGCTCAGGCAGATGTGGCGAATCGGGACGGTATGGAGACCCGCAGGATGGGAGCCGGACGGAAACGATTATCTGCCCGCGACGCCGGCGACGCAGCCGTTTCTGCTCGAGGATTTCAGCGGTGACGGCGTGCCGGAAGTCGTGATCGCTGGCGAGGTCGGTCGATATTTTCAAGGCAACTACCTGCTGCGCTTTCTGCCAAAGACGAGGGAGCTGAAGCTCGTGGCGTATGCCATGGCAAAGCCGGAGCGGGTGGAGGACTATGTGCGTCTCGAGTTCGATTCGGGGAGGCGCGCGATCTGGAGTGAGTGGGAGTTTTGCCAATGGGCGGGCGACGAATTGCGATCCGTGGCTTCGTGGCACAGCGAAGTTGGCTACGGGGAGAGTGACCCGACATTCGTCGATGGCATGCGGATGGATTCGAATGGCAAGCCGGTGACCATTCGAGTGCTCTTGGGGCATGGGCCGGAGTTCGCGGTAGATGCCTATGAGGTCAGTCGGAACGGCCTGCCGTTCGGCACGATGCGGGTCGGGTGGCGTGACCCCGAGAACCTTCCCCAGGATGCCGATGACATCGTGGGCGCATGGTTGTTTGAAAAAATGACAGGCCTTCCACGCCGCCTCTACCCCGGAAGAGAGAATGAAGAACCGCCGGATCTCGAGAAATTCGCGGCGATCACGATCGAAGGAAACAATGAGGCGGAAAAGGTCTTCTCTACGGAGAGGCCGTAGAACCCCGTATTGGCTGGCGGGGCTGCCGACACTGGGAACCGGGGCGCGGATGTGGTATGCGTCCACATCATGTCGGGTGGGGCACCATCGATCGCCATTCTGCCGTTCGAGAATCTCTCCGGAACGGCGGAGGATGAACGGCTCGCTCTGGGCTTCGCGCACGATCTGATCGCCGAGCTGGCGCGGTTTCCGAATGTGCAGGTCCTTGCGGCGGACTCGGCATTTTCGCTGCAAGGCGCGGACGAGTCCGGGCGCAGTCGACGGCTCGGCGCGGACTATCTCCTCAAGGGCAGCATCCGGCGGTCGGCGCGTGCGCTTCGCGTTGCGGCTCATCTTGTCGAGGCGAACTCGGGCAGGCATGTGTGGGCGGAGCGATACGACACGGCGGCGGACGAGTTTTTTGCCGTGGAGGACGACGTGGCCGCAAAGGTCGCCAACGCGCTCACGTTGCGCATCGATCAGGAAATGCTGAACGCGACGCGCAGGCGCAGGATCAGAAGCCTGGCGGCCTACGAGTGCTGGCTGCGCGGAATGGAGTGCCTCCAGCGCGGAACGATCGAGGCCGATGACGAGGCGCGCGGATATTTCGAGCAGGCGCTCCGGGTGGATCCGACGTTTGCGCGGGCCCGCGCGGGACTTTCGCTGTCGCACTTCAACGAGTGGAGCTGCCAGGCGTGGGATTGCTGGGCGGAGAAGGAGAAGGCCGCCTACGAGCAGGCCTCACAGGCGGAGCAGCTCGATCCGAACGATCCCCTCGTGCAGGTCATCCTCGCCAAGATTTCCCAATACCGGCGCGAGCACCGCGTCGCGGAGAGCCGCTATCGTCGCGCGCTGGAACTCGCGCCCAGCGATGCGTTCGTCTGCATTCAACTCGCCGTCGGCTTCGCCCTGCTGGGGGACGCGAAACCCGGCGCCGAGCTGGGTGCGCGGGCGCTGGCACTGAATCCGCTCCGGCCTGCCTGGTGGTATTACTACGCGGCCGTGCCGCATTTCGTGCTGCGTGATTACCGCACTTCTCTCGAGATCGGAGAGCGCTCGCCCGGCATCGTCACGGATGGTCCCGCCTACCTCGCGGCGGCGCATGCCTGCTTGGGAGAGCACGAAGAGGCCCGGAACCGGGGCGAGGAATTCCGCGCGATCTTTCGCGAGCGGATCACGAGAGGGCGGGAGCCGCTTTCCGACGAGGCGTTTCGCTGGCTCATCCACGTGAACCCCTATCGGAATGAGGAGGACATGGCGCATTTTTGCGAGGGATTGCGGCGCGCGGGTTTCGACGGCGGCGACCCGCAACCGGCGCAGGAACCGCGTCCGAAACCGTGGCCGCTGGACAACACCTTTCGCCGCGAAGGCGATCTCTGGATGGTGTGCTTCGAACGGGAGGTGGCGCATGTGCCCGGGGTGCGCGGATTCGAGGACATCGCGCGGCTGCTCGCCCGGCCCGGCGGGGAGTTGCATTGCACCGAGCTGGCTGGCGAATCGTTCGTTGCGAGCGAGGGAACTCCGGTGCTCGACGAACGGACGAGGCGCGACTTCCGCCAGCGGCTTCACGAGATCGAGCGCGACCTCGAAAGCGCGGAGGGTGACGCAGGCCGGCTCGAGGAGCTCACGGAGGAAAAGGAACGCCTTCTCGATGAATTGCGCAGAGCCACCGGCCTCGACGGACGCGGGCGCCGCATGAGCGACGGCACCGAGCGCGCCCGCGCCGCCGTCACGTGGAGAATCCGCGCCGCCATCCGCAAGCTCGAGCCGGTGCATCCCGCGCTCGCCCGTCATCTCGCGAACGCGATCAAGACCGGCACCTTCTGCTCCTATCGGCCCGAGCGCGAGACTCGGTGGCTTGTTTGACGTCCGTCGTTTCAGCCTGCGACCGCGGCCGGTTCTTCGAGGCAGCATTCGCAGATCGCGCGCAGATGCCTCTCGTCAGTGCCGCAGCAGCCGCCGAGCACCTGGAGCCGCGGCAGAATTTCGCGCAGGCGGCGGTAGTGCGCGCCGAGATCGGCCGGATCGCCGGGATCGAGGTCGGGGCTTTCATCCAGCTCCGCATGACTGCGGCAGGAGGCGTTTGCGCGCAGTCCGCAAATCCGCTCGAGCCAGGGTTCGTCCGGAATCAATCGTGAAACGAAATGCGTCGGATGCGCGCAGTTGATCATGAAATACGCGGGCCGCACCACGGCCTCCGCATCCACCTGCGCGATGGCGTCTGGCAGCGGCTGGCCGCTCGGCAACCGGCCATCCGTTTCGAGCGTGAAGGAAATCACGCAGGGAATGTTCTGAGCGGCGGCCGCGTTGGCCACACCCACCGCCTCCTTGGCGTAGGAGAGCGTGTAGGCCGTGACGAAGTCCGCCCCGGCCTCCCGGTATGTGCGGATTTGCCGGGCGTGATATTTCTCCGCCTCGCCGGCGCTCATGGCGGCATCGATCCGGTAACCATCGCCGCGTGGACCGATCGTGCCGCTGATGAGCATCGGCGATGCGGGCGTCTCGAAGGCCGCGAGGATCTCGTGCAGCAGACGAATGCCGTGCCGGTTGGCTTCGTCGAGGCGTGCCGGGGAATATCCCAAACGAGCTGCCCAGTCGGGATTGGCGCGCCAGCCGGGGCTGTCGAGCACGAACCCGACTCCGTAGCGGACGGCCAGTCGCGCGTAAGCCTCGTAGTATTCGCGGAGAATCCGGCGGCCGTCGGGATTGTCCACCAAGGGGAACGCCGCGAAACACGGCAGGTCCACGCCCTTGTGGAAGATGAGCGTGGTTTCGAGACCGCCGTCCGTGAGAAACGGCATCTCGAAGTCGATTGGCAGGGAGCGGGTAAGACGCGTGTTCATACCCTGAAGGCGTAAGTTTTCGCCTTACAAACGAAGGAGCCGCCGGCTTGTTTCCGACGGCTCCGTGAAATGCCCTTACGCCGCGAAGTCCGTCGAGATTGAGCGGGCGCGGTTTGTTTCGAGCGCATCGCGCAGCTCTTCGACCTTTTTTTCCGCGAGGCCCAGGGCGTCGCTGCCGAGCACGAGGTGCAGCGGCGGTTGTTCCGACGCGGCGACCTCGATGAGAACATCAGCCAGCTTGTCGGGATCGCCCGGCTGCGTGCCGTGGATGCCGGTCAGGTGTTGGTTCACCGAATCGCGCGCGGCCTGGTAGTCGGCGATTGGCTGCGACGGCTCGGCGGGCGAGCCCGTCGCGAGGAACTCGGTGCGGAAGTAACCGGGATAGACTGCGGTGACGTTCACGCCGAGATTCGCGAGATCCGCGTGCAGGCCTTCGGTGAGGCCAGCGACCGCAAACTTCGTGGCGCAGTAGATGCCGAAGCCGGAGAACGCGCCGGTGATTCCGGCGATCGAGCTGATGTTGAAGACGTGACCCGAGCGCTGCTTGCGAAGCTGCGGCAGCGTGGCACGCAGGACGTTGAGCACGCCGAAGACGTTCACGTCGAAGTTGGCACGGGCTTCGGCGTCGGTGACCTCCTCGACCGCGCCGAACTGACCGTAACCGGCGTTGTTGACCACGACGTCGAGCCCGCCGAAGTGGGCGATCGTTTGTTCGACGGCCCGGCGAACGCTGGTCTCATCCAGCAGATCGACCTCGAGCGGAAGCACGTTGTTGCCGAGTTTTTCCACAAGGGAAGCCTTCGAGCGGGACGTGACCGCGACCTTTGCGCCGGCCGCAACCAGACGCTGCGCGAGATGCAGACCCAGACCCTTCGAACCTCCCGTAACGAACCAGATTTGATTTTTCATAACGAGGGGCACGGTGCCACGCGGACGGGCTGCACCGTTAGACCAGGACACCGGAAGGCTTGCCTAATCCTCCGACCGGGCACACTTTCCCGAAATGCAGGACCTGATCGCGATCGCGAAGCGTCATGCGCCGGAGTGCGGATTCGTTTCCACCGCGTTGCCGGAACTGCAGATCGTGCGAAGCGCGACGCCATCGGAGCCGGTGCACGCGGTGCTGCGGCCCTCGCTCTGTTTCCTGCTGCAGGGCGCGAAGGAAGTGACCGTCGCCGGGCGGGTCTATCGCTACACCGCGGGCGAGCACCTGGTTTCCACGGTCGATCTGCCGACGACGGGGGAAGTTGTCGATGCTTCGGCCCGTGCACCCTACCTGTGTGTGGCGATCGGCATTGAGCCGACGCTGGTTTACGACGTCCTGCAAAGCGCGCCACGCGCGATCAGCGCGAGCTCGCAACCGGGGCTGTTTGTCGGTCGCACGGATCCGGCGATGACCGATGCGGTCGCCCGGTTGTTGCGCTGCCTCGATACCGCAGGAGATCGTGCGGTGCTTGCGCCGGGAATCCTGCGAGAGATCGTGTATCGACTGCTGCAGGGGCCGTTTGCCGCAGTGATCGCGGAACTTGGCGTTGACGGCAGTCGCACTCAACGGATTGCCCGTGCGATCGCGCATTTGAAAAATCACTTCGCCGAGCCGTTGCGCGTCGAGGAGCTGGCCCGTCTGGCCGGGATGAGTCCGTCGACCTTCCACGACCATTTCCGCAGAATCACGACGCTGAGTCCGGTCCAATACCAGAAGATGCTGCGCCTGCAGGAAGCCCGGCGTCTGCTCGTGGCGGACGGCGCGGGCGCGGCGGATATCGGTTTCCGCGTTGGCTACCAGAGCCCGTCGCAATTCAGCCGCGAATATTCGCGCGTGTTCGGGCACCCACCGTCCGTCGACCTGCGAAAGCGTGCGGCGTAGGGATTGGGCTCTTCGCTGAATCGAGTGGGTAGTTGGGAGGTGAACTGAATCGAGGCGCCGGAGGCGCGGGGAGGTTGGACGGGGGAACCACGTTTCCCCCGAACCCCCTCCTCTTGGGGGAACATCTGGA